>Ga0187894_10000099_pt1 | contig 108712 bp, 89 predicted proteins | sample GBC1701081metaG_FD_136650 | JGI IMG/M metagenome (GOLD analysis project Ga0187894, IMG submission 136650) | White microbial mat communities from a lava cave in the Kipuka Kanohina Cave System on the Island of Hawaii, USA - GBC170108-1 metaG ...
AACACCAACGAGGTACTCACGTGAGGTACGGGAGCGAGCCGTCCGGATGGTCCTGGAACACCAGGGGGAGCACCCCTCCCAGTGGGCAGCCATCGGGTCGATCGCCTCGAAGATCGGCTGCACCTCCGAGACTCTGCGGCTGCGCCACAAGGTCATTGAGACCTCACGGCTTCGGCTGATTCGCGCGTCGCTCGCGTTCATCGAGGCCGAGCTGGCGGGCGGCGGCGCGTTTGCCGAATTGATGCGCGCCGATCAGTGCGCCACGGTGCCGCCCGAATGGCCGCCCGAGCTGTACGAGCGCGCCGCCACGGAGTGGATGAAGAAGTACCTCACCGAGAACCCCGACGCCGGCTGCTGGACGATGTATTACATCGCGCACGACGGCGTGCTGATCGGCACCTGCGGCTACAAGGGAAAGCCGGACGCCACCGGCACCGTCGAGATCGGCTACGGCCTGCTGCCGGCGTGGCACCGGCGCGGGCTCGGCACGGAGGCCGCCGCCGCCCTGGTCGAGCAGGCATTTGCGCAGCCCGGAGTGCGCCGGGTGATCGCCGAAACGCTGCCGGAGCTGCGGCCGTCGATCCGCGTGCTCGAGAAGCTTGGCTTCTCGCCGGCTGGCGCAGGTGAAGAAGAAGGCGTGATCCGCTTCGAGCTCCTGAGCTCCTGAGCGCCGGCGGCGTCGGATTGCGTGTCAGGCCGGCGCGGGCGAGCGCGCCTGGCCGATCAGAACGAACGGAGCCCAGTAGATCGGGTCGGGGGCGAGGCGCGCGCCCGACGCCGTTCGGATCTCGCCTTTCTCGAGGCGGCTGATCGTGCGGAGCTGAGCGTGGCGCAGGGCGCCTGCCCGGTCGGCGCCGTTGACGGCGAGCACGCGGTAGAACTCTTCCATCTCGGGAGCCGCGGCAGCGTCGGCCACGCGCCACAGGCTCACCATGACGCTCGACGCGCCGGCCGAGAGAAACGCGCGCGACAGCCCGATGACACCGTCGCCGCTCACACGTCCCAGACCCGTGTCGCAGGCAGAGAGAGTCACCAGGTCGGCGTTCAGGCGAAGACTGAAGACTTCGCGCGCAGTCCAGAGACCGTCGCTGTGGTCGTCCGGCGCGAGAGCCAGCAGACTCGAAAGCGGCGCCTCGTCCGAGATCACCGCGTGAGTGGCCAGGTGGATCAGCGTCGCCCGGGCCGCGGCATCGCGCACGGCTGACTCCGAAGCCTCGGCGCCGCGCAGCGTCGTCACGCCGCCGGGCGGGAACCGGCTTCCGACTGCGCGCACCTCGGCGTCTGCCCCCGGCAGCAGCGGCAGAGGCTCCGTCCGTCCAGGCAGCGCCGGCATCACAGGATTTCCGACGACGAGCAGTCGCGGCGCCGCTGCCCGGGCGGCGCGCGTGTCGGAGCGCGCGGAGTGCGCGAGCACGCTGATGGCAGGGGAGTAGGCGATCGTGTGCCGCTGAATCCACCAGCGCTGCTGCGCGTCCTGAAGCGAGGCGAACGACACGAGGAAGAGCGGCCCGTGTGGAACGACGGTGACGAGGTCGTCTGCGGACTGGGGCAGCCACCGCTCGATCGGGTCCAGCAGCAGGCTGCCCAGCCGGCGCGCCGCGGGGCGGCTCCCCTGGCGCAGCGCCAGCACCTGGGACTCGATCTCCCGCCGCGGAACGGCCTCCGTGTGCGCATGAACGACGCCATCCGGGCCGGCGACCCAGACGAAGAACCGGTCTTCACCCAGGAAGTACTCGATGACGGTCGTGCGGCTCATGCGGATTCCCTGAAGGAGCGCGCTGAATTCCGGCTGGGGAACCGACGCGGTGCTGGCGAGTCCGTCACTCGCCGGCGGGGAGCCGGCTCCGCGGCGGACTGAGCCCGATGCGCGGTCGTCGCGCTCGAGCAAATCCAGAAACGCCCGGGCCCGCGCCTTCTCCGCGGTCTCAAGTGCCTCTTCCGCACGCCCCAGGTCCATGAGCAGCGACACAAGGTCCGCATAGACCGACTGCTTGCTCTCCTGGAAGCCGACTTTCGACTCGTCCTCGGGCGTCACGTCCGCCCGCAGCGCCTCGATGATCCCCACCGCCTCACGCAGCGACCGCAGCGCCTCGTCGCGCAGGCCGGCCCGCCGCTGAATATCTCCGAGCCGCCAGAGCGCGTCCCAACGCATTTCGGGGTTGCCGATCTCCCGCGCGAATGCCGCGGCGCGGCGCCCGTAGTCGAGCGCCTTGTCATTCTCGCCGCGCAGCGCATAGAGCCGGCCAACGCGCCCGAGGGTGGTGCTGAGATAGGGGAACTGAATGGACTCGGCGAGCTCGAGCGCCCGCCGGTACGATGCCAGAGCCTTGTCGGGCTCACCGAGCGTCTCCTCGATCTGACCTTTCCACTGGAGATCGCCCGCCAGTCCCCGCAGATCCTGGATCCCCTCGCGGATCGCGATCGCCTGCTCGAGGGACGCGAGCGCCTCGCGCGGCCGGCCGCTGCGGGAGTACGCCTTCGCCAGGTGATGGAGCGTCCACGCCTGCGCGCGCCGGTCGCCCGACGCCTGCTGCCCGTCGAGGGCCTGCTCGCAGTACGTGATTGCCGCCGCGGGGTCGCCCCGCTGGCTGCTGGCGATCCCCAGGTGATACAGGGCGGCGGCGCGCAGCGACCGGCTGCCGCTCTGCTCCGCCAGCGAGAGCATCCGCTGGAACGAGGCGACCGCCAGATCGGGCGCCCCTTCGAAGAGATGACAGGCGCCGGTGGTCCGATGGATGTCGGCCTGACCGGCGAGATCGTTCATCTCTACGCGCACGGCAAGGGCGCGGCTGTACTCCTCGATCGCCGGAGCGCACGCATGCCGGTCGAGATGAATGTCGCCCAGGTTCTGAAGCGCGGCTGCGATCTCCCCCTTGTCCCCGCCCGCCCCCAGGACCGCGAGCGCGTCGCGGTACCGCGACTCGGCTTCGGCGTATGCCCCCTGCTTGAAGGCGATACGGCCCATGAGATTGAGCGTGTGCGCCTGGCCGGCCGCGTCGTGCTCGGAGCGCTGGATGTCGAGCGCCTCGTCGCAGCGGGCGAGTGCGTCGGCGTACTCGGCGCGACTCCACGAACCAAGGGCGATGTCGGTGAGGATTCTCGCCTCGAGCGTGTGCAGCGCGCCGCGGCGGGCGATGGAGAGCGCCTGCTCGTGCCGCTGCGCGGCGGCCGCGCGGTCACCCTGGCTGTCCAGGACATTGCCAATGAGGTTCAGGCTCCGTGCCTGAATCGCGGCGTCCCCGGACTCCTCGCCCAAACGCAGCGCCGCCTGCGCGACGTCGAGCGCGCGCGGGAACTCCGCCTGGCTCCAGAGCGACTCGGCTTGAACGATCAGCGCGCCGGCGCGCGCGCCGGGCACGACGGACTCCGCGGTTCCGACGGGGGCGCGGATTGCGAGACACAGCAGCAGGAACAGCGGGGCGCGGAGGCGGAAGGTCACTGCGCCGCCGTGTTCGAAGCCCGCCCCCTGAGGGCGGCCGCCTCCTGCGCGTGCATACCGCCGCCGGCGACCACGCGATCGAGGTCCTCGATCGCGGCCTCAGGGTTGCCGGTCTTGAGCCGGGCCAGCGCGAGATACCAGAGAGCCTCGTCGCGGTCGCTTCCCGCCGTCCGCATCGAGGCCTGCTCGAGAGGCGCGAGGGAGTCTTCGGCCCGGCCTAGAAGCAGCAGCGACACTCCTTCATAGAAGAGCGCGGCCCCGTCGCCGGGATGAGCGGCAAGGAACTCCTCGAGCGAGCGCACGGCGGTCCCGTAATCGCCGGCCTCGTAGGGTTGCATCGCCCGCGCAAGATCCGAGTTCCGGCCTGCACCCGGAGCCCCGGGCGCAGACTCGCCCTGGTCGCCTCGCCAGACCAGATCATCGGTGCCGGCGAGCGGCGGAAGGTATGCCGCCTTCTCGACAGCCAGATCGCGCCAGTCGAGCGCGTCGTCTCCCGGCGCCGGCGTGCGGTGCCACGCCGAGGGCACGAGACACAGAACGAGCACGGTCACCGCGGCGGCAGCAACCGCGGCAACGAGCTTCCAGCGCGAGGCCGGCATCGGGATGATCCGGCCGATGCCGGAGCCGGACTCCGCGGGCACGCTCGCCAGATCCGACTCGAGCCGCGTCGCCCCCGAATCCATCGCCAGCACGCGCTCGGCGCATACCGCGCAGCCTGCGAGGTGATTCTCGAAATCGGTGCGCGCCGCGCCGGTGAGCCGCTGAAGCACGTAGGCCCGGGCCTGTGCGAGACGGGCCGCCGGATCGGAATCGAGACACGACGGGCTCATCGCTTGCTAGTCCTTCCTCCGGCCCGTTCGATTCAACAGGCGGGCGAGCTGCCCCCGGGCGTAGTGCAGCCGCGACAGAACCGTGCCGCGTGGCAGCCCAATGATGCGGGCGATTTCCTCGGCGCTCTTCTCGTCGAAGTAGTGCAGCTCCAGCACCTGCCGGTGCGCCCCGGTGAGCTTCTGAAGCGCCTCGCCCAGCCGCCGCCGGGCTTCGACACGCGCGGCTTCTTCGAATGGGAGATCGGATCCGGGGTCGGGAATCTCGTCGAGCGCGATCTCGCCGGGCCCTGCCGCAGCGCCGGCCCTGCCGCGGTCCCGAGCCGCAACGCGCCGCAGGATCGAAGCGGCATAGACGGCGAGCGGCGCTTCACCACGCCACCGGCCTCGGCGCAGATTCACGAGCGCGGCCGCGATCGCCTCCTGCACGTGATCGTCGGCCCGGTCGCCGCCTCCGCGCAGGCGGGCGATCGCGAGCAGCCCGCTGCGGAACCGCCGCGCGAACTCCTCTTCGGCGGCGGAGTCGCCGTTCCGGATCCGCTCCGACAGCGCATGGTCATCCGCGGCTGGAAGCGCCGCCTGGGACATGCGGAATCACCGGCCTTTCGTGGTGTCTGCGCAGGATCATGACCGCCGACCCTGGCCCCGTCAACGAAAGCGCGACTTTGATCGACTCGGCCGCCACCCGTGCGCCACCGGCCTCGTCGAATGGCGCCGCGCCTGTAAGGATTGTAGTCGGCACGAATCGGTTCATGGGTGTCTTCTCATTTCACGGAAGGGCGCAGGGGCTCCCGGCACCTCCACTCTCGCGCTGGCATTCCCGAATGCCGCGGCAACAGACCGGTTCGTCTCGCTGTCCGGCAGTGACTCTTCGAACCACTGCAGCGTGAGCGCGAGTCCTTGCGGGACGGTTCAGGCGGCGATCACCGCCGCCGGAGGGGGCGACGTCATCAGAATCGCAGTCGGGGTCTACAACGAAGCCATAGACCTGACCTCGACAGCCCAGGTCATCGTCACTCTCGAAGGCGGCTGGGACGCAGCGTTCACCTCGCGCGACATCGCCGCAATGACCGCCGTCTTCGACAAGGCGAAACAGAACAGACTTCTGATGGAGCAACGCGGCAGGCACAGGAGACGACGACTCGCTGATCGGCGCATCCGCGGGAGCGACGGCATTCCTCTGTCGCCGTCCCCGCCGATGATCGACGCCCTGCGACATCGGGGCCGACGAGTTCCGATCGGAGCGGCAGCAGCGCCTGCAGGCGCGGCTCGCGGAACCACAGCCCGAGCCGCACGAGCAGGCCGATGACGTTCGCGGACATCCTGCGGCCAGGTCGTCGGAGAACTTGCGGGCACCCTGACGCGCGAAGGCTCCTACGGGCTGAAGAGCGACGGATCGCAGCGCGCGCCGGGCGCTTCGCCGTGCGCCGCCCGGCTCCTCGCCATGCCCTGTCCGTGAGACAGGCCGGCGCGGTGCCGCCACCAGTCCGCCGCATCACGCGGCAGGGCGCACCATACGCGCTCGCGGTCGCATACGCCGCGCATCCACGGAAGGAACTGGTCGAGCAGCCGGCGGCCGGCGCCGCTCTGCACGTAGTCGGGGTGGAGGACGAATGAAATGAGCCCGCCGCGGGCGATGATCGCGGCAACCTGCTCCTTCCAGATGTCGAGCGTGGGCGTACCCAGGATGTTGATGAGCGCGTAGTCCTGCACGGTCGTCAGGGGCAGCTCCACCAGATGGCCCAGAAACCATGGAAAGACCGTGCAGCAGCCACCGCGCTGAGCTTCGAGACGGCCGCTGTTCGGCACGGACATGTCGTAATCGAACGCGTCGAGGGCGCCGAACCAGTCGAGCCTGCGGTACGCGACCGGAGCGCGAAAGCCGCGGGCGCCCCACGCGCGGGCGATCTCGTTGATGCGCGCGGCGCGCCGAAGGAACTCGCCGTGCTCGTCGAACAAACGGCCGTCGTGGTACAGGCCGTGCAGGTTCACCTCGAACCCGCGCGCGCGGATCTCGTCGAGCAGTCCGGCCGGCACCTCGTAGCGGCGCTCGGGAATGAGCTCGAACGACGAGCGGAATCCGTGCGCGGCGTCGAGGTCCATCAGCGCCGGCACCCAGTCGCGCCCGGCGGCGGTCTCCACGTCGTGAGTCAGGATCAGGCAGGCGCGGTGCCCGTCCGGCCAGAACGGAACGACGGGCGCTCGTCCGCCGGGCGCGTCCTGCGAGGCGAGGGCAAGAAGGTCCTCCATCATCTCGTCCACCGAGGAGTCCACGGGCCAGCGGGGGAAGGGGAGCGACTTCCAGTCGCGCATCCAGAACCGCTGCGCGTGGCGCCGGACGCCGACCGGCAGCCAGGGTCGCACCGCGTAGTAGCCGCGCCGCAGAAGCCCCGGTCCGCCCGGTCCACCGGCATCGCCGCCCCTGGTGTGGTGCGCTTCCGTGCGCATCGCCAATGCGGTGTCGTCGGGATCGAATGGCAGCGACCACCCACCGGGCAGCCGCGTGGCCTGGAGCGGCGCGCTCGCCGCCGCGGAACGGGGGTCCGGATGCGAGAGTCCCGGCGCCGTGCATCCGAAGAGAAGCCCCGTGTCCCCGAACCGGAAGTAGCCGCGCTCAGGCGCGAGCGGTTCGGCGATCTGGAACCGGTCGAAGTCGGCCGCGCACCCGTAGCGCTCCTGGAACGCGCGGATCACTGGGGCTCCTCAGGCGCCGGTGCCGGAGAGGGTGACGGCAATGGTCTTGAGCAGGATCCGGAGATCGAAGAGCAGGCTTTGCCGCCGGGCGTATTCGATGTCGAGCTCCACCATCCCGTCGAATGTGGTGAGCGAGCGGCCGCTCACCTGCCACAGCCCGGTGATGCCCGGCTTTGCGGCAAGGCGGCGCATTTGTTCCGGGGTGTAGACCTCGACCTCGTAGGGAATGGGCGGCCTCGGGCCGACGAGGCTCATGTCGCCGGTCAGGACATTCCAGAGCTGCGGCAGCTCGTCGAGGCTGAAGCGGCGAAGCCACCGCCCGACCCGCGTGATGCGCGCGTCGTTCTGAATCTTGTGGTCCACCGCAGCCTGGTCTTCCCCGGCGATGAACCGCATCACATGCTGCCTGTGCACGTCGGGGTCGGCGTTCAGGCGCATCGTCCGGAACTTTCGGAACGGAAACGTCTCGAGCGCCCATCGCCCGCGGCGGAACCGGCCGCCGACGCGCGGCTGGATGAACAGCGCCGGGCCGGGCGAGTCGAGCCGCACGAGCAGGGCGATCAGCGCGAGCAGCGGCGAGAGCGCAATCACAACCGGCACGGCGAGAGCCAGATCCATCAGGCGCTTCGCCGCCCGCGAGGCAGTGGTCACGGGCGCGATCGCAGGGATCGAGTCCGGATATCCACGACCCCGGGCGACAACCTCGCGCGCGGGGCTCGAGCCGGCCGTCATCCCGGGTTCGAAGGTTTCGCCGGTCATGCGGGAATGTGCGGATCGTCCTGGCGGGCCCGCCACCGATAGAACGTGCGCGTGTTGCCGAACAGGTCGCGCGATTTCGGGTTGGCGAGAGCCCAGCGGTAGCCGGCGCGTGCCGCCTGCAGATTCTTCTCGCTGATCTCCTCGTCGGCTTTCAGCCACTTCGCGCGGCGCATGCCTTCGAGCGAGAGCAGCACCGGGAACGGGAACTCCCCCATCATCGAGAACAGCCGCTGCGACGCCTCGGCGGGCGGGACCGTGCCGGCTTCGGCCTCCTGCATCACCGCGCAGGCGCGCGTGAAGAGCGCCGAGTAGTCGGGATCTTCGAGGTCCGAAAAGATCGGGTTCCCGGCGGCGCCGTGAAGCACGTTCTCGTCGTGCGTGCGCGTGAAGTCCGACAGCACCTCGAGAAGGCGGAACTCCGTGATGATCGTGCCCAGCGCCCAGACGCGGGCCCACGCGTTCCACAGATCGAAGTCGCGCCACGAGCGGAACGACCAGTGGACCACCCGATCGTTGTAAGAGATCAGCCGCTTCTGCATGGCGTCCACGCCCTCGAAGCGCTCCGGCGTGAAGTCGCCGTCGCCGATCGCTCCCAGCAGCGGGGGCAGCAGCGCCGCGATGATCTCGGTCGTGTTGATCAATCCGCGCGAGTAGAGCGGGTCGATGAACCCGGCGGCGTGGGACATCAGCGCGAACCGGTAGCCGGTCGAGGCGTTCGACGCGTACTGCAGCCGGCCCGTGGAAACCCACGGCCGCACCGCCTTTGCGTTCCGGAACTGCCCCTGAACGCTCGGGAACTGCTTCAGGAACTCGACGAACTCTTCTTCCGGCGTGATGTGGCCGGGGCGCGGGAACCGCTTCGAGTCGATGGTGAGCCCCACGCTCACGAGGGGATTGCGCGACAGCTCGTGATTGTTGAACGGGATCACCCAGAACCAGCCGCCGTCGAAGGCGTGGTGCAGCGTGGTCTTCTCCCACGGAAGCGACAGCGGATTCTTCGGCTGCTCGAACTCATCGACGTCCACCATGTGCGTGAACAGCGACCGGCTGTGGTGCAGCAGCGGGTTCGGCTCGGAGCGCAGGCCGTACTTGTCGGCCAGGTAGCTGCGATGCCCGGTGCCGTCCACCACGTAGCGGGCGCGGAGCGGCGCGCCGCCCTCGATGTCGATCGTCGCGCCGCTCTCGTCGATGTCCAGCCGCTTCACGCGCTCGTTCATGCGCGACCGTGCGCCGTAATGCACCGCGAGATGCAGCAGCCACGCGTCGATGTCCTGCCGGTAGAGGTGGTTTTCGTCCTTGCTGCTCGTGCCGAACTGGATTCCCTCGCTGTGGTCGTAAAACGTTCCGGGCCGCTGATAGGCGAAGCCGAACGAGCGCTTGATGCCGCACGAGGTGCAGACGTTTGCCGCAAGCTTGTCGGGGTAGGCGAGGTATTCGATCTCGGGCACCCGGTACTGCTCGGCGAGAATCGAGAGCAGAAGAGACGTGTGCGGGATTGTGGATTCGCCCACCGCGAACCGCGGATGGGTCTGCGCATCGAGGATCACGACGTCCACGCCGTGGCGCGCGAGGATCGTGCCCAGGATGGTGCCGGCCATTCCGGCCCCCAGGATGGCGACGTCGCAGCGCGTGCCGTTGCTCGTGTGCATGCGCGCCCTAGTGCCGCACCACCGCGGCGCCCCACGTAAAGCCGGCGCCGTTCGTGGTGACCATGACGATGTCGCCCTGTTTGATCCGCCCGCTGTCGGCGGCGTCCTGGTAATTGGCGACCATGTCGTTTTCCTGCAGATGGCCGCGGCCGCGCAGGCCGTCGGTGTACAGGGCGGCAGGGTCGATGCCCAGCCCGGTGCAGAACGACTTCTGGTCCCACGTCGAGAACGACGGATAGATGTAGCAGTTCACGTCCTTCATCGTGAGACCGGCGCGTTTCAGCGCGGCGCGCATCACCTTGCGGAACATGAACAGGTTGATCTTGATCACGCCCGAATTGAAGCGCTCCATGTCGCTGTGCATGTGCAGAAGCCGCTCCGACGCCGGCTCGCCGGGCTTGCGGCCTCCGAGACCGGGCACCCACCAGACGTCGTGCAGCTCACCGAGGGTGGAGACTTCGACCGAGCGTACCGTGCGCCGCTCCTCGCCGCGCTTCAGGATGAAGGCGCCGCCGCTGTCGCACGTCAGGGTGATCGGGTAATAGGTCCGGTTCGACGCGGGCGCCTTGTTTCCTGAGAACAGGAGCGCCGTGCGGCACTGAGGATCGTCTTCCATGCGGGCGGCCGCGTACTTCAGCGCCACGTGATACGAGGCGCAGCCGCCCGTGTTCACCGCCACGGCGAGCGCGCGCTCGGCGCCGAGAGCGGCCTGGATCTGTCCGGCCGCGGCCCACGTGGGCGCCACGAAGTCCTCGGGGATGCTCGTGTAGTCCACGATCAGATCCAGCTCGCGCGGATCGAGCGAGGCCTGCGCGAGGGCGCGACGGGCCGCTTCGAGGCCCAGGGCCGACGGCTCCTGGCCCTCGGCGACATGCACCCGATCGATGCCGAGGTCCTTGCGGAAATCCACGGCGGCGGCGAGCGGAGTCCCGGGGATCCGCTCGGCTTGAAAGATCGCGGCCGCCGTCCGCGTCGCCGCGGGCAGGTAATACGCCTGGGCGAGGATCCCGATCGCCTTGTTCATCGCTCGATGAGGGCAGCGCCGAAGGTGAAGCCGAAGCCGTGGGAGCAGAGAAGCAGTGGTCCGCGCCCGCCCGCCGCGCCGTTCGGCGATTCGACCTCGCCCGCCAGGGCCTGCTGCAGGTTGAAGGCGAGATCGCTTGCCTGCACGTGGCCGCGCCGGACGAGGCCGGTGACCGCCATGCCGCCCGGCGCGATTTCGGCGATGCGGCGCAGCGACTCCCGGTCCTCGTTCGAGATGTCGGTATAGATCACCTGCTGCAGGTCGGAGCGGCGCAGCCGCGAGTCGGCGAGCAGATCGCCGCAGAGCGCCGCCAGCGACTGAAACATCTTCGGCTCGGGAGCGCGCGCCGGATCCAGGCACAGCCGGTACAGATCCTCGCGCAGGGGGTTGGTCATGCCGCCGCCTTCGATGCGGTACGCGTCGTGGTTGGCGCCATTCGTCCGCAGGCGCATGCCGATGACGCGGTGCTTCGAGGCCGCTCGCGACACGACCACGGCGCTGGCGCCGTCGCCCATCACCGCGACGGGATTCTCGGGATTGAGGACCCGGTTCCCCGGGATCGTCACGTCCGCGCCCAGAAGCAGCGCCGTCCCCGAGCCTTCGTCGGCGCCGAGGACCGCGCGCGCGCAGTCCAGCGCCAGCAGCAGGCCGCTCGCCCCCGCGCCGCTGAACCCTACCGTCCACGCGTTCTTCGCGCCCAGCTCCGCCTGGATCTTGTTGCTCATGTTCCAGGCCGGCGCCAGCATCTCCTGCGGGAGCGTGCTGTAGTCCACGATCAGATCGAGCGAGGCCGGGTCGGCGCCGGCGGCGTCGAGCGCGCGGCGCGCCGCTTCGACCGCGAGCGCCGATGCCGTCTGTCCGCGCGCAAGGTGCACGCTCTGGACGCCCAGGCGCTCGAGCAGCGCCGGCGATACGCTGGCGCCCTCCTCGCGGAGCAGCTCCGCCGCCGGCCGCGTCTCTTCCGGCAGCGCGGCCGCGACGGCCAGGATCCCCAGCGAGCCTGCCATGGCGTTCAGGCGGCCCGCCTGGCCGCCACGACCCCCGTCATGTTCCTGATCGACGTGAGCTGCTGCACGTCGCTCGGCTCCAGCTCGATGTCGTATTCCTCCTCGAGGAAGCCAACCAGACGAAGCACGTTGATCGAATCGACGATCCCCGTCTTCACGAGGTCGGTCTCGTCGGTGATCTCGCCCGCCTCCTTGCCCTTGATCAGCTCGTCGGTGAGGAATTTGCGGATGCTGGCGGCGACGGACGCGTCGGTCCCGATCATGTATCCCCCGTATCAGAGCCCGATCATGCGGGCGATGATCTCACGCTGGATGTCATTGGTTCCTGAATAGATGAGACTCGCGAGCGCGTCGCGGCACGCCCGCTCGATTTCGGTGTCGGCCAGCACGCCGGCGCCGCCGAACGTCCGCAGCGCGTCCTGCGTGCCGGCGACCAGCGCCTCGCTGACGTATGCCTTCGCGATCGACGAGGCGAGCCCTCCGCCGCGGTGCCGGTCCATCCTCCACGCGGCGTTCTGCACCAGCAGCCGCGCGGCTTCGAGGCGGATCTTGTTGTCGGCGAGGCGGTGCGAGACCGCCTGATGCTCGCCGATCCGCCTGCCGCGCACCGTGCGGCTGTTCGCATGGTGGATCGCCCGCTCGAGGACGCGCTCCATCACGCCGACCTGGCCGGCGAAGAGACAGATCCGCTCCCAGGCCATGGCGTAGCTGAAAACGGTGACGCCGCCGCCCACGCCGCCGAGCACGGCGCCGCCCGGAACCGCGACGTTCTCGAGCAGTACGTTGCCGAGCGGCGACGTGCGCAGCGCCGACTTTTCGACAGGAGGGCCGGCTGTCACACCCGGAGCCCCGGCGTCCACCAGCATCGCGGTGAATCGCGAGGTGGCGCCGGCGTCGGGGTCGGTGATCGCGAAGACGATGAAGAGCCCTGCGACCGGCGCGTTGGTGCAGAACGATTTGCGGCCGCTCACGCGGAACCCGTCGCCGTCGGGCACGGCGGTCGTCATCATTCCGTACGCGTCGGAGCCGGCTTCGGGCTCGGTCATGGCGTTCGCGCCGATGACCGTCCCGTCGCAGAGACCCGGCAGCCAGCGCCGCTTCTGCTCCTCGGTGCCGAAGCGGGCGATCGGCGCCACGCAGGCCAGCAGGTGTGCGAACAGCGAAAAGGCCAGCCCGCCGTCGCGGCACCCGTAGCCCAGCGCCTCGCAGGCGATGGCGGTGGTCAGGCAGTCCGCGCCCGAGCCCCCGATGTCAGCGGGGGCGGGCAGGCCCGCGAGGCCGGCCTTCGCGCACTCGTTCCAGAGCGGGCGGGGGAACTCCGCCGCCCGGTCGCGCTCGATGACGCCGGCGTTCAGACGCTCCGACGCAAACGCGATGACGCGCGCGCGCAGGGCCTTCTGCCCGGGTGTGAGCGCGAAATCCATCAGGGGATCATCCCGGCCAGACGCCGGTAGTCGGTCTTGTGGGTGGAGGTCTGCGGCAGCGAGGGCAGGCCGATGAATTCGTCCGGCATCATATAGAGAGGCAGCGCGCCGCCCAGATACTCGCGAAGCCGCAGCGGCGAGAGGGGCCCGCCGGAGCGCGACGTGTAGAAAGCGGCGATGCGCACGGACCGGTCGGCGGGCACGGCAACGGTCGCCGCCTGCCCGACGTCGCCGTGGCGGCGCAGGCACTGCTCGATCTCGCCCAGTTCGATGCGGTAGCCGCGGCGCTTGACCATCCGGTCGCGGCGGCCGGCGAACCGGATGCGCCCGGCTTCGTCGACGAACCCGAGATCGCCGGTGCGATACCAGGCGCGCCCCGAAGCGTCGCGCGCGAAGGCCCGGCGGGTCGCCGCCGGGCGGCCCCAGTATCCGGGCATGACGCCGTCGCCTCGGACCTGGATCTCGCCAGTGGCTCCGCGGCGCGCGGAGCGCCCGCCGGAATCGGCGATGCGGCAGGCGACGTGCGCGCAGGGGCTGCCGATCGGCAACCCCGCCGTGCGGAACTCCGTCGTGTCCGCCGGCACCTCGAACGCGGTGCAGACATTGGTCTCGGTGGGGCCGTAGAGGTTGAAGAAGCGCGCCTGCGGCGCCAGGGCGCGCAGCTCCTCCAGGGCATCGACGGCAAACGGCTCGCCGGCGAACAGAACGAGCCGCAGCGACCCCAGCGCGCGCCGGCGCACCCGCCCGTGCCGCAGCAGGGCGTTGAGGACCGTGGGCGTGGAGTACCACACCGAGATCCCCCGCTTCGCGATCTCGGCGGCGAGGAGCCGCGGGTCGGCGGCGTGCGGCGCGTCGAAGAGCACGATGCGCGCGCCATGCCGAATGGCGAGGAAGAGATCGAGGATCGAGAGATCGAAGTGCAGCGGCGCGTGCGACGAAAAGGTGTCTTCGGGCGCGGGGGCGAACACCGACGCGCACCAGCCGATGAAGCTGACGGCGTTGCGGTGGGTGAGCATCACGCCCTTGGGCTCCCCCGTGGAGCCGGAGGTGTACAAGATGTAGGCGAGATCGTCATGCGAAACCGCCCGGTTTTCGTCGCGCTCCGGCGGCCCGTTCGGCAGCAGCATGAACTGGCCGTGCGCGTGCACGATCAGCCGGCAGGGCAGCTCGAGCAGATCGAGCAGCGCGGCGTATGCCGCCGCCTGGCGCTCCTCGACGATCAGGGCCTTCGGGCGGCAGTCCCGCAGAACCGCGGATGCGCGCCCGATCGGCCAGCGGGGATCCACTGGCACATACGCGGCGCGCGCCAGCAGCACGCCGAACACCGATGCCACGCTGCCGATCGTCTTGGGCATGCAGATCGCCGCGCGGTCGCCGGCGCCGAGACCGGCCTGGCGCAGAACCCCGGCCGCCTGCCGCGCCGAGGCCAGCAGCGCCGCGTACGTCACGCTCGCGCCGCCCGGCTCCACGAGCGCCGTGCGCCGGGGATGGCGCGCCGCGCTGCGCTGCAGAAACGACTCGAGCCGCGGCGGCGCCGCCCGCTTCAGTCGGGCCGGCATACGAAGATGAGGCCGTGATTGCGGCCGAGGTAATCCTCGAACTCGGCCTTGACCGGGTGCCGGCTCGAGTCGGTCGTCAGGTCGGCGAGGTTGAACCACATGCCCCGCGCGGCCGCGCCGGGGCGTGTGAGCAGGGTGATGTCGCCGCCGTCATCGATGGTGACGCGATAGTCGCGCCGGCCGTCGGTCAGGCGCAGGGCGTCGCCTTCCAGGGTCGAGGGTGCGGCCGCGTACTCGCGCGACCAGTCGGCGTGCGCCGAAAAGATCCGCTTCGCGATCGCCTCGAGCCCGTCCCCGGCCCGCGGATCGAGGATTCGCGGAATCTCGCGCATCCTCACGTCGCGGTTCGAGACCAGCATGTTCGGCGCGACGTCCGAGAGCACGACGCTGCCCGGCATGACGACGCTGTTCTCGCCGATCGTCACACCCGGCCCCACGATGCAGCCGACCGTGATCCAGGACTTCGGGCGCATGTGGATCGGCGCGAACGTCGCGCGCGCCCCCTCGGTGACCGGCAGGAAGCAGCCGTGCGTGTAGAGCATCGAGCCGGTGCCGACGCCGCAGTAGTAATCGAGCACGATCGGGCGCTCGCAGTTGAGCAGAAGCTTCGGACCGAGGATGCAGGCATCCCCGATGTGCAGGTCCGAGACCCCCTTCGCGATCGTGAAGTAGCCCATCCGGCTGTTCTGCCCGAGCCGGAACGAGCGCACCGAGATGAAGGTGCCGAAGCGCACGCGCGCGCCGCGCTCGATGCGCACCTCGCGCGCCAGGATGAGCACGCACGGGTGCAGAAACACGCCCCGGGCAATGTGCGCGCCCGCGAGGCGGTGCGCCCAGGCGTTCAGCGGAGGCGGCAGAAAGAACGCCGCCGCCTGCAGGGCGCGCCGGATCACCACGCCTCCGGGTCGGGCTGCACCCCGACCGGCGGTCCAGAAGTCATGCCCCCCCCGGGAATGAGGGGACGATACGCCGTTTCTCCCCCGGCGGCGATCCGGCCGGGGAGCGCCGCGAGGCTAGAATCCGTCGATTTCAAGGGGGATTTACGACCGAGTCGTTCCTTCAGCTCCTGATCGCGCTGGTGGCGGTGATCGTCGTGGGCCAGGTGCTGGCGCGGCTGTTCGCGCTGATCGGCGAGCCCCCGGTGATCGGCGAAGTCATCGCCGGAATCCTGCTCGGCCCGTCACTTCTGGGCGAGCAGGTGTCGGCCAGGATCCTCACCCCCGAGATCGTCGAGCCGCTGTCGGCGGTCGCCCAGATCGGCCTGATCCTCTATATGTTCACCGTCGGGCTCGACCTCAACGGGGCCCTGCTGCGGCGCCGGATGCCGACCGCCGTCGCCACGGCGACCGGCAGCATCCTGCTGCCGTTTCTGCTCGGCGCGGGGCTGGCGATTCCGCTCTTCGCACACAGCGCCGGGCCGTCGGCGACCCCCTGGAGCTTCTCGCTCTTCATGGGCGCGGCAATCGCGATCACCGCGTTCCCCGTGCTCGCGCGGATCCTCGACGATCTGGGCATCGCGAAGACGGAGCTGGGTGTGCTGGCGCTGGGATGCGCGGCGGTGAACGACGTCATTGCGTGGTGCCTGCTCGCCGTGGTGAGCGGCGTGGCGCGCGCGGAGTCGGGCAGCGGGCTGCCGGTCATCGCGGGGACGGTGCTGTACATCGGGGTGATGGTTCTGCTCGTGCGGCCGGCGGTGCGCGCGGCCGGCGGGGGCGACGGGGACGGCGAGCCCACGCGCGCGGCGACGGCGCTCACACTCGTCGCGCTGCTGCTCGCCGCGCTCGCGTCGGGCGCCATCGGGATTCACGTCGCGTTCGGGGCGTTTCTCTTCGGCGCGATCATTCCGCACGACAGCGCCGTGGCGCGCTCATTCATCGCGAAGCTCGAGGCGGTCGTCGCCACGCTCTTTCTGCCGGCGTTCTTCGCGCTCACCGGGATGCGCACGCGGATCGACCTGCTCTCGAGCGCAGACGAATGGGTGATCTGCGGCGTGATCGTGCTGGTGGCGACGATCGGGAAGTTCGCCGGGGCCTGTCTGGCGGCGCGGGTGACAGGCTCGGGATGGCGGCAGGCGGCGGCGCTCGGCACGCTTCTGAACACGCGCGGACTGATCGAGTTGATCTTTCTCAATGTCGGCCTGGAGCTGAAAGTGATCAGCCCCACGCTCTTCTCGATGATGGTCGTGATGGCGCTGGTGACGACGATGATCACGGCGCCGGTGCTGCGCCTGCTCATGCGCGGCGCGACTCTTGACTGAGCGCTTATACTGCGGCCCGCACCGTGGCGAACCGGAACAGACACCGGGCCGGAGCCGCCAGCCGGCAAAAACTCGTCAGCCTGCGCGCCGCCGCGGCGCGCCGGGGCTCGGCGCGCCGTGCCCGGAAGCGGGTCGTCTTCACGAACGGCTGCTTCGATCTGCTGCACGCAGGGCACGTGGAATACCTGGAGCAGGCGCGCCGTCAGGGCGATCTGCTCATCGTCGGCCTGAACAGCGACGCCTCGGTCCGGCGGCTCAAGGGAGCGGACCGGCCGCTGCAGCCGGCGCGCGACCGGGCCCGGGTGCTGGCCGGTCTCGAGGCGGTCGATCTCGTCGTGGTCTTCGGCGAGGACACGCCGGCGAAAATCGTGCGCGCGCTGCGGCCGGACATCCTGGTGAAGGGCGCCGACTGGAAGCCGGGAACGATCGTCGGCGCCGATACGGTCGAGCAGGACGGCGGCCGCGTCGTGCGCGTGCGCCTCATGCCGGGGATCTCGACTTCGGCGATCGTCTCGCGCATCCGCGGCGGGGCCGGGGCGGCCGCGATCCCGCTGGCGTTCGAAACGGCGCCGCTGCGGCGCGATGTCGTGAGCGCGACACCGAAACCCGTGCGCGCGGCCGCGCGGCGGAAGGGCCGGCGCCGCTGACCCTCGCACGACCCTGTCTTCGCGCCTGATGCCCGCCACGCTCGACGCAGTCTTTCGCCCGATCCTCCGAAGCGCTGCCTTCGGGCGTCTGTCCGAGGCGGCGCGCGGCGAGTCGGGCCCGCTCAATCTCACCGGGCTGACCGAGTCGTCGAAGGCCCTCTTCCTGCTTCTGCTGCGGCGCGAGCTGGCGCGGCCGGTGCTGCTCGTCACATCGGATGACCGGGCGATGGAGGAATGGCGCCGCGACCTGACTGCGTATTCGCACGTGCTCGACCCGGCGGGGGCCCTCGGGCGGATCTGCCGATTCCCGGCGCTCGACGCCGATCCGTATCTCGGATTGCCGCCGCACTTCCAGACTTCGTGCGACCGCGTGACGACGCTCCTGCGCATCGCGCAGGGCGAAGCCTCGTTCGTCATCGCGCCGGCGCGTGCGCTGATTCAGCCGCTGCCGCCGCCGGCAGAGCTGGCGCAGCTCGTCGTTCGGCTGGCGGCGGGAGCGACGGTCGATCTCGAGGGGTTGCTGCGACGTCTCGTGGATCTGGGCTACCGCCGCACCGACATCGTGGCGTCGGCGGGTGAATTCGCGCGGCGCGGCGGGATCCTGGATGTCTTTCCCCCTGGCGAGGAAAACCCCGTGCGCGCCGAGTTCACGGGGGACGAGATCGAATCGCTGCGAAGCTTCGAACCGGACAGCCAGCGCTCGATCGAAGCGGTTCCCGAGGTCACGATCGCGCCGACCGCCGAGGTGCCGATGACCGCGGCGCGCCGCGCGCATCTGGCCGAAGCGGCGCGCGCGCGGGCGACGGCGCGCTTCGCCGGCACCGGTGAAGGGCCCGCGGCGGAGCTGGCCACGGCGCGCTGGCAGGCGCTGCTCACCGGCGGCGAGTTCTCGGGAATCGAGGGCTGCGCCGGCCTCGCCCTCGCCGAGTCGTCGGATGTGTTCACGCATATCGGCATGACGGTGCGGCTGCAGGGGGAGCGCGCGGCGCCCGCGGCCGGCGGCGGCCCGGCAGCCGGGCCGCTGCTGCTCGCGGTGGACGAGCCGGACAACACCGAAGCGGAGCTCGATTCGGTCTACGCCGAGCTCGCGTCATCGCGCGAGGCGACCTCGGGTCCCCTGCCGCGCCCCGAGGAGCTGTTCATCGATCCACGGCGGATCCGGGCGGCGCTGGCGCGCGGCGCGCTGCGGCTCTCGGAGCTGCGGGTCGGTGAGCGCGTGCAGGACCTGCACCTCGTCTGTCAGCCGGCGCGCAACTATGCCGGGCGGGTTGCGGAGTGGCGTCGCGATCTGGGGCGAGACCGCCTGGACGGGCGGCAGACGGTGCTCCTGCTCAATACCCTGGGCACGCTCGAGCGCGCGGCGGAGCTGCTGCGCGATGAGGGGGTTCCGTATACCGTCGTCGGCCCGGAGGCGGGAGACGTGCACCTGCCGGAGCGCGGCTCCGGGCCGGCCGGGGTGCAAGCCGGCCCTGCGGCGCTCGCGGGTGACACCGCGCCCGCATCCACGGCGCCGCAGACCGCCGCGCCGCCGATCACCCTGATGCAGGGACATCTGAACCACGGATTCGTGCTGCCGGATCTGGGGATCGCGCTGCACGCCGAGCGCGAGCTGTTCGGCGAGGAGCCGCGCCCGCAGCCGAAGCGCGCGAAGCGGCGGGGCGCGGCGTTCATCAGCGACTTCCGTGACCTGAAGATCGGCGATGCCGTCGTGCACATCGACCACGGCATCGGTCGGTTCGAAGGGCTGCATCGCATGGGAGGCGCCGCGAACCGCGAGTTCATGCTGCTCACCTACGAGGCCGGCGGGCGGCTGTTCATCCCCGTGGATCGTCTCGATCTGGTGCAGAAGTACAGCGCCGGCGGCCCCGGCACCTCCGAAGCGCCGGTCAAGCTCGACAAGCTGGGCGGCACCGGCTGGATGACCCGCCGCGCCCGCGTGCGGAAGGCGGTCGCCGAGATGACCGCCGAGCTGCTGGAGCTGTACGCGAAGCGGCGGGCGATGACCGGGCGCGCGTTCGGCCCCGACACCCCGTGGCAGCGGGAGTTCGACGATGCCTTCCCCTGGACCGCGACTCCCGACCAGGAGCGCTCGATCGCCGAGGTCAAGACCGACCTCGAGACGCCGCGCCCGATGGAGCGCCTCCTCTGCGGCGATGTCGGCTTCGGCAAGACCGAAGTCGCCATGCGCGCCGCATTCAAGGCGATTCAGGAAGGGCTGCAGGTCGCGGTGCTCTGTCCCACGACGGTGCTGGCGCTGCAGCACCTGGGCACGTTCCGCGCCCGCTTCTCGGCGTTCCCCGTGACGACGGAGATGGTCAGCCGCTTCCGTTCGCCGACGGAGATCCGCGAGGTCCTCAAGCGAACCGCGGCCGGCCAGGTCGACATTCTCATCGGGACTCACCGGCTGCTGTCGAAGGATGTCCGGTTCGCGCGCCTCGGCCTGCTCGTCGTGGACGAGGAGCAGCGGTTCGGGGTCGCGCACAAGGAGCGCCTGAAGGTTCTGTCGCAGGGGATCCACACGCTCACGCTGACCGCGACGCCGATCCCGCGAACCCTGCAGATGTCCCTCGCCGGCGTGCGCGACATGTCGGTGATCGAAACCCCGCCGCAGAACCGGCTCGCAATCCAGACCAACCTGGTGCCGTTCAAGCCGGGGCTCATCGCGGCGGCGATCCGCAACGAGCTGCGCCGCGGCGGGCAGGTGTTCTACGTGCACAACCGCGTCGAGACGCTGCCGGCGCAGGCGGCGCGGCTGAAGGAGCTGGTGCCCGAGGCGAAGGTTCTGGTCGGCCACGGGCAGATGGAACGGCACGAGCTCGAGGACGTGATGCTCAAGTTCATGGCCGGCGAGGGGGACATCCTCGCGGCCACGACGATCATCGAGAACGGGCTGGACCTGCCGCGCGTGAACACGCTGGTCGTGAACCGGGCCGACCGGTTCGGGCTGGCGCAGCTCTATCAGCTTCGCGGCCGCATCGGCCGCTCCGACGTGCGCGCCTACGCCTACTTCATCATTCCGGGCCGCGAGGCCCTGTCGCCGCCGGCGCGGCGCCGGCTGATCGCCCTGCAGGAGTTCAGCGACCTGGGGTCGGGGTTCCGGCTGGCCGCGATGGACCTGGAGATCCGCGGCGCGGGCGAGTTGCTGGGCGCGCGCCAGCACGGCCACATCGAGGCGCTGGGGTTCGATCTCTACGTGCAGATGCTCGAGCGGGCCGTGCGCGAGATGCAGGGCGAGGAGATTCCCGACGTCGCGCCGACGGCAATCAACCTGGGTGTCGATATCCGCCTGCCCGAGATGTTCGTGCCGGAGCCGTCGCTGCGCCTCGCGTTCTACAAGCGCGTGTCCTCGGCCGAAGACGACCACGACCTGGACGAGATCCGCGCCGAGATGGCCGATCGCTACGGTCCGCTGCCCCGCACCGCGGAGAATCTCTTCGCGCTGGCGGCGCTGCGCATCGGCGCGATGCGGCTGGGGATGAAGAGCCTCGACTGGAGCGGCTCTGGGATCGCGGTGCAGTTCCACGAGCCGCCGCGGGTCGATCCGGCGCGTCTTCTGGCGTGGGTCGCGCGCCGGGCGCCGCAGGTCGCTCTGACGCCGTCAGGAGTCCTGCGCGTGAACCTTCCTGCCCACGAGGACCGCGTCGCCGCCGCGCGCGCGGCGATCGACGAGTTGCACACCGAAGTCGCGGCGGTCTAGGGCCGGCCGCGACGTCGGCCTCAGGCGCCGCTTCCGGATCTCGAAGCGAGCCGGAACGCCCACACCGCAAGCGCACCAGGGACGAGCAGGCCCGGGTACGAGGCCCAGTGCGGCACCGTGTGCCCGCCCATGACGACATCGAACCCGGTGAACAGCCGTGTCAGGTGAGCCACGGCGACGATCAGAAAGATCGTCCCCGAAATCAGCAGGAACGGTCTGGTTTTCATGGCCGGCTACTTGCCGTGCAGCGTGGCGTCGAGGCTCCAGGGACCGCCCCCTGCCGCGGCGATGAAGAGAAAGACGAAACAGTAGAGCACGGCCATCTCGCCGCCGTTCTGGATCGGCAGGATGCCGTTCGGCCCATGCGCCATCCAGTAGGCGACGGCCATCTGGCCGGAGAGCAGGAATGCGACAGGACGGGTGAGCAGGCCGATGAGAAGCAGCACCCCGCCGAAGAACTCGAGGATCCCCGCGAACCCGATGAGCGTGAACCAGTTTTCGACGGGCGGGTGGTCGGACGGCGGGTAGCCGAAGAGCTTCTGGCTGCCGTGCCAGAGGAACAGGAACGCCAGGACCATGCGCATGATGCTCAGCAGATACGGCGCCCAGCGGGCGGGAAGAATGCCGAAACCGTTCATGGGTCCACCTCCCTCGATGAGTGTGACTGTGTGTCGTCCCCCGGTGCGTTCGGGCGGTCAGGCCGGCTTCTGGCAGACCGCTTCGATGTTGTTCCCGTCGAGATCCCAGGCGAAGGCGCCGTAGTAGTTCGCGTGGTAATCCGGGCGCAGGCCGGGTGCGCCGTTGTCGCGGCCGCCGGCCGCCAGCGCCGCCTTGTGGAACGCGTCGACCGACCTGCGGTCGGGGCTCATGAACGCCAGGTGGGCGCCCGAGGTCAGCGGAGACGGAGGCTGGCCGGGCCCGGCTGCATCGGGCGTGCCGATCCAGAACGTCGGCTTGTCCTTGGATTGGCCCATGCCGATGACGGAGCCGTAGTCGGCGACGACCGCATACCCGAGCGGGGAGAGCGCGGCTTCATAGAAGCGGCGCGCGGCGGCGAAGTTCTTCACGCGGACGGCGACGTGATCGAGCATGGGGCCTCCATCGAAAGTGCAGGGCGCCGCCATGCTAGCACCGGCTTCGCTACCTCCCCAGCACGAACTCCCGCACGCGCAGCCGCGCGCCGGCGACACCGCCGGGGCGGTCAATCGGCTCCGAGCGCGGCGGATCCCACGCGCACCCGTGCAGCTCCGCCCATCGCAGAGTGACGTCGGTGTCGACCCAGTCCACCCACACGTGCCCGTTCTCGGAGTGGATCTGAAGCTCGAGGTCGCCTGTAAACAACGCCGGATGGTCGAAGCAGACCGGCCAGGGATCGGGGCCTTCCTGCTTGGTGCGCACCTGCACGCGCCGACGGGCCCCCGGAACGCCGGTCTGGCACGCGACGAAGAAGACGCCGTTCGAGAAGATCGATTCGGGCTCGCGAATGTCTTCGGCGCCGTCTTCGACGCGCTCCGGCGAAGTCCACGCTCCGCCGGCGGCCGGTTGCGCCGACTGCCACACCGTGTCGTGCTCGCTGCCGCCGCCTTCCTGCCACCAGACGACCAGCCGGTCACCCGAAGGAGAAATGGACAGCCGCGGGTCCCGAGCAGGAGCGGCGAGCGGCGCGCCGTTGACCGGCGCCGGCGCGGACCATCCGCCGGCGCTGAGGATGGAGTGAAGAACCTGGTGGGGAGCTTCGGGCGGGGAGGGGGCCCAGACCGTTTCGGTCAGGCCTGTTGCGGGATTGAGAACCGCGTGGAACGAGGGGGCGCGGGTGCCATCGCTACCGAGAGCTGCGCCTGCGAGAAGCAGGGGAATGAGGGTCACGGACAGGCGACAGCTCGGACGCAAGGGCATGGGGTTCTCCTTTGCGCCGCCCCCGCGGCTGGGTTTCGGCGAGGTGGGCGTCGAAGGCGACGACCTCCTCGGTCCGATGACCCACCCGCAGGCGCAGCCTCTTCAGAACACGGAACAGCTCGGCGGTGTCCCCGCCGCCTCCCCGGGAGGCGAGGGCGATTCGCCACAGATAGAAGGCGCTGTGAAACGCCTCGGAATGGAACGAGTGGCTGGTTCCCAGCGCGTGCGCGACGAGCATGGGCGTGCGCGCGTCGTCGAGCAGCCCCTGCTGATAGAGCGAACGGCCCAGCGCGATGCGCGCCGACGCTTCGAGGCGCCGGTCGGGCAGCGCTTCCGCCTCTGAAACGGCGGTGGAAAACGTCCGGGCTGCGTCGGCCTGCTGCCCCAGAGCGTGCTCGCAGTTGCCGATATTGACGAGCGCCAGAACACGATCGGAGGACGGAGCGCCTGCCGGCCACGCCGGCAGCGTCTTGCGATAGAGCGCGAGCGCGCTGCGGATGTCGCCGCGGTCGAAACGGACATTGGCCAGATTGATGAGCGCCTGAGCCCGCTGGCCGGCATCACGCGCGGCGTGCGCCTTGCGCCGCGCCATGACCGCGGCCGCCGCAGCGAGATCGAGACGGTCGAGCAGGTACTCGATGTGAGAGAGCATGTTCCACGCGCGCGCGGCGAGATCGGCACTGAGCGCCCGCTCCTCGAGCACGCGCAGGATCTGCTGCTCGGCCATGGGCACTTTGCTCAGCCTTGCCAGCGCGATGGCGAGAGAAATGCGCAGCTTCATTTCAGTCTGCGCCGCGGCCGGCCCGCCCTGACGCGCCAGCTCGAGACCGCGCAGAAAGGCGGCGTACGCCCTGGGGAAGTCCCCGCCCTTCGCCGCAGCGAGCCCTGCCTCACGCAGCGCCTCGGGGTCGCGCAGACGCGGAGCGAGCCGCTCGAACTGACCCAGCTCGAGCACATCGAGAAAGCGCTGGGCGGGGACTTCATATACGTGCGCCAGCGTCAGGAGCTTTGCGGGGGAGGGAAGAAGCTGCCCCGCCTCGACCCGGCTGAGGTAGTCGTAGGTGACAGGCTCGGGGTGGGCTTCGGCCAGGGCCCCGACCTGGCGAAGCGTAAGCCCGGCCCGCTCGCGCAGCCCGCGCAGAAGGCCGCCGAGCTGTGCGGCGGAGGCTCGATTTGACTTGGGAGTAGGCATCGGTCCTTCCAGTGGAAGATCCGCAACGAACATAGTGCGGAGTGGTTGAAAACCGCACAGAACATACCAAATGTAATTCTCAATGGCGCAAACTGGGTGAAAAATATTTGTTGCGTATATTCAACAAATCTCTTGACAGCCGCTCCAGACCGGCGTATTTGAAGGCCAGCTTCTTCCCGCGGGTTGTGGATTGGGGGCCGGGCGGGCGCCCAGAGAGTGGGCCCGCCCGGCCAAGTGGGGTCCCAAGACGAATGGACGCCACCAACGAGATCCAGGAGGACCTGGTCATCCGGCCGGGGATTCCCCATGTCCCCGGCGAGCCGCGCCTTCCCTCGAAGCCGCCACCGGAGACAGCCCTGCCCCCGGGGACCCGAGCCGTTTCCCTGAACCTCGCCGGTGTCCGCGTGCTGAATGCGCACGACGTCGGCGCGGGGGAGGTTCAGGTCGTCTCGATGCTCGTGGACGGCCTTTCGAAGGACCCGGTCTCGGTCCGGCTCGAAGCCTGGGAGCAGGTCGAGGACGGCGCCGACCTGCCGATCCTCGAGCCGGGCATCTCGCTCTACAGGCACGAAGGCGCGCCGCCGCCGTTTCTCGACTGGCGGCTTCTCATCATCGAGTCCGACTCCGGTGTCCGCGACACCGGAAAACTGGTCGCGGCGCTCGGCGATCACGCAGACTGGAGGGCGCTCAGCACCGCGCTGCGCGAGCTGCTCGCCCCAGGCAATCCCGTTCTCGCGGCGGTGGTCATCGTCACCGCCGAGCTGATGAAGGTCGTGGGCAGCGTTCTCATGGCGAATCGCGACGATCAGATCGCGTATCTCGCGGTGACCTATGATCGGGATCTCGACTCGCTTGGCCTCGGCCGGCACGTCGTGCGCGTGGGCGACGCCGTCGTCGCCTGGACCATCCGCGCCGCCTGAATGCCCCCGCGGGCCCCAGGAGAACCGGCTGTGATCGCCGTCAGCCCCGGCATGCGCAACGCACTCGCGGTCCACGGCGCCGCGCGCGTGCTCGTGTATCTGAAAGAGCCGGTGCAGGAGCCGCCGCGCGCGTTCACCGGGCGGCGTGCGCTGCTCGCGGCAGGCAACGGCGCCGGGGGCCACTCGCCCCGGCCTTACTTCTACAGGCGGCTCGGCGTCGTGCTCGGCACGGCGACGCGCGAGACGATCTCGGCTCTCCGGCACGACGAGCGGGTGCGCGCCATCGGCTGGGCTCCGCCGATCCGGCCGATTCGCCCCGTCGGCGCCGCCCGCACCGTGTCGCCCGAGCCGGGCGCAACGTGGGGCATCGAAGCGCTGCAGGTCCCGGCGCTGTGGAAGCAGGGGCTCACCGGCAAGGGAGTCCGCGTGGGGCACCTGGACACCGGCGTGGATGCCAGGCACCCCGCGCTGAAAGGAGCGGTCGTCGCCTTCACCGAGTTCGACGAGCTGGGCCGCGAGCGCCGCTCCGCCGCGCCGCACGATTCCGACATGCACGGCACGCACACCGCGGCGACGATCGCCGGACGCGCCGTCGCCGGCGCGGCGGTCGGCGTCGCTCCGGGCGCAGGTCTCTGTTCCGCTCTCGTCATCGAAGGCGGCGACGTCGTCGCGCGCGTGCTCGGCGGCATGGACTGGGCGGTCGGGCAGGGGATCCGAGTGCTCAGCATGTCGCTGGGCTTTCCCGGCTGGTGGGCCGACTTCCTTCCGCTCACGCGGATTCTCCGGGCTCGCGGCGTGCTGCCGGTCTTCGCGATCGGCAACGAAGGTCCCGGCACCAGCCGCTCGCCGGGGAACTACCCCGAGGCGCTGTCGGTCGGCGCGATCCGGCAGCGCCCGCGCTCCGTGGCGGCGTTCTCTTCGAGCGAGCGGTTCCGCAGGGCGAAGGATCCGGCGGTTCCCGACCTCGTCGCTCCGGGCGTCAACACGATTTCGGCCAGTCCGGGGCGGGCCTGGGCCGCCCTGTCGGGAACTTCCATGGCGACGCCGCACATCGCCGGTCTCGCGGCGCTGTTGTTCGAGGCGCACCCGCGGGCCACGGTCGACTCCGTCGAAAAGGCGATCTTCGCGGCCTGCGCGCGCATCGCGGGCGAGCGCCCCGACCGACAGGGGCGCGGTGTTCCCAGCGCGATTCGCGCGCTCGAAGCGGTCAGGCAGCTCGGGGGCTGAGGGGAGCGGCCTATACTCGTTCCATGGCGCGGATCCACCCGGCCCTGCGAAAGGCGCTGCAGCGCCGCGACATCGGAGCGAGCCGGCGACCCCGGGCGGGCGCGCGCACCGTTTCCCCTCCGGCCACGCTCGACGTCGTCATTCATCTGAAGCCGGAGCGCGGCCAGGTTGTGGACTCGCCGGTCGAGACGCGGGCGAAGGCGCGCGCGCTGATCAGGGAAGCGCAGGAAGCGTCGGGCGAGAAGCCGCGAGACTACAAGGTCTTCCCGAACCTGCAGACGATGTCGGTGCGCGCGAGCCCCGCGTTCCTGCGGGAGCTCGTGGGAAGCAAGGCGGTCGCCTCCGCCGTTCCGAACCGCCTCGAAGAGTAATCCGTCGCGAGCGCCGCTACTGCGCGGCGGGCGTCGCCGCCGCGATCGGTTTGTAGCGGAACTCCTCGAACTTCTCCGGCGCCGCCGGGCCTCCGTCCACACGCGCGGTCAGTCCCCCCGGCACGCGCGTGTAGCGGATGCGCTTCGGAAAGTCGTGCTCCGGATTCTCGAACACGATCTCACCGGCGGTCTGCGACGTCATCCTGAAATCCGTCGGCGGGCGCCCGCGCGGCTGCGCCACATAGAAAATGCCGTCGGGGCGCGCCTCGATGCGCAGGAACTCGAAGAAGAGCGTCTTCTCTCCCTCGCGAGTCCGGCCCATGCCGATGAGCGTGCCCGCGGCCGGAGCGGTCCAGTGCTCCTCGACGAACACGCCGTCGCCGGTATCGGTCTCCCAGCCGCCGGTGAGGAACGAAAGCCCTGCGACGCCCAACCCCGGTTTCGCGGCCGGCGCCGCGGCGGACTCAGCGGCGGCGACCAGCGTGGCGGCTCCGGAGGGGAGTGGGCCTGCGTCATCGGCTCCCGGCTTCGCCTTGTAGATCCCCTCGGGCTGGATGAAGAGCAGCTCCTGCACCTTGCCCGTGGAGTCCAGATCGAACCGCATCGAGTAGCCGGTCAGGCCCTTCAGGCGGAACTCGGTGCCCCGCGCCGGCTCCAGCAGGTACTCGGGCTGACCGGGAATCGTCACGGCCAGCGTGTCGCTCCCCCGGAGCGACACCGTGGCTTTGACCTGAGGCTGGTCCACGAGCGTGTAGGTTCCGAGAAGCGTCCTGAGGAACGCGGGGTCCGACAGCCGCGCCGGAGGCAGGCGGTCGAAGACGATCTCGCTCGCCGACGGCTCGAGGTTGATCGCGAGCTGATCCACGTCTCCCGCGCCATTCGTCAGGAAGCGCACGAACATCTTTTCCTGGGCGAGGCTTCGGTCCTCGAACGAGGCGCGGAACGTGTCGTAGTGCCAGTGCTCCAGTTTCATCTTCAGGCTGTGCAGCTCGGCCTTCAGTGCGTTGGCGCCGTCGCTGCCCGTCACGCGCACGGTGCCGTAGGCGGGGTGAGCGAACTCGCCAGGGTACTCGCCAATCTGGTGCGACGGCTTCGTGCCCGGGCGCCGCTCCATGGCGGCGTTCTCGGTCGCCTTCTTCCCCGATGCGCGGGCGGCGTCGCGCAGCACGAGGAGGCGCCCGTTCAGGTCGGTCGGCGGCAGGCGCAGCAGCAGGTCGGTCGCGTGCCGCACGAGGATGTCCGGCACCGGGACGCCGTTTCCGTTCGTCAGCACGACGACGCCGATGCCCTCCGAAGGCATGAGCGACACCGTAGCCGAATAGCCGTCGATGTTCCCGCCATGGTGCACGCGCGTCTTGCCGCGATACGACTCCACCATCCAGCCGAGGGCGTAGGAGCGCAGCGTCACGTCGGGGTCCGAGCGCGGCTCGGCGGGCAGCACGATGCGCGGCCGGTGCAGACTCTCGAGCGTCGGAGCGGTGAGCAGCTGGGCGCCACCCGGGCCGGGCGCGTGCCCGTCGCCAAGCTGGAACTGCACCCAGCGCGCCATGTCGGCGGCGGAGGAGTTGATCGTCCCCGCCGGGCCCATCGCGGGAAAGTCGCGCGCCGGCACCGCGCCGTTCACGCCGTCCACCTCGACGTAGGGAACCGCGTGGTCGGGATTCGCTTCCATCTCGCGGACGGTGAGCACCGAGTGGCCCATGCCGAGCGGGCCCAGGATCCGTTTGCGGATCTGGTCTTCCCACGGCGCGCCGCCGACCGTTTCGGACAGGACGCCGGCGGTCGTGAACATCAGGTTCTGATACTGGAACGTCGTCCGGAAATCCTTCGACGGCTCCAGGTAGCGCAGGCGATCGTACAACTCGCGCCGCGACAGAGAGGACCCGTACCAGACCACGTCGTGGCGAGGAAGGCCGGAGCGGTGGCAGAGAAGATCCTCGGGAGTCATCCGCTCGGAGGCGAAGGAATCCTTCAGCTCGAAGTCCGGGAGCCAGGTGCGGATCGGCTTGTCCCACTCGAGCCTGCCGTCCTCCACGAGCATCGCGACGAGCGTCGCGGTGAAGGCCTTGGTCGAGGATCCGATGGCGAACAGCGTGTCGGCCGTGACGGGCAGCTTCTTGTCCAGATCGCGGAGTCCGTAGCCCTCGGAGAGGATCACCCGCCCGTCGTCCACGACCGCGACGCCTGCGCCGGCGACGTTCCAGTCCTTCAGGACCTTTTCGGCGAACGCCTTGAAGTCGCCGAGCATCTGGAGAGACGAGGCGCCGGGGTCGCCGCCGCGCGCCAGCGAAAGGGGGAACGTCTGGCCCCACTGCGTGAAGTCGCCGGCGATGCTCTTGCCGTCGGCGCCGACGGCCCCGCGGAAGGTCGGCTCGCCCGGAATCCCGCCGATCGCGAAGGAAATCTTCGAGCCGTCGAACGCAAGCTTCTCGAGCGGCAGCGCCCGCGCGCCTTGATCGGGGATGTCGATGGTTCCCTTGAGCGCAGATGCATCGCCCGAAAGGTCCACGCGGACCTTCAACTCGGTCCCGGGCAGCCGGATCGCCCCTTCCCAGTGCCCCGCCGGCGACTCGGCGGCGACCAGGACCTGAAGAGTCGCGGACGAAACGAGAAGCACGATCAGGAGTGCGGCAGCGTGGCGGCGCGCGGCGGTGATCACGGAGTCTCCTTCGCTGGCGGCAAGCCCGGGCAGGGGTCGAATCGGCCGGAGGATATTACGCGACCGCTCGATGGCGGGGGGCTAGAATCGGAGCGTGCAGCGCTCTCTGATGACTCCCGAGGACAAGACATGTCGAAGCCAATTCTTCGTCCCACGGCAGTCCTGATGCTCGTGGTGACTCCCGCTCTCGCGTTCTCGGACGAGCCGCCGCGCCAGGTCGTGCATGCGACGAGCGGCATGGTCGCCGCCGCGCAGCCGCAGGCGGCCGCGGCCGGCGTCGAGATCCTGAAACAGGGAGGCTCCGCCGTCGACGCGGCGATCGCCGTGAATGCCTGCCTCGCCGTGATGGAGCCGATCTCGTGCGGGCTCGGCGGCGATCTGTTCGCCATCGTCTGGGATCCGAAAGCCAGAAAGCTCGTCGGCCTCAACGCCTCGGGGCGCGCGCCGGCGGCGCTGACCATCGAGAAGGTGCGCCCCGAGGCCGACGGCACCATTCCTCTTTACTCGCCCTATGCGTGGACCGTTCCCGGCGCGGCAGACGGCTGGTTCGAGCTGCACGAGCGCTACGGGAAGCTTTCGCTCGAAAAGGTGCTTGCGCCGGCGATCGCTGCGGCGCGCGACGGGTTCGCCGTGACGCCGGTCATCGCGGAAGGGTGGGCGCGCGCGGCCACGGTCTTCGCCGACAAGCCCGGCTTCAAGGAGGTCTTCATGCCGGGCGGCCGTCCGCCCCGCGCGGGAGAGAACTTCAAGAACCCGGCGCTGGCCCGCACGCTGGCGACGCTCGTCGCCGAACGGCGCGCCGCCATCCGGAAGGGCGGCATCGCGCGCGCGATCGTGGCCTATTCCGGGGAGCACGGTGGCTTCTTCGCGCTCGGCGACTTCGAGTCCCACCGCAGCACCTGGGACGAGCCGATCTCCACGACCTATCGCGGCTACACCGTGTGGGAGATGCCCCCGCCGGGGCAGGGCCTCGCCGCGCTGCAGATGCTGAACATCCTGGAGCGCTTCGACCTCAAGGCGATGGGCCGCGGGTCCGCGGACTGGTGGCATGTCATGACGGAGGCCAAGAAGCTCGCCTACGCCGACCGGGCCCGCTACTACGCCGACCCCGCGTTCTCGAAGGTCCCCGTGCAGGCGCTGCTCTCCAAGGACTACGCCGCGCGGCGCGCCGCGCTCATCGACCTGAAAAGGGCCGCCGTCGCCGACCCGCCCGGCGATCCGGAAGCCGGCGGCTCGGGCGCCGTGACGGCCTCGGCTCCGGCTCTCGACCGGCGCGAGACGACGTATCTCACCACCGCAGACGCGTCCGGGATGATGGTGTCGCTCATTCAGAGCAACTACGCCGGCTTCGGCAGCGGCTATGTGATCCCCTCGCTCGGCTACGGCATTCAGAACCGCGGCGCGCTGTTCTCGCTGGACGCAAAGCACCCGAATGCGCTGGCGCCGGGGAAGCGGCCGTTCCACACGATCATCCCCGCGTTCGTCACGAAGGGCGGTCACCCGTGGCTGTCGTTCGGGTTGATGGGCGGCGACATGCAGGCGCAGGGGCACGCCCAGGTTCTGTCGGGCATCATCGATCTCGGGATGGATCTGCAGGCGGCCGGCGATGCGCCGCGGTTCCATCACACGGGTTCCACCGAGCCGACGGGCACCGTGATGAAGGCCGCCGGCATCCTGCACGTGGAGCCGGGCGTGCCCGCGAACATCGTCGAAGAGCTGCGCCGCCGCGGGCACAGGATCGAGCCCGAGGCGACGTCGCAGTTCGGCGGCTATCAGGCGATCGCGCGCGATCCGAAGGGCGGGTACATCGGAGCGACAGAGAAGCGGAAGGACGGCGTGGCCGCGGGGTGGGACGCGCACTGAGCGCGCGCCCCGTGCCGCGGCAGGACTCGAGGCGTCAGGCCGGCGCGCAGCACGCTTTCGCCTTGACAGTCTCTGGCAGATCGCGGTTGAGGTGATAGACCTCCCAACGCCTCCCGTCCGGATCGGTCGCCCAGAACTTGTCCTGGTTCGCGTGGCAGCAGTCCACGCCCATCTCGGGCTCCACAGGAATTCCGGCGGCGCGGACACGGTCGAGATGGAAGAGGACCTCCGCCGGATCATCCACCTGAAGGCCGTAGTGCTCGCGCGTTCCGCCCCGCGTGACTTCCGAGGGCGCCGTGGTGAGTGCCAGGTTCAGAGGGCTCCAGTCGGGCAGGAACTTCGCGTATCCCGGGCGGGACTTCACGGGATCTGAGTCGAACAGCAGGGTGTAGAAACGGGTGCTGGCCTCGAGATCCGTGACGGGCAGGTGCAGGTGGACCCGGGGCGCGGAAGGGACGGGGGACATGCGGTGCTCCTTTCAACAGCAGGAGGTGAGGAGCCGGACTAGGTCCGACACCATCTCCCTGCGGGTGGTGTAGTAGACGAATCGTTCCTCACGCCGGGATTCGACGAGGCCGGCGCGGCGCAGCAGGTCGAGGTGGCGCGAGAGGGTGGGGCCGGGGACGTCAAGCGCCTCCTGGATCTCCCCGGCGGCCAGCTCCCGGCGCGCCTGCACGAGGAGGAAGAAGGCCTTGAGGCGGGTGAGGTGGGCCAGGGCGCGCAGCGCCTCGACATGCTGCGGCCTCGCTTCGAGTTTCTTCATCGGCCGCTCCATTTGCTCATTTGCACAATTATGAAAATATGCAGATGGGTCCGATCCGTCAAGGGAAAGTTCCAGGCCCGCCGGCCGCCTCGGAGCGTGGCCTATCATGACGGCCGCCATGCGCGCGCCAGGGGAGGCCGGGGAACCGGGGGACGCCGGCGGTGTCTCTCAGGACGAGGCGCTTCTCGAGGCGCTGCGCCGCGGGGACGGCCAGGCCTTCGAGCGCGTCGCCCGCGAGCAGGCGCCGCGGCTGTACCGGTTCGCGATGCACCTCACCGGCCGCCAGGAGGATGCCGAGGATCTCGTTCAGGAAACGCTCGTCCGGGCGCTGCGGACGCTGCCCCGGTTCGAGGGGCGCTCGACGCTCTCGACCTACCTGCTGCGTGCGCTGGGCAACATCTGGAAGAACCGGCTGCGCAGCCGATCCCGCTCGAAGATCGTGGAGTGGTTCCGCGCGGCCCCGGCCGGCGATCCCGAGGCCGAGCCCGAGGTTGCGGATCCGTCGCCCGATCCGCTGGAGCGGATGGCGGCGGAGGACCGGGCGGCGCAGGTCCGCCAGGCTCTCGACAAGCTCGAGCCAGGCCGGCGGATGGCGCTTCTGCTCCGGGAGATGGAAGGATTGCCTTATGAGGAGATCGCAGAGATGACCGGTGTCCCGGTGGGAACGGTGCGATCGCGCATCGCGCGCGGCCGCGACGATCTGCGCCGGCTGCTGAAGGGGCGCGTGTGAACGACCGGATGCCGCTCGAAGAGATCGGCGACTACCTCGACGGCCGCCTGGGTCCCGAGCGTCTGCGCGCGTTCGAGGAGCGCCTGCGGACCGACCCGGATCTCGCGCGCGAGGTCGCCGAGCTGCGCGCGGTGGGCGAAGCGGTGCGCTCGGCGAAGGATCTGGTGCTGCCGGAACGGTTCTATGCCGAGGCGCGCGCGCGGTTCGAGCGCGCATCGGCGCGGCCGGCCCGGCGGGTGCCGTGGAAGGTAATCGGTCTGGCCGCCGCGGCGGTCATCCTCGTCGCCGTGTTCCTCCCGCAGCGCGGGGTCATCCCGCCGCCGCTCACTCAGAAGAACGAGCCCGCCGCCGTCGCGGCGCCGGCGCCATCGGAGCAGCGCCCGAATGAAGAGCTCGACGAGCTGAAGGCCCTCGGCACCGTCCAGGGAAACGAGGAAAACAGTGGGGCCGCGCAGGTGGCCGGCGCAAATGCGCCCGCAGCGCGCGCGAAAACTGCTGCCGCGCAGGAAAAGCAGGCCGCGAAAGTCGAGGCTCCGCGCCGCGATGCGGAGTCCGGCGACACGAAGGACGCCGGCGCGCAGCCGTTCGAACCCGAGGCGGCCCCTCCCGCGCAGAGCGCTGCCGAGGACGAGGTGCTTCCGGCGCTCGACCCGGAACGCAAAGGGGAAGTCGCCGCCGCGCCCGTGGATACCGGGGCCACGTCGTCCCAGGCAGGCGGGTCCCGGCCCCTGAGAGACGACCGGGATGCTGCCGCCGCGATGGGTGGGCTGAAGAAGGAGCGGCAGGAAGAGCGGTTGAACCGGATGGCTGAAGCGGCCCCGGTCGCGCCCCCTCCGGCGCCGGCGGTCTCCCTCGTCACCGCCACCGACGCGCCGCTCTGGAAACAGATCCTGGAGACCGCCGAAGGGCATGAGTCGGCGATGAGTCTGACTCCGGTCTTCACGCGCGAGCGTGTCGCGCTGATCACGGGGCTCAGCCGGGAGATCTGCGCCTCGCTCCGCTACGAAGTTCAGGGAGCGGGAACCGGGAGCCTCTTGGGGATCAGCCCGAATCGGGGGGGGGCCCAAATCGTGGCGGATTCCGCCGCGCCCCGCGCCTCCGTCTGGTGGGCCGGCGGCTCTGCCTGCCTGATCACCGTGCCCCTGCAGCCGGAGCGCGTCGTTTTCGCCCCCTGAAGCGGCGCCGGCTGCCCCTTCCGCCGCCCTGAGCGGCCACCAGGAAAAGCCGGGAACTTCCCACCGCGGCCGGTGTCTCTCCTTCCATGCGAGAGACCACGCCGCCTCCGGCACGAAGCCGGTTCCAGGCTCTTCTCCCGGCCGACCCGCGCTGGCTCCAGATCGCGGCTCTTTCGGGTCTGCTCCTGTGGGGCATCACGCGGCTTTCCTTCGACATCACGCCGGGCCGCGCGGCGCTTCTGATCGGCAGCGCCCTGGCGGCGCAGGCGCTGTTCACCGCCCTCTGGCGGCTGCCGGTCTTCGAGCCGAAGAGCGCGCTCATCTCGGGACTCTCGCTCTGCCTGCTGCTGCGCACGAACGCGCCGGCGGTGGCGGTGCTCGCGGCTCTGATCGCGATCGGCAGCAAATTCGCGATCCGCGTGCGCGGGAAGCACGTCTTCAACCCGACGAACATCGGCATCGCGGCGGCGATTCTGCTCACCGGACAGGCGTGGGTGTCGCCGGCGCAATGGGGGCACGCGGCGTTCGCCGCTTTCGCATTCGCGGCAGCCGGCGCGCTCGTCGTCTCGCGCGCGGCGCGGTGGGACGTGACCCTGGCCCTTCTGGCCGCGCATGCGGCGTTTCTCATCGGCCGGTCGCTGTCCCTCGGCGAGCCGATGGCGATCCCGCTCCACCGCCTGGAATCCGGAGGGGTGCTGCTCTTCGCCTTCTTCATGATTTCCGATCCGAAGTCGACGCCCGACAGCCGTCTCGGACGAATCCTCTTCGCCGCGGCGGTCGCCGCCGGCGCGCACCTCGTCGCGTTCCGACTCTTCGCGCCCAACGGGCTGATCTGGTCGCTCGCGGCGCTCTCGCCGCTGGTGCCGGTTCTCGACCGGCTTCTGCCCGGCGGCCGCTATGCATGGAAAACAGGGGGTCACAGAAAGGAGCCGCACATGTCGTTCTCGAATCCGCTTCCGCAGTCCGTGAGGCAGGCCGCGCGCGGAGCGGCCGTTCTCGCCGCCGGGGCCGCGATCGCCGCGGTGGCGTCCACCCCGGCGCAGGCGTTCTGCGGGTTCTATGTCGCCCGCGCCGACGCGAAGCTGTTCAACCGCGCGTCGCAGGTCGTACTCGTCCGCGACGGCGACCGCACCGTCATCACCATGGCTGCGGACTTCAAGGGCGAACCGAAGGAGTTCGCGATGGTGATTCCGGTGCCGACGTTCGTGCAGAAGGGGCAGATTCACGTCGCCGACCGCGCCGTGCTGGAGCATCTGGACGGCTACTCGGCGCCGCGGCTCGTCGAGTACTTCGACGGCGATCCGTGCGCCCTGGCGCGGCGCGAGATGCAGGGAATGAAGTCCCTCGGCTACGCGAACGCCCCCGCGGCGGCCGAGGCGAAAGACGACCGGGCCCGCCGCCTCGGCGTAAAGATCGAGGCGCAGTACACCGTGGGCGAGTACGACATCCTGATCCTCTCGGCGAAAGAGAGCGGCGGGCTCGAGACCTGGCTGCGCGAGAACGGCTACCGCATCCCTGACGGTGCGTCGGCGATCCTCTCCTCATACCTGAAGCAGGGGATGAAGTTCTTCGTGGCGCGGGTGAACCTGGCCGAGCAGTCGCGGCTCGGCTTCTCGTATCTGCGGCCGATCCAGGTCGCCTACGAGTCGCCGAAGTTCATGCTGCCCATCCGGCTCGGAACCGTGAATGCCTCGGGCTCGCAGGATCTGTATGTCTACGCGCTCACGCGCGGCGGCCGCGTGGAAACGACGAACTACCGCACGGTGAAACTGCCGTCCGACGCCGAGGTGCCGCTCTACGTCAAGGACGAATTCACGCCGTTCTACAAGGCGCTCTTCTCCCGCGCGGTGCAGAACGAGAACCGCGAGGCCGTCTTCCTCGAGTACGCGTGGGACATGGGCTGGTGCGATCCGTGCGCGGCCGACCCGCTGTCGCAGCAGGAGCTGCGGTCGCTCGGAGTCTTCTGGCTGGGGCGCGGCAACGTCGCGAGTCCTGGGGGCGGAGCGCAGAACGTGTTCCTGACACGGCTGCACGTGCGGTACGACGCGGCGCACTTCCCGGAGGATCTGGTGTTCCAGGAGACATCGGACCGGTCGAACTTCCAGGGGCGCTACATCGTGCGTCATCCCTGGGCCGGCGAGAACTGGTGCCCCGAGATGCCCGGCTATCTCCGCGCGCTCCGCGAGCAGCAGGAGCAGCAGGCGCGCACACTCGCCGGTCTGACCGGCTGGGAGCTGGCGAAGATCCGCGACCGGATGGACCTCGTGCGCGGGCCCGACCCGCGGGCCGAGAAACCCTGGTGGGCCGGACTCTGGGACTGAGCTCCGGTGAAGCGGGCGTCAGGCCGCGGCGCGCGGCTTGACGCCCCCCGCGGCCCAGTAGAGCAGCGGGACCACGAGTGTCGCCACGGCGAGCGACGCGATGTACGCGCCGGTTCCCGCGATCATCAGGAGCGCCACGAGGAAGCCGGCCACCCCCAGCACCGGGCTGCTGCGCTTCTGCGCGTACGAGAACCGCGACGGCTCGCGGCGCACCAGCACGACGAGCGCCAGGCACGACGCGGCGATGGCGATGAGCGCGGTGGCGGTCGCGGTGAGCGACACGAAGTTGTAGGCCTGAAGCAGCGTCTGGTTGAAGTAGAGGCTCACCAGGGCCCCGCTGATCAGCGATGACACCACCAGCGCGACGTGCGGGGTCCCGAAGCGCGGGTGGATGCGGGCGAAGGCCCGGGGCGCGTAGCCCTCGCGCGCCGCGGCGAACGGCAGTCGGCCCACCACCAGCAGCCAGCCGTTCAACGCTCCCAGGATGCTCACCAGCGCGCCGAGCGTGATCATCGTCTCGCCGGCCGGGCCGATGTGCTTGCGCGCGGCGATGGCGAGCGGCGACGGCGTCCCCGAGATCTCCGCCCCCGGCATGCCGGCGGTGATCACGAACGCCATGAAGAGGTAGAGCAGAGAGGCGATGAAATAGCCGGTGTATGCCGCGCGGCGAATCGTGGGGCCCTCGCCCTTGACCTCTTCGCCCGGGACCGTGACCGACTCGGCGCCGACGAACAGCCACGCGACGAGCGACAGTGCCGGCAGAACCGCTCCCCACCCGTGGGGCGCGAACGGCGTCAGGTTCTCGTTGGAAACGTGGGGCAGCAGCGCCGCTCCCAGGATGAGCAGCGGGATCAGCTTCAGCGCGACCGTGGTGATCTGAACGCGCCCGCTCCCGCGCACTCCCCACACGTTCACGAGCGTGAGTGCCCACAGCACGACCTGGGCCACCAGGAACGCGGCGAGCGGCTCGCCGGCGGCCGGCACGAACACGGCCAGATAACCGACGAAACCGGTGAGGAACGCGGCGTTCGTGATGACGCCGCTGATCCAGTAGAGATAGGCGACGAAGAGCCCCGGCGGCCGGCCGAAAGCGCGCTCGACGAACGCCTGCAGGCCGCCGGTCACGGGGTAGGCGCCGCCCAGGTCGGCGAAGACGCAGATCAGGATGAAGAAGGCAATCGCGCAGGCGACCCACGCGACGAGGGCGACCGGGCCCGCGGTTTCCGCGAGCTGGGCAGGCATCACGAAGATGCCCGACGCCACGACGTTGCCCACGACGAGCGCCGTCATCGCCCAGAAGCCCAGGCCGCGGCGCAGCATCGCCGGGGTGGGCGTGCCGCCGGGGCCGGCGGGCGAGGGCGGCGCGTCGCTCACGCCGTGGATCATACAGGGCCGTGCCGGCCGGCCCGGCTCACCCCGTGCGCGGCCAGCGAGTCTAGTTACAGGCCGGCGGAGCCTGCGGCTTGCAGGCGGCGACGGCCGGCGGACGCGGCGCACCCGCGCTCGAAAGACCGTAGGAGCCTTCGACCGATCCGTTCCGCGGCACCACGAGGTAGTACGCGCTGCCCGCGGGAGCCGGGATCGTCGCCCCGGTCGCGCCGCCGGTGCTGCACAGACGCGGGGTGTGGCTGGCCCAGCTTCCAATCGTGCCCTCGTATACGGAGTAGTCGGTGTCGGTCGCCACGCAGGAGGCGCCCCAGTTCATCACGAGCGAGCCGCCCGAACGGGCGACCGTCAACGGAATCCCGGGCGAGTTCACGGTGTCCGGCACCGCGCCCGCGGCTGGCGGGGCGGAGGACGTGATCGTGAAGTTCACGTTCGACAGGTCGAAGAAGACGTTGTTCGCGCACGCGACCTTCACGCGCGCCTGCGTCGCCGCGAGGTTGGGAGCGGTGACCGACTGGCTGCCGTCGTTGGGAGTCGTGGCGAGCAATACCGTCGGAAACGTCTGCCCGCCATCGGTGGAGAGCAGGATCGTCGCATTCGCGCACGAGACCGGCGCCACCGTCGTATTGGCGGCGTTCCAGGTGACGGTCTGCGTGGAGCCGCCCGGCCAGGTGACGGCGGTGTTGGGCGCCGTCACGAGGAACGGGCCGGAGGTATTGGTGACGGTGACCGACGTCGTGTCGTAGTCGGCGCCGCCGCCTCCCGCGCGGTTGTCGCGGGCTGTGAGCCGGAAGTTCAGGGTGCGCGCGTACGAGGGCAGGATCTCGCCGATCGTCTGCGTGTTGTTCAGCAGATCGGACTGCTGCGGAAACGTGCGGCACGGGTTCGTCGTCGCAACGAACGAGCGGAAGATCGGCGCGTTGCCGGACGGCGAGTTGGGCGCGCCCGCGGACCCCAGGTCGAATTCGTCCCAGTCGTACGTGATCGTGTCGCCGTTCACGTCGCTGGCGGTGCCGCAAAGCGTGAACGGCGTGCCGATCGGGATGGTGAACGCGGCACCCGCGTCGACGGCTGGCGGCGTGTTGCCGGTGGCGGTCGAGACGGGGCAGTTCTTTCCGTTGCCGACGGTGATGAAGTTGACGATCTCCTGATACGAGATCGCGTGGAAGTCGTCGTCGCTGTGCGGCGCGAGGTCCTGCGACCCGCATATCCCGGCGTAGGCCATGATCGTGGTGCCGCTGCCCGGCTCGTAGGCGGTGCTGCTGTTCCTGTTGCCCCCCGAGCAGGAGCCGGCGTTGCCGTTGAACGAGTGATTCGCGCCCCACTGGTGGCCCATCTCGTGGGCCACGTAGTCGATGGTGAACGGATCGCCGACCGGCGCGGACGTGCCGGTCACGCCCTCGGCCTTCGTGCTGCTGCTGCAGACGGCGCCCAGCACGGCGACGCCCCCGCCGGCGGTGCTGAACACGTGTCCGATGTCGTAGTTGCCGGTGCCGATGACGGTGTTCAGGTTGGACTGATTCTGTCCGAGCATCGCGGAGCCGCTGCTGTTGGTGTACGGGTCGGTCGAGGCGTTCGTGTAGACGATCAGGTTGTTGTTCGCCACGAGCACCATGCGCACGGCGACGTCGCGCTCGTACACGCCGTCCACCCGGTTCATGGCCGTCACGATGGCGGCCATGCCCAGCGGCACCGTGCCGCCGTGAAAGGCGGTGTACTCGCCTGTCGCCGCCACCGCGAGCCGGTATGTCTTCAGCGTGCCTCCGTTCGGCAGGCCGGCGACTCCGCCGCCGTCTGAGCCGCCCGCGGCCGGCGCGGCCGCCAGCGTGTTCCCCTCGGCGCCGGCCGTGGCGCACTCGAACGGCTCGGCCGAAGGGCGCACGGCGTCGCGGCGGTCATAGGAGATGACGTGCGCGTCGTCCCCGCGCTGCAGCGGGTCGATGTAAATCGATCCCGACGCCGACAGGATCATCGCGTGGAACCCGGCCGGCGTGCGATCGATCCGCACCGTGGCGGTGGGGTCGTCGAGACCGCGGCCGCGAAACGTCCTGATCTCGGGGAACTTCGCCGCGAGCGCCGGCCCCATCACCGGCGATTCCTCGATGAGGAACCGGCCCGAGCGTCCATCAGGCAGCGGCAGCGCGATCACCGGACGCGGAAACGAGGCTTCCGGGAGTGTCTCGTCGGGGGCGGCAGCGAGCACCCGGCCGAGCAGGCCTCGCTCCACCGTCAGCACGCGGTAGCGGCGCGGCTGGATGAGCCGGGCGCCGGTCACCGGCACCGTCGCTTCTAGGACATTCGTAAACACGCCATCGTCTTCGGCGATCGCCGCGAGGGCGGGGAGGGCGGTGCAGAGAAGCACGGCGAGCGCAAGAAAAGGGCGTCGTCGGGGAGGGTTCATGCCTGGCAGGATCTCCGGAGGGGGGCGTGTCAAAGGGTTGTAAAGATACCCCGAACTGGCGCTGAGTGCCGCGAAAAGCTCCTTCAGGCCCCGGATCGCCGCGGGGCGAACTCCGGCGACAGGTAGTGATGCCAGAGGATGCGCGCCGCGATCGAACGCCAGGGGGCCCACGCCGCCGCCATCCGGGTGAGCCGCTCGTGGTCGGGGCGCGCGCGCAGGCGCTTCACCTGGTGCGCCGCCTGGGCGAGGGCGAGGTCGCCGTGGGGCCACACGTCGGGGCGGCGCAGCGCCATCAGGTAATAGATGTCGACGCTCCACGCGCCGAGACCCCGCACGGCCAGCAGCGCATTGCGGCCCGTCTCGTCTTTGGCTCGCGCGATCGCTGAGAGGTCGATCGCGCCGCTTTGGACTCCGACGGCGAGGCCGTGGATGTATGACGCCTTCTGCCGCGTCAGCCCGACCCGCCGCAGCCCGTCCACACCGAGGCGGCCGATCGTCTCCGGCGTCACGCCGCCGGCGTGCGATTGCAGGCGCAGGAACATGGTGCGCGCCGCCGCGAGCGACACCTGCTGCTCGAGGATGATCCGTACGAGCGTGGCGAATCCGGTCGGGCGGCCCCAGAGCGGGGGCGGGCCCAGCCTGGCGACGACCCCGGCGAAGTCGGCGTCGCGCTCGCAGAGCGCGCGTGTGCCGGCGAGCAGCGACTCGTTCGTGAGCCGCCGTGCGGCCGGCGTCACCGGAGGCCGCCTCCGGCGCGAGCGACATCGAGGCGGCACCACGCGTACAGCGCGTCGTAGACGACGAACTGCGCTTCGAGATTGCGATGGTCGTCCTGGAACAGCACGCCGAATCCCGTGGCCAGCGCCTCGAGCCCGGCGCCCAGTGGATCGGTGTGGATCTCCTCGGCGATGTCGGCGGCGTGGACGATCTTCGCGAGCCGCAGCAGCGCCGCGTCGGTCAGCGCGTACTTCGCGATGATCGCCTCGAACGAGCACATCCCGTCGTGGTGCCCGAGCTCCGTGCCACGAATGTCGTAGGCGATCCCGCTGGAGCGCTCCGCCACCGGCGCGACTTCGCCGCGGGGCACGAAGACGAACTCCGCCTCGGAATCCACGAACCGCTTGATCAGCCACGGACACGCCACGCGGTCCACGTGCACGTGCGATCGGGTCACCCAGCGCATGGGTCCTTCCTTCCTACGGTGTGGGCGTGCGTGTCCACGCTCCGACCTCGGAGCGGCCGACGACCACGCCCCGGGCCGCGACCAGCTCGTCGCGGACCCGGTCGGCCAGAGTTCCGGGATCCACCTGCCCGGGCTTCACGATCCCGAGGCGCTCCATTTCCGGGAGCACCGTTCTCACGATGTCGGTGATGAGCCGGATCTCGTCCGGCGCATTCGCGCCGGCGCCGACGAACGACTCCAGATGCATCCGCGGCGTCGGCAGTCCGGCCGACGCGAACGTCGCGGGAAGCTTCGCGCCCATCAGGTGCTCGGTGTTCGTGCCGATCAGCGTGTCCACGATCCAGCGGCAGCAGAGGTCGTATGTCGCCACGGGGGGCGTCGAGCGGGCTCCGTCCCAGTCGGGCTCGTGGAAGACGACGATGCCGCCCGGCTTCACGTGGCTCGCCAGATTGCGCAGCACCGCGGCCGGGTCGGGCTGGAACATCAGGATGTAGCGTCCGGCGAGGGCGTCGAAGGTGCGCCCGAGGCGCACCCCGGAAAGTTCGCCCTCCACGAAGGTCGCATTCGAGACTCCAATCGTTCTCGCGCGCGCGCGGGCCGTGTCGAGCGCGGCAGCGACCCGCTCGACGCCCGTGACGGAGCCCCGCTCGCCGACCATCCCCGCGAGCAGAAAGGACACGTCTCCGACGCCGCTGCCGGCATCCAGCACGTGCATCCCCGGCACGATGCCCGCGGCGGTGAAGAAGCGTCGCGTGATGGGGTCCACGAGACGGGCCTGTACGACCAGCCGCTCCATCTCCCAGTCGGAGTGGCCCAGTACATACGAAGCGGGGCGGCCGGTGCCGCCCGCGGCGCCCGCCATTGCGTCTCCTCGGTGCGGCCTGGGGTTTACTCGGGTTCGCGGACGACGAGGATACGCCCGGCGGGCACTTCCTGCAGCGTCTGCGTGCGCCCGGACGGCCAGCGGATCTCGAGCGTTTCGACCTTCGTTGCGCCGCCCAGGCCGAAGTGCAGTCGTGGGTCCGAGGCGGAGAGATACGACCCTCCGCCTTTCCGCTCGCGCAGGACGCGAAGACCGCCGGCGCGCGCCGTCACGCGCGCGCCGACGCCGTCCCGGTTCGAGGCGCGGCCGCGCAGGCTCACCTGCAGCCAGCTCCCGGCCGCCGGCGTGTCGTTGCGCAGCAGCAGGGGCGCGCCGTCCAACGCGACGACGAAGACATCCACGTCGCCGTCGTTGTCGTAATCGCCGAAAGCGGCGCCGCGAAACGAGCGCGCCACCTCGAGCCCTGCCGTGCGGGGGGCCGCGCGCATCCGCCCGCCCTCGTTCACGTACAGCGTGTTCGGCTGGTTGAACGTCGTTCCGAGCCCGTAGTCGTCGATGTCGGGATAGACGTGCCCGTTCGCGATGAACAGATCCTGATCGCCGTCCTGGTCGAAGTCGTGGAAGCCCATCCCCCAGGACAGATCTGAGTAGGACGCCTGCATTCCGATCGACGTCGACACGTCGTTGAAGAACCGCCCCGACTGGCTGCGGAAGATCGAATTCAGCTCCTGGGAAAAGTTCGTGACGCCGATGTCGAGCCAGCCGTCGTCGTCGTAGTCGGCCATGTCTGTGCCCATGCCCGCCTGCGGGTCGCCTTCGGCGCTGAGGGCGCAAAGGCTCTCCACGCCCACATCGCGAAAGGCGCCGTTCCCCAGGTTCCGCCAGAGCAGGTTCGGGACGCTGTCGTCGGCGACGAAGACGTCCTGGTCGCCGTCGTTGTCGTAGTCGCCGGTCACCACCCCCAGCCCGTAGCGCGCGGCGGGCAGCAGGATCCCCGCCTCGCGCGAGACGTCGGTAAACGAGCCGTTGCCGTTGTTGCGGTAGAGAGTGTCCTGGGACGGCGGCAGACCGAGCGGGCCGCAGACGACCGGGATGGTCTTGTACAGGCAGGTCCGGGCGATCGCTTCCTTCGTGCCGCGGCGCGGCACCTTGTCGCGGTCGAACGCGACGTACCGCGCGACGTAGAGGTCCAGGTCGCCGTCGTTGTCCATGTCGAAGAAGGCGGCGGAGGTGCCCCAGCCCGACCCCGTGATGCCGGCTTTCTGGCTGACGTCCGCAAACGTTCCATCGCCGTTGTTTCGGTAGAGGATGTCAGAGCGCAGCGTCGTCACCAGCAGGTCGGTGTCGCCGTCGTTGTCGTAGTCGCCGGCGGCGGCGCCGTAGCCCCAGCCGCGGCCCGCCACGCCGGCTTTCTGGGTTACGTCGGTGAACCGCCCGCGCCCGTCGCCGCGATACAGCCGGTTCGTCCCCGGGGTATCGGCGGGCCGCTCGTGCGTGGAGCCGTTGACGATATAGAGATCCAGGCTGCCGTCGCCGTCGTAGTCGAGCCACGCGGCTCCGGCGCCGATCGTCTCGGTGAGCCACCCTTTTCCGCGCCCCTGCGCGCCGCTCACGTTGCGATAGGCGATCCCCGAGCCGGCGGTGGCGTCGGCGAGCAAGGGTTCCGCGGGCTTTGCGGCGGCGGGCGCCGGCGCGGCCAGAGCGAGCGCGAACGGCGCCGCGGACAGCGCGGCCAGGAGCGCGGCCCTGCGCCCGGGCGAAAGGGTCACTGCGCGGCGCCCGCTGAGGCGCCGCCCATCGGCCGCGACGCGAGGATCTTCATGTGCTCCGCGAACTCCGCGCGCGCCTCGTCGTCGCGGCCGAGCTGGCGAAGCGCCTGCCCCCGCGCGTAGTGGGCCGACGGGTGGTCGGGGGCGATTTTCACGACCTCGGCGAGCAGGGCCTCGGCGCGCGCCGGCGCGCCGCGCGCGAGCTCGATCGAGGCCATCTGATACAGCGAGTCGGTGCGCGCCGCCTGCTCGCGGCCGCTCGAAGGCTCGCTCTTCAGCACCGCCATGTAGGTCGCCATGGCGTCGTCGTAGCGCCCGAGGAATTTCTGCGTGTAGGCCAGGTGATACTGCGCGAGCAGATAGGCCGGCCGGGCCGCGACCGCGCGGCCGTACCAGTCCGCCGCCTCCTTCGCGTCTCCCCGGCGCAGCGCGAGATTCCCCATGTTGTGCAACGCGCGGGCGTTCGAGGGATCGAGCGTGATGAGGCGCCGGTAGGTTTTCTCGGCGTCGTCATAGCGCCCTACGTCCGAATAGGCGATCCCCAGGTCGAGCAGCAGGTCGCTCGACGGAGGCGCGAGCTCAGACGCGGCGACGAAGTGGGGGAAGGCGTCCGCACGGCGATCGGCTCCGCGCAGCGCGAGCGCGAGCCGGTATTGCGAGGCGGGGTCGTTCGGATTCCGGCGCACCGCTGCTTCGAGCGCGTCGATCTTGTCGGTGCTGCGCGCAGCCGGAGCCTCTTCCGGCGGCACCGATGGCGTCTGCTCGCCCGCTCCCGCCGAACCGAAAGCAAGAGCGATCAGCACGACGGAGATCGCGCTGTTCATGAGGCTCCCCTCGAAGCAGGGGACAATTTACGACATCTTTACCGTCGCTGGGGACTTGAAGCGCGGGGGGATCCCCCGGCCCGAAAAAGCGGTCGCTACCCGGCCGGTTTGGCCGGAGGCGGATCGTCTCCCGGAGGCAGCAGCCATCCAATCGCCTCGTCGTAGTCGCGGAAGACGCGCAGTCCCGTCGAGGGGTGCTGGCGGTGGACTTCGTACATGCGCGCCATCCCGAAGTCCACGTCGCGGCCCGTCAGGATGGCGATCCGCGGCGGAGGCTCCGGCGGCTGGTTCTCGAGGATGAATTGCGCGAAGGCGCGCACGTCATCCGGCCGGAACCCTAACTCCGCCCCACGGAAGTCCCAGAGGATCCCGCGTCCCCGCCACTCTGGCCGGCTCCAGACCGTGCGGGACGCCTCACGCGCGTCCTCGGGCGTCAGCGTGCCGGTGCAGGTGGCGATGACGATCCGGCTGTCGGGATCGGGGCGATACGCGATGGTCATCGGGCGGATTATCGCGCGATGTCGCCGCGCATGGTGGTCGCGAGATTGTTGGAAACCCGCGGAGTGGATCTCGGCCGGGCGAGCGGGTTTTTGTGGCATCGCGAGCCCAGCACGGTGGCGGAACGCACCCGGGAAGGCGAATCGGAGGAGAGTTCACTCGCGCCCGCCGTCACGGATGGTGATCGCGCCGCTGTGCGGGTGCTTCTCGGGAAGGGGAATGCTGCTATTGCGCGGAATTTGAGCCCGAGCCGGCCGGGCCCGGGCCAGGCCCTTTCAACAATCTCCCGACCACCATGGGCGCCGCCGGGGCCGGCGAAGGAATTGCCGCCGCCGGCCCCTCTAACAGACGGCCAGGGGCAGCCCCGTCCGAAGGCAGGGCCGGGGGACTGTCCCTATACTTTCCACAGAAGGAACGGATGAACCGAGCCGACATCACGCTCGCCCAGAAGATCCTCGCCGGGGACGAGGCGGCGGTCCGTCAGTTGTTCGACGGCTGCTTTCCCCCCCTGTACCGCTTCGCCGTGGCGCGACTGAACTACGACGCCGATCAGGCCGAGGATGTCGTCCAGGCGACCTTCTGCACCGCCCTCTCGAAGCTCCACACATATCGCGGGGAGGCCGCGATTCTCACCTGGCTCTTCACGCTCTGCCGGCACGAGCTGTCGGCGCACTACCGCAGGCGCGGGGCCGCGCCGGTGGCGGCCCTTCTCGAGGACAATCCAGAGGTCCGGGCGGCGATCGAGTCGCTCGGCGGCGCCGGCGAGTCGGCCGACGAGACGATGGAGCGCGGCGAGATCGTGCGACTGGTGCACTCGATCCTCGACCGGCTGCCGTCGCATTACGGGCGCGCCCTCGAATGGAAGTACCTGGAAGGAATCCCGGTGCGGGAGATCGCGGCGCGCATCGGGTCGAGCGAGAAAGCCGCGGAGTCGATGCTGACGCGGGCGCGGGACGCCTTCCGCGACGCCTTCGAGGCCGCGCGGCACGCCCCGCGCCCACGGCCGGCCCCCACGGGTGAATGACCATGACGACCGATCCCATGAATGACGACCCTGTCGGTACGCTGATCCGCCTCGCGGGAGGGCGGCCGGAGGTCCCGGCCGAACGGGAGCAGCGCGTGCGCGCCGCCGTGCTCTCGCACTGGAAGGGCGCTCAGTCGCGGCGAGCGGCGCGCCGGCGGGCGGCGATGAGCTTCGCAGCGGCCGCGGCGGCATTGCTTCTCGTGGCCGTGGGTCTCGGCGTGCCGCGGATCCGCGGATCGGCGGAGCCTGCCGCTGGCGTGAACCCCGCCGCGGCGGCCGAGGTCCAGAGGATCGCGGGAACGGTCGAGATCGTCAGCCTCGAGGAGGGAATGGAAGGCCCGGCTACGGCCCTGCGCCCCGGCCAGCGCGTCGCGGCGGGTTCGCAGATACGCACCGGTCCGGACGGGCGCGCCGCGATCTCGCTTCCCGGCGGCCGCTCGCTGCGGCTCGACACGGCTACGCGTCTCACCGTCCAGGCCGCGGACCTCCTTACGCTCGAAGCAGGGGCGGTGTACGAGGACTCGGGAACGGCACCCTCCTCGGGCGCAGGCCCGGGCCTGCGCATCGAGACACACCACGCCGTTTTTCGCGCCATCGGCACCCAGTTCGAGGTCCGGCTGGGCGACGGGGGCGCCCGCCTGCGTGTGCGCGAAGGCGCGGTGGAGATCGGCTCGCTCGGGCAGTCGCTCCCGCAGCGCGCGGGCGCCGGCGAGCAGGCGGTGGTGGACGGAGCCGGCGGGCTGACGCTTTCGACCTACGACCCGCACGGGCCGGACTGGGACTGGGTCGGCGCGGTGGTTCCCATGATGCGGATCGACGGGCGCACGGCGCGCGAGTTCCTCGAGTGGGCGGCGCGCGAGAAGGGCCAGCGGCTCGTGTTCGCGACGCCCGCGCTCGAGGAGGCGGCGGCGGGAACGCGGCTGACCGGTTCTGTAGACTCTCTCTCCGTGGACGGAGCGCTCGATGCCGTGCTGCCCGCCTGCGGACTTCGAAGCACCCAGACACCGGGCCTCCTGAGCGTCGGGGCGCTTCGCGGCTCGGCGCCCGGCGAATGACGCGCGCCGGCGACTCCGGTCAGGGCGTGTCGTCGTCCTCTACGTCACCGGGTTCGTCATCGTCGTCATCGTCGTCATCGTCGTCTTCGCTCTCGGCTTCCCGTCCGAGGACTTTGCCGCTTCCGGCATCGACCAGGATCTCCTCGGCGCCCTTCTGGCCCTTGACCCTCACTTCGACCGCGTAAACCAGGAACCCGTCCTCCACTTCCAGCTCGCTCTCGACCACGGTCTTGTCCGAATCCTTGCCAGCGACCGCCGCGAGGGCAGTCTTTTCCGCCTGCGGCAGCGAGATCTTCGCCATCTTCTTGAGCTCGGCCCTGCTGTGCTTCCCCTCGACCTTGATGCTTCCCTGGATAGGAATGCGGGTCGCGTCGTGGTCGTTGTCGCCGATCGCGGGCCCGACGCTCACGAAGAGCGCCAGGGCGCCAGGAACGGACAGCCGGAGTGCGTTTCGAATCGTCATCGGGACACCTCCATGGTGAGTCGGGACAGTATCGTTCATGAGGCTGAACGATCGCCAGAAACGTCTGCCCCGCACGGGCGTGCGCGCAGCGATCGAAGCGCTCGAAGCGTCCCTTCATGACACCGAAGACCTTGGCCACCGGGAGGGAACGGCCCTCGAACGAGGCCGGCGCGCCGTTTCTCCCGCGGCGGTGCTGCGGCCCGCGGACGGCGTCGGTAGAATCGCTTTCCGTGGGCGGCGCGTTCAGTGCGATTTCGGCCACAGGCGGCTCGCGTCGAGCCGGACCTGTCGCAGTCCCGTCCGTGGGACGCCTCCCGCACGCCAAGGGCCGGTGGAAGCGCACCCTGCTGCTCGCCGTCTTGATGTTAGCGGGGGCCGGCGCCGCGGCGCTCCCGGAGGAGTCCGGCGCGGCGCCCGCGTCCGCGCGCTACGCGGGAAGGCCGCTCGTCGAGGTTCTGGAGGAATTCCGCGCGCGCGGACTGCGCCTCATATGGAGCAGCGCCGTCGTGACCCCGGATCAGGTCGTCACCGTCGAGCCTGAGTCGGAGGACGGCCGCACCGCGCTCGAGGAGATCCTCCGGCCCCTCGGTCTCGAGGCGCGCGACTCGGGCAGCGGATCGATCACGATCATCCGCGCCCAGACTCAGGTCGTGCCGGGCTCGGTCTCCGGCCGGATCGTGTCCGCGAGCACGGGAAGGGGGATCCCCGGCGCGACCGTCCTCGCCGAGGGCACGGAGAAGAGCGCCGTGACGGGACCGGACGGAACGTTTCGCATCGACGGTCTTCCGCCGGGGCTGCGCACGCTGGGGATCGAAGCCGAGGGCTTTGCCGGCGCCTCGCTCACCCGCCTGCGCATCCGGTCCGGCGGCCTGATCGCGGTCGAAATCGGTCTCGAAGCGCTGCCGTCGCTCGTCGCGGAGGTTGTCGTGACGCCGGGCAGCCTGCCGGTCATCCGCCACGAGCAGACGATCGAGGAAACGGTCGGGCGCGACCAGGCGGTGCTCGTGCCGACGATCGGCGGCGACCTGACGCGCCTGCTCGAGCAGTTGCCGGGCGTGGCGGCGCCGGACAACTCGGCGGTGTTCCACCTGCGGGGCGGCACGACCCGGGACGTCACCATGATCCTCGACGGGCTGGAGCTGTACGAGCCGTTCCACCTGCAGTGGTTCCAGAGCCCGTTCAGCATCGTGGACGGCAAGAGGGTCAGCGACATCACGCTCGTCGGCGGAGGGTTTCCCGCGGAGTTCGGGGACCGTCACGGCGGGTTCGTCTCGCTCACGACCGCCGATCCCGGCCCGAAGATCGGCGGCCTCGTCGAGCTGGGCACGCTCAACAGCCGCGCCGGAGCCGGCGGCCCGCTGGGACGCTCGAACGGGAGCTGGCTCGTCTCCGGGCGCGCCTGGTACCCGGAGGTCTTCGGCACGACGATCCAGCTCGGCGAGACCGGGATCGACCCGCGCTTCTGGGACCTGTTCGGACGGATCGCCCTGCCGGTTTCGGATCGAACGACGTTATCGGCGAGCGGTCTCGTCGCCAGCGACCACTTCCGATTTCACGAGACCGGGGGCGGGGAGATGGTCGACTCCTCGAGCCGCACCGACTACCTGTGGCTCCAGGCGCACAGCGTGTGGTCCGCGGCATTCTCGACATCGGCGCTGCTGTGGGCCGGCCGCATCGAGCGGACGCGCAACGGCGTCTCGGAGCCCGAGGACGAGGCGGTGATCGTGGACGACGTGCGCGAGGCGGCGCTGTCCGGGCTTCGCAGCGAGGCGCTCTGGAACGTCGGAGATAAGCACCTGCTGAAGGCCGGGGCCGATCTCAGGTACCTGAGCGCCGACTATCGCTACTCCGCCGTGCTGCGCTCGGATCCCGATCCGCCTCCCGAGCTCGTCCTCGATCCGAGCGGTCTGTCCATGGCGGTGTTTGGCGCTTGGCGCACCGCGCTCTCGCCGTCGGTCGCCGTAGAGGCGGGGGTGCGCTGGGACCGCCAGGAGTACACGCACGATCACCAGTGGAGCCCGCGCCTCAACATGGTGTGGCGGCCGGCCGACAGCACCGAGCTGCGCGTCGCGGCGGGGCGCTACGCGCAGTCGCAGCGCGTGCACGAGCTGCGCGTCGAGGATGGCCAGACGGAGTTCGAGCCGGCGGAGCAGTCGCGGCAGATCGAGGCCAGTCTCACGCACCGTTCCCCTGGCGGCGCCCGCCTGCGCGTGGACGGCTGGTACAAGTCCCTCTTCGACGTGCACACCCGCTCCGAGAACATGTTCAATCCGGTCGAGCTCTTCCCCGAGACCGAGTCGGACCGGGTGACGATCACCGCAGACCGGGCGCGTCTGCGCGGGCTGGAGGCGCTGCTGCAGAGCCCGGCGCCCCGCGCGCTCGAGGCATGGATCTCGGCAGGCTGGTCGCGGGCCGACGACGTGGAGCGGGGCGTGTCGTACCCCCGGTCATGGGACCAGACCTGGTCGCTGCGCGGCCTCGTCGGCTGGCGCCCCGACGACCGCTGGCTGCTGGCTCTCTCGATGAACGCGCACACGGGCTGGCCGACGACTCCGGTCACCGGCGAGGTCGTGGCGCTGCCCGGGGGAGGCACCGAGGCGGTGGCGGTGGTGGGGAAGCGCAACTCGGACCGCTACCGGGACTACCTCCGCTTCGATCTGAAGGCGGGCCGGTCGTTCCCGCTTCGGAAGGGCCGGCTGCGGGCCGACCTCGACATCGTGAATCTCACCGACCGGAACAACGTCTGCTGCATCGGGGATCTCTTCCCCGTGGAGCGGGGCGACGGCACGGTGGACGTGAACAAGGACATCGGCTTCTGGCTGGGCATCACGCCGTCGTTCAGCGTGCTCTGGGAATTCTGAAGGGGGTGAGGGGATCGGGCTGCGTCGGTCGTCTTTCCCTGCGAAGCGGCGGCGGAGAGCGGGCGCAGCGTGCGGCCGCAGCCGCCGCGCAAGTCCTTCGAGGAGAGATTCCCATGAACCGGTTGCCCGTTGTCGCAGTCGTCATCGCTCTCGCCGCCGCGGCGCAGGCGCGCGCGGTCTGCCTGCCGGACGCCGTCGCCTCCGGTCCGACCTGCGTGGACCGGTACGAGGCGAGCGTCTGGTCCACGAAGAATCCGAAGCTCATCCGCAAGATTCAAGCCGGGGCCGTCACTCTGACCGATCTGATGGCCGCCGGAGCCGTGCAGCACGGCGTGTCGTCCGACGATTACGGCATCGGCTGCCCCGACGACGGCCAGGGATGCCTCAGCTTCTATGCCGTGTCGATCGCGGGGGTGCCCCCGTCACGGTTTCTCACCTGGTTCCAGGCGGCCGCGGCGGCGCGCAATTCGGGGAAGCGGCTGCCGACGAACGCGGAGTGGCAGGTGGCGGCGCTGGGAACCCCGGACAGCGCACCGTGCGTCGTCTCGACCGGCGGCACGGTGCCGACGGGAACTCCCGGCTGCACGTCCGATGTCGGCGCGTTCGACATGGTCGGCAACGTGGACGAGTGGACGGCGGACTGGGTGCCTCTCTCGACCGATGCCCCGGGCTGGTCGTTCTCGTTCAGCGATGACTTCATGGGCCTGGCGGGCGCGAGCGTGACCGGCGAATCGGTCAGCGGGACCTTTGGACCCGGCGCGATCATCCGCGGCGGCGATTTCAGCAACGGCGCAGGGGCAGGTGTATTCGCGGTTCTGGGGGGCAACACGCCCCTCGATGCGAACGACGGCTCCGGCTTCCGCTGCGCCCGCTGAGCGCTTCGGCGCGGAGCGGCGGCCTCGCGCGGTGCGTGGCCGCCGCTCCGTATCCGCGTACGGCGGCGGAAAGTTCGCACTTCCCGTTCTATGGCTTCCGCATCACGCCGATCGGCCGTGCGAGCGCGGCGGCGGCGAGCGGCGCCGGATCGGGCAGCCGCCCCGCGATCCGGTCCGCAAGCTGGTCCATCCGGTCGTGCCCCCAGAACAGCTCGCCGTTCCACAGGAAGGTGGGCACGCCGAAGACGCCCGCGGCGAGGGCCCGCTCCGTGGAGGCGCGCAGGGCGTCCTTCACGGCCGGCGCGGCGATGCGCTGCTCGAGACCTTTGGCATCGAGGCCGCACGCGCCGACGACGTCCGAGAGGACGCCGGCATCGGTGAGGTCCCTGCCGTCGCTCCACGCGGCATGGGACAGCGCACGCGCGAGACGCGCTGCGACCGGCTCGTTCGCGAACAGCGTCATCACGCGCAGGGCGTCCAGCGAGCGGAACGGGTGCGCCGGGGGCCCGGCGAACGGCACGCGGGCGCGGGCGGCGCTGCGCGCGACATCCATGAAGGTGTAGCGGCGCTTGTCCGGCGTCTCGACCGGGCCGACGAGACCGCGCGCCGTCAGGATCGCCCCGTAGACGACAGGCGCAATCTCCCAGCGCACGGCGTGCTCCCTCGCGAACGCTTCCGCCCGCTCGAGAGCGAGCCAGGTGTACGGCGAGATGAAGTCGAGGAAGAAGACGGCGTCGTGTCCCACCCGGTTCTCCCGAGATCCGGGTGCAGGATACAGCGCAGCGTGGAGCGCGAACTGACCGGTCCGGAAACACTGCGGGCCCGCTCCAGCGGCGGCCTGGAGGGAGGGGAAGGCCGCCTCTGGCCGGGCCCGCACCCGGCGCCCAGAGGGAAGCGCCGGGGAATGGCTGCGCGCTGACTAGATGAACGTGATCGTCGGGAACGATCCGCCGAGAACCGGCACGGGGTCGGAGTTCAGGTAGTTGCCGATCACGGTCGCGTACACCGAACGGAAGTCGGTCGTCTGCCCGAGGTTGCCGTTCAGCACCAGGTTGTTCAGGTCGGGGTACAGCCCGTAGATGCCGCCGTTCACGTCGTCGCCGACCGCGAAGGCGCAGGCCGCGAGGCCATGGTCGGTGCCCTTGTCGCCGTTCTCGTAGGCGCGGCGGCCGAACTCCGAGATGGTGAGGATCAGCACGTTGCTCGACAGGCCGAGGTTCACGAGATCGGTGTAGAACGTGGTGACCGCGTCGCTCACCTCGGCGAGCAGCTGCTCATGGTCGCCGGGGTTGCCGTTGTTCATCCGGTTCTGGTCCGCGTGCGTGTCGAAGCCGCCAACGCCGACGGCCAGCGCGATGGCGCCGACGCCGCCGTAGATGATCTTCGCGCACTCCTCCAGCCGGTCGCCGAGGTGCGTCTGCGGGTAGGCGACCGTCGGCACGTAGCTGGCGGTGGCGGCGAGGATGACATTCGACTGCGTGAGGGCATCCTGCCGGTAGAGCCGGTTCAGCTCGGCGGCGCCGCCTCCGGTGGAGGGGATCGCCATGGCGGTGCCATAAGCGGCGCGCCGCTTCGTGGTGTCGTACTGGCTCACCTGGAGCTTGAAGTTGTTCACGCTGTTGATCGACACCGGCGCCGACGTGTTGCCGGTGAGCATCAGGCGGCCGCCCCCCAGGTCGATGCCGGGCGAGACCTGACCCGGCGTGATCGTGTCGAGATACCGCCCGAGCCAGCCCGAAGGCGCGCTCGTGACGCTGCGGTACAGGTCGCAGGACTGGAATTCGTACTGGCCGGTATCGTGATCGAAGAGGCCGACGGCCGAGTCGGGCACGCTCACCCCGTTCAGGATCGCGAGCTTCCCCTGGTTGAACAGGCCCTGGAACCCGGTCATCGCGGGGTTGAGGCCGAAGTCGGGCTGCCCGTTCAGCGTGAGGAGCTGCGGCAGGTCGTAGCGGAGCGTAGGGCGCAGCGTGCGGTACTTGTTGTATTGCGCCGCCTGCAGGGGCACGACGGTGTTGAGGCCGTCGTTCCCTCCGAACAGGTTGACCACGACCACGGTCTTGCCGTTCCACGCGGCCGCGGATGCGGCCGCGGCCGGCGAGGGGCCGGAGATGCCGGCACGCCGGCGCGAGGTGGCCGCCACGGCCCCACCGCCCAGGGTGAGCCCGCCCAGCCCCACGGCCGCAAGGGCCCCCGTCCGCACGAACTTCCGTCTGCTGATCGGCATCGTCGTCCTCTCAGTTCACTTGAAAGTCGGGGGAGCAGAGGATGAGCCACACGGCGCCCTTCACCTTGTCGTCGGTGATCTCGCCGTTCATGTAATTCAGCACTTCGGTCCGGTACTCGGTCTGCAGCGGCGCCGTCAGCAGCGCGTCGGAGATGTAGTCGACGGCCGCGTCGGAGGTCTTGAACTTGCCCGCCTTGCGCAGCTTGCTCACGTCGAGCCAGGTGTCGTGGCTCGCGCGCGTGAACTCGTCGGCGACCTCGTCGCGCTGGAACACCATCGCGGTGTTCAGCAGCACGCCCTTCTGCCCCGGCGGATAGAAGCTGAAGACCGAGGGCGGGTAGTAGATGAGCTGCCCCGAGTCGTACGTCCACTCGATGAGCGCGTCGCCGCCGGTGGGCGCGTTGAACGCGCGCACGGCGTTGAGATACTGCTCGATCGGCTCCTTGAGCTGGCTGCGGACGACCGCCGGGCTCGTGAATTCCGGGTGCACGAGGATCGCGCGGACCACGGCCTTGATGCTGCCGCCGGTCGCGACGAACTCCGAGGCGACGTCGGAGACGTATTGCGGCGTTGGCGTTTCGGTCGCGAGCTTCTGGATGAGCGCCTTCGAAATGAACGCGGCGACCGTCGTCTGGCGCTGCGCCAGGATCAGGTCCACCACGTCGTCGACCTCGAGCGCGCCGTCGACCCCGGACCGGCCCGGGAGCGTCACGCCCATGATCGTCTTGGAACCGGCATCGTGGATCGACGGATCGAAGTCGGAGTTGTTCGGCTTGTACGGATACGGCACGTAGAACCCGGTCATCGCGCGGGCGATCTCGCGGACGTCGTTCTCGCTGTAGGCCGGAACCGCATTGCCGGAGCCGTCGAGCGCCTGGCTGCCGTCGAGATTGAGCTGCGTCGTGCCGGTGGAGAACAGCTGCATGAACTCGCGGGCGTAGTTCTCGTTCGGCGGCTCGGAAGAGGTTCCGTCGTTGTAGTCGTTGTCGAGCCAGATGAGCATCGCCTGATCGCGGGTGATGTCTACGAGCATGTCGCGAAAGGTTCCGAGCGAGTGCTTGCGCAGCAGCGTCTCGTAGTCGGCCATGAACTGGCCGTAGCCGACCTTCTCGTTGCTGACGGCGAAGTGCTCGTGCCAGATGAGGGTCAGTTTCTCCTGGAGCTGCCGCGGCGTGATCGCCATGCGGATGTACCAGCGGCGGATCCAGTCGTAGTCGTCCGACGGATCGGCGGGCGGCGGCGGGAGCTGCGCGTTCACCATGGCGTCGCTGATCTTGTCGGGGTTGAGCTGCTTGTCGATCCACTTGGTCAGGGGCTTCTTGGCGACCTTCTTGATCTCCTTCGGGTTCGAGCCGAAGCCGGCGCGGCGCAGGAGGTGCCCCGCCAGGATGACGTTCGGGTCGTACGGAAGCGTGAGATAGGAGTTCGCGGAGAGCAGCGCCGCAGAGCCGGGGGCGCGGGCCGCGATACGTTCGAGCTGCTCCTGCGTCGGACCCAGGATCGCCGCGCGCGTATCGGGACCTGGCGCGAAGGGTTCCACTCGCGTGTCGGCCGCGCGCGTCTTCAGCGGCGCGCGGTATCCGGGAAGCGACGGCACGTCCGTGCGCCGGACCTTCGAGTGCGCCGGCGGATCGGCCTCGGTTCCTGCTGGCTCGGCGGCGCCGCACAGCGAGACCGCCGAGAGCAGGACGGCGGCGGCAGCGGCACGCAGGGTCGATTCGGGCACAGGGGACCTCCGAAGTTGTGAGACTCGGACGCTCGAGGACTGCAAGACCGCCGCCAGCCCGTCTGCTCCGCGACGGAAATCAATTCACAGATATTTCTTCGAAGAGCCCCGAGACTTTCCCTTTTCCAGGGCCTTTGACGAGGAAGCCGACGTTGCCGAACGGTGCGGCGTTCCCGGTCTGGTCCAGGACGATGTCCGGAGCTCCCGCGTCATCCACCGTCAGAGTGAGCTGCGCCCCGTCGTAGGCCACCTCGAGCTCGGTGTCGGCACCCGGGGTCACTGCCCACGCAACCTTCTGTTTGGCGGTCACTTTGCCCTTCCTGACGCGCTTAAAGAGCAGGGTATCGTCCTTGTCGGAGAGCCGGACTTCCACGTAGCTCTCCGCGCTTTCGCGGAAGGCGAGCAGCGAGACGCTGCCCCCGGCGGTGGCGATGCGGACGGTGGCGGTCACGGTGCAGAGGGTGCAGCCGGCAAAAGGCGCGAGGATCTCCGCCTTTTTCGCCGGGCCGTTGGTCAGCGAGCCGCCGGCGACAGACCAGGCGCCGCGGATTACGTTCCAGTCCGAGGCATCACCATCTTCGAAATCGTCCATGAACCCGGTCGCCCCGGCCGCGCCGAGCCGGTAAATCGTGCCGGTTGTCGCATCGGCCAGGTACAACTCCCCCGATTCATCTTCCCCGAAAGTGGTGACGAAGAATGGCGTGTCGGTCAGCAGGCTCGCATTCCAGGAGCCCCCTGCGTTCGTGCCGCCGAAGATCTTGCCGGAACAGTAGTCGGCATAGACGTACGTGCCGGCGAGACCGGGGATGCCGAGGCCGCGATACATGTAGCCGCCCGTCACCGAGCAATCCGCGGGGTCGGTGTGGCTGTAGGTGAGAACAGGCATCTTGAACGATGGGTCGACGCAGGTCGGCGGCGGATTGCAGGTGGGCGGCGAATAGCACTTGCCCCCTTCCATGACGTTCCATCCGTAGTTCTCGCCGCCGTTGCTCGAGGCCGGCTGACGGTCGACCTCCTCCCAGCAGCCCTGTCCCACGTCGCCGATCCACAGGTCGCCGGTCGCGCGGTCGAAGGAGAACCGCCATGGGTTGCGAAGGCCGTACGCCCAGATCTCGTCGCGCGTCGACGTAAGCCCGTCCACGAACGGATTCGACGCGGGGATCAGCGAGCCGCCGTTCACGTCGAGCCGGAGGATTTTTCCGAGCAGAACATCGAGATTCTGGCCGTTTCCGAACGGATCGCCGCCAGAGCCGCCGTCGCCGGTGCCGGCGTACAGATAGCCGTCGGGGCCGAACTGAAGCTGCCCGCCGTTGTGATTCGAGAACGACGGGTGGGGGATCGAGAGCAGCGGGATCTCCGAAGACGCGTCCCCTTGATCGGGATCGCTGCTCGAGACGTGATACTCCGCGATCACGATCGTCCCGGTCTTGTCGGTGTAGTAGACGAAGAAGCGGCCGTTCGACGCATACGCGGGATGAAAGGCCACCGACAGGAGTCCGCGCTCGCCGCCGGCGTCGACCCTGGTGTGGATGTCCAGAAACGGCGTCGGGAGAACGGCGCCCGCCTTCACGATCCAGATGTAGCCGTTCTGGTCGGTGACGAACAGCCGTCCCGATCCGTCGCCGGCATGAGTGATGGCGACCGGATCGCTCACGCCTGCGACGACCGGCAGGAGCGTGATCTGGGCTGCGGCGGGGCGAACGGCCAGAACGCCGGCGGCAACCGGCAGCAGAAGGGTAAGAACGCGGCGAAGTGTGTTCACCCGATGACTCCCTGGAATCCCAGTGTGTGCAGTTTCTTCCCCCGGGTCGCCATCGAATGCAAGGGGCGCGCCGCCCGCGGCGGGGCGCCCCTGAGCGCTACTTCACCACGGGCGGGTGATGGTGATAGACGTCCAGAGCGCCCTTGACCGGCATCGGGACGATCGTGTGCCGCGCGATGCGCGGCTCCGGATCCCCCTCGCGCAGACGGACGAACTGGTCCATCGGAACGTCCTGGAAGACCTCGGTGCGCCCGGCGGCGGGCCAGAAGACCTCGACGCGGACGATCCGCCTCGCGTCTCCCAGGCCGATCTCCTGCTGGATGCTCGATGAGCCGAAACTGCCGCCGGTGCCGACGGTGCGATAGAGGCTCCACTCCGAGCCGTCGGTGCGCTGCACGACGACGCGCACGCGCGCCCCGATCGCCTGCGCGTTGTCCTGGACCCCTTCGAGCACGAGTGTCACCCAGTGGCCGCCGTGGCCCGGGTTCAGGAACAGGCTGTGCGCGGCGACGTCGGCGGGCCATGCGGCGCCCAGCTCCTCGAAGATGTCCTGGTCGCCGTCGTTGTCGATGTCGCCCCAGGCGATGCCGTGTCCCTTCTGCAGATTTCCGAACCCGCCGCTCGTCGTCACGTCCTGGAAGCGCTTCGCGGCGTCGTTGCGGAACATGAGGTTCGGGACGAGGGCCGAGAGGTTCGGGTTCCCGGTGCCGACGTAGAAGTCGAGCCAGCCGTCGTTGTCCAGATCGCCGGAATTCATTCCCATGGCGTAGATCGGCCGCTGAAGTCCCATCGCCTCGGTGACGTCCTCGAAGGTGCCGTCACCGCGGTTGTGGTACAACCTCGGAGATTCCATCTCGCTCTTCCGTCCGAGGTGGTGCGCGACGATCATGTAGAGCGGGTCCTGCCGGCCGCCTTCCTCCTCACCGACGTTCGTCCCGGTGCGCGACGTTGCGAGCAGGTCCTGCCAGCCGTCGTTGTCGTAGTCGAACCAGAAGGTGGGGAAGCTGGAGATCGGCAGACCCACGCCGGCCTTCTCGGTGACGTTGGAAAAGGTCCAGGTGTCCGGCGCGCCGGCCATGGGACCGTCGTTGTGATACAGCACGTTGGGGGCGTAGAGCTGGGACACATAGAGGTCCAGCCGGCCATCGTTGTCGTAGTCGCCCCACACGACGCCCTTCACATAGCCGAAGTGCCGGAGCCCGCTCGTCTCGCCCACTTCGGTGAAGGTCACCCGACCCGTCGCCGGGTCCTTTCCGTTGTTCCGGAACAGCAGCGACGGATAGCCCGGATCGCGCACCGACTCGCTGCCGACGTAGATGTCGAGCCAGCCGTCGTTGTCGTAATCGCCCCAGGCGGCGGTCTGAGAAGGGTAGAAGGCGAGCAGGCCGGCTTCTTCGGTCACGTCCGTGAAGTGAAGGATGCCGGTCTGCGGGTCGGGCCCGTCGTTGTGCAGAAGTGAGTCAGGGTGCCGGCCGGTCATCCCCATCCACGCGCCGCGGATGATGTAGATGTCGGACCAGCCGTCGTTGTCGTAGTCGGCGTGCACCATGTTCAGCCCGCCGAGTTCCCCCAGCAGCCCGGCGGCCTTCGTCTGCTCGATGAAGGTGCCGTCGCCGTTGTTGTGGAAGTAGCGCATCTGGTCCTCGATCCCCATCGCCGACACGACGACGTCCAGGAAGCCGTCGTGGTCCAGGTCCTCGAGGATCGAGCCGCCGGAGATCGAGACGCTGTCGAGGCCGGTGGCGGGGGCGAGATTGATGAACCGCTTGATGTCGTAGTCGGACTTGAAGGTCTCGGGCCCGATGAGCCACTCCGGCGGCACCTGGTCGGGCCAGATGCCGATGTTCATACAGGCGATGTTGAGCAGCCAGCGCGCGCCCAGATCTTCGGGGTCGTTCTTCAGGTAGGCCTTGTAGGCCTCGATCGCCGCCTCGGGGCCGCGCTTCTCCTTGTAGATCCCGTTGCCGCGGATCGGGACGATGCACGATTCGGCCGAGTGATTGCCGATGCAGTTGTCCTGCTCGCCGAGGCGCAGATTCGCGATGCCCTTCCACCACAGAAAGCGCTGGCGGATCGGGGAGCCGTCGGCGATCCCGGCATGGTCGAGAGTCTCTTCGGCCCCGCGCAGCGATTCGAGAGCGTCCATCACCCGGCCCACCTGGAGCTGCGCCGCGACGATGCGGATGCCGATCGTCGCCTTCTTCTCGGGGATCTGCTCGGCGTCGAGCGACTTTTCGAGAGAAGTGATCGCGTTCGGGAGATCGAAGAACTTGAAGCAGCGCTTCCGGTCCTTGGCGATCGCGGCCAGCCGCTCGGTCATCGGAATGCCCGGGGCCATCCAGGGAGCGTTCTCGACTTCCTTTCGCCGGCGCGCCTGCGTCTCCGTCAGGCGCTGCTCTTTCGACTGCGAGCGGGGCTGAACCCACGAGAGCGCCGTGCGCGCATTCGCGAGCACGAAGACCAGCACCAGCACCCCCGCGAACCCCGCGACCGCCCCAAGGCGGCGCAGACCGCTTCGAGCTTCAGACTGTTGTGACATGGATCTCCCTGGAACCAATGCTCATTATGGTTCGTACTTATTCGAAGGCGGAATTGTCAGCGGTCCACTACAAGATACGCCACCTCGGTCGGATTGCGAGCGGGCCAGTGGCTGTCTGGGTGGGCCGGCGCCGGAGGCTGTATCCTCACTGTTCCCGCCGTTGGTGAAGGAGATCCGCATGTCCACCGCCGCATCCCGAAAGACAGCCCCCGCCCCGGCCGCCCGGAAATCGCTCCCTGGCCCGAAGGCGAAGGCCCTGATCGCTCGGGACGAGCGCCGGGTCTCCCCGTCGTATCCGCGCGGCGCGCCGCTGGTCGTGGAGCGGGCGCGCGGCTGCGAGGTCTGGGACGCCGACGGCCACCGGTTCCTCGATTTCGCGGCGGGGATCGCCGTCTGCTCGACGGGCCATGCGCACCCGCGCGTGGTGCGCGCAATTCAGGAGCAGGCCGAGAAATTCCTTCACATCTCGCCGGACTTCTATCACGAGCCGATGATCCGGCTGGCGGAGAAGCTCGCCTCCATCGCGCCGGTCGAGGACCCCGTCGTGTTCCTCGGCAACTCGGGCACCGAGATGGTCGAAGGCGGGCTGAAGCTCGCGCGCTATCACACCGGCCGCACGCAGTTCATCGGCTTCTTCGGCGCCTTTCACGGCCGCTCGTTCGGCTCGGTGTCGTTCACGGCGAGCAAGCCGAAGTACCGCCATGGATTCTTCCCGCTGCTCCCCGGCGTGACGCACGTGCCGTATCCCGATCCGCGCCGGCCGATCGTCGAGACGCCCGGCGGCGACGCCGGCCTCGGTGTCATCCGCTACCTCGAGGACGTTCTCTTCAAGGGGCCGCTGCCGCCCGAAGACGTCGCGGGGATCCTGATCGAGCCGATCCAGGGTGAGGGCGGCTACATCGTTCCGGAGCGGAGCTTCTTCCCGGCGCTGCGCGCCTTGTGCGACCGGCACGGGATCCTGCTCATCGCCGACGAAGTGCAGTCGGGGATGGGCCGCACCGGCAGGTGGTGGGCGATCGAGGAGTGGGGGGTGCAGCCGGACATTCTGCTTTCGGCGAAGGGGATCGCATCGGGGATGCCGCTCGGCGCGATGATCGCGTCGCGCCGCGTGGCGAGCTGGACGAAGGGGACGCACGGCAACACCTATGGCGGCAACCCGGTTGTCTGCGCCGCCGCGCTCGCGACGCTCGAAGTGATCGAGCAGGAGGGGCTCCTGAAGAATGCCCGCATCGTGGGCGCGCACATCACCTCGCAACTCCGGCGGATGATGGAGCGCCATCCCGCGATCGGCGACGTGCGGGGCCCCGGCCTGATGATCGGCGTGGAGTTCGTGAGGGATCGCGCGACGCGCGAGCCCGACGGGGCGCTCACCGAGCGCGTCGTCGCCGAGGCGTTCCAGCGCGGTCTGATTCTTCTCGACTGCGGGCGCAGCGTCATCCGCATTGCGCCGCCGCTCACCTTGACGCAGCAGCAGGCGGACGAAGGGCTGGCGCTCTTCGAGGAGTCCCTGATCGCGGCGGGCGGCGGGCGCTGACCGAGCGCGCCGGCATCCCGCGGTTTCTCGCCGAGGCGTGCGCGCGCCACGCCGGCAGGACGTTCCTGCACTTCCGCGGCGAGGAATGGTCCTATGACGCCCTGGGCCGCCTGACCGACGCGGCGGCGGGCGCGCTGCTGTCTCTCGGGCTGCGGCCGCGCGAGCGGGTCGTCATGCTCATGAAGACGCGGCCGGAACATCTGTTCGCGTGGCTGTCGGTGGTGAAGTCCGGCGCGGTCGCCTGCCCCGTACACACCGATCTTGCGCCATCCGAGATCGCCGAGGTGCTCGCGCACCTGGAGCCGTCGGCGCTGATTTACGACGCGGCGCTGGCCCCGGGGCTCGCGACCGCCACCTCGGCGATGGCCGCGATTCCGCTGCGGGTGCGCGCCGGGGACGACGCCGCCGAGGAGGCGGCGTGGGCCGCGGCCGGGGCGCCGCGCGCGGCGCTGCCGCGCGCCGGGGCGTCGCTCGAGCAGCTTCTGGCTTCGAAGCGTGCGCTCACGCGCGCCCCCGATCCCGGGCCGAACGACATCGCGGAGATCCTGACGACGTCCGGAACGACCGGCCGCCCCAAGTCCGCGATGATCCCGCACCGGATGCCGGTGCTGACGGGGGAAGGCTTCGCATCGTGGCTCGCGCTCGGAGCGGACGACCGGCTCTTCACCTGTCTGCCGCTCTCGCACGTGAACGCGCGCGGATACTCGACGTTCGGTGCGCTCGCCGCGGGCGCGTCGCTCGCCATCGAGGAGCGATTCTCCGCGTCGCGCTTCTGGGGCTGGCTCGCCGCCACCGGCGCCACGCAGGCGAACGCGATCGGCGCGATGCTCAATATTCTTCTCGACCGGGCGCCTGAGGCGGACGAGACGCGCCACGCGGTGCGGCTCTTCTACTCGGCGCCGGCGCTGGGCGCGGCGCGTCACGAAGCCTTCGAGTCCCGGTTCCGAACGCGGCTCGTCGTCGGATACGGGCTGACCGAGAGCACGTACGGATTCATCCATCCGCTGACCGGCGAGCGGGATCTCGAGAGCATGGGCCGGCCGAGGCGGCACCCCGATCCGGCGGTCCCCGCGGAGGCGCGGCTCGTCGCCGACGCCGGCGAGCCGGGGAAGACCCCGCCCCGCGACGCGGGGCCCGGCGAGCCCGGCGAGGTGTGGCTGAAGAACCCGGCGAGCTTCGCGGGGTACTTTCGCAACGAGGCCGCGACGCGCGAGACGGTCACCGCGGACGGCTGGCTGCGCACCGGGGATCTGGCGCAGCGGGACGAGCGCGGCGACTGGTTCTTCATCGGACGCGCGAAGCTCGTGATCCGCCGTCGCGGCGAAAACATGTCGCCCGGGCAGATCGAGTCGGTGCTCGAGGAGCACCCGGCCGTGCTGGAAGCCGGCGTCGTCGGTGTTCCGGCGGCGCTCGGCGAAGAGGATGTGCGCGCCTATGTCGTGCTGCGCCCCGGCGCCGCCGCGACCGAGCAGGAGCTGGAAGCCCATTGCGCCTCGCGCCTCGCGGCCTTCAAGGTGCCGACGCAGTGGCGATTCCTCGAGCGGCTGCCGCGCACACCCACGCAGCGGGTCGCCTACCACCTGCTGCCGAGGGAGTGATGTCCGCAGAGCGAAGTGCCGGGGTGAGTCCGGTCATCCGTGCCGCGCGGCCGGACGAAGCGGCGATGCTCTCGGGGCTGGCTCTGCGCTCGAAGGCGCACTGGGGCTACCCCGCCGCGTTCATGGAAGCATGCATTCCGGCGCTCACATTCGACGAAGGCTTCATCGCGCGCGCCGACGTATTCGTGGCCGAGGCCGCGGGCGAGGTCGCCGGGTTCGGCTCGCTGGAGAAACTCGACAAGAAGCGGGCGGAGCTCGTGCACCTGTTCGTGGAGCCCCCGTGGATCGGAAAGGGGATCGGCCGCGCGCTGATCGGAGCGGCGATCGAGCGGGCCCGTGACGACGGCGTCGAGGAGATCATCATCCAGGGAGACCCGAACGCCGCGAAGTTCTACGAAGCGGCCGGGGCGCGTCTCATCAGTACGCGCCCTTCCGAGGTGGACGCTTCGCGGCTGCTGCCCCTCTTGCTCCTCCGAATCGAACGGGGACGCTCATGAACTGCGTCCATCCGCGCGAGCCTCCCGCTTCTGCGGTGCTTAGCCGCCTTCCGCGCCCAGGCGGAACGCCGCCAGCACGGGCGTGTGGTCGGAGGGCTTCTCGAGGCGCCGGGGAGCGACGTCGATCGAGGCCCCGGTGCAGGCGCGCGCGGCCTGCGGACTCGCGAGGATGAAATCGATCCGCCAGCCCCGGTTCCGCTGGAACCCCGCGGCGCGGTAGTCCCACCACGAATACAGGCCGGCCGCCTGGGTGTGCAGGCGCAGCGTGTCGGTCAGCTCGCGCGACGCGGCGAGCGAGCGCAGGGCGCCCTGCTCCTTTTCAGAGAACATGATCCCGCCGCGAACCTCATCGGCGTCGTAGACGTCACGATCTTCCGGCGCGATGTTGAAATCGCCGCAGAGCAGAAGCGGCGTCCCGGTCTCAGGCCGCGCGGCGAGCGTCGCCTCGAGACGCCGCAGCCAGTCGAGCTTGAAGGCGTACTTCTCCGACCCGACCTCCGAGCCGTTCGGCACGTAGACGCTGGCGATCGTCAGAGCGCCGAACCTCGCGGTGAGGTATCTCTTGTGCGCGTCGGGGCCGTCGCCGTCGAGACCCGCGCGCACGTCGGCGGGCGCCGGCAGCTCCGCGCGCCAGAGAATCGCGACGCCGTTGTAGGTCTTCTGACCCGAGAAGGCCGCATCGTAGCCGGCGGCCTTCAGATCCGCGGCCGGGAACAGCTCGTCCACGACCTTCGTTTCCTGCAGGCAGACGACATCAGGCCGCGCGGCGGCGAGCCAGGGCAGGAGCTGCGGCAGGCGCACGCGGAGCGAGTTCACGTTCCAGGTCGCAACGGTCCATGGGAGGCTGGCCACGTCTGCGATCTTAGCCGACGATGGGGGCCGCCGGACCCCCGCGCCGGCGCCGGGGGGACGAGTGCCGGAGCTGCCAGACATCGTCGTTTACACGCGCAGGCTTTCGGAGCGGATCGAAGGCGCGACGCTGATCCGTGTGCGCCTGCTGAGCCCGTTCGTGCTCCGATCGGTGACGCCACCTCCCTCCGCGGCCGAGAACCGGCGCGTTCTGGGTTTGCGCCGCGTCGGCAAGAGGATCGCCATCGGGCTCGAGGGCGATCTGTGGCTCGTCGTTCACCTGATGATCGCGGGGCGCCTGAATTGGAAGGAGGGATCGCCCGTGCCGGGACCGGCGAAGCGGGGGAAGATCGCTCTGGCCGCGCTCGAGTTCTCGACGGGAACGCTGACCCTGACCGAGGCGAGCACGAAGAAGCGCGCGTCGATCCACCTCGTGCAGGGCGAGCCGGGTCTCGCCGCGCTCGATCGCGGAGGCATCGAGCCGCTGCAGGCCGGCCTGCCCGCATTCGCCGAGGCGCTGCGCCGCGAGAATCACACGCTGAAGCGCGCGCTGACCGACCCGCGTCTCTTCTCGGGCATCGGGAACGCGTACTCCGACGAGATCCTCCACCGCGCGCGGCTCTCGCCGGCGAAGCTGACCTCGCGCGCCACGGACGAGGAGATCGGCGATCTGCACCGCGCGGTCCGGGACGTGCTCACGGAGTGGACCGAGCGCCTCGACGCCGAGTCGGCAGGCCGGTTCCCGCAGAAGGTCACGGCGTTCCGCGAGGAGATGGCGGTGCACGGCCGGTTCGGCAAGCCGTGCCCCGCCTGCTCCGCGCCGGTCCAGAGGATCGTGTACGCCGAGAACGAGTCGAACTACTGCGCCCGCTGCCAGACCGGCGGACGCCTGCTCTCGGACCGTGCGCTCGCGCGTCTGCTGCGCGAGGACTGGCCGAAGACACTCGAGGAGCTGGAAGAGCGGAAGAAGGGCTCCGCCGGACCCGCCTAGCCCTTGACGCAGACGACCTGACGCAGCTCGTGGACGATCTCGACGAGATCGCTCTGCGCCGCCATGACGACTTCGATGGGCTTGTAGGCCATCGGTGTCTCGTCGATCACCTCGGCGTCCTTGCGGCACTCGACGCCCGCGGTTGCCGCTGCGTGGTCGGCGACGGTGAATCGGCGCTTCGCCTCGGTGCGCGACATCAGCCGCCCCGCGCCGTGGCTGCAGCTCTCGAACGAGTCGGCGCTTCCGCGTCCGCGCACGATGAACGAGCGCGCCCCCATGCTGCCGGGGATGATTCCGAGGTCTCCGTTGCGGGCGCGCACCGCGCCCTTGCGCGTCAGCAGCACGTCGCGTCCGGCGTGGCGCTCGCGCGCGACGTAGTTGTGGTGACAATTCACCGCCAGTCCCTCGGCCTGGAACGGCGGCAGGCCGGGCGCCCGCCCGAGCGCCGCCAGGATTGCCGCCATCATCGTGCGCCGGTTGGACATCGCGAAGTCCTGCGCCCAGCCCACCGCCTCGACATAGTCGTCGAAGTGCCGGCTGCCTTCCTTGAAGTACGCGAGGTCCTTGTCGGGAAGCTCTCCGAGGCGCTCGCGCATGTCTTCCTTGGCGAGCGAGATGAAGTAGGTGCCGATCCGGTTGCCCACGCCGCGGCTTCCGCTGTGCAGGAGGACCCAGACCTGGCCCGACTCGTCGAGGCAGATCTCGATGAAGTGATTGCCCGTGCCGAGCGTGCCCAGATGATTGTGGGTGTTCCCTCGCGCGACCCGCGGATGCTTCTCGCAGATCGCCTGGAACCGCGACGCGAGCGGCGCCCACGCCTCGAGCGCCGGGGGCGGCGGGTCGCGCCACGCCCCGCGGTCGTTGCGGCCGCCCTGGTCGGTGCGCCCGACCGGCACCGCCTTCTCCACCGCGGTACGCAGGGGTTTCAGGTTGCCGGGCAGATCCTCGGCGCGCAGCGTCGTGCGCGAAGCCATCATCCCGCAGCCGATGTCCACGCCGACCGCCGCGGGGATGACCGCGCCCTGTGTCGGCACCACGCTGCCGACCGTCGCGCCGATCCCCCAGTGGACGTCGGGCATCACGGCGACCCAGGGGCCGACGAAGGGGAGCGAAGCGACGTTGTCGAGCTGCCGGCGCGCCGAGTCCTCGATGGCGAGGCCCTCGGTCCATGCCTTGATCGGAACGCGTCCCGGGGATTCGAACGTCCGGAAGCGCGCCGGCTGCATCAGAAGATCCACCGCGCGCGGCCGGCCCCCGACGGGACGAGCCGCGTGATGTCGCCGACGTTCTGCTTCGCCGGCATCACGCACTCCGGGTTCAGGATCATCTCCAGATAGACGATCCCGGTCGGATTGCCGATCAGCGGACGGCTGACGTGGATCGAGAAATCGGGGCCCTTCGCGACGAGCTTCGTTCCCCCCTCGAGCGAGGTCGTCCAGCCGTAGGCCCCCAGCGACTTGAGCAGCAGGTCGCGCTCGGGGGCATCGAGGGCCACCATGACCGACTCGACGTCTTCCATGCAGGAGCCTTTGCGGTAGCGGGCGCCGGTCACGTCGGCGCGCGTCACGCCGCCGGACGGCCCGGGCTTGTCGGGCCACAGGGCCCGGAAGAGGGCGCCCGGATACTCGAAGATCTGCGCGCTGAAATTGGCGTCCTTGCGTCCGCTCACCGAGACGAGTGTGCGCAACGGCACCGGCTTGCCGTGAGGGCCCGGCGCTTCTTCGGTGGCGCGCGAGACGCGGTCGCCGAAGCTCTGGCGCAGGCGGGCTTCGACGGTCTCGAGCTCGCCCTTCTTCTCGACGACGAACCGCAGCTCGGACTCGCCGGGCTCGAGCCCCTGATCGTTGCCCGGTCCGAGAATCTCCACGGTGGTGCTCCGCCCGCGCACGCAGATCCGCTTGCTGCCGGCGGTGATCTTTCCGAAACCCGGCGCGCCGGTGTCGTTGGCGGAGAGCTCGTTGAGGACGAAGGGGTCGTTCCGGACGATGTTGAAGCTCTTTTCGTCGAGGGCGACTCGCAGGTCGCTGATGTAGACCGTCGGGGGTTCGGCGGGGGGGGGCGCCGCGGCGCCAGGAAGGGCCAGCAGGAGCGCGAGCGAAAGCCGGCGAAGGGTCTTCATCACGAAATCATACCGCCCGGGGTCAGGCCGCGCCGGGGTCCCACCACCGGGAGAGCCGCGGCGCCGGGACCGGCGCGCGCAGCGCATAGTGCGAGACGTCATTGAATAGGATCAGCCGCGCGCGCAGGGGATCCTTCAGATCGAGGATGTTCAGCGACGCCGGTGACTGGTCCAGCCGGTCGCGGTAGCCGCGGGCGTCGATTCCCAGCAGCCCGCACAGCACAAGCCGGATCGTCGCCTTGTGCGACACGATCGCGGCGGAAGACCCGGCGTGGGCGCGCACGATCGCGCGGACCGCCGGCAGCGCGCGCGCCATCACCGCGGCCCCCGACTCGCCGCCTTCGGGAGCGAGCGTGAACGGATCGGACTCCCAGTCTGCGTACTCTGCGGCGAATCGCTCCTCGACTTCGCGCCGGGTGAGCCCCTCCCAGCGTCCGTGATGGATCTCGCGCAGCGCGTCCTGCGGCTGCGCCGTCAAACCGTGCGGGGACGCGACCGCCGCCGCGGTATCGCGCGCGCGCCGCAGCGGGGAGCAGTAGACCGCGGCGATCTTCTCGGCCGCCAGACGCTCGCCCAGCAATGCCGCCTGCCGCCGGCCCTCATCGGACAGATCGACATCGAGCGCCCCGGCGAAGCGATCCTCGGCCGAAAGAGTGGTCGCGCCGTGACGAATCAGGAAGAGCCGTGTCGTCTCTCCCACGTCAGCGGATGGGGTAGTCGATGTAGCGGGCGGTTTCGACGGCGACGGAGCGCCCGCACAGACGCTCCACGACGTAGAGCGCCATGTCGATGCCGGCGGCGACACCGGCCGAAGTGATGATGCCGTCGTCCACGGTGCGCGCCTCGCGGTCGACCTGGATCGACGGATCGATTTCATTGAGCCGGTCGAGACCCGCCCAGTGGGTCGTCGCCTTCTTCCCCGCGAGGAAGCCGGTCTTCGCGAGCAGCCAGGCGCCGGTGCAAACCGACGTCACGGTCGAGGCGCCGCGGCCCGCGCGCTGAATCCACGCAAGGCTTTCGGGGTCTTCGAGCAGGGCGCGCACGCCGAATCCGCCCGGCACGACGAGCAGGTCCACCTGCGGCGCGTTGTGGAAGCCGAAGTCCGGCGTGACCCGCAGACCGCCGACCGCGCTGATGGGCTGACCCGTGCGGCCCACGGTGAAGACGCGGAACGGGGCCGAGTCGTCGGTCATGCGCGAGGCGACCCCCGGCTCGGTGCGGGTGCGCGAGAACACCTCGAACGGCCCGGCGAAGTCGAGCACCTCGACCGAGTCGAAGACGAGGATGCCGACGTTGCGCCTGCCGCCGGCGCTCATGCGGCGCGGCGGCGCTTCGGCATCTTCGCGGCGCCCCGCTTCGGACCCGGCACGTCGGTGAGCACCAGCCTGCGCAGCAGGGCGAGCCCGACCGGCCCCGACCCGACGACGCGCTTGTGGAACTCCTTCAGGCGGAACGCGGAGCCGGCCTTCTTCTTGAAGTCCTCGCGCAGCCTGAGAATCTCTCGCTGGCCCACCTTGTAGGAGATCGCCTGGCCGGGCCACCCGAGATAGCGGGTGACTTCGGACACAGCCATCTCGTGATCCATATGGGCGCGGTGCTCCATCATCTCGACACCCAGCTCGTAGGACCACGGCTCGCCCTTGTGCCAGGGCTCGTCCTTCGGAACGGTGAGACCGAGGTGGCTGCCAATGTCGATGACGACGCGGCACGCGCGGAAGAGCTGCGCGTTGTACATGCCCAGCACGTACTCGGGCTTTTCGAAGTAGCCCAGCTCGTGCATGAGCTGCTCGGCATAGAGCGCCCAGCCCTCGCCGTAGCCGGGATACCAGACCATCAGGCGGTGCAGCCGCGAGAGCTGCTTCGAGAGCGCCACCTGGAAGCCGCACTGAAGGTGATGGCCGGGAAAGCCTTCGTGATACGCGGTGCTGACCTCTTCATAGAGAGGGAAGACGGTCTTGTCGCCGGTCGGATACCAGACCGTCCCCGTGCGGCTGAAGTCCTCGGTCGGCTGCACGTAGTAGGCCGCGAGAGCGCCGCCCGGCGGGGCCAGCTTCACGTCGATCTTCTTGATGGGCTTGGGAATGTCGAAGTGCCTGCCGTCGAGATCGGCCAGCGCCCGCTGCTGGCGCTCGAGCATCTTGCGGCGAAAGTCTTCGGGGGAAGAGGCGCAGCGCGCCGGGTCGGTCTTCAGAAGATGCATGACCTGCTCGAGCGTGGCGCCCGGCTTGATCTCCTGGGACACCGCGCGCATCGCCGCCTCGATCCGGCGCACTTCGCCCCAGCCCCAGTGGTAGGTCTCGATCGGATCGATGTCCATGCCGAGGAAGCGGCGCGTGTTGCGCAGATACCGCGCCCGGCCGACGCCGTCCTTCGGCGTGGCCGCCGGCAGATACCCGCGCTCGAGCCAGTCGGCGAATGCCGCGAACTGCGCGCAGGCATGTTCGACCGCGGCCGACAGCGCGGCGCCGCGGCCGCCGTCGGCGAAGCCGGCCTTGCGCAGCCCATCTGGCAGCGTGCGGAAAAAAGAGCGATCGCCGGCGTGCGTGCGCCCTTCGCTCATGACGGCGCGCACCTGACGCCGGGCGACCACGCGGCCGCGGCGCTTGCCCTCCTCGAGCGAGGCGCGATACCCGGCGAGCGGCCGGTGGATCGTGCGCAGGCGCTCGATCACGTTGTCCCAGCCGGCGGCCGAGCCGGTGTCCATGACGTCGAAGACCTGGCGGATCGACTGGAACGTCGAGGCGATGTTGTTCAGGTCGATGAGGGGGTCGCCTTCGTCGATGGCGTCGATTTCCTGACGCAGGAACTCGGCTGCGACGAGACGCGCGAGCCGGTCCCACCGGTCGTTCGAGGCGGGGAGCGGCTTCAGGCGCGCTTCGCAGCCCTTGAGCGCGGAGCGCAGCACGGCGGCCCCGGAGGGGCTGTAGTCGTCCCAGGCCCAGTCGTAGCCCGGCACACCCTGATAGGTGGCCGAGACGGGGCGCAGCGCGGCAATCGTGTCGACGATTTCGCTGGACAGACTGAACGCGGTGGCGGCGGCGGGTGTTGGTCTGGGCACGTTCGATCTCCTGAAGGGATGCCGGAGACTAGCAGAAATCCTCATTTGCTAGACTGCGCCGCATGTCTGCATCCAATGCCGTGACCCGCGGAGTCCGTGTCGAGGTCGAGTCGCGCCTCGTGCCGGAGCGCACCAACCCGGACAAGGGGGAGTGGTTCTACGCCTACACAATAAAGATCAGCAACGAGGGGGACGACACCGTTCAACTGGTGAGCCGCCACTGGGTCATCACCGACGGAAACGGCAACGTGGAGCACGTGCGCGGCCCCGGCGTCGTCGGGCATCAGCCCCGGCTGCGCACCGGCGAGAAATTCGAGTACACCTCGTTCTGCCCTCTCCCCACGCCGGTGGGAACGATGGAAGGGACCTACCAGATGATCGTGGATGGTGGCGGTGGCTTCGACGCCACGATCGCACCGTTCTTCCTCGGCGCCGCCGACGCGCTGAACTGATCTTCCCGGCGCCGGAACGCGCCTGCTCCCGCAGATAGAACGAAGCCGGCGCCCGGCCCGGGCGTCAGCACACCGCCGCGAGTACAACACCTGTGACGCATCCAATCCATGCGGGGGTCAGGAGGACGATCCATGAAGATCCTGGCGAGGGTACTTACCGCGGGCGCGTGCGCGCTCGCATTCATTCTGTTCGCGGCACCGGCGCCGGCGCGCGCGCAGCAGGCGGCGCACGACGGGGGCGCGGCGCGCTACGTCGGCGACGTGACGGTCCGCGCCGACGGGCAGGGAAGGGCTGTCGTGGTGCTCGACGAGCAGACCGACCTCACGGCGCTTCCGGACGGCATCGCAGACCGGGTGTTTCTGTTCACGGCCGAAACGCCGCTTCCTGCGAACCTGAATCTGCGGCTCCCCAGCGCCACGCTGATTCGAAGGGAAGGGGTGCTCGAGGCGGTGTCGCCGGTCTCGGGCGTTCGTGTTTCGCTGCGTCTGTCCGGCCAGGCGCCAGGTGCGGCGCCCCGCGCACTGCGGCACGATGCCGGGGACAGGCATCTGGTCCTCGAAGACGGCGTCGGTTTGGTCGAAGCTGCGGGAAACTGGGGCGGGCAGACGCCCCAGGACCTCTCGACCGATGACTGGATCGGCGTGGTCACACCGAACGGAGGCAAGGGGCCGTCGAGCTGCCCCGCCGGCGGTCCCGGCAGTCGAACCTGCAGCGTCTCCTGCGTGCTGGGGCTGGGCGGCGGGCTGCTCGGCGGATCGATGGGAGTCGGCTGCACCGCGGAGTGCAACCCCGGCTTCTATGCCTGCTGCGCCTGCCTCGATGAAGTCGCCGCTCCGCACTGCTACTGCATCCCTGACGTCGGTCTGCCGCCGCTCACACCCGTGAATCCTGGCACTCCGAGGTGATCCCGCGGTCCCGTGGAGCGCGCCTGCGGGCGCGCTCCACGCGGGGCCGGGGAGCCGCGCCGCGGGACCAGAATGGTGGAGTCACTGCGGCAGGAGCCGGTCCGCTACTCCCTCCCGCATCGGCACGTTGACTCGCTCTTTCTCTTTCACGGAGAGATCGAGCGGCCCGATCCGGGCTTTGTGCGTTTGCGTCGTGTACGAAAACCCGCCATAGACGAGCCCAAGGACGCCCGCCGGGATAAGCAACGCCGCGACGATGCGCTTCGCGTCCACTGGATCTCCTTCCGTTCCCCTGATCGAGAAACCTTCACCGATTCGCTCTGCAAGCGGCGCGCCAGTGCACGGCTCACGGACCCGCGGCGGCGTCGCGCCAGACTTCCTTCCCCTCGAAGAATGTCATCACGACGCGCGCCTTCGTGATTTCGGCTTCGGGAATTGCGAACAGGTCGCGGTCGAGAACGATGAGGTCCGCGGAGAGCCCTGCCTCGATCGCGCCGGTTTCCTTCTCGCGAAAATCCAGCCAGGCGCCGCGGCTCGTGTAGCAGGTGAGCATCGTCGCCAGGTCCACCCGCTCTTCGGGGAGAAACGGGCCACTACCGGGGTTCTCGGGATCGACGCGGGTCACTCCGATCTGGATCGCGTCGAGCGGGTTCAGTGTCGTTACGGCCCAGTCGCTGCCGCAGACGACCGCCGCACCGGTCTTCGCGACGCTCCGGATCGGGTAGATCCACCGCGACCTCGCCGGGCCGAGGACCGGCAGGGTCAGGTCGGTGATGTACGCGTCGGCGATCGCCCAGAAGGGCTGGAAGTCCGCCGCGGCTCCCAGCGGCGCGAACCGGGGAATGTCGGCCGGATCGATCAGCTCGAGGTGCGCGATCTGATGCCGCGCGTCGCGCGGGCCGTTCTGCGCACGCGCCTTCTCGATCGCATCGAGACTCATGCGCACCGCCCGGTCCCCGATCGCGTGGAAGTGCGCTTGAAATCCCTCACGATCGAGCGCCGCGACCAGCGCATCGAGCGCCTCGGGGGTGTACCGCGGCTTTCCGCGGTCCTCCGGATCGCCGCCGAGATACGGTTCGAGCAGGGCGGCGGTGCGCGACTCGATCACCCCGTCCACGAAGATCTTCGCCGACCCGGCGGAGAGCAGCGGCCCGCCGAATTTCGCACGAAGGGCCGCGAGCCGCGGAAGGTCATCGGCCCCCGCCCGGGAGTCGACGGTGAGAGACAGGGAACCGCGCGCGGTGAGCCGTCCCGCGTCGCGCGCGCCAGCGTAGGCGCGCGCCTCGGCTTCGCTCGCGCTCGCGTCGTTGAAGCCGGTGATGCCGAAGCGGCGCATTTCCCCCAGCGCGCGGTCGAGTCCGGCATCGCGGTCGGCATCGGTGTATTCCGGCAGCAGGCGCCTCACGAGGCGGGCCGCCGTATCGCGCAGGGTTCCCGAAGGCTCGCCGGTCGCCGGATCGCGCTCGATCTTTCCGCCGGGAGGATCGGCGGTGTCCTTCGTGATGCCGGCGAGGCGCAGCGCCGCGGAGTTCACCCAGACCGAATGCCCGTCCGCGGCTTCGAGGCAGGCGGGGCGCACGGGCACGAGATGATCGAGCATCTCCCGCCGGGGGTTCGCGGCGGGGAAGACCGGGAGCTGCCAGCCCCGGCCGACGAACCATGCGTCGCCGGACGCGGCGCCTTCCTGTGCGAGATACGCGCGAATCGTGGCGGCGATCTCCGCGGGCGTGTCGCAGTCGTTGAGGCTCAGCTCCGTCATCTCGATTCCGCTCGAGATCGGGTGCACGTGCGCGTCGTGGAACCCCGGCAGAAGCAGTCGTCCCTGCAGCGGGACCACGCGGGTGCCGGGACCGATCCACGACCCGGCGCCGTCGTCGCCGCCGGTCCAGACGATCCGGCCGGCGCGCACCGCGACGGCGCCGGGATGTGAGCGCGCGTCCCCCGCGGTCCAGACTGGCCCGCCGCGAAAGACGATGTCGGCAGGCTGCGGCCGGGCGCAGGCCAGCGTGGCCGCACCGGCTGCGGCGAGGGTCACGGCCCGCGCCGTGAGGAGCGTCACTTCCGAAGCGACAACCGCAGGATGCGTGTCTCGGCGGGGCCCAGCAGGTCGAGCTTCTTCGTCCGCTCGTCCCAGCGGTTCCACCGGCTGTTCGCGACGAAGAACAGCTCGGCGTCCACGAGACAGCCAAGGGTGATCTCCTCGCAGGCCGGGTTCGCCGAGTCGAGCACTTCGACAGCCGCAGCCCGCGCGCCGTCGGCAAGGGGAATGCGCACCACGCGCTGCGGCGTCACGCCGTTCTGCGACGCGATCAACGCGCCCTGGTGGTGCCAGAGTCCGTCGATCCCCACGAGCGTGGCCCCGGCGGGCGTCGCGATCGGGCTCACGCCGCGGTCCGCAACATCGATCCGCCAGAGACCAGAGGAGTAGTCGGCGACGATCAGGGCCCGCTCGTCGGCCGTGAACGCGAGTCCCTGAAGAGACAGAAACCGCTCGTCGCGCACGAACGGCTCCAGCCGGGCGCCGCGCGGCGGAAGCCACCAGACGACCGGCGCCGCGCTGTCGGTGGCGAGCACGGCGCCGTCCGAGCGGACGAGGCAGTCGCCGAGAACATGACGGACGCCGTCCTCGGGAACGCCGAACTGTCCAGCCACCAGACCGCTCTCCAGGTCGTAGCGCACCAGTCCCGAACGGCGCGGCTCGCCTTTGAGTTCCGGTGTCGGCGACAGCTCGGCGCTCGCCACCCACAGCAGCCGGCGGTCGGCGTCGACGCGCATGCCCAGGGCGCTGCCGAACAGCTCCCCCGGCCTGGAGAAGGCGGCCGGCTCTCCGCCGCCGTCCGAGAGGCGCAGCACCTCGCCGGGCCGGACGCTCGCGGCATACCAGACACCGGTCCCGGGATCGCGCACCACGCTCTCGACGATTCGTCCGCGGCTGGGGAAGGTGAATCCGCCGCGGCTGCGCACGACCGGGTCCAGATTGCGGCGCAGCAGGCCGTAAGCCTCGACGACTTCCTTGTTGGTTCGCACCGCCTCGAAGTCGGCGTCCTTCTCGGCGGGGAGGTAGATCCCCATGCCGGCGAGGCGCCGGATCTCGCGCGAGGCGTCGGCCGGCCGGCGATTCAGAGAGAACGCGGCGGCCAGGTTGTAGACCGCCGCCGGCCAGTCGGGCTGAAGGGTGAAGGTCGCCTGGGCCTCGCGGAGAAACCCGGCCATGTCCTTCCCCTGATAGGCGGCGTCGGCGCGGCGCATCGCCGCGCGCGCTCCGGCGGGGTCGGTGGCCGCCGCCCCCGCGTCGGCGGCGCGGGGCGCCGGAGGGGCGCCGGCGAGAGCGGCGATGACGGCTGCGGCTGCGGCGCGCGCGGCCGGTCTCATTCGGACTCCTCCTCCTCCGGCGGCTCGGCGCCGGTCCGCTCGACGAATCCCGCGCATGCGACGACGGGCAGACGCGGGTAGCGGGGCCAGGCGGGGTCGCTCTCGGAGAGCCGGCAGAGCACGAAGACCGAGCCGCGTTCCGAACGGATGGTGCGCCGATGAAGGCACCGCGCGCAAAGCCCGAACTCCGGCATGGACACGGATGCTAGGATACGCACCCCCGGCAGGCGCTAGAAACGGCCGCCGCTTTTACAGCTCTTTACAGGGGCGCCCCGAAACTGTCGGAAATGCCGGGCGTAAGCACAGGGGAAGGCGCATGTCACGCGCCCATACCGACGATCGGTCTTCGAAGGAGAGGTCGCACATGATCCGCATCGCGTCATTCCACTCGCTCGCGCGCTCGCTCGCGCGCTCGCCTGGACACCCGTTTCGGCGCCCGCTCGCCACTCTGCTCGCCGCTTTCTTCCTCGCGTCCGTCGCCGGCGCTCCGCCGGCGTACGCGAAAAAGAAGAAGTCGGAAGACGCCGCCTCCGCGGCCGCCGACAAGAAGGACGATGAGTCGCCCTTCAAGGAGTGGGACAAGACCCTGAAGGAGGTCGAGACGTCGAAGGGCCTCTTCACCGTCCACCGGAAGTACGACTCGATCTGGCTCGAGCTCACTCCCGGCCAGCTCGACAAGCCGTATCTCATGGTGAGCAGCCTCACGAGCGGGCTCGGCAAGGGCTACCTGCTCGGCGGCATGCCGCTGGACACCGATCTCTGGATGTTCCACCGGGCCGGCAACAGAATCCAGGTGAAGGTCCGCAACGCGCGCTTCCTCGCCGCGGCAGGGACCCCGATGAACGACGCCGTCGGGCTGTCCTACGCCGACTCGATCCTCGCCTCGCCGAAGATCATCAGCATCCACAAGGACACGAAGAACCTTCTCGTGGACATGAGCGAAATTTTCATGAACGACCTGCCCGGCATCGGGCTCGCCCTCAAGGGCTTTCTCGGCGCGCCGGCCGGCTTCGACAAGGAGCGCTCCTCCGTCGCGAAGCTGAAGGTCTTCCCGAAGAACATGGAACTCGAAGTGGCGGCGTCTTTCACTGCGTCCGACCCGAAGTATCTCGACACGGTGTCGGACGCCCGCTACCTGCCGGTCGGGCTGCACTACAGCGTCTCGGAGCTGCCCGATGACGGCTTCAAGCCACGAACGGCCGACGACCGCGTCGGCTACTTCCTGACGGCGGTGAAGGACTTCTCGCGCGACTCCGAGGACACCTTCTTCCTTCGCTACGTGAACCGCTGGGACCTTCAGAAGAAGGACCCGCTGGCGGCGGTTTCCGAGCCGAAGCAGCCGATCGTCTTCTATCTCGACCGCACGATCCCTATGGAGTACCGCGACGTCGTGCGTCACGGGATCGAAATGTGGAACAAGGCGTTCGAAGCCGCCGGTTTCAGGAATGCGATCATCGCGAAGGATCCGCCGGCGGACGATCCCGACTTCGATCCCGAAGACGCCCGCTACAACACGATCCGCTGGATCACGTCGAGCGAGCCCTCATTCGGCGCCATCGGACCCTCGCGCGTGGATCCGCGCAACGGGCACATCCTCGATGCCGATATCCTCGTCGAGGCGGCGATGGTGCAGAACACCCGGCGCGGCTACCGCAACTACGTCGCGACCCGGCAGATGAGGGCCGCGGCGGGTCTCGCGACGGCGCCCGAAGGGTCTCGGGCGGACATCGACGCCTTCCGCGCCTGGCTCGACGGGCAGGGCGGGGCGATCTGCAACCTCGGCGAGGGGATGGCGCTCCAGACGGCGGTGGACGGTGCCGCCTTCGCCGCCCTCGGCGAGATCCCTCCTGGCGGCGAGGTGCCCGAAGCTTACGTGCAGGAGTTCTTCGGCTGGGTGATCGCGCACGAGGTCGGGCATACGCTGGGGCTCCGCCACAACTTCCGCGCCTCCGTCGCGACGCCGTACGACAAGTTGAACGACAAGTCCTGGACCGAAAAGAACGGCCTCTACGACTCGGTGATGGAGTACCCGGTTCCGAACTTCTCGCTCGACCGCGCAAAACAGGGCAACTACTACACGCGCACGGTAGGCACCTACGACGTGTGGGCGATCCGGTACGGCTACACGGAGTACGGCAGCCCCGACGCGGAGAAGCAGGGCCTCGCGACGATCGGAGCCGAGTCCTCCCAGCCGGGCCACGAGTACGGCACGGACGAGGACGCGTTCCCCGGCCCGGTCCCGCTCGGCGTGGACCCGGCGGTCAATCACTTCGACCTCGGCTCCGATCCGCTTTCGTACGCGCGCGACCGGCTGGCGCTGATCTCCGACATCCGCGGCAAGATGGACGACACCGTCATCGCGCCGGGGGAGAGCTGGGACCGGCTGCGCAACTCGTACGAGTCGCTGCTGATCGCGCAGGGTCAGGCGCTCTCCATCGTGTCGAAGCAGATCGGCGGCATGAACACCACCCGCGCGCACCGCGACGAGCCGGGCGGGCGCGCCCCCATCGAGCCGGTGCCGGCGGCCCGCCAGCGTGAGGCGATGGGCCTGCTCGTGTCGAACGGCTTTGCGGATTCGGCGTGGGCGACCTCGCCGGACCTGATCAATCACCTGCAGCCGGACCGCTGGGCCCACTGGGGCAGCGCGTTCTACGCCGACGGGCAGGTGGACTACCCGTGGACCGACAAAGTCGGGTCGGTCCAGACGGCGATCCTCGACCGGATCCTGCATCCTCTGACTCTGGCCCGCCTGTCCGAGATCGAGGCGCGCTCGCCGAAGGGGCAGGCTTACACCCTCGGAGAGCACCTCAAGACCCTGAACGACGGCGTCTTCTCCGATCTCGACGGCAAGGGCGCGCTGAACATGAGCGTTACGCGGCGCAATCTCGGCAGGGCGCTCATCGAGAGAGAGATCGCGCTGGTCAACCACCCCGACGGGGGCACGCCCGAAGACGCCCGCTCGCTCGCGCGCATGAACCTCGCCGCGGTCGAAAAGAGGATGGGCACGGCGCTCGGCACACGCGGGGCCGGGATGGACGACGCGACGAAGGCGTATCTCGAAGAGGCGCGTCTTCGCATCAAGCGGGCGCTCGACGCTCCGTTCATTCTCGTCGGCGGGGCGGCCTGATGCGGGGGCTGTGCGAGGTTCTGAGGCTTCCTCACATCACCGCCGCCGGCACCCTGCTGGCGGCGGCGTGTCACACGGCACCGCCGCCCGAGCCCGCGGCGGCGGCGCCCCCCCAGCCTTCCCCCGCGGCCCGGGGGGAGTACCTGGTGAAGATCCTCGCGTGCAACGACTGTCACACGCCCTATAAGGTCGGTCCAAACGGCCCCGAGCCGGACATGACACGGATGCTCTCCGGGCATCCCGAGTCGCCGGTGCTTCCGGCGCCGAGGATTCCTCCCGCCGACGACCCGTGGAACTGGGGCGGCGCGGGCACGAACACCGCCTTCTTCGGTCCGTGGGGGGTCTCCTATGCTTCGAACCTGACGCCGGAGGAGCTGACCGGCATGGGGATCTACACCGAGGACGTCTTCATCTCCTCGATCCGCACCGGCCGGCACCGCGGTGTGGCGCGGCCGATCGCGCCGCCGATGCCCTGGCCCAGCTACTCCCAGATGACCGACGACGACCTGAAGGCGGTCTACGCGTATCTGCGGACGATCCCGCCGGTCAGGAACCAGGTCCCGGACTACGACCCGCCTCCCGGGGCTTCGCAATAGCCGTTCGGACCGCCCACCCGGCCGCCCGCCCGGGAGCCGTTCCGCCGGGCAGAACCTTCAGGCACCGTAGGGCGTATTGAGCAGCAGACGCCCGGGGGCTGTCTCCGGGCGGGCCGCGGAACGCGGCCGCACCGGGAGGACCTCATGTTCGCCAGAATCGCCAGCCGCGCCGCCGCCGCGGGCACCCTCGCCCTCGCCACGGCCTCGTTCCTCACTCTCGCCGCCTCCACCGCCAAGCGCCTCGAGGAGTCACGCGCGCTCGCGCCGGGCGGGTCGCTCATCGTGGACTCGGATGCCGGCAGCGTTACCATTCACGGGGGACAGGTCAGCGGCGCGAAGATCGTCGTCACCTCGAAAACCGGCGACATCGGCACACGCTACGACGTGACCTTCGAGGAGTCGGCGGGCTCGCTGAAGATCCTGTGCCACAAGAAGGAATCGTGGAGCCCGTCGAACTGGTTTCGCAGCACGTCGATGCACTTCGACGTGACTGTGCCCGCCGACACGGTGATCGACGTGAGGACCGGGGGCGGAAGCATTGACATCAGCGGGCTCATGCGCGACGCAAGGGTCCGCACCTCGGGCGGAAGCATCGCAGCGGCCGATCTCGGCGGGACGCTGGTCGCTTCGACCTCGGGCGGCTCTCTCTCGTTCGAGAACATCACGGGGGACATCCAGGGCCAGACTTCGGGCGGCTCGATCGAAGTGGAAGAGGCGCACGGCCAGGTGGACGTGCAGACTTCCGGCGGATCGGTGTCGGTTTCGTTCGCGCCCGGTAACGCCAAGGGGGGCGAAATCGAGAGCAGCGGCGGGAGCATCGAAGTGGAGGTGGACCCTGCGGCGAATCTGACGATCGACGCCTCGACTTCGGGCGGCGTCGTGCAGAGCGATCTTCCGATCGCGCGCTCCGGAAACTCCCGGACGCGGATCTCCGGAAACCTCGGCTCCGGCGGCGCGGCTCTGCGCGTGCACACGAGCGGCGGCTCCGTCGAAATCAGCGGGCGGGCCGCAAAGTCGCTGTAGGGGCTTCGGCGTCCCGGCCCGGCGATCGCGGCCGGTCAGAAGATCGACTGGCCCAGCGCGCTCGCGATCAGCTCGGCGCCGAACTCCGCCGTCGCGTTGCGCGTGTCGAAGATCGGGTTGACTTCGACCAGGTCCATCGCGAGCAGCGTGCCCGAGTCCGCGAGCAGCTCCAGCAGCAGGTGGGCCTCGCGATAGGAGAGGCCCCCGCGCTTGGGGGTTCCGACCCCCGGCGCGACGGCAGGGTCGCACGCGTCGATGTCGAAGCTGACGTGAATGCCCGCCGCGCCCTTCGACGCGACGGCAATCGCCTCCTCGGCGACCGCGGCGACGCCGCGCCGGTCGATCTCCTTCATCGTGAACACGCGCACGCCGCTGTCGGCGATGAGCTTCTTCTCGCGCTCATCGAGATCGCGGATGCCGATGAGCGCTGTGCGCGACGGCGCGAGCTTCGGCGCGAACCCGCCGATGCCGGTCAGCGACCGGTCGCCGAGCCCGAGCAACGCGGCGAGCGGCATGCCGTGAACGTTGCCCGTGGGGCTCGACTCCGGTGTGTTCATGTCGCCGTGCGCGTCGAACCACAGGACGCCGATCTCCTTTCCGGCGGACCGGTAGTGCTTCGCGGTGCCGGCGACGGAGCCCATTGCCAGTGAGTGGTCGCCGCCGATGATGATCGGCGTGCGGCCGGCGGCGTGGGCCGCCGCGGTTCGCTCGCAGAGCGCTTCGCACACGCCGCGGATCGCCTCGCCGTATCTCATCCTGGGGGCGCCGACGTCCACCTCCTCGGGAAGGGGCACGTCCACGTCGCCGGTGTCCTGGACGTCGTGGCCGATGTCCGCGATCCGCCGCGCCAGCCCGGTGTAGCGCAGCGCGGACGGGCCCATGTCCACGCCGCGGCGGCTCGCGCCGAGATCCAGAGGCACGCCGATGATCGACACGGGCTTTCCGGGTCCCATGGCGGGATTTTCTGTCACAATCACCCCGGCATGGAAGCCGCCCTCAGTGTGGCGCTCGGGATCGGCCTTGCCGCGGCCTGCGGATTCCGGGTCTTCGTACCCCTCCTCGTCGTCTCCATCGCCTCCCTTGCCGGCTGGCTTCCCCTGGCCGGCGGCTTCGAGTGGATCGCGACGATCCCCGCGCTGATCGCCTTCGCGACGGCGACCGTCATCGAGGTCGCCGCCTACTACGTAACCTGGCTCGATCACGTGCTCGACGTGGTCGCTTCCCCGGCAGCCGTGCTGTGCGGGGTCATCGCCGCGGCGTCGGTGATCACCGACCTGCCCCCGGTCGTGCGCTGGTCCGTGGCGATCATCGGCGGGGGCGGCGCCGCCGGTCTCGTTCAGGGGGCGACAGTGCTCGTCCGGCTCAAGTCGGCGGCCCTCACCGGAGGGCTCGCCAATCCGCTCGTGGCGACGGCGGAGCTGTTCGGCTCCGCCATGACCTCTCTGCTCGCGCTTCTGATGCCCTTGGCGGCCGTTCTGCTCATCGCGCTGCTCTGCATCGCGGTCTTCGCGATGTCGGGGCGCTTTCTGTTTGGGCGGCCCTCGGAGCCGCCCCCCTCTCCGTAGGAGGTTCCCATGATGTCCGTCCTCACGACCATCGTGATCGGGTTTCTGATCGGACTGCTCGCGCGCTTCGTCATGCCGGGGCCAAACCCGGCCGGGATGCTCATGACGACGCTGCTCGGGATCGGCGGATCTCTCCTCGCGACGTATCTGGGGCAGTGGCTCGGCTGGTATCAGCCGGGTCAGGCGGCCGGATTCATCATGTCGGTCGTCGGCGCCGTGCTGCTGCTCGCGATCTACGGCTTCCTGCGGAAGAAGACCGCCTAACGGACCGGAGGCGCGGCGGGGCCCGAGCCTGCCGCGCGCTCCGTGCGCGACCGCCCCGAGAGCACCGTGCCGGATGCGGCGAGATCCACGCCGCTCTTGCGCAGGTTCTCTGCCCGGACGTCGGCCAGGTAGTAGAGCGCGCGTCCTCCCGCGGCGAAGGCGGTGAGGTCCTCGGTGCCGGCGCGGCTGAACAGGGTGACTTCGCCGGCGCACGCGGGCGCGCGGTTGGATGCCGGCGGCCAGAACGAGTCTCCCTGCGTGGCTCCGGCCGGGAGCATCGCCTTCAGGACCGGCATGCGCGCGCTGCCGACCACGAGCACCGAGTTGTGGGGGAGCGTCGGCAGGCGGTCGAGCACGTGGCGCGCATCCTTGAGGTCGTAAATCCGCGTGGCGCGGTCGCGCAGCAGCAGGCCCGGCACGGGGCGCCCGCCGGCGTCGATCCCGACAAACGGCGAGACGCAGATCAGCAAACAGGCGAAGCGCAGAGCGGAGCGGCTGCAGATCATCCCGAGCCCGAGAAAGACGAACGGGAGACACGGGATCAAATAGGCCGATTCGACAGGATGATAGAGAAACAGTGCAAGGTTCCCGAGCACCGCGACGGCGCAGCCCCGCAAGACGCCGCGACCCCCCAGGGGCGGGATCGACGGCTCCGACGACGGTGAAGACGGCCGCGCCGCCCGGTACAGGGCAGCGCCGATCGCGACGGCGAGACCCGCGAGCCCGACGGGGCCCCAGACGCCGATCGTCCCCTCGGCCAGGATCTTCAGCGCCGGAAGCCGCTGCACGTCGAGCGTTTCTCCGAGCTGCGGACCGTAGTAGAGCAGCACCGGAAGGTAGAAGAGCGCGCCTCCCGCGGCGGCGATGATCGCGGAGCGCGCGATCGCGCGGGCCGGCACGCCCCGGTTCGCGAGCAGGATCAGAATGGCGGGCAGCAGGAAGATTCCGGTCGGCCGGCACCCGATCGAGAGCGCCACCGCGAGACCCGCGGCCGGTGCGCGCCCCCGCAGCGCGCAGAGCAGCGCGGCGCAGAGAAACGCCAGGGCCCACAGGTAATCCATCGAGCTGACGCTGGCGACCCAGAGCACCGGCACCGCGGCGAACGCCAGAGAGGGAAGCAGCACATCCTTCGCGCGGAGCGCGTGCAGGCAGCTCGCGAAGAGAAGGACCGCCGAGACCGACATCAGCGCCGTGGCGCCGTTGAGCGCAGGGGCGCCGCCGCGCCAGAGCAGGGCGCTCGTCCATTCCTGGAGTGGAAACCCGAGCGAGCGCGACACGGTGTAGGTGCCGGTCTGCGCGAAGTGCCGCGCGGAGAGATACACGCGCCAGCCGTCGGCATCGGCGCCGAATCCGTTCCAGAGAAACGGAACCCGGGAGGCGAGCACGACGGCGGCGAGCAGCGCCAGCCGGCGTGCGAAGCCGCTACCGGACGTGCCGGATGGCATGCGACGGCTGGGACCCGGACTCCGGCCGCTCCGCCGAAGGCTCGTCGGTCTTCATGAAACGGCGCGCCACGAGCGCGAGGCTGCTCTTGATCGTGCGACCGACGTTCATCTTGCTGCGGCCGGCGCGGACCTCGTAGTGCAGATCGAGGGGCAGCTCCACGACGCGCGGGTGCAGGGGGCGGAGCCGCAGCAGCAGGTCCATCACCGTCTCGAACCCCTGCGACGCCCAGAGATTCTCTCCGTGCAGCGCGCGGGCGCGGCGCAGCAGCCCCACGCGATAGGCCCGGAAGCAGCAGGTGTAATCCCGAACGCCGCGCAGAGGGAAGAGCCCCTGCAGGAGAATCCGGCTGAGATCGGAGATCAAGCGGCGGTACGCCGGAACGCCCTGGATCTTCGAGCCGCGGCGATAGCGCGAGGCGATGGCCAGGTCGAAGCCCGCACTCAGCGCGTGCGCCAGACGGGGGATGAGAGACGGCGGGTGGGTGCCGTCTGCGTCGAGGGTCACGAGCACGTCGCCGTCGCCGCCCCAGCGCAGCACCCAGGTGATGCCTGTGCGCAGCGCCGCGCCGAGACCCTGATTCACCTCGTGATGCAGCACCGTGAGCGGCATCCGTTCGCCTGCCGGAGAGCCCGCGCGGATCCGGCTGCGGTGCCACTCCGCCGACGCGGCGTCGGCTTCGGCGGCGGTGCGGTCGCGGCTGCCGTCATCCACGACCACGAGCAGAGGCTCGAACGAAGACTCCTGCGACAGTTCGTGCATGATCGCGAGCAGGAGAGGCCGGATGCAGGCCTCCTCGTTCCAGGCCGGCAGCACCACGAACAGCCGTCGCTGGCCCGCCGCCGGCCGGGCAAGGCGCTGCGCCGGCTCCTGCTCGATCGACTCGGTGTTCCAGCGCCTGCGGCTCATGCGCGGGCCTCCACGCTCGATGGCAGCGCGGCGCCGGTCTCGCGCGCGTAGAGCGGCAGCATTTCCTCCACCATCTCGCAGCAGGAGTTCCAGGAATTGACGCGCGGATAGAGCTGGGCGGTGCACACCAGATACAGCCGCTCGGGCACCACGCTCGCCGGGGGACGCGTCTGCGCCGCGCCGAGACGCCAGATCGGTTCCACGTACGGCGCCCGGAAGACGCGCTTCTCTACGATGTGCCCGCGGAGGGCCGGGAAGAGCCGCTCGAGGTCCTGCTCGTAGAGACGGAGCACGTCCTCGTCGGAGCGGGAGAAGAAGGGGTCGTCCCTGTGGACGTAGTTCATCAGGTAGGAGACGTGCAGCCCGCCGGTGCGCTGCAGCGGCACCAGGTGCGTCATCGCCACGGCGCCCTGGGCGGTGGCCCCGCAGTCCACGAATGGCATCCAGTAGAAGGGCGGCAGCGGCTCCTCGGTGAGAAAGACGCCGCTCACCACCCCCTGGTGGTCGAGCCCGCTGGCGGCGCGCAGGGCCGGCGGCAGCGGCCCGCGCACGAGACGCAGGAACTCGGGCACCGGCACTGCCGCCACCACCGTGTCGAAGAGCTGCTCGGTCCCGTCGGCGTGCGTCACCGCCACGCTGTGCTGGGAGGGAGCGACCGATTCGATCCGGGCCCGCGTGCGCACGAGCACGCCGTGCTCGAGCAGCGAACGCTCGAAGGCGTCTATGAGGGAGCGGTAGCCTCCGGCGAGACAGCCCTTGATCTCGGTCGGCGCGCTCTTCTCGCGATGCAGGCGCGACGAGAGCCACAGAGCCGGCAGGCCCCGGTACTCCTCGCCGATCTTCGCCATGAGCAGCGGCTTCCAGAGGATCTCGAAGGCGCGATCGCCGACGCTGCGGCGCAGCCACTCCTCGGCGGTGATGCGGTCGAGACGGGGAGAAAGGCCGGACACGCGCGTGCGCAGACCCATCAGCGCGGTGCGCAGCCGCTCCAGCGGCGTCAGCGGGCTGAAGCGCAGCAGGTCCTTCGGGCCGTTCAGCGGGAACAGCTCGCCGCGATACAGGAACCCCAGCCCGGCGTTCTTCCACAGCACGTCCTGGTCGAGCCCGAGACTCGAGATCAGCGAGAGGAGCGCCCGGTCGCTGGGCAGGATGCAGTGATAGAACTTTTCGAGGCAGATGCCGCGCGCGACGAACGTGCCGCCCAGACCTCCAAGCGCCTCGTCGGACTCGAAGAGCGTGACCTCGTGCCCGAGTCCGGCGATCCGCCAGGCGCTGGCAAGACCAGAGATGCCGCCGCCGATCACGGCGGTCCTGTGCGTCATCCGGGGGTGCCTCCCGTCCCTCTGCACGGGCGTTCGTACGGGCCGCGCCCCCCGGCGCCGCAGCCCCGGGCCGCCCCGCCTGCCGGCGGCGCCCGGATGCCCCTGCCTGTTGAAATATAGGAACGGCTCCGATGCCGGCCAGCCGGCCCGCCCGCGGCCCGGGTTGACCGGGCTTCCGGGGGGACCAAGTGTTCCGGGAGGCATGTCCGACGCCCCCGAACGAGGGCAGGGGAACTCCCGCCCGGCCGCGACCGTCTCGATCGACGTGGACCCGGTGGATCTGCACCTGACCGGCTACGGCGTGCGCGGCCCGGCGCCCGACGACCTGGTCTACCGGGTCGCGGTGCCCCGCCTGCTCGACCTGCTGGCGGAGGCGGGCGTACGGGCGACCTTCTTCGTCGTCGGCCGGGACGCCCAGGCCCAGGCCCCGCTGCTCCGGCGGATCGCCGCCGCGGGGCACGAAATCGCCGGTCACTCGATGACGCACCCCCTCGGATTCCGGCGGATGTCCCCCGGAGCCCTGCGTCAGGAGATCGGTCATTCGAAGTGCCGCATCGAGGAATCGGCGGGAACGTCGGTGGCGGGATTCCGGGCGCCGAACTTCGACCTGCAGAGCCAGGTCGTGGACGAGGTGCTTCAGGCGGGCTATCGCTACGACGCCTCGAACTACCCGACGCCGCTCCTGCCACTGGCGCGCGCCGCGCTGGCGCTGAAGAGCGCCGACCGCTCAGGAGTCGCGGCGCTGACCCGCTGGCCCTGGTCGCTCGAGCGGCTGCCGCACCGGCTCGGAGGGAACGGCACGAGCGTCGCGGAGTTCCCGGTCACCGTGACGCCGCTTCTGCGCTGGCCGCTCTATCACACGCTGCGCTACGGCGAGCGGAACGGGCGCTTCGGGCGATGCCTCGACACGATCGCGGGGCGCGGAGAGCCACTGTCGTATCTGCTGCATGCCGTGGATGCGCTGGGTCTCGAGGAGGACAGGGTCACGCCGGCCCTCGCCGTGCATCCCGGCATGAACGTTTCGCTCGCGCGCAAGCAGGCGCTCATCGCCGAAACGCTCGCCGCGATCACGGCGCGGTTCGAGCCGCGGCCGTTCATCGAGCGGATCTAGAAGACCGGGCCGCGCCGCGAGCGGCGCGCGTGCGCCGGCCGGTGCGGCCTAGGCGCTGACCGGAACCTTGGCGTCGGCTTCGTCCGCCGGCGCGGACTCGCGGTAGTCGCACTCCTCGTTCTCGCAGATCAACACGCGGCCCTCGCGCTTGGTGATCTTTTCGGTGAGGAAGGGGGCGCGGCAGCGCGGGCAGGCCTGCGGCAGCGGCCGGTTCCACAGAACGAAGTCGCACTTGGGATACTGATCGCAGCCGAAGAAGGTCTTGCCGCGCCGGCTGCGCCGCTCCACGATCATGCCGCCGCAGTCCGGGCGCGGGCAGGTGACGCCGGTTTCCTTCATCTTGATGTACCGGCAGTTCGGATAATCCGAGCAGCAGGTGAACTCTCCGAAGCGCCCGTGGCGGACGACGAGATTCTTCGAGCAGCGCGGGCAGGTGGCGTCGAGGGCCACGTCGGGGCGCGTCTCGATCTTGCCCTCGGCGCCGACGTGCAGCCTGCGCGTCGTCTTGCAGGCCGGGTATGCGGAGCAGGCGAGGAACTGGCCGAATCGCCCGCGCTTCACCACCATCGCCGAGCTGCACTTGGGGCAGGTCTCGTTGATCTCGGGCGCCGGGGCCGCCTCGCCGGACGCGGCCTGGGCGCCGTCCCCGTGGCCGTTCCCGGCGGCGGCGGGGGCCGCCACCTCACGGGTGTTCTTGCAATCGGGATAGCCGGAGCACGCCAGGAATTCGCCAAACCGGCCCCACTTGCGCACCATCGGCTTGCCGCACTTTTCGCAGACGATGTCGGTTGGAATCTCGCGGGCCTTGACGTTTTCCATCTCGTCCCAGGCCTTCTCGAGATCGGCCTTGAACTTGGTGTGGAATTCCTTGAGCGCGGCCTTCCAGGGCAGGCGGCCCTCTTCGATTTCGTCGAGCTCTTCTTCCATGCGCGCGGTGTACGCGACCTGCACGATGTCGCCGAACGACTTGACCAGCAGGTCGGTGACCAGCTCTCCCATCGCCGTGGGGAAGAAGCGGCCCTTTTCCTTTTCCACGTAATCGCGCGACTGGAGCACCTGCAGGATGGCGGCATAGGTCGAGGGCCGGCCGATGCCGTTTTCCTCCAACTCCTTCACGAGCGTCGCTTCCGAGAACCTCGGCGGCGGCTGGGTGAAGTGCTGGTGGGGCGTAACGCCCTTGCAGTCGAGCCGCTGGCCCTCGGCAAGCGGCGGCAGGGCGGCGTCGTTCTCGCCTTCCTTGTCGTCCTCGCGGGCCGGACGGTCTTCCTGTTCCTGGTAGACCGCCAGCCAGCCGGCGGAGCGCAGCACCTGGCCCGAGGCCCGGAACGTGAACCGCCCCGCCTCGATGTCCGCCGAGGTCGTGTCGTACACCGCCGGTTCCATCTGAGAGGCAACGAAGCGGTTCCAGACGATCGTGTAGACGTTCAGCTCTTCCTTCGTGAGGAAGGGAGCGACCGCCGCGGGCGGCAGCTCGATGTCGGTCGGCCGGATCGCCTCGTGAGCGTCCTGCGCATCTTTCGCGCTGCGGAAGTAGCGCGGCTTCTCGGGCAGCGAGGCGGCGCCGTAGGTCGCTTCGATGTGCGTGCGCACCGCGGCCAGGGCCTCTTCCGAGACGCGCGTGGAGTCGGTGCGCATGTAGGTGATGAGACCGAACAGGCCCCGCTCGCCGATTTCCCGCCCTTCGTAGAGCCCCTGGGCGATGCGCATCGTTTTCGACACGGGATAGCCGAACCGGCGCGCCGCGTCCTGCTGGAGCTTCGAGGTGGTGAACGGAGGCGCCGGATTCTTCCGGCGCTCCTTGGCGGTGACTGAGGCGACCTTCCACTCCGCGCCCTGCACACCGTCGAGGACCGCCTTCGCCTCGGCCTCGTTGCCGAGGGCGATCTTCTCGCCGCGGTCGAGGAGGCACTTCGCTTCGAACTCGGGTGGCACCTGCGCCCCGAGGAGCGCGGTGATCGACCAGTACTCCTCGGCCTTGAACTCGCGGATCTCCCGCTCTCGCTCCACGATCATGCGGAGGGCGACCGACTGCACGCGCCCGGCGGAGAGACCGCGGCGGACCTTGTCCCAGAGCAGCGGGCTGATCTTGTAGCCGACGAGCCGGTCGAGGACGCGCCGCGCCTGCTGGGCGTCCACTTTCTTGGCGTCGATCTCTCTCGGGTGCTCGATCGCCTGCGTGATCGCCTTCTTCGTGATTTCGTTGAACTGGACCCGGTAGAACTTCTTGCCGGCTCCCTTCAGCTCGTGCTGCAGGTGCCAGGAGATCGCCTCGCCTTCGCGGTCCGGGTCGGGAGCCAGATACACGGCGTCAGCCTTCTTCGCCGCCTCCCGAAGCTCGGTCAGGGTCTTCTTCTTCGAGGGCAGGACGACGTAGTCGGGCTCGAAGGTCTTCTCGTTGACCCCGATGGAGCCCTTTTTGGGGCTCTTGGGCAGGTCGCGGACATGCCCCATGGACGCTTTCACGACGAACTGGCGGCCCAGGAACTTGTTGATGGTCTTCGCCTTGGCCGGCGATTCCACGATGACGAGAGACTTGCCCAACCTGCCCGCTCCTCCGGTTTGCGGCCAAAAACCCGCGTGGTTACTTGCTTTTTGGCCGTTTTTTCACATTCTGGCCGCGCTATTCATAATGCACCGCCCCCGGGCTGTCAATTAATTCCCCCCGAACGGCCCCGCGCCAAGGCGATAGAAACCCCCCGGCAGGGTCTTCAAAACCCCCTGAATTTCGAGGGACATCAGGGCCGCCAGGACCGTCCCTGCCGGCTCGGCGGACCTTCCGACCAGGGCGTCGAGGGGGAGGGTGTCGTCCATCTGCAGGAGCTCGATCAACCGGGCTTGCAGCGCCGTCAGCCCGACCGGAAGCGGCCCCCCGATGCATCCCTTTAAGAGGATGCGGGCGGAGACTCCGCTCTTCCAGTGGTCGGGCAGCTCGTCCAGAAGCTGTCCGGGCGAGAGCAGCGCCCTCGCCGCACCCTCGAGAATGAGCGCGTTGCAGCCAGCGGCGGTGGTGGTCGTGATGCGGCCCGGAACCGCGAACACCTCGCGCCCTTCCTCGAGGGCCAGCCGCGCCGTCGTCAGCGCGCCGCTGCGAGACGCCGCCTCGACCAGGGCCACGGCCGGGCAGAGGCCGGCGATGATGCGGTTGCGCCGGGGGAAGTGAGCCGGAAGCGGCGGTGTGCCGAGCGGATACTCGCTGACGACGGCGCCGCGTTCAGGAATGCGAAGCGCCAGAGGCGTGTTCCGCAACGGCCAGGACGCCGCTGCAAGCCCGCCCTGCGGGGCGTCGACATCGGCGAGGCCGCCCCCGAGCACCGCGATCGTGCGGCCCGGCGCATCGAGGGCGCCGTGATGGGCCGCCGCGTCGATGCCGAGCGCGAGACCGCTGACCACGTGAACGCCGGCTTCCGCGAGTGCGCGCCCGGAGGCACGGGCCACGCCCAGGCCGTAGTCGCTCGCGCGGCGCGAGCCCACGACCGCAACGCGCAGCGGCTCGTCGCACGATACGGGCATCGCGGCTCCGTCGTCGCCGCTCCACCACGCGGAGTGAATGGCTGCATGCGGGGCCGCGCGCGCCGGCGCGGGAAATACCCCTTCGAGGTCCCCCCGCACGTAGAGCACCAGGGGCGGAGCATGGATCGCCGCCAGAAGCGACGGATAGCGCGCATCGTCGAGAGTCAGAACCTCGATGCCGAGAGCGGAGGTGCGCCGGCATTCGGAGACGGCCCGATCGAGCAGCGCGGCGCCGTCTTCGCCGGGCCCCGGAGGCCAGGGCAGCGGTGAGCCGTAGCCCAGCTTACCCGCGACCACGCGCGCCCACCAGCCGTCGCGCGGAGAGAGGTCTGGCTGGCCGGCAGGCGCCAGCTCGGCGAGCGTCGGAGCGTCGGGACCGAGCACCTCGACCAGATCGGCGGCGGTGAGAGCAGCCAGCGCTGTCGCGTCCGGCGCGACGGCATGCAGATGCCGGATCTGCACCGGCGGCACGGGCAGAAGGTTGAGCGCGACCTGGTAGATCGTTGTAGTTCCTGCACTCATCGGGAGCGGCATTCTGTCCGTTCGCGCCGGCCGCGATGTCGCCTGCGATACTGCGGTTTCTCCCCTCCGCGACGCCGGGATTTCCACAGAATGGACGGACCTTGTGAATGCCGGGGCGCCCCGGGCCGGCCCTTTGCAATCGGGGTAAGGCTGCATATATTTCGGGACGAAGACGCATTCCTCCACGAGTTCAGCCTGTTTCGGCGAGCCCCGGGTGTGTCCGGGGCGATCGGGTGCCATGGCCAAGATCCTCATCCTGGATGACGACCCGATCATCGTGGCTTTTCTGACGAGTCTTCTGAGGGACTCGGGCTACGCCGTTGTCGCGGCGCAGGACGGCAGCACCGGGCTCGATCTCGCCCGCGCGGAGCGACCCGACCTGATCCTCACCGACCTGGTGATGCCGTATCGCGACGGCTACGAGATCCTGCGCGAGCTGAAGAGCGATCCTGCGCTGCGGGCGATTCCGGTCATCGTGCTCTCGATGAAGGAGCGCGAGAAGGACATCGTGCGCGGCCTTGACCTCGGGGCCGACGACTACATCGTGAAGCCGTTCGGGGCGCACGAGCTGCTGGCGCGGATCCGCCGCCGGCTGGGACCGGCGACCGCTGCCGGCCGCGGCGGCCCCGGCGCTCCCGGAGCGTCATGACCGAACGAGCCCTTCTCTTCGCGATCGCCGTCATCGCGGGAGTGCTCGTGCTCCTCTCGGTCGTGATCGTCCTGAACAAGGCGATCCGCGAGGCTCGCGCGTCGCACCGCCGCCGCTGGCGCCGGGCGCTCGAACCGGGTCTGCAGAAATATCTCGCGGCGCAGGAAGGGCCGCTGCCCGAGTTCGCGAACGTGCCGCAGCGCGGCGCGGGGCGCGAGGCCGCGGTGGACTTCCTCCTGGACCACAGCGAAGTCGTGCGCGGCGAGGCGCGCGACCGCATCAGCCGCGCCCTCGAAGGACTCGGGTTCGTGGATCAGGAGACGGCGCGGCTCGGCTCGCGCTCGTGGTGGCACCGCGCTTCGGCGGCGGACCGCCTGGGCCTCTCGCGGTCTCCGCGCGCGATCGAAGCCCTGACGCAGCACCTCGAAGATGCGGACGGCGACGTGCGCCTGCGCGCCGCCAAGGCGCTGGGAATGATCGGCGGCCAGGCGGCGATCCGGCCCCTCGTCGCCGCGCTCGCGCAGCCGTCGCGGTGGTCCACCCTGCGCGTCGCGGAGATCCTCGCGTCCATGGGCGGCGGCGTCGAGTCGGAGCTGGTGGCGACGTGGCACACGATGCCGCGCGTGTCCCGTCTGGCGACGCTCGACATCCTGGGCCGTCTGCGCATCCCCGGATCGGCGGCCTTCCTGCTGGAGCGGCTGTCCGACGAGGACCCCGACCTCCGTGCGCGCGCCGCGCACGCGCTTGGGAAGCTCGGGGACCCGACGGTGCACCGCGGTCTGATCGGCTGCCTGCGCGACCCCGAGTGGCCGGTGCGCGCGATGGCGGCGAAGGCGCTCGGTCGCATTCGCGCCGCCGAAGGCGTGGAGCCGCTTACGGCGCTGCTGCAGGACCGGCAGTGGTGGGCGCGCTCCAATGCCGCCGAGGCGCTGCGCGATCTGGGGGCCCGCGGCGCGGCGGCGCTGCTCAAGGCCCTGGACGCCCCCGATCCGTTTGCCCGCCACCAGGCCGTGCTGATGCTCGAGCAATCGGGGGTCATCGATCAGTACGCCGCCGACCTGCCGCTGGGGGGCGCCCCCGCCGAGAACGCGCGCGCCGTGCTCAAGCGCATCGCCGATCTGGGGCAGACGGCGCGCCTCGAAGACCTCGCCCGCTCGCACCCGGACGCGGCGACCCGCACCTCGCTCGCCGGCCTGCTGGCCGCGCGCGGCATTCTCACCGGGCCTCCGGGCCCGCCCCCGGCGAGGGCGTGATGGACTGGAAGGGCATTGCGGTCGAGTTCATCACCACCTTCAATCTGCTGGTCCTGTTCTATTTCCTCATCCTGAACACGATCTATCTGCTGCTCTTCCTCGTGTCGCTGCGCGAGGTGTGGGTCTTCGTGCGCCGCACCTTCTTCAGCGACTACCGGCAGTTGATGCAATCGGAGCTGACCTGGCCCATCTCGGTCCTCGTCCCCGCGCGTAACGAGGAGAAGACGATCGTCGAGACGATCCACTCGCTGCAGATGGTCAACTACGGCGAGTTCGAGATCATCGTCGTGAACGACGGCTCGTCGGACGAGACGCTCGCGCGGCTGATCGAGGCGTTCGAGCTGCGGCGCATCGACAAGGTGTACCGGCGGGCGATCGCCACCGAAAAGGTCCGCGGCGTCTACGCGTCGCTTGAGCAGGCGAATCTGCTCGTGGTGGACAAGGAGCAGGGGGGCAAGGCCGACGCGCTCAATGCCGGCATCAACGTCGCCCGCTACCCGCTGTTCTGCTCCGTGGACGCCGACTCGGTCATCGAGGAGGACGCCCTTCTGCGCGTGGTGAAGCCGTTCATGGAGAACCCGCGCGAGACCGTGGCGGTCGGCGGCATCGTGCGCATCGTGAACGGCTGCACGATCCGGGACGGGCGGGTCGTGGACATCGAGCTGCCGCGCCGGCCGCTCGTCATCTTCCAGGTCGTGGAGTATCTGCGCGCGTTCCTCACCGGCCGCGTCGGCTGGTCGGCGCTGCAGTCGCTTCTGATCATCTCGGGCGCCTTCGGGCTCTACCGCCGTGACGAGGTGCTGGCGGTCGGCGGCTACGACCGCGACACGGACACCGAAGACCTGGAGCTGGTCGTGCGACTGCACCAGCACATGCGGCTGAAGAAGCAGCCGTACCAGATCGTGTTCGTCCCCGACCCGGTGTGCTGGACCGAGGTGCCGTCGAGCTGGAAGGTGCTGCGCCGCCAGCGCTACCGCTGGCACCGCGGCCTGCTGCAGAGCCTCTGGCGGCACAAGCGGATGATGTTCAACCCGCGCTACGGCGTGCTGGGCCTGCTCGCCATGCCGTACTTCGTGATCTTCGAGATGTTCGGCCCGTTCATCGAGATCGCCGGCTACCTGGCGGTGATCCTCTCCTGGTTCCTCGGCCTCTTGAACTGGCACTTCTTCCTGCTGTTCCTCTTCATGGCGTTCCTCTACGGGATCTTCCTGTCGCTCGCGGCCGTGCTGCTCGAGGAGATTTCGTTCCGCCGCTACCCGAAGTGGGAAGACCTGATGAAGCTGCTGCTGTTCGCCGTGGTCGAGAATCTCTACTACCGGCAGGCGCTCTCGCTGTTCAAGGTCAAGTCGTTCTACGACTTCATCCGGCGCACGCGCCGCTGGGGCGAAATGGAGCGGGCCGGCTTCCGCAAGGAGGCGATGACGCCGGCGGCGCAGCAGCGCATGCGGGCGGCGCCGTGAGAGGCGCCCCCGAGCGGCGGCTGACCCCCGCCGCGGCCCTGATCGCGGGCGGTCTGCTCACGGCGGCGATCGCGCTCGCAACGGCGCTCACGTGGCCGGCAGCGAGCCGGCCGGCGGAGCGGCTCCTCGACGCGTTGACGGGCCCGGCCCCCGGCGACTCCGGCGGAACGGCGGTAGCGGAGTCGGGGCGATGAGCCTGTTCGGCAGCCGGATGCTGCGGCTCGGATTGACCGCCGCGCTGCTCACGCTGATCCTGTGGAAGGTTTCGCCGCACGCGCTCGTGGAGGCGATGCGCGGCGCCCAGGGAGCGCCGCTCGCCGCCGGGCTTCTTCTGGGCCTCGGGTTCGTGACGCTCAAGGTCATCCGCTGGGGGTGGCTGCTGCGCTGCGTAGGGGTCGCGTGCACGGCGGCCGAGGCGCTCTACTCGTTCCTCGGCGGCATGGCGGTCGGCCTCGTCACGCCCGGGCGCGTCGGCGAGGTGGCGCGCTCGCTCTACCTGCGCGCCTCCGACAAGGGATTCGTCACCGGCGCGGCGCTGCTCGACAAGCTGTTCGACATCGCGGTCATCGTGGCCGTCGGCGCGGCAGGCTGCGCCGTCGGAGGATACCCGGGCACGGCGGCCCTCATGGGTGTGCTGGCGGCGGGGCTGATCCTGGGGCCGATGCTTCCGGAGCCGGTGCTCGACTCGCTGATCGCGCTGGTTCCGGTGGCGGCGCTGCGCCGCATGGCGGCGAAGCTCGCCGCGCCCCTCGCGCGCCTCTCGCGGGGGCAGATCGCGCTCGGCCTGATGCAGGGCGCGCTGTCGTTTGCCGCGACGATGATCCAGTTCCACGTCTTTCTCTCGGCCTTCGACTCGTCGGACCGGCACGTGCCGTTCTCGGCGACGCTCTTCGCGTTCCCCCTCGTCGTTCTGTCGAACCTGGTGCCGCTCACGCTCTCGGGTCTCGGCGTGCGCGAGGGCGTCGCGGCGTATCTGCTGGCGCCGTTCGGCGTGCCCGGGGCCGTCGCGGTGAACACGGCGCTGCTCGTCTATGCGTCGAACTCGCTGCTGCCCGGCCTCGTGGGAGCGCTGCTCGCGCCGCGCTGGAAGGCGCGCCATCTGCCCGGCGAGGCGCCAGGATCTTCGGCGACACCCGCACCGGCGGTCCGGCCGGCTCGCGCCGACGGGTCCGCGCAGTGATCGCTCTCGCGGCGGTCCCGGCTCTGGCGCTGGCGGCGCTCGTCGCGGCGCTGTGGCCCTGGACGCGCCTCTTCGACCGCCGCCCCGCCGTGCGTCTTCTGGTGGCGCTCACGCTCGCGTCCGCGGCGATCGTCGGCATCGAGCTTGCGCTCGGCATCGCCGGCGCTCTGCACACGCGCGCTCTGGGCGCGGCGATGGGCGGCGCCATCGCGGCGCTCGCCGGCGGCGCGCTTCTCTACCGAGCCCCGCTCGCGGCCTTCCCGGCGGATCCTCCGGCGCGGCCTACCGCGATCGGTCTCACCCTGGGCGTGCTGGCCCTTGCGGCACAGGCCGGCGTCGCGGCGGTCTGCGGTCTCGTGCCGCCGTGGGGTTGGGACACGCTGCAGTACCACCTCACGCAGATCTATCAGATCGCGCAGACCGCTTCGCTGCAGCCTCCCGCGGTGCCGACGCGCACATTGTCGTTTCCGATCGTCGGCGAGCTGCACGGCGTCTTCTGGTTCCTGCTGTCGGGGGCCGGTCCCGAATCCTGGCGGCTGACCGGCATCGCCATGATGCCGTTCGCGCTCCTCGCCGGAGCGGCGGCCCGCGCGCTGGGGCTCGCCCTCGATCTGCGCGCCGGGCTGCCGTGGCTTTTCCCCGGAATGCTCCTGGTCCCCGTCGTCCTCATCCAGCCGGCGGCGGGCTACGTGGACGTCGCGGCCGCCGCGTTCACCCTCGCGGCGATCGCGTTCGCGGCGCTGGCGGCGCGCAGCGGCCGGTACTCCGATCTCGTCTTCTGCGCCCTCGCCGCCGGGCTCGCCGCCGGCGTGAAGCTGTCCTTCGCCGTCTTCCTTCCGGTGCTGCTGCTTCTGGTCCTCGGCCGGGCGGCGCGCGCGCGGCTTGCATGGGCTTTCGCCGGACGCGTGGTGCGCGGCGCCGCCGGGCTGGCGGCCGCCTTCTTCGCCGGCTGCGGCTACTGGCTCGTGCGCAATGGAATCGCCACGGGCAATCCATTCCATCCGTCGCGCCTGCGCCTCGGACCGTTCGTCCTCTTCCAGGGTCCGCACACGCTCGCGGACCGCTCGGCGCAGGAGTCGTGGTTCGTCGCCAGCCGCTGGGAGTGGCTGAGCTATCCCTTTCGCGAATCGTTCCGCGGCGCGCCGGCCTGGACCGTCGAGAACGGCTTCGGCCCGCTCTTCGCCGGCGGGCTGGTGGCGGCACTGCTGCTCATCGGAGGGCTCTCCAGGCACCCGCTGCAGCGGGCGACGGCATGGGGGCTCGTCGCGGTGCTGGCGATCTTTCATCTCGCCTCGCTCGCGGAGCCGCGCTACGTCATCGCCGCCTGCGGGCTCGCCCTCGCCTGTCTCGCCGCGGCGGCGGACCGGATCGGCTCCGGCGGCGCCGCCGGCCGGTGGATGCTGCGACTGGTGCACGCGCAGGTCGCGGCGGTCTGCGTGATCACGGCCGCGGGCTCCGTCGCGTCGGCGGCCCCGCATCTCGACCTCGTCGCGCGCGCGTGGCGCGCGGGCGAGTGGCGCCCGGAGAGGTATTACGGGCTCGAGTACGGGTCGGCCGGTGAGGCTTTCAACTGGCTGTCCGCTACGTCGCCGGCAGGGACCGTCGTCGCCGCGACGACCGCGACATTTCTGGCGCCCCTCTATGGCTGGGCCGGCCGCAACCGGGTCGTCTTCGTGCGGACGCCCGACGACCTGCCGGTCGCCACGCCGTGGAACGCGCGCACGCGCGACGACTGGCGGTCGATCCTGCTCGCCGAACACGTGGATCGCGTGGTCGTCTGGAAGTCGTGGTGGGACGAGACGCTGCTCGACCGGCCCGCAGGCTGGATGAGGGAGCAGCCGGAGGGCTATCGCCTCCTCTCCGACTTCAAGCTGGCTGCGATCTATCAGCCGGTGTTCACGGGCGAGGAGAGAACGCGGCTCGCTGCGGCCGGACCGTCCGCGCCGGATCTCGCGCGTCTGGGGGCTGCGGCCGCCTGGCGTGTCGAGCACGAGGAGGGGGGCACCTGCCGCGTGCAGCCGGTGCCCGGGGGTGCGCGGGTGACCTACGACCTGTCCGGACCGGGGAACGACTGGGTGGATCTGCGCGCCGATCTCGATGGCGACGACTGGTCCCGCTTCGATGCGCTGGTCTTCAATCTGACGGCGGATCCGGCACCCGCTTGGCTGTTCGTGCACCTCAAGAGTCCCGGCGGGGGGCGCTCCGCCCGGTTCCGCGTGGATCTGGACGGCATGGACGGCGCGCCGCGGCGCATCCGGCTCGACCTGCATCAACCGGAGCGGAAGGACTGGCTCTTCTCGCTCGACCAGATCGCCGAGCTCCATCTGGTTCTCGACGACAGCCGCGAAGACGTGCCGGCGCGCGGCGCCATCGCCGTGTCGGGGTTCCGGCTCGAGAGAGATCCCGCGGATGCGGTCGTATCATCGGAGGCGCGATGACCCTGAGGAATCCTGTGCGTGGCGCGCTGTGCGGCGCCCTCGGGGCCGCGGTGCTCTGGTGCGCGCTCGGCGCCGCGGCGGCGCAGGGGACGACGCCGCTCGAGCAGGCGCAGGCGCTCATGAAGCAGGGTCGCTACGCCGACGCGCTGCCTCTGCTCGAGCACGCCGTCGCCGCGAACGCCGCGGACTTCGAGCCGCTCATCCTGCGCGCCGAGGCCTATCGCCGCCTGTCGCGCATGGACGAGGCACTGCGCGACTACGTGCACCTTTCGATCATCAAGCCTCAGGACGCCGACGTCTGGTTCTGGGTCGGCACGATCGACCGCTGGCAGGGACGGCACACCGAGGCGATCGCCGCGTACGAGCGCACGCTGGCGCTCGTGCCCTGTTCCGTGGACGCGCTGACCGGCCGCGCCCGCTCGCGGGACGCCCTCGGCGACCACGCCGCCGCGGAGAAGGATGCCCGGGCCGCGATGGCCTGCGATCCGAACGCCCAGGAGCCGCGCATCTATCTGGCGGAGAGTCTCGCGAAGAACGGGCGGCTCGCCGAGGCCGAAGCGCTGCTCGCGCAGCAGCCCGCCGGCCCGGCGCGCGACCGCCAGACGGCCGCCGCGTACGATGCGGCGGGGCAGCACTGCCGGGCGGCGGAGCAATACCGTGCGCTCGCCGAGGAGGAGAAGACCGCCGACCTGCTTCTGCTGCTGGGGCACGCCGAGCGTGAATGCGGTCATGCCGAAAAGGCCCTCGAGGCATACGAGCTCTCGGCCGCGGCCGACCCGGCATCGATCGAAGCGCAGTACTGGTGGGGCGTGATGGCCACCCGTCTCGGTCGCAACGACGAGGCGATGAGCGCCTTCGACACGATCCTGGCGAAGCACCCCTCGAACACCGCCGCGATGGTGGGCAAGGCGCGCGTTCTGCGCGCACAGGGCTACCCCCTCGAGGCCATGACGCTGGTGGAGCAGGTGCTGTCGCTGGAGCCGGAGAACACCGAGGCGCAGGTGCTGCGTGGACAGCTTCTGGCGGGGCAGGGGAAGGTCGACTCCGCCCGCGAAGCGTACGAAGCGGTTCTCGCGGCCCGCCCCGAGGACGCCGATGCGCTCGCGAGCTTCGCGGCCCTGGAGCCGGATGCGTTCTGGAGCGTGGGTGCGTTCACCGACCGGGCCGAGGTGGTCGAAGGGATCGACGAAGCGGGGCTGTGCATCGACCACGAGATCATCGTGCCGACGCGCGTCGCCTACATCATCGACGGGGGGCGGTTCGACTTTCGCGTGCCGACCTCGGAGCGCTCGCACTTCGTGATCGGCGTGGGGGACCGCCGCGAGGCAGTGCGCGATCTCGACACGGAGACCTGGATCTACGACTACAACGTGCTGTCGGGAAGCTTTGGCTTCGACCACCGTCTGAACGACCCCTGGACCTTCCGGTGGCGCGCCGGCGCCAGCCGCTACACGCCGCGCGAGAAGTCCTCGGTGGAGACCGACGTCGAGGCGCTTGCGCTGCTGAGCCTCGAGCGCGCGGGCGAGCGGTCGCTGTTCCGCGTGACCGCGCTGCGCGAGCCGTTCATCTGGCGCGGGTTCGCGAGCAACCGGCAGTTCCGGATCTTCACGCACGACCAGCTTCTCGCGGAGTATCAGTGGCGGTTCGACGGTGGCTGGCGGTTCGAATCGGCGGCCGCGGCGAACCACTACGACGACGGCAACGCGCCGACCTACGTGATGGCGGGATTCGGGTGGGAGCAGGGCGACCGCAGCCTCTTCCTGCACGCCTATCACAACCCGTTCCCGGCGCGGTTCCTGGACGAGTTCAACGAGCTCGACTTCGTGGACTACGACGAGGTGGTGCTCTCGGGGAAGACGCCGCTTCTCTGGGGATTCCGGGTCTACGGCGCGGCCACGCTCGGCCGCTTCGAAGACGGTCACGAGCTCGTCGAAGTGCTCAAGGACTGCGACCAGGATGGCACCCTGAATCGCTGTCTCGTGAATGGTCCCTTCGACACCAACGGCCGGCAGGCCTTCGGCGCGACGCTCGCCTGGAGCCCGCCGACGTGGCATCCGCTGACGCTGGCGGTCGAATACGTGTACGACCGGTACGACTTCGATTCCGAGTCGTATAACACGAACGATCTGCACGGCCTCTGGGCGATCGCCGAGGTCGTTCACGAGCCCGAGGGGGCGCGGTTCGGCTGGGCGGCGCGCTACGCGCACGGCTTCCTCGGCGACGAGCGAGACGGAGACTACGGCGCCGACGATCTGTCGGGCCGGTTTTCGTGGCGCCTGACCGACCGGGGTCGCAGGGCAGGCCCGGTGCGGCTCGCGTTCGAAGGGTATGGGCGGGTCAACACGCTCCTCGACGATCAGTACGACGAGTCGTGGCGCTACCTGCGCCTCTATCTGATCGTTCCCTTCTGAAGGGGCTCATGCCGCACGAGCCGATACTGAGCATCCCGGGGCTGCCGCGCCCGGGCGAGCGCACCCGCCCGCTGCCCCCTCCGCTCCGCTGGGATGAAGTGTTCGAGCGCCCTTCCCCGGTCGAGATCGAGGTCGGGCCGAACAAGGGGCGCTTTCTCGTCGCCGCCGCGCGGCAGAACCCGGGAATCAACTACCTCGGAGTGGAGATCCGCCGGGCGCACGCCGACCTGCTCGCGGAGCGGCTGCGCAAGCACGGCCTCACGAACGCCCGCGTGCTGCACGCCGACGCCGCGATGGTGATTCATGCCCTCGTTCCGGCGGCCTCGGTCGAGGCGATTCATCTGTACTACCCGGACCCGTGGTGGAAGGCGCGGCATCTCAAGCGCCGTCTGGTCACGGACGAGTTCCTGGCCGATTGCGCCCGCGCGCTGCGGACTGGCGGCATGCTGCGCGTCGCGACCGACGTCGCGGATTACTTCGAGGTCATTGCAGGGTTGCTCGATGCCGGGCCCGTCTTCCGCCGCGAGGCCGCACCAGCGGGGAGCCTGGGCTCGGCCGAAGCCCCGATGACGTCATTCCAGGAGAAGGGGCTGCGCGCCGGCCGCGGCATCCATGGCGGCGTGTGGGCGCGCAGTGAGGCACCGGCGCCCTCGACGCCCGATCCGCGCGAACGGCTGGCACTTCGGCGCAGGAGCACAGCGCCGTTCGAGCCAGACTAGTCTCGAGCGCCCCGCACCCCTCGTGCGGGATCGGCGGATGCTCTCCTCGGTCGCGGGCTCAATTTCCACCCGAGGGGCGGAGCAGGTCCGCAAGCATTCTGTCCATCCGCGCAAGCGTTGCATCCGATCCCCCGGTGAAGACCGCCCGGACGACTCCGTCGGGCCCGACCAGGAAGGACGAAGGCAGGAGCACGTCGTCCTCGTGGAACACCAGCAGCGGCGTATCGGTCTCGGCCAGGAGCGTCGGGTAGGTGATCCCCTTCTTCTTCAGGAACGGGCCGACCGCGTCGGGTGTCTCGAGGTCGAGCGAGATCCCGACGACGGTGAGGCTGTCGGCATAGCTTCTGGAGATCTTCTGGAGATGGGGCATCTCCTTGTTGCAGGGGACGCACCAGGTTGCCCAGAAGTTCACGAGCATCCACCCGCCTTCCTTTCGGAGCGAGGACAGGGCGCGCTTCGCGCCGGACGGCGTCGCGAGCTTCATCGTCGGAAAGTCGTCCCCCTCGGCGACGAGCGTGGGAGGCTCGGGAGTGGTGATCGGGTCGGGCAGGCTGAACCGCGCAACGCGGACCGGCGCGGGGGTCTCCTCTCCCTCCGTCAGCCGAAGCGTCTGGCCGGCGCGCAGCGCTCCAAAACGCTGGACCAGCCCGGACGGCCACCGCACTTCGACGCTGTCGGTCTGTGCGGCCATTCCCAGGCCGAACAGCAGCCTCTGGTCATGCCCCGACAGGTATCCGGCTCCGGCCGAGACGACCTTGGCCTCGGTCCCGTCTCCCGCGGACACCTTGACGATCGCACCGACCGCATCCCTGTTCGAGCGCGTTCCCTCGAGCACGAACCGGATCCAGCGCGCGTCCTGGCCGATGTTGTTGCGGAACATCAGGTGCACCGGCCCCTGGATCGTTGTCAGGAAGAGGTCGGTGTCCCCGTCGTTGTCGAAATCAGCGAAGACCGTCCCCCGGCCGTCGGTGATCGAGTCGGCGCCGGAGACGGGAGAGATATCGACGAACTTCCCGTCGGGCCCGCCAAGGAAGACCTTGTCCCTCTCGTAGCCGCTGAAGCTGAACCCTTCCTTGAAGATCTTTTCGAAGTGCCGATTGGAGTAATCCTGGCTGCCGGCCTTCTCCGTGCCGGTCCGCTCATCGGGTGTCGAGGACGCCACGACGTGGCGCCAGAAGAGGCTTCACGTGTCCTTCTTCGACTTGCCCGAGATGAAGCCGTTCGTGCAGAACACATCCTCCCAGCCGTCGTTGTTGATGTCGATGAAGCCGCCGCCCCATCCCCACGAGGCGCCCGTTCCTCCCGTCTGCTTCGAGACATCCGCGAAGGTACCGTCGCCATTGTTCCTGAAGATCGTGTTCCCCGAGGCGAGCTTCAGGAGCAGGGCCTCGGTCCCCGCCGCGTTGGGGAAGAGACTCTTCAGGATGCGTGTGCCCGCCGTGGACGACATGTTCGTCGAGTAGATGTCGAGCAGGCCGTCCCGGTTGTAGTCACCGAAGTAGACACCCATTCCGTTGCCCGGGTCGGCCACACCGGCGGCGGTTGAAACCTCCTCGAACGTCCCGTCGCCCTTGTTCCGGTAGAGTTGCTTCGAGCCGTAGTCGTTCGCCACGTAGAGATCCTGGTCGCCGTCCTGATCGTAATCGGCAAAGGAGGCCGCGTAGGACCAGGCCGTACCCTTCAGGCCACGCCGGTCGGCGAGCTGGGAAAAGGTTCCGTTCCCGTTGTTGACGAACAGCAGATTTGGCGTGCCGTTGGTAGCGTCGTACCACGAGTTGGGCATCACCTTTCCGTAGAGGGCGTAGGAGGCGACGAAGACGTCGAGATCGCCGTCGTTGTCGATGTCGGCCGCCGTGGGGCTGAATCCGACGCTGTTGGCGTCCACGCCCGTCAGGTCCGAGACGTCGAGGAACAGGAGCTTGCCCGAGGGCACAAGCTGGTTCTGGAACAGCAACTGCGTGCCGAGGCGCGCGACGAACAGGTCCTTGTCGCCGTCGTTGTCGTAGTCGAGAAAGATCGTCCCGGTGCCTCCCGCGGGCATGGCCAGGCCCACGGCCGTGGCCGACTCCTCGAATGTGCCGTCGCCACGATTGATGTAGAACGAGTTCGTGTCGGACCCCGGCGCGAAGAGGTCGAGGTCGCCGTCGTTGTCCACGTCGGCCGTCGCCGCGCCGCGCCACTGGAACGAGAGGTTGCCCTGCGTGCCGAACCGCGGGAGTTTCCTGCCCAGCCTCGCTGCCCGGCTCACCTCGCTGAACACGGCCCTCTCGGCCACGAGGGTCCTCATGTCCTCGGCGGCACTCCCCGTGATGACGAACTCGGTCGCCTTTGGCCCCCGCTTCACGCTCATCCCCCACCAGCCGGAAAGGTCCTCCGGCAGACCGGTCGGCCCCGTTCCGACGAGCGTCAGGAAGATCCGCAGGCGGCCGGTCGCGGGGGGCGTGCCCTCCCACTCGGCGCTCTTGACCTTGAAGAGGAGATCGTCGATGGACTTATAACGGCCGAACAGCGTCCTCCAGGCGGCGACCATCTTGTCTCGATCCAGAGGCGGGGCGTCCTTGCCCGCCGCGCTCCAGGTCATCTGCCGGATTCCCGGGGCATAGGGCGCGGGCTTCTCCTGAAGCGAGGGCAGCGGCCGTCCGGAGAAGTCGGCGCTGAGCGAGTCGGCAACGGTCTTCCAGTCTCCCTGACGGACCGCATCGGCCACGCCGAGGAGCCAGTTCGCGGCGTCCTCGGTCGCGTCCTCGGCCGTGTCCATGACGGTCGTGCCCGGAGCGGCCGGGGGCGTCGGACTCGCTGCCCATCCCGGCATCGCCGGCAGGGCGAGGACAACCGCCAGGAAGGCCATCATCAGAGGGCGACTCAGGGATGAGTTCGACGGAATCGTGACTGACATTCGGTGGCTCCTCACTCTGTTCTCGCAGGTTCTCCAGCAGGATGATTACAAGGAAGTCAGTTCCCTGCGCATAGGACCTCCTGGCTGTGGCATAGGACAGTCTATCTGAGTTCTCATGCGGCTTCCGAGACGCTCAGGCTCATTCTCTGCCCCCGGCACGCGCGGCCTCGCACGAGGCGATTCATTGTTCCGGCCCTGCTCGAGAACGGTGCGCGGCACAAGCCGGTGCGGGACGTCCGGGCGCCCATGGGGCCCGGACAGTTTCATCCGGGCGCGCGTTACGAGCGCGGACGGCGGCATGTGTTGCGCCGATACGCAGGCGGACCCGCAGAAGACGGAGGAGCTAGTGGTTGTCGCAGCCGCCGGGCTCCTGCGGCTCGTTGTGATCCGGCGCGTACTCCTTGCCGTTCCAGCGCCAGACCGGGAAGCAGAAACCGGGGCCGCCGATCTGCAGGTCGGGATAGCCCAGGTTCTTCTTCGGCAGCGGGTCGGCGGTCGCGCCGGGGAACCCGAAATTCGCGCGGTACTTGCCCGCGGCGTCCTTGATGAACAGCAGCACGTTGCTGCCGGTCATTCCCGACAGGCAGCCGTTGCCGTAGATGATGAGCACCTCGCTCACCTTGTCGGCGTTCATGTCGCGGATCTCGACCTCCGCGCCCGCCGGCTCGCTGCAGACCTCGTCGACGAAGCCCTTCCCGTCCTTGCTCAGGAGCAGTCCCGTCGCCTTGAACATCTCGATCCGCTCCGGCTCGGTGAGACCGCCCGTGTCCTTGGCGAACATCAGGGCGGCGCCCTTCTGCGCGACGGCGGGCGAGACGGCGGCTGTAGCCGCCGGGACGGCAGTGGTAAGCAAGCCTCCTGTCATCAGAAGCGCAGCGGATCTCATAGGCAGTCCTCCGAAGGATGAGACGCGAAGCGAGTCGCGCCGTCAGGGGAGCACTCTACCGGCAGGATCCTGCGGCGGCGGCCAGCTCAGCATCCCGAGAGCCGACCTGGGAAGTCCCGCCTGAGTCGTACGTCCCGGCGGAGCAGTTCAGCCCGCGAACGAGATACCAGTACCCATCGCCCGCAGGCGGCAGGCCGGGGTCATCCAGCGTCGTGGTCGTGACGTTGTCGCCCGGGCAGGTGTCCGATGCGAGCGTGAAGTTCCCGCCCGTGGCTCGCAGCACGGCGAGGGACCCCCGCGTCAGATCGTACGCGAGGGCGCCGGGCGCTCCGCTCCATGCGAGTCGCACGGTGCCGGCAGCTTGTTCGGTCGCGGTCAGCGCCGACGGGCCTCCCGGCCCCGGGCAGGACACCGCGCAATACAGGCCTCCCGAGCTGTGCGGGTCGTCGACCAATACCCCCTCGTAGTAGCCCCCCCAGACGATCATCTGCTCTCCGGTCCAGACTGCCGTGTGGTCATAGCGGGGAAGCGGCGTGGTGCTGTTATCCGCAGTGGGGCGCCAGACTCCAGTCGCCGGGCTGTAGCGACCACCAGAGGAGATGATCGGCAGAACCTGAAACTCCACGCGGCCAGCCCACACGATCATCTCCTGCCCGCTCCACACGCTGACGAAGTCCTCGCGCGCTGCCGGCGGGGCCGGAGACATGCTCGTCGGTACCCAGGAGTCTGTCATCGGATCGTAAAGCCCGCCCGTATTGACATCGAGCGATCCCGAGTCCTGGCCACCCCAGATCACCATTCGACTGCCGGTCCACTCTGCGACGTGAAGGTCGCGAGCGGAAGGAGTGAGCGGCCCCACGCTCGTCGCCAGCCATGTATCTGCTGCTGGGTCATATCGCCCACCGGTGTCGAGCCAGGACCCGCCGTTACTCCCCCCCCAGATGATCATCTCTGTGCTCGACCAGATCGTAGATTGACCTGATCGGGGCTGAGGTGCACTCGCTGTGCTTGTCGGCTGCCAGGAATCCGCCACCGGGTCGTACCGACCCCCTGAATTCCCCCCACCTGCCCATACGACCATTTCGGAACCGGTCCATACTGTAGAGTGATTGGCCTTTGGGGCGGGCACTCCTGATCCAAGTCCCGTTGGCGTCCAACTGTCGCCGGTCGGCGAATACCGCCCGCCCGTGTTGGTGCCGGTTGGTGTTCCGCCACCCCATACAATCATCTCCGTGCCTGTCCAGATTGCGCTGTGGTACCTCCGTCCAGCCGGCACACTTGTGCCAGTGCTGGTTGGCAGCCACGAGTCTGCCGCAGGGGAGTATCTGCCGCCGGTGTTCATGTAGCCGATCCCGACGCCACCCCAGACGATCATCTCGGCGCCGGTCCATACGGCCGTATGGCCCTGCCGGGCAGCGGGGACACTCGCTCCCGTACTTGTAGGTACCCAAGTGTCGGATGTCGGGTTGTACCGCCCGCCGGTGGCGGTGACGAACCCGCTCGACTCCGACCCCCCCCAGACCATCATCTCCGTTCCCGTCCAGACCGCTCGCACGTGGAGCCGTGGTGTGGGGACGCCAGGACCGATGCTCGTCGGCAGCCAACTGTTGCCGACCGGGTCGTATCGTCCGCCGGTGTTGGTCAGCCCGAAGAATCCGCCCCCCCAGATGATCATGCGCGTCCCGGTCCACACCACGCTTGTGTAGAGACGCGCGGAAGGGGCACCGGCGGTCGCTGTCGCGGTCCAGGTCATCGTAGACGGTTTGAACCGCCCTCCGGTGTTGAACCCGCTCGTGCCGTTCGCCGTCCCGGCCCAGACGATCATCTCTGTGCCGGTCCAGACTGCGACGTGCGCCCATCTGGCGGCAGGCGCACCCGTTGTCGGCAGCGTCGTCCAGGTGTCGTTGGCCGGGTTGTAGGCGGCGCCGGTGTTGGTGGGCGTGTACTGGCCGCTCACGAGCGCCATGCCGCCCCAGACGATCATCCGGCCGCCGGTCCATACCGCCGTATGCTCCCTCCGTGCGGAGGGAACCCCCGGGCCGAGTCCGGTCGGCTGCCAGGTGTCGGTGACGGGGTTGTAGCGGGCCCCGTTGTTGAGTTCGCTCGGGGCCACCGACCCGTCGTCTCCGCCCCAGACGATCATCTCCGTCCCGCTCCAGATGGCCGTATGAGCGTATCGTCCCGCGGGCACCCCTGGCGCGGTACTCGTCGCAGTCCAGGTCCGTGTCGTGGGGTTATACCTCCCACCCGTCTGCAAAGGAGCAGCGACCGGCTCGCCGCCCCAGACGATCATTTCTGTACCGGTCCAGATCGTCGTGGCGCCCAGCCTGCCTTCCATCGGGAATGTGGGGAAACGTATCTCGGTCCAGGTATCGGTTGCGGGATCGTAGCGAGCGCCAGTGTTCGTCCCGGCAAAGTCTCCCGTCTGGGTGTACCCGCCGAAGACAAGGACTTCGGAGCCGGTCCAGACCATCCCCGGGCTTGTGCGCCCGAGCGGCGCTCCCCACCGGGTCGGCGTCCATCCGTCGTCGGTGCAGGCCGTCGCGGTGACAGCGGCGACGCTAAGCGACCTCTGCGGTGCGGGCGCCGGGAGCGTGGCGGGGAAGGTCGTTCGTTCGCTCTCCCACCAGGTATCGAACGAGAGCTTCGGCCACGAGACGGTCGCAAGCCGGATCCGATCCCGGGTCTCCGACACGACGGCGGTTGCGACGAACCCATCGTTGACCTCGCGCAGGGAACCGAGCTCGCCCGGCAGTGTTCTCTCCTCGGCTATGCGGCGCTTGAGGCGGGCCCGACCTTCCGCGTCGAGGCGGCGGATCGGAACGGCGCCGGGAGCTTGCGCGTCATCCGCCGAGTCTGTTCCGGCGGCCTCGTCGGAGAGGACGTACTCCACCTCGAGCAGCGAGCCACCGTGGAGGACGGCTCCGGCGGTGGAGCGGTCGGCAGCGAGAGCCGCCTCCGCGCGCGCCCGGACCGTAGCGTGGATCGATGGATCCTGGGCGAAGCTGTCGCGGACCCAGCGTTCGGCCAGGGTCGGGCGGGCGAGGCACTCCGCGATCCTCTCCGGATCGTGTCCCAGCGCGGCGTAGAGATCCCGGAGCATGCCGCGATCGCGCGTGTCCCTGCCGATCCGGTTGATCTCCGCCTGGAGGCTCTCAGTGGTTACGGGTCTTCCCCAGCGGGTCTGGAGCGCCTCGGTCTTGCGCAGCGTGTCGAGCGCGCGCTCGCGGATCGCCGTATCGGAGAGCACCGCGGCGAGCGGCGGCTTGGGCTGGGAGTTCTCAGGAGGCCAGATCCGGCGGGCCCAGAGGGCTTCCTCGATCGCTCTCTGGCAGGCGACCCGTTCCTCGAGATCAAGCGGGGTGGCGACGGCGCCGAGCGATCCGCACAGCGCCAGCAGGAGCCCTGCGACGGTGTGCCGCCGGGCGCCACCGGGCGAGCCGCCCTCCGGCCATCTCCGGGCAGTCTGACCGCTCATGACATCCTCGTCTCCTGCCGAATCTACTGCGTCCTGCACAAGTCCGCCTCGGCGGCACCGTTGCCGGGCGGGTAGAGCCAGGGGGAGACAGGGAACTGCGCGTCTCTGGTCCGGATTCGAGCCCGCCTGAACCGTACCGGCTTTCTCGGAGACTCCAACCCTTAAGAGGATGGGTTCATGACCACGACGAGAAGGCATTCACCCGAGGTAGGTGAGCGTGCTGTGCGGATAGTGTTCGAGCACCAGGCGGAGCACCCGCGCAGTGGGCGGCGATCAACTCGAATGCTCTGAAGTTCGGCTGCACGTCCGAGAGTCTGCGCACGTGGGTGCGGCAGGCGGAGCGTGACAGCGGGCGCCGCGCCGGGCTGACGACTGACGAGCGGCAGCGCCTGAAGGACCTGGAGCATGAGGTCCGCGAGCTGCGCCGGGCGAACGAGATCCTGCGCAAGGCGTCTGCGTTTTTCGCACAAGCGGAGCTCGACCGCCGACCGAAGTGATGGTGTCCTTTGTTGATGCCCCTCGCGACCAGTACGGGGTCGAGTCGATCTGCAGCATGCTGCCGATCGCCCCGTCGACGTTCTACGCGTACGCCGCGCGGAGCAAGAACCCGCCGCTGCAATCGCGGCGTACGCGGGGCGATGGCGAGGTCAGCGCGCAGATCAAGAGGGTCTGGCGCGAGAACTTTTGAGGCTCCTCTCCAGAAAGTGACAAAGAAGTACTAGGCCGGGTCAAAGGGACCGAAGCCTCATCACGCCAGGGGAGCCTCGCGCTACTTGAAATTTCTAGAGATTGCACGCGGCCCATGATCATCGTATTGTCGTCGAGAATGCGGGAACCGCTCGGACGGCCGCAGATGAGATTCCTGACCGAATGGGGGTGTCGGCTGGATAACAAGCGCCAATCCAGCGACATTATTGCGCTGGGTAACAGTTGGCGTAACCGTTTAGCGGGGTAAGACCGCCCCGCACTTGCCCGTACTTGTACTTTTTCCACAGGTCTGGCATAACAGGTGCGTGACTCGCCGCACCGACAAGCCCCCGCCCGACTCTGATGCACAG
>Ga0187894_10000100_pt1 | contig 107426 bp, 99 predicted proteins | sample GBC1701081metaG_FD_136650 | JGI IMG/M metagenome (GOLD analysis project Ga0187894, IMG submission 136650) | White microbial mat communities from a lava cave in the Kipuka Kanohina Cave System on the Island of Hawaii, USA - GBC170108-1 metaG ...
CGACCTTCCCGCCGGGCGAATGGGTCAGGGTCGAGGTCGAGGTGCGCGGGCACGACGAGATCATCCACCGCGTGAACGGTGTGGAAGTGCTGCGTTACCAGCACCCGCAGATCGATCCGAAAGACCCGCGGGCGGCCAGCGTCGTGAAGACGGGCGCGGCGCGGAAGCTCAGCTACGGTCACATCGCGCTCCAGGCCGAGGGGCAGGGCGTGTGGTTCCGCAACATCGAGCTGATTTCGCTGGAAGAGCCGTGAACGTGGTCCCGGCTCGGCCGCCTGCCGCCGTCATATGTGCTGGTCGAACAGGATGGGATTACCATCTGGATCGGACAGACTGAAGCTCGCGGGCCCCTTCGTCTTTTCGTCAGCCTCCGAGTCGAGCTTCACGCCCTGCGCCTTCAGCCGCTTCTGGATAACGCGGATATCGTCGAACTCCGGCAGCGGCTGGTTCTGGCTTGTCCAGCCGGGGTTGAACGTGAGCGTGTTGCGCGGGAACATGCCCTGGAAGAGCCCGATGGTGGTATCGCCGTTGCGCAGGATGAGCCAGTTCTGCCTCTTGTCACCCATCACCACGCCGAAGCCGAGCTTTTCATAGAAAGCCTGCGAGGCCGCGATGTCCTTGACCGAGAGACTGAGTGAAAAGGCGCCGAGTTTCATAGGAGGATTGGATTGAGTGGCCAGCGTCGCGCCGAGCACCGCCGCGGCAATGGCGACGACGCCGAGCAGGAGGAGGTTTTTCATGGTGTTCAAACGGGGCGCTTTTTAGCAGACCTGACGGCGGAAAACTTGCCAATTCTTGCGAAACGCACGCAAAAGTCCCGCCGACCGCCCGCTCGCCTACGTAGACCGGGTCAACCGGGCGATCGACCACATCCTCGCGCACCTCGACGAGCCGCTGCGGCTGGAGAGCGTCGCGCGGGCCGCGGGGTTCTCGCCGTTCCACTTCCACCGCATCTTCCGGACGCACGTCGGCGAGTCGGTGGCGGAGTTCGTGAAGCGCGTGCGGCTGGAGCGCGCGCTGAAGCTGCTGACACCGAAGAACTGGACCACGCCCCGCGCCCCGTCGCTGACCGACATCGCGCTGGCGTGCGGCTTCGCGTCGTCGTCCGACTTCTCGCGCAGCTTCAAGCAGCGTTACGGCGTCGCGCCGCGGCGGTTCAACGTGGGCGCGTTCCGCACCCGCCGCCGCCGCGAATGGGAGGAGGCCGTCGCCGATCCGCGGCAGCGCCACCAGTTGCGGGGTCTGCCGCCGGGCCGCAATCCCGACGGTTTCAAGGTGCAGTTGCGCCGGCTGCCGCCGCGCTGGGTCGCCTACATCCGCGTGCAGGACTCGTTCCGCCCCGGCGCCGTGCGCGCGGCCACGGCGCGCTTGGAACGCTGGGCCGAGGCGCGTGGCCTCGCTGACGGACAGTGGCTTGGCTACATGTGGGACGACCCGGAGATCGTCGCCCCGGAGCATTGCCGCTACGACATGGCCGTGGTGGTGCTGCGGCCGGTGCGTGCCGACGGCATCGGCTGCCTCCGGTTTCCCGCCATGCAGGTGGCCGAGTTCGAGATTCGCGGTGGGGTGGAGCTGGAGATGCGGGCCATTGATTACCTTCACCGCACCTGGCTGCCCGCCAGCGGCTGTGTGCCCACCGAGCAGCCCGCCTTCGACGCCTTCCTTGGCCGGCCCTTTGCGCATGGTGACGAGTATTTCGAACTGAAGGTCCAGTTGCCCGTCACGCGGGCCTGAGCGGTCTCGGAGGGCGCAGTGTGACCACGGATTAATTGGCCGCACGAAGCGCGGCAGCGGGGAGATGGATTGGCCTCAAAAGGCTCAAGAGGCACAGGAATCCTCAAAGGAGGAAACCAAGGGAACGGATGGTTGGTTTACACCAGGAAAGCAAAGGTAGCGAAGTTTGGCTTCGGATGGCTCAGACGGCCGGAGATATGTAATGCACGGACAGCTCCGGCATGTGACGGAAGTCGCGATCGGTGGTGACAAGCGGTATGCGTGCTTCGATGGCGTGGGCGGCGATCCAGTAGTCAGGGTCGGGCAGGGTGATACCCGAGGCTTTCAGTTTCGCCCGAACCTTTGCATACGCTTCACAGGTGGCCGACGATAACGGAAGCGATTCGAAAGACCCGAGGAAGGCTTCGACTTCCGCCAACGCCCGGTCCGAAACACGGGCGTGGAGTTGTCCGAAAAGAAACTCTCCCGCGACGTGCGGGCAGATCACGGGCGGGTAATGCTGGAGCGCGAGCGTCTCGACCCGACGGTCACGCCGGCGCAGCAGTTCCAAAGCTCCGGTATCAATGAGGGCCGGCACGGGGCAATGCGCTGGCCCGTGTGGTGGCGAGATTCTTCAGCAGCCAGTCGCCGGAGCGGTCGAGCTCGGCATTGGCCGGACGCGCCCAGAACGCCTTGCGCTTGGCGGCGGACTTGGCCGGCCGCGACTTCTTACGCCTGGTTGGCAGGGTGATGGGCACGGGGCAAAAGGTGCCGCAGAACCCGATGGTTTCAACCGCAAATCCGGAGCGAATTGAGCCCGCTTAACACAGAGGACACAGAGAGCCCGGAGGGAATCGCCACAGGAGGCTCAAAAGGCTCAGGAATTCTCACAGGAGGAAACAGAGGGAACGGAGGGTGATTTACACCAAGAAGAAAAGGAGCGAAGAGGAGCCACGGACGGCTCAAGGCAGGTTACCGCTGATATTCGCTGTTTGGCGCAGATGAATGGGAATCAGCGGAGATGAGTGAAGGTTGGCGTTCAAGACCGGCAGCTTGGCGGTCCGGCCTGCGTCTTGTCACGCCACGGCGGTGAAGCCGGTGTCACTTCCCGGTCGGCTGGTAGATCTGGATGAGATTGCCGCAGGTGTCGGCGAAGACAGCGAGCTTTTCCGAGCCCATGCTCTCCGGGTCCATGGTGAACTTCACGCTGGCCGCCTTGAGACGCTTCGCCTCGGCCTCGATGTCGTCCACCTCGAAGGCGGCAAACGGAATGCCCTGCTTGAACATCGCCTCCTGGAAGGCCTTGCCGTCGGGGTTGGCGTTCGGCTCCAGCGCCAGCTCGACATCCGGGTGGCCTTCGGGCGAAACGAGGGTGATCCAGCGGAACTCGCCGGCGGGGATGTCCTTGCTCTTCTTGAAGCCGAGGACGCGGGTGTAGAAGTCGAGCGCCTTCTCCTGGTTCTCGACCATGATGCTGTTGAGTTTGATCTTCATGTGGGAATGGCGGCGAGTTCAGCCGGCCGGCGCTCCGCTGGCTTCTTGGGAATTGCCTTTTTCGCCGGGATCGAGGCCCTCAGCTTCAGGCAGCCGGGAATCAACTCCGGCGGCATGGCGCGCAGGCGTCCGCCGGCGGGACGGTGTTTCCGCTGCCAGGCCGACGGCGACAGGCCCACGCGGCGCGTGAAGAGGCTGCTGAAGCTGCCGAGGCTGGAGAACCCGACCGCCATGCAGACATCGGTGACACTCTGGCCGGTGACGATGAGGAGTTCCTTGGCGCGCTCGATCCGGGCGAGGGAGCGGTATCGGTGAGGCGTTTCGCCGAAGACCGCCCGGAAGAGCCGGATGAAATGGTGCGGTGCGATCCCGGCGCGGCGGGCGACCTCGCTCACCGACGGGCGCGGCTCGGCGTCCTCGCGCAGCCAGTCGCGCGTCTGGCAGAGCCGGCGGAGCAATTCGGGATGCAGCATGGCGGGGCGATCTGGCGGCCGATGCCTTCGATCAGGCCACGGCGTTGAGGCCGCCGGCTTTCTCGGCTTTTTTGACGAGGCCCATGGCGACGTCGAGATTCAGGTCCTCGAGCTGGTTGAAGTTGATGCAACTGCGGCCGGTCTTCACCTTGCCCAGCTTCTTCTTGTTCGACTCGACGAGGTAGCCGGCCTTCTCCGAGGCGCAGATGTGGAGGCTGTAATAGGCCTTGCCCGCGGCCAACCCGATGAGGAACCAGTCGCCCTCGCGGCCGCTGGCGGATTTGTAGTGATACTTGCCGTAGCCGATGATGGGCGTGCCCATGCCGGCGGTGACGTAGGGCGCCTGTTTCGGCACGGCCTTGCGGATGGCCTTGTGGATGGTGGTCATCGTGGCGCGGCGGTCTTCGGGGAGGCCGGCGAGGAATTCCGCGACGGTGGGGGCGGTCTTGGGCATGCGGCGAGGTTGTCCGTCCGGCGTCCGGCGGGCAAATAGGAATCAACCGCGGGAAAACCCGGCGCCGGGTGGCTTGCCAAAGAGGACCGGCGGGCTAGGGTCGCGTCGTGGGTAAACCAGCGCACAGGCAGAACAATAAATGGTGACGACACGGCTCACATTTCCGACTGAGGTCACGGACTTCGAATCCCTGTTCGAACTTGCCGAGCTGTTTCGTGCGGAGGCCTGTCGAAAGCTCGCAGCGCCGGGTCGTGCGGAGATGGGTCAGTTTCTGACGCCGCCAGTTGTAGCTCGTAAGCTCGCAACTCTTTTTGATGCAGACGAACGCGATCACATCAGTTTGCTGGAACCAGGAGCCGGGGTGGGGACGCTTCTGATCGCAATCGTTGAGCAATTGCTCGGACGAAAGCGTCCACCGAAGAGCATCAGCATCACTGCATTCGAGATCGAACCAAGCTTCATACCGTATCTCCACGAGATTCTCACCAAACTGACGGCCTTGCTGCTCGATGCGGGAATAAGTGCAGAGTATATTGTTCGGGAAGAGGATTTCATCGCGGCATCTGTCGAGAATCTCTCGGAAGATATGTTCACACGTCGCAGTGCCGACAATTATTCGCACGCCATCCTCAACCCTCCGTTCCGTAAGCTAAACACAGACTCGATGGAGAAGAAGCTTCTGGAGCGGGTCGGGGTTGATTGCACTAATCTGTATGCGGCGTTTGTTTGGCTAACGGCTATGCAGCTAAGCGCTGATGGGCAGTTTTCGGCTGTAACGCCACGCAGCTTCTGTAACGGCCCTTATTTCCGGCCATTTCGAGAGGGTATGCTGAAGTTAGTCAGTCTGGACAGGTTCCTTCTCATTGAGGAGCGAGATCTAGCTTTTGCGGCCGATGCTGTCCTTCAGGAAACAGTCCTGTATCACGGCACGAAGAACCACAAAGATCAGGCTAGTGTTACGGTTGAGACCGCGTTCGGGGCCGGATTGCTCGATGTTATCAGTCGACGCGTCCCAACAGAACAGGTGATCCACGAGAACGACGAGGATTTGGTCTTTCATCTCGTGAGCGATGAGCATCAGAACAGTGTTAAGTCTGAAATGGAGAGGCTGCCCTGTTCGCTCGAGCAGCTCGACTTGAGAATTTCCACCGGCCGGGTTGTTGACTTTCGCGCGCGCGAGCATCTTAGAAAGATGCCCGGTGCGGAAACAGTGCCTTTGATCTACCCTCAGCATGTTCGCGGCCGGGCGGTAGCCTGGCCACTTCCTGATAGCAAGAAGGCGAACGCGTTATACAGGGGGGAGGAGACCAGTTCTCTGCTCGTGCCGATGGGCAATTACGTATTGTTGAAGCGATTCACTTCGAAGGAAGAAAGCCGGCGATTGGTGGCCACACTTTTCACGAATCAGGATGCATTCCGTGGAGCGGAGCAGGTGGGCTTTGAAAATCACCTGAATTACTATCATGCCCATGGAGATTCAGTTGAGCCCGCGCTGGCAAGGGGTCTCTCGGTATTCCTCAATTCGGCGGCGGTGGACGAGTATTTCCGGCAGTTCAGCGGACATACTCAGGTGAATGCAGCGGACCTTAGAAACCTCAGATATCCGACGCATGATCAACTGGCCGAACTTGGCCGCCGGACTCGCGACCTTGACGATCAAGACGAGATCGACGTAAATGTCGCTGAGGTTCTCGGATTTATGCCCGCCGCACGAAACGCCCTCAGGGCCAGCCGGAAAACAAACGAAGCTCTTCAGATCCTGAAGGACATCGGAGTGCCGAAGGAGCAACAGAACGAGCGCTCTGCACTTGTGTTGCTGGCGCTGGCCGGGATTGAGCCGAACACTGCGTGGGCTGACGCTTCGGCTCCAATGAAAGGCATCACTGAAATGATGGACTTCTTTCGCGTGAGTTATGGAAAGGATTATGCTCCTAATACTCGCGAGACGGTGCGGCGCTTCACGGTCCACCAATTCGTTCAGATCGGGCTCGTCATCCCCAATCCTGACAAGCCCGACAGGGCGGTTAATTCCCCTGACAATGTGTATCAACTGGAGCACGCCGCACTCCAGCTCCTCAAGCTTTACGGTCACAAGAACTGGAAGGAGCATGTTGCTATCTACAAGGTCTCGGCGGCGAAGCTGGCGGCGCTTCGGACCAAGGAGAGGGGAATGGTCATGGTCCCTGCGAACCTCCCGTCGGGTGGCGTCATCAGATTATCGGCCGGCGGTCAGACCGCCGTGGTTAAGGCGTTGCTTGAAGAGTTCTGCCCGAGATTTACGCCGGGCGGACACGTTCTCTATCTTGGTGATGCGGGCGACAAGTGGCTGATTCAGGAGTCCACGGCCCTTGCAAAGCTTGGTGTAGTCGTGAACGAACATGGCAAGATGCCGGACTTGGTGGTTCATCACGTCGCCAAAAATTGGTTGGTCCTGATCGAAGCGGTCACGAGTCACGGCCCGATGAACTTGAAGAGAAAGAACGAACTGAGGGAGTTGTTCAAATTGTCCAAGGTTGGACTCGTCTTCGTTACGGCGTTCGCGACTCGAGCCGACATGACACGTTTCCTTGGTGAAATCTCATGGGAAACAGAGGTGTGGGTCGCCGAAGCACCCAGTCACATGATTCACTTTAATGGCGAGCGCTTCCTCGGCCCCTACGAGGGAGCCAAATAGCAATCGTAATTGCATCGGAGCACCTGAGCTAGAGCCGCAGGACGGTGAGGCCACCACCCACCAGGATGACTTATCCCGTTGAAAGCGGTAGGGCACCACGAGCCAGCGAGGCGACGGCCTTGCCGACGTCCTCGGGGAAGCCCCACCCGCCTTCGCCAAGGCTACGGCGCGGCAAGGCGCGGGTTAAAGACGGGGGATGACCAAGCCGCCATCTACCATGATCACTTGGCCTGTGCTGAAGGGAAAATCACCTCTAGCTAACGCCGCAACCGAACGTCCAATGTCCTCTGGCACTCCCCATCTCGGTTGGATGTTCAGGCCTCCGGCGATCAACTTGTCATACTTCTCAGTGACCCCTGCGGTCATGTCGGTTTTGATGACGCCGGGGCGGACTTCGTAGACGTTGATGCCGTCGGCGCCGAGCCGGGCGGCGCCCCGCCGTCGCCAAAGCTATGTCGCGGCAAGAGAGGTGGCTGGTCGGTTTGGCGCAGGATGCGCTTGATTTGGTAGAAATGAAAATGTCTCCGCATTGCGGAGACAATGGTCGCTACGGTGTCGCGACAATCCGCCCGGCTATTTCTTGGGGAAGAAATCCCGCACGATCCTCCGCGGAGAGACGATGATCGGGCTGCTCACATCGAAGGAGTCGAGCAGTAGCTTCAGCGGATTGGCCGGCACGTCGAGCAGGTGGCTGTCGGCGGTGACCAGCAACCGGCAGTCGAGCAACGCAGCTTCAGCGAGGATGTAGGAGTCGTTCTTCTCCTCGGCGGGCAGGTAGCCGCGCTCCCGGATGCTGTCGGCGATGCGCTCGACGATGCCATGTCCCACCGGCACCAGCTCGATGGGCTGGAATTTCCAGATTTGTCGCAACCGCGTCAGAGCCAGCTTGGCGAGCCGTTGCTCTTCCCGCTCTTCCGGATCGTCGTGCGCCACGGCCAGCTCGTTGATCACCGTGGGAGGAACGAGAAAGATCGGGCTGGGCAAACGGTCTTTCAGCGTCTCCAGCGCATCCCAGCCCATCGGCGTCTTGGCGGCCAGATCGAGCAGGAAATTTGTATCAACGGCTATGAGCGTGGACTTTGCGGCTGTCGCCATTGCCGTAAATCAACTGCATGCCGCGTTGGCGGGCAGTCTCCCGAGCCGCATCACCCTGGGTGTTGGTGCGGGCGCGGAGCTTGGCACCAACGCGGGAGCCGACTGTCTCGGGCTCCGGCTGCTTGCGGGCTTTGGCTGGAAGCGTCATGGGATTGCTTGGAACGTGTTTCAACTTCGCCATCCGGTCAAGCCATCGACTCAAACGGTTCCCGGCTAACGTGAAACTACAGCCGCGGCATGGTCAGGCCGCCGTCGACCTTGACGACCTGACCGGTGGAGAACGGAAAATCTCCCCGGGCCAGGCCTGCGACGGCCTTGCCGATGTCCTCTGGAAATCCCCAACGGGGCTGCACGCAGAGGCCTCCGGCGATCAACTTGTCATACTTCTCAGTGACCCCTGCGGTCATGTCGGTTTTGATGACGCCGGGGCGGACTTCGTAAACGTTGATGCCGTCGGCGCCGAGCCGGGCGGCGAACAATTGGGACATCATGCTCAGGCCGGCCTTGGCGATGCAGTATTCGCCCCGGTTGATCGAGACGACCGTGGCCGAGATGGAGGTGATGTTGACGATGCAGCCGGTGAAGTTGGCGTCGGCTTTCTTGGCCGCGACCATGTCGCGGGCGAAGGACTGCGTCAGAAAAAACACTCCCTTCAGATTCGTATCGACCACGTAGTCATACGAATCCTCGGTCGTTTCCAATAAATCTGCCCTTACCTTCGGGGCTACGCCCGCGTTGTTGACGAGCAGATTTATTGAGATGGCAGATGGAAGTTCGGAGTTCGTGGTCGAACTGCGATCTCCGGTCTCCGATCTCCAGGCGGCCGCGAGTTCCCGTGTTGCTTTCAGGATGGAGGCACGCCCTTCCGTGCTACCAACATCTCCTCGCGCATACCCAACGCGGACACCATGGGCACGGAGCTTGGCGAGGGGCTCGGCGACGGCGGATTCCTCGCGGACGCCGTTGATGACCAGATTCCATTTCTCGGCGGCGAGCTTTTCGGCGATGCCGAAGCCGATGCCGCGGGATCCACCAGTAACCAATGCGATTTTAGACATGATGAAGAATTGTTTTTAACACAGAGAACACGGAGGGCTCAGAGGTTTGGACAGAATGAACAAAATGAACTGAATTGTCTCAGTGCTCTCTGTGACCTCTGTGTTTAATTGTTTGGATTCCCGGCGATGCCGAAGCCGATGCCGCGCGAACCACCGGTGACGAGCGCTACTTTGGACATGAGAGGAAGGGGTTAACCGCGAAATACACGAATCACACGAAATGGATTCTTACAGGAGGAAGCAGAGGGAATGGAGAGGGTTTGGCCACAAAAGGCTCAGAAGGCGCAGAAGAGTTTAACCACGGAATACACGGATTATTGGGGAGGAAGCTCCAAGCTCCAACATCCAAGCTCCAGAGAATCTACAATCCTCGAAGCTTTGAAAACTCAAACCTGGTGATTCTTTGGATGTTGGAGGGTGGATGTTGGTGCTTCCAGTTGGGCGCTTACTTCAGCGTCGGCACGTCGAGCCATTTCCGTTGCGCCCAACTGGCCAGGGCGAGCTCGGCGAGCTGCACGCCCTTGGCGCCTTCGTGGAGGGACCACGGGAAGGGCGAGCCGGTGACGACGTGCTTGAGGAAGAGCTCCCATTGCACCTTGAAGGCGTTGTCGTAGACGCCCTGGTCGGGGACGCGCGTCCAGCCGTCGGAGTATTTGATCGGGCTGTCCACGTCGGGGTTCCAGAGGCAGCGCGGGGTGGCGGAGATGTGCTGGGCGGTGCAGTCGCGCAGGCCGGCGACGGCGGAGCCCTTGGTGCCGTCGACCTGGAGGGTGAGGAGGTCGTCGCGGCGGACGCGGACGTCCCACGAGGAGTTGAAGTGGCAGATGACGCCGTTCTTCAGCTCGAAGGTGGCGTAGGCGGAGTCGTCGGCGGTGCACTTGTAGGGCTTGCCGGCCTCGTCCCAGCGCCGGGGGATGTGGGTGGCGCCGAGGCAGGTGAGGCTCTTGATGTCGCCGAAGAGGTTCTGGATGACATACTGCCAGTGGCAGACCATGTCGACGATGATGCCGCCGTCGTCCTCCTTGCGGTAGTTCCAGGAGGGGCGCTGGAGCTTCTCGTGCTCGCCGGTGAAGACCCAGTAGCCGAACTCGCCGCGGACGGAGAGGATCTGGCCGAAGAAGCCCTGGTCCATGAGCCATTTCAGCTTCACGAGGCCGGGGAGCCAGAGCTTGTCCTGCACGACGCCGTTCTTGAGGCCGGCGGCGGTGACCTCGTGGGCGAGGGCGAGGGCTTCCTGGGAGGTGGTGGCGGTGGGCTTCTCGCAGTAGATGTGTTTCCTGGCGGCGATGGCCTTGCGGACGCCGGCGGGGCGCTGGCCGGTGAGGGTGGAGTCGAAGTAGATCTGGTTGTCGGGCTTGGCCAGCTCGGCGTCGAGGTTGGTGGAGACGCGGGAGACGCCGGTGCGGGCGGCGAGGGCCTTGAGCTTCTCCTCGCTGCGGCCGACGAGGACGGGGTCGGGCAGGATGACCTCGGAGTCGGAGAGCTTCACGCCGCCCTGGTCCATGATGGCCTTGATGGAGCGGATGAGGTGCTGGTTGGTGCCCATGCGTCCCGTGACGCCGTTCATGATGATGCCGATTTTGTGGGTTTTCATGTGAATTGAAGCAGTGAGCAGCGAGTAGCGGGTGGTGAGGAGGAAGAGGGTGTTGGTGAATCTATCTCTTAATCTTTATCGTAATCTTAATCTTGGGATTGGTGGGAGCTGGCGGGTTGGGGAGAAAGATTAAGAGAAAGAGGAAAGAGAAAGATTGGTCAGACGTGGTCGCGGTAGGCCTGGATGATCTTCTTGAGGTATTCGTCCTGGTCCATGGCCCAGAGGCGGGTGCTGAACACCTCGACCTCGTTGAAGCCCTTGAAGCCGGCGGCTTCGACCCAGGAGCGGATCTGGCGGAGCGGGATGCAGCCCTCGCCCATGAGGCCGCGGTCGTTGAGCAGGTCGAGGGTGGGCGTGCGCCAGTCGCAGACGTGGTAGGCGAAGAGGGCGCCGAGCCGGCCGCAGCGGGCGATCTCCTGCTCGAGCGCGGGGTCCCACCAGAGGTGATAGACGTCGGCCGCGACGCCGACGAAGGGCGACTTGAGCGCCTCGACCATGTCGTTGGCTTGGCCGAGGGTGTTCACCGCCGAGCGGGAGTCGGCATACATCGGGTGGAGCGGCTCGATGGCGAGCTTCACATTGGCCGCCTGGCAGTCGGGCAGGAGGGCGGCGATGCCGTCCTGGATCTGGCGGCGCGACTCGGTGAGCGGCTGTCCGGGGACGGCGCCGCAGACGAGCACGATGAGCGGAGCGCCGAGCGCGTGCGCCTCGGCGATGGCTTTGCGGTTTTCGTCGAGCGCCTTGGCGCGGTCGGCGGCGGTGGCGGCGGGGAAGAACCCGCTGCGGCAGAGCGAGACAATGCTGAGGCCGTAGTCGCGGAGCATCTTGCCGGTGGCGGCGATGTTGCGGCCGGCGAGGGTGTCGCGCCAGACAGTGATGCCCTTCACGCCCGCGGCGGAGAACTTCGCGGCGGCGGTGGCGATATCCCACGGCTTGGTGGTGATGGTGTGGATCGCGAGCCGCGAGAGGTCGGGAAGGGGAGAAGAATGATTCATCGGAGTGGATTTACACCAAGAGAGCAAAGGTAGCCAAGGAAGGCATAGGCTCTGAATATCTCTGCGTTCTTTGCGACCTTCTGTGATAATCAGGTGTTACTTGAGGCAGCCGAAGAAGGTGTAGTAGGGTTTGTTCTCGATGAGGCGCTGGAGGTGGAGGGCCGCCTCGCGGAGGTGGTAGTCGCCCCACATGCAGGCTTCGCCGCATGGGACCTTCTTGCCGGCTGGGATGTGGTCCCAGCCGTTCGGGCGGTGGTAGACGGAATGGAGGAGGAGGCCTTGGTGCTTCGGGTCGGTGCCGAGATAGGCGTCGCTGAGCAGCGTGCGCATGGTGGTGAGGCCGGCCTGCCAGTATTTCTTGCCGTTCTCGGTGGTCTCGCCGAGGTAGCGGCCGAGGCGGAGCAGGCCCTGCACGCCGATGGCGGCGGCGGAGCTGTCCACGGGCTCGTGGTCGTTGAAGATCTCGGCGGGGCGGTTGCGCCAGTCGCCGAGCTTGTGGAGATTGGGCGCGCCGCCGTCCCAGTAAGGAATGCCGTCGGTGGGGGTGTGGGCGATGAACCAGTCGCAGGTAGCCTGCGCGCCCTTGAGGAGGAGGGCCTCCCACTTGGCGCGGCCGCCGAGCGGCTCGAGGTCGGCGTCGGGCACGGTCTTGAGGAACTCGAGCTCCTCGGCGAAGCCGACCATGGCCCAGGCGAGGCCGCGGGTCCAGGTGGTGAAGCCGGAGAAGCCCTGCTGGGAGTTCGGGCAGCGGAAGCGGCCGTCGTTGCGGTTGAAGACGGCCTCGTGGGTGGTGCGGCCGCGCTCGGCGGGGACGTCGTAGCTGTCGCGGCCCTCGCCGTAGTAGATGGAGTATTTGGCGGTGGCCTCGATGTGCTGCAGGCCGCGGTCGAGGAGGGAGTGCGCGGCGTCGTTCTCGCCCATCAGGCGGTGGCCGAGCTTGTGCGCGACCATGAGGATGCGGACGGAGCGGATGGTGTCCACGAAGAGGGAGTGCGGGCCGTTGAAGGAGTAGATATATCCCCCGCCGCCGTGGATGCCGGACCAGCGGGCGGCCTGGACGGCGCCGGAGGCCTTGAGGGCGAGCTCGCAGGATTCGACCTGGTCGGCGGGCAGCCTGCCCTCGCGCTGGAGGCGCAGCCAGTTGCCGTAGGTGGAGAGGTTGTTGAAGCCGTGGTCGTGGACGCCGGTGTGCGAGACGTGCGAGGCCATGCGATCCACGGTGAGCTTGCGCGCGGCGTCGGCGAAGCGCTGCTCGCCGGTGGCGTCGAACTGGAGGAAGCCGGAGCCGTAATTGAAGCCCTCGGTCCACTCCGTCCAGCCGCGGGCGGTGTATCGGCCGGCGACGGTGAAGACGGGCGAGCCCTTGGCGGGATCGTAGTCCTTGAAGATGAGGTCGATCTTCCGGCCGGAGAGCTGCCAGAAATTCTTGAGCGCCGGGGCGAGGTCGGCGGGTTTCAGGTTTTCGTCGATGCGCATGGGGAAAAGCAGAAAATCAGGTTAACCACAAAGGCACAGAGACACGGAGAAGGAGGGAGCGGAATCAGCCCGGATTGCTCCGTGCCTTTGTGTCTCTGTGGTGAAAACGAATTGGATCAGGAAGGGCATGGCGTGGATCGCTCAATACCTTTTGTCTTTGCGGAGATGGAGGATGATGAACTCGGAGTCGGCGAGGGACTCGTAGGTGTGCTGCTGGATGGCGTCGAACTGGATGCTTTCGCCGCCGGCCAGCTCGACCGTCTCATGGGGGAGGGTGAGCCGGATGCGGCCGGTCGTGACCCAGCAGACCTCGGTGTCGTCGTGGTGCACCTCGGGCCGGTTGACCTTGGCGCCCTTCGGGGCGGAGCCGAGGAGCACGACGGCATTGGCGTATTTGACCGAGCGGAACTTGAAATCGCCGGAACGGTGGGTCTTCTCCTCCGTGCGGTGCGCGAGGTCGGACTCGCACATGGCGAGCAGGTCGGTGGCGCTGAGGCCGAAGGCGCGGGACAGGCGGTAGAGGGTGTCGAGTTCGGCCGACTGCTGGTTGCGCTCCAGCTTGGAGATGACGCCCACGGAGACGCCCGACGCCTCGGACAGCGCGGCGAGCGTCATCTCGTGTTGCTCGCGAAGCGTGCGCAGCACGGTGAAGTCGAATTTCGGGGTCGCGGGGGGCATTTTCTAAAGAAGCAAAAAACAGCAATAATATGTTCGTCAACGAAAAAGTTCAAATCGGGCGACCGGGCAGTAGTTTCTGCTTTCCGGCCGGCGGGAAGAGGAGGGAATCACCTCAAACACAAGAACTGTGAAGACATCCTGAATAAGATTTTTGTAGAAGTGATTGAATGAACCACGATAACTATGAACATGTTTAGGTTTTGAAGATGGCAGATTCCGCAACCAGTCATTCCAGTGCAACTTTCGCAGGCCGCCCGGGAAGTGAGCAAAGCAGGGGGGCATCGATTGAACGCAGGACACCTTACAGCGAAGAAGCTGAGCAGCATGTGTTGGCCTGCTGTTTACTTGATAGCAGTGATACTATCTCAAGATGCCTTGAAGCGCACATCACCTCAGAGGCGTTTTATTCGCCTCCTAATAGAGTCCTTTATCAGGTCATAGTAGATATATTTCAAAAGTGCCCACCGGTGACTCTTGAAGTGCTAGCTGAGGAGCTTCGGACTCGTCTTCTACTCGAGACAATCGGCGGCTTCCCATATTTATTGCAGATTACGAATGCGATACCGACAACCGCGCACATCGGATATTTCATAGAAAAGGTGCGCGAGTTGTATATTCTCAGGGAGCTAATCAGGGTGGCTAACGGCACTGTCGAGCAATGCTATGGTTTTGGTGGTGGGCTCGCGGAATTTGTCGATAAAGTAGAAACAGATCTTTTCAGGGTTACGCAGGACCGCGTGAGCGATAACGCAGAGGCTCTGGGGGATGCAGTCAAAGAGGCCAATACAGTCATCGCCAAATTATTGATGAAGAAAGGCGAGCTGACGGGCGTAACGTCGGGATTTAAGGATCTCGATGGTTATACGTTTGGGTTCCAGCGCCAAGAGATGATCGTGGTCGCTGCCCGGCCATCGATGGGCAAGACGAGCTTCGCGCTGAACATCGCTGAGGCCGCCGCCTTGCCGAAGCTTGGCAAAGCAGATCCGGTGCCGACATTGATTTTCTCTCTTGAAATGAGTTCGTCACAGTTAGCGCTTCGTATGCTGTGTTCTCGTTCAAGAGTGAACATTAAGAAATTACGCGATGGGTTGGTTTCGTCGCATGGTGAAGAGGTGAATGCGTTGGGCCGGACAGGGGAAGAGTTCAAGAAGGCCCCCATCTTCATCGACGACTCGAGCAACCTTACGATCATGGAGATGAGGGCGAAGGCCCGCCGCATCTACGCCCGGCGCAAACTGGGCTTGGTCATCGTTGATTACTTGCAACTCGTCAGCGGTTCCGATCCCCGGGCGCCCCGCGAGCAGCAGGTGGCGGAGGTTTCCCGCGGATTAAAGGCCATGGCCAAGGAACTTGACCTGCCGGTCATTGTTCTAAGCCAGCTCAATCGCTCTTCGGAGAAGGAGAACCGTGCACCCCGCCTGTCGGATCTGCGCGAATCCGGTTCCATCGAGCAGGATGCCGACGTGGTGCTGATGCTTTCCCGACCCAAAGATGCCGATGAAAAGTTCCAGACCGCAGCCAACGCCGCGGATTTAATCGTTGCCAAGCAACGCAATGGACCGGTAGGAGAAATGCAACTTACGTTTCTTCAGGAAATCACTCGCTTTGAAAACTTTACACCGTAACCCGGCCTTCCGGGCTATCCTAGCTGTTTTTGCGTTTTTGGCTGCGGTTGCGGGGGGATTCGCCCAATTGCAACCCGGGGCGGGCGAGGGACCGGCGTCCAAAATCGGCACCATCACGGTCAAGTTTCTTGGCGTGGCCAACGTCAGCGAGCAGGTCGTCCGGGCCAACATGTCCCTGCGCGAGGGCACCGAGCTGGATGACGCGGTGATTGATCGCGATATCCGCGCCCTTTACCGGACCGGCCTGTTCGAATTCATCGAGGTGAAGCGCGAGGCCCTGCCCGGCAACACCGTCAACCTCGTCGTCGAGCTCACGGCCAAATACCGCGTGCTCAGCGTGCTTTTCGAGGGCAACAAGCAGATCAAGGAGCGCCGCCTGCTCCGCGAGGTCAAGACCGCCCCCAACGGCGCGCTCGACGAGCGCCAGGTCAAGGAGGACTCGGAGAAGCTCTACGAGTTCTACCAGAAGGGCGGCTACAACCAGGCCCAGGTCAGCTACACCATCGACCGCAACCGCAGCACCGGCTTCGGCACCGTCATCTTCAAGGTCCGCGAGGGCGCCAAGGTGAAGATCGGCTCCGTGAATTTCGTCGGCAACGACAGCGTCAAGTCGCGCCGCCTCCGCAAGGAGATGGAGACCCGCAAGTGGCACCCGTTCTCCTGGCTGACCGGCAGCGGCCGCTTCAAGGACGACAAGTTCGACGAGGATCTCGACAAGCTCCGCGACTACTACAAGGAGCTCGGCTACCTCGACGTCTCCATCACCGAGGACAAGATCACCTTCGATTACCCGAAGGACGACCGGCTCCTCATCACCATCCGTGTCGACGAGGGCAAGCAATACCACGTCGGCGACGTTTCCTTCAGCGGCAACAAGCTCTATCCCGAGGCCCTGCTCCGCCTCCTGCTCCGGCAGAAGAAGGGCGCGGTCTTCGTGCCCTCCAAACTCGACAAGGAAGTCGAGGGCATCGAGGACTTCTACGGCCGCGATGGCTACCTCGACACCCGGGTCCGCCTCGTCCGCAAGCCCAACACCACCACCGGCGACATCGACGTCGAGTATCAGATCAACGAGAGCGAGAAATTCTACGTCGAGTCCGTCAAGATCGAGGGCAACACCAAGACCAAGAGCATCGTGCTTCTCCGCGAGATGGTGCTCGCGCCCGGCGACGTGTTCGACTCCGTGCGCATGAAGATCAGCAAGCTGCGCCTCGAGAACACCCGCTTCTTCGACGAGGTGAACATGGCCCCGGAGAGCACCAACATCCCCGGCCGCCGCAACCTCAAGGTCGCCGTCACCGAGGCGCGCACCGGCAACCTCACCTTCGGCGCCGGCTTCAGCTCCCTCGAGCGCGCCGTCATCTTCGCCGAGCTGACCCAGTCCAACTTCGACCTGTTCAACCGCCGCTCCTTCTTCCAGGGCGACGGCCAGAAATTCCGCCTCCGCATGCAGCTCGGCTCGCAGTCGAGCGAGGTCATCCTGGCCTTCGAGGAGCCGTGGCTCTTCGAGAAGGAGCTCGCCACCGGCTTCCAGATCTACCGCACCAGCTCGGATATCAACAGCTCCCTCTACGAGGAGATCCGCCTTGGCGGCCAGGTCTACCTGCGCAAGCGCATCTGGCCCCGCCAGCTCCTCGACGCCACCCTCAGCTACAGCTACGAGATCGTCGACATCGGCAACATCGACCCCGGCGCCTCGCCCATCATCCAGTCGCTTGCCGGCCAGACCGCCATCTCGAAGCTCAGCCTGTCGCTCCTGCGCGACACGCGCGACAAGATCATCAACACCACCTCGGGCAACCGCATGGAGTTCATCACCGAAGTGGCCGGCGGACCGCTGACGGGCGACGCGGACTACTATCGCGTCGAGCTGCGCGGCGCGCAGTTCTACCCCGTCTTCGAGTTCCAGGAGCAGGTGCTGGCCTTGATCGGCCGCGCCGGCGTCATCGACAGCTTCGGCGACAGCACGGACGTGCCGTTCTTCGATCGCTACTTCCTCGGCGGCCCGCAGACCCTCCGCGGCTTCGAGTTCCGCGAGGTCGGCCCGAAGGACGCCTTCGGCGAGCCGATCGGCGGCCGCACCTACTCCTTCTTCAGCGCCGAATACTCGATGGACATCGTCAAACCCATCCGCTTCGCCATCTTCTACGACGCCGGCTTCGTGAACACCGACGCCTACGACTTCGCCCCGGCCGACTACAACGACAACTTCGGCTTCGGCCTGCGCCTGTTTGTGGCTGGCGCCCCGCTCTCGCTCGACTATGGTATCCCGCTCACCTCCGACCGCTTCAACCAGAAGGGCGGCCAGTTCAACTTCTCCTTCGGCACCCGTTTCTAACCCCACTCGCACATGAAGAAAACGATCCGCTCAATCACCGTCCTGTCCGCGCTGTTCGTCGGCGCCGCCACGCTCACCGCCCAGCCGGCCATCAAGCTGGCCGTCGTGGACATGGCCCGCGTCTTCGACAACCACTACAAGAAGGAGGAGGCCGACTCGAAGTTCCGCGACGCCGAGCAGAAGGCCCAGGAACAGATCGAGGAGCTCAACAAGCAGGGCAACGCCCTGGTCGAGGAATACAAGGAGCTCGTCGAGCAGTCCAAGAACGCCGTCCTCACCGAGAAGGCCCGCGCCGACGCCGAGGCCACCGCCCAGAAGAAGTTCGCCGAGATCCAGCAGAAGCAGAACGACGTGCAGAATTTCCGCGTCAACGCCCGCAACTCCCTGCAGCAGCGCATCAAGACCCACCGCGACCTCCTCCTCGAGGAGATCAGCAAGGTCGTCGTCGACCTCGCCAAGAAGAAGGGCGCCACGCTCGTGATGGACAAATCCGGCCCGACACTCTTCGGCATCTCCAGCGTGCTCCATGCCGATGCGGCCTACGACATCACCGACGAGGTGATGACCGAGGTGAACAAGGACCGTCCGCCGGCATCCGCCGCCGCGCCAGCTGCGGCTCCCGCCGCGGGTGCGCCGCTCTTCACCGCGCCCGCGCCGAAGAAGCGGCCCTGAGTCGCGAGAATTCTTGCCAAGCCCTGTTCCAGCGAACAGGGCTTTTTTGTGTCCATGCGCGTCGCTTTCACCCCCGAGGACATCGCCGGCATCGTGGCCCCGCTCCGCACCGCCGGCGCGACTACGGAGACCATCCGCGACATCGCCTCGCTCGGCTCCGCCCGGCCCGGCGACCTGAGCTTCCTCGGCAATCCCAAATACAAACCGGAGGTGCCCGGCACCGCCGCCTCCGTCGTTCTTCTGCCGGCGGACTACGACGGCGAGCCCAAGCCCGGCCAGTTGTTCCTGTTCGTGGACAACCCCTCGGTCGCGCTCGCCCGCATCTGCGCCCGCATCGAGCAGTCGCTCTGGCCCCGGCCCGCGCCGGGCGTGCATCCGTCGGCCGTCGTCGCCTCCTCGGCGCAGGTTGCCGCCAGCGCCCATGTCGGCCCGCAGTGCGTCGTCGAGGATGGCGCCGTGGTGGGCGAGGGCGCCGTCCTGCAGGCGATGGATTTCGTGGGCCGCAACGCCCGCATCGGCGACCACTGCCGGCTCATGCCGCGCGTCACGGTCGGGGCCGATTGCGAGCTCGGCCGGCGCGTGCGGCTGCACAGCGGCGTCGTCATCGGCTCCGACGGCTTCGGCTACGAGTTTGTCCGCGGGCGCCACGAGAAGGTGCCGCAGATCGGCAACGTGGTGGTCGGCGACGACGTCGAGATCGGGGCCAACAGCGCGGTCGACCGGGCGCGCTTCGGTCGCACCGTCATCGGAGAGGGCACCAAGATCGACAACCTCGTGCAGGTCGCGCACAACGTCGTCATCGGGAAGCACTGCATCCTCTGCGCGCTCGTCGGGGTCTCCGGCAGCGTCACCTTGGAGGACTATGTCATCCTGGCCGGACAGGCGGGCATCGGCGGCCATATCACTCTCGGCAAGGGCGCCAAGGTCGGCGGCAGGGCGGGGGTGGCCGCCAGCGTGGCGCCCGGCGCCTACGTCAACGGCAACCCCGCCATCCCCTACATGCTCGAACGCCGCATCGCCGTCCTCCAGCAGCGGTTGCCCGAGTTGTTCCGCCGCGTCGATGCCCTCGAGCAGGGGGGGGAAAAGGCTTCCTCCTCGGCCTGAATCCCTCTTACCTCTGCCCCCCATGAGGGATACACGGCTCAAAATCTTCACCGGCTCATCCAATCGCGCCCTCGCCGAGGAGATCTGCGCCAGCATCGGCGTCCAGCTCGGCGAGGCCACCGTCACCTGCTTCCCCGACGGGGAGTCGTTCGTGAAGATCAACGAGAACATCCGCGGCGCGGACGTCTATATCATCCAGTCCACCTGCCCGCCGACCAACCACCACCTGATGGAGCTGCTCATCATGATCGACGCCGCCCGGCGCGCGTCGGCGCAGCGCATCACCGCGGTCATCCCGTTCTACGGCTACGCCCGGCAGGACCGCAAGGACCAGCCCCGAGTCCCTATCACCGCCAAGCTCGTCGCCAACCTCCTCGTCGCCGCCGGCGCCACCCGCGCGCTCACCATGGACCTGCACAGCCAGCAGATCCAGGGGTTCTTCGACATCCCGGTGGACCACCTTTACGCCTCGCCGGTCTTCTTCCAATACCTCGCCACCAAGAAGAGCAACAAGCTCGTCGTCTGCTCCCCCGATGTCGGCGGCATGAAGATGGCCGCCGCCTACGCCGACACGCTCGGCGCCAGCCTCGGCATGGTGGCCAAGCGCCGCACCGGCTCCACCACGGTCGAGGCCATCAACATCGTCGGCGACGTCGACGGCTGCGACGTGCTCCTGGTGGACGACATCACCGAGACGGCCGGCACGCTCGCCGCCGCCGCCCGGATGCTCCGCGACCACGGCGCCACGAGCGTGCGCGCCGCCGTCAGCCATTGCGTGCTCAACGACATCGCCTACGAGCGCCTCAAGGACGGCATCATCGACGAGATCATCACCACCAACTCCGTGCCGGTGAACCCGCGCGGCCTGCCCATCACGGTCCTTAGCATCGCCCCGCTCCTCGGCGAGGCCATCCTCCGCATCAACAGCAACGAGAGCGTCACCAGCCTTTTCAAGATCAAGGGCTTCTGACTCCGGTTTGCCGTTTGCGGAACCGCCGGCAGCTGCTACTGTCCCGCGCTTACCGCCATTATGAAAAATCTCCCGGCTTTGCTCCTCACGCTCCTTGCCCTTGGCCCGCTGCTCACTGGAGCGGATGCGCCTGCGAAGAAGACCGGCGATCGGGACAAGATGCCCGAGCTGCGGCAGGACAACTCGCCCGTGGGAGACGGCAAGGCCCCCACCGTCACCAGCTACGCCGACGTGCTCGAGACCATCCGCCCCGCCGTCGTCTCCATCTACTCGACCAAGGTCGTGCGCCAGCGCATCCCGCAGTTCTACCGGCAGTTCTTCGGCAACATCCCCGACCAAGAGCGCAAGCTCAGCGGCCTCGGCTCCGGCGTCATCGTGTCCGCCGACGGCTACATCCTCACCAACAACCACGTGGTCGAGGAGGCCGACGAACTCGAGGTCCAGCTCGGCGACGAGCGCAAGTTCCCCGCCAAGATCGTCGGCAACGACCCGAAAACCGACATCGCCGTCATCAAGATCGACGCCGCCAAGCTCCCCCACGCCGTCCTCACCGACAGCGACCGGCTCCGCGTCGGCGACCTGGTCTTCGCCCTCGGCAACCCGCTCGACATCGGCCAGACGGTCACCATGGGCATCGTCTCGGCCACCGGCCGCAAGAACGTGAAACTCCTCACCGACCGCGACCCCGGCGCCTACGAAGACTTCATCCAGACCGACGCCGCCATCAACTTCGGCAACTCCGGCGGCGCGCTGGTGGACGCCAAAGGCCGGCTCATCGGCATCAACAGCGGCATTGCCACCAACAACCAGGGCAACATCGGCATCGGCTTCGCCGTCCCCGTCAACCTCGCCAGCAGCGTCATGCGCAGCCTGATCGAGACCGGCAAGGTCGTGCGCGGCTACCTGGGCGTCTCCACCGAGCAGCTCACCCCCGACCTCGCCGAGTCCTTCGGCCTGCCCCGCGACACCAAAGGCGTCGTCATCATGGACCTTGCCCCCGACGACGGCCCCGCCGCCACAGCCGGCCTGAAACGCGACGACATCATCGTCGAAGTCGATGGCAAGCCCGTCACCAGCCGCGAGGATCTGCGCCTGATGATCGCGCAGACCGCCCCCGGCACCCTGGTCGCCGTCAAATACCTCCGCGAGGGCAAACCCGGCTCGCTCGACGCCACCCTCGGCACATTGCCGGAGGAGGTCGAGACCGCGGGCGAGCTGCTGCCCGGCATCACCGTCAGCCCGTTGACCGACGAGCTGCGCCGCGAGCTCAAGATTGACGGGCGAATAGACGGCTTGCTCATCACCTCCGTCGCCAGCTCCTCGCGCTACGCCAGCATCTTCCCCGAGCGCGGAGTCATCGAGCGCATCAACCGCGTCGCGCCTTCCGACTTGGCCGCGGCCAGGCGCGCGCTCGTCTCCGGCTCCGGCAACCGCGCCCTGATCAACTTCAACGGCCTCCGCCGCTACGTCGTCTTCGACGCGCCGTGATTGCATGGCGGCATCTCCGAATGCCGCCATGCCCGGGTCAAGGTAGGGCGGGTTATCCTTAACCCGCCGCTTGTTGGTGGAACGCGGCCTCTGGACGCGTTCTGAGCGCGTCGGGGACGCCGCGCTCCACCTTTGCAATCGCTTGGAGTGCAGGGCAGCCGCTCGCGGCAGGCCGGCCCGGGGTAGGGCGGGATCGCTGATCCCGCCGTGTCCGGGGTAGGGCGGGTTATCCTTAACCCGCCGCGAGGATCGGCGCGTTAGGGATAACGCGCCCTACCTGATTCAGCTCCCCGGCTTCGTCGCCGGCAGCTTGGCCAGCTCCGGCGGCAGTTGGTCGGCCGGGTAGGTGGGGAAGCTTATCTCCATCAGCGAATATGTCGGCACGCTGAACTTCGCCTGACCCTGGCTGCGGTCCACCAGCACCGCCACCGCTGCGGTCGTGCCGCCGGGCTGCGCGATGATGTCGAGGCACTCCTGCACGCGACCGCCGCGGGTGATGACGTCCTCCACCACCAGCACCTTTTCGCCCGGCGCCAGGGTGAAACCGCGGCGCAGCACCAGCCGGTCGTTCTCCTTCTCGGCGAAGATGAATCGCTTCTTGAACTGCCGCGCCACCTCCTGGCCGATGACCAGCCCGCCCATCGCCGGCGCCAGCACGGTGGTGAACTCCACGCCCCTGAGTCTCGCGGCCAGCAGTTCGCCCAGCCGTTCCACCTCGGGCATGTGCTGGCACACCTGCGCGCACTGGAAGAAATGCCCGCTGTGCAGCCCGGAGCGGAGCACGAAATGCCCGGTCAGCAGGGCCTTCGTGCGCTTGAAGATGTCGAGGACTTCGCCTTGGACGGGATCCATCGCCCCGAAACGTGTGGCATTCCCCGGCAAAAAGGAATTCATTTCTCCCATGCGCACCGTCATCCAACCGCCGGAATCTATGCGTAGCCGCGTTGGAGTGAAGCGACAACGTGGTTGTCGGGGCCACGTTTTCGGCTGGCCGCCTCAAACGCGGCTACTGCCATGAAGCAGCCGGAGCCGGACCTGGAGGACGATCTGGGTGACATCCTCGAGAAGGCCGCCCGGCACCACGCGCTGGCCGCCGACCACATCGCCGCCGCCGCCCGCGTGCCGGTGGACCGGATCAAAGACGCCCTCGACTACCGCTCCGAGCTGACCGACGCCGAGCTGGGCCGGCTGGCGCAGGTGTTGCAGCTCAACGAGGTCGGGCTCATCGCGCTCGCCCGCGGCCAATACCCGCGGCCCGAGCCGGCCCGCCTGCCGTTCCTGCTGCATCCTCTGCGGATGCCCTTCGGGGTCGGCGTGGCCAACGCCTATCTGGTGAGCACCGGGGGAAACCGCGCCGTGCTCTTCGACACCGGCGCGAGCCATGCCGAGCTGCACCGGGCCTGGCCGGCGCAGATCGGGGAACTGGACGGGGTCTATGTCACCCACTACGAGGCCGAGCACGTCGGCGGGCTGGAGCGCGTGCTGCAGGAGAGCGGGCTGCCGCACTTCCACGGGCCGGCCACGCGCCGGTTCGACCGCTGCCGGGCGCTGGGCGAGGGGGAGAAGATCGAGTGCGGCGGGTTCGCCATCACCGCCCACAGCACCCCCGGCCACGCCGCCGAGCACAACTGCTACCGGGTCCGCCTCGCGGTCACCAAGGCATCCGCGGGCTCGCCAGCCGCGGCGGATGAAGTGCTGATCTCCGGCGACCTGATCTTCGCCGGGTCGCTCGGCGGGGGCTATTTCTGCTGCCAGCGGCAGCTCAAGCACTCCCGCCGCATCCTCGATCTGGTGTCTCCGGACATCCTCATCGCTCCCGGCCACGGCCCCCTGACCACCGCCGCCAACGAGAAGCGCTATAACCCGTTCCTAGGATAGGCCTGGGCAGGAAGGTGGAGCGCGTTGCCCCCGACGCGCTCGGGTGAAACGCGTTGGGGCAACGCGTTCCAGCCGGCTAAAGCATCTGCAGGAGGGGCTTTACGCCCCCGAACGGTCGGGCCGAAGCGCCCTCGAAATTTATCTCTTGCTCCCCATGCTTCCGGCACGTCTCATCTGCCCTCTTCTCTTTCCATCGGGGTGTAGCTTAGCCTGGTAGAGCGCTACGTTCGGGACGTAGAGGCCGAGAGTTCGAATCTCTCCACCCCGACCACTTTAACGAGCCGCCCGGAGCAGACTTCGGGCGGCTCGTTGCGTCTAATGGCGACATCCTGAGTCATTTGCAAGATTAGACGATTGCGTCGCTTCGCGTCGAGAAAGATGGCGCCCACGAACGAAACCAAGGCGACTGCGGCGGCGGCGATCCTGTCCTTCGCCGTGCGGGTCCGGCCGGCGCGCGCGCTCGGGGCGAAGAGGAGGTGCTGTAATCGGCGAGCGCCCCGCCGTAGGTGCGCGTGATCTGGCCGTTGGAGGCGATGGCGGAGAGATCGCCGGGCGGTGGCCGCGGAGACGAGACGCCCAGCCAGCGGCAGATCTGCGTGACGGGGAGGAACCCGTCGCGCCGGATCAGCCCGCGCAACTGCTCGCGACGATGATCAACCAGATGCCGGGGCACGCGCATGAGGCCGCCAGTCAGCGAAACCATATGATTGAAGTCAATCGCATGGAAACCACCGGCCCTCCTCCGCCGCCGGACAGTCGGACATGAAAAAACCGCGTCCCGGGGGACGCGGCGGAAAGGCGCCGGGGAGGTTATTTCGCGGGGGCGGCCGGCGGGGGCGGGGGCGGAGCCGAAAGCGGGCTGGCGTTCAGCCGCTGGGCGACAATGTCCACCATGCGCTGGATTTCGAGTTCGGCGTTGCGGCGGTTCACCTTGGCGAACTCGACCTGCTTGCTCAGGTCGAAGGCCGCGCGGTTGGCGGCCTCCTTGTTGTTGCGGAGGGTGTTGAGCTGGAGCTCGAGGTTGGAGGCGTCTAGCGCGAGTTTGTCGGCTTCGCCGCTGTAGAGGGCGATGTCGTCGTTGAGTTTCTGAATGGCGTCGCTGTAGTCGCGCGCTTTCTTGTCGGCCTTTTCGCGCTCTTTTTGCTCGCGCTCGAGCTGGCGCTGCTTGGCGTCTTCGGCGGCTTTGGCCTCGATGGCCCGGCGGCGGGCATCCTCGGCGTCCTGCTTGGCCTTGACGGCGGCCTGGCGGGTTTCCTCCTTGGCGGCCATGTCTTTCTGGGCGGAGACGTAGCCCACGCCGGGCGTGAGGACGAAGGCCAGGAAGAGGATGCCGGGGATGATGACGTAGAGATAAAGGTTTTTCATGTCGGCAAGGGTTCTGGGTCAGCTCTTCTTGGCTTTTTCGGCGGCGGCGGCGGCGGCCTCGGCGGCGGCGCGCGCTTTCTCGGCGGCGTCGATCTTGTCGAGGAGGTCGTAGTAATATTTCACGTTGGACTCGGCCTGCTTGACGTAGGTGCGGAGGAAGGCCTGCTCGTCCACGAAGCTCTTTTTCTCGAGCTCGATCTTCGCGATCTCCTCCTTGACGCCGGCGACGTCCTTTTCGAGGCGCTCTTTCTGCTCGCGGAATCTTTTGCGCTCGGCGAAGGCGCGCTCGCGCTTGTCCTCGAGGTCCTGGCGGGCCTTCTTCTTCTCCTCCTCGATGCGCTCCTCCTCCTCGCGCTGCTGCTTGCGGAGGGCCTGGGCTTGGATGGCGGCGTCGTAGGCGGCTTTGCGGGCGGTCTCGTCGGCGAGGGCCTTCTGTTTGGTCTTCTCGACGATGGCGGCCTTGCGAGTGGCCTCCTTGTCCTCGTATTTCGTGTTGAACTGCAGGTAGAACACGAGGAAGACGATGCAGCCGATGAGCGGGGCCAGGATATAAACCTTGTTCATAGGGTCGGGGGTGCGGGCGGGTGGTTAGAGGCGGTTGAGGCGGGCTTTGCGCTCGGCGATGGCTTCCTCGATGGCCTTCTTCATGGCGGCGCCGTCCTTGGCGCCGTCGGGATAGGTGAGGGCCTGGTCGACGGCCACAAGGGCCTCCTCGAATTTCTTCAGCTCGAAGCCGGTGTAGGCGAGGAAGAGATAGACGGAGTGCGGTTTGGTGAGGTTGCCTTTCTTGACGGCGGCGGCGGCGTGGTTGAAGGCGTCTTCGGTCTTCTCGAGGGAGTAGTAGAGCTGGGCGGCGAGATACTCGAACTGGCCCTGGTTGGGGAAGATCCGGGCGGCCTGCTGGAGAGCCTCGATGGCCTTGAATTCGCGGCGGAGCTGCTGGTAGGAGAAGGAGAGGAGCTCCCAGTTTTTGGGCTCGTTCTCGATGCTGCCGTTGCGGAGGCCCTGCTGGAGCAATTCGGCGGCTTGCTCATACTGGCCGATGTTGAAGTAGATGCCGACGACGTTGAAGTTGTCTTTCGGCGTGTTGAGGTGGCCGGCGGCCTGCGCGCGCTCCATGGTGAGGATGGAGCGGACATCCTGGCCGGTGTTGAGATAGAGGGCGGCGAGCTGCTGCCAGTAGGCTTTGTTGTCGGGCTTCTGCTTGACGAGCAGCTCGAGCACCTCGGCGGCATCCTTGTTCAGGCCGAGCTGGAGCTGGCAGGCGAGTTTGAGCTGGTAGAAGCTGTCGCGGGGATGGGTGGTCAGGCGGAGGCCGGCGTCGGACTGCTCGAGGGCCTTGCGGAGGCGGGCTTGGTCCACGTTGCTGTCGTCCTGGACGGCGCGCTGGTAGAGGAGCGAGGCGTAGAAGGACAGGCCTTCGGGGGTGGGCTTGGGGATGAGCTTCACCCACTGGGCGATGTATTGCTCGGCTTTGTCGTAGTAGCGGCGGATGAGGTTGGCGTCCTTGGTGTTGGAGGCCTCCTGGAAGTAGAGCGCGGCGAGGTAGTAGTTGAATTCGGTGGTGGCCTTCGGGTCGAAGAAGGTCGGGGTGCGGGCGTTGGAGAGGGTGAGGCAACGCTCGAGCGGCTCGATGGCTTTGGAGAGCTCGTTGTTCTGGAGGTAGATCTGGGCCTTCACCTGCTGCAGGATGGCCATGTCGTAGCTGTTCGGATCCACCTGCGGGATGATGGCGTCGATGACGGCGAGGGCGCCGGCGGTGTTCTTGGCGGTGAGCAGCGGCTGGACTTTGCCGAGTTCGGCGGAGGCTTTCTCGGAGAGGCTGTAATTGCGCTCGGGCTGCTGGGCGAGGGCGGCGGCTCCGGCCAGCACGGCGGCGAGGAGGGCGAGCGGACGGCGGAACGGGAGGGGGCGGGCGGTCATGACGGGGGTGATCATTCGTCGCTGAGGTTGAACACGATGGGCACCTGCATCTTGGTGTTGACGGCGCGGCCGCCTTTGCGGCCGGGGCGGAACTTCCACTTGAGGACGGCCTGCACGGCGGGCGACTCGAACTCGCGCTGGCTGGACTTGACGGCGTAGGCGTCCACGACGTCGCCGGCGGAGCTGACGATGAAGGCGACGAGCACGTCGCCGCTGATGCCGGCGCGGCGCATCTCGAAGGGATACTGCGGCTGCACCTGCACGCGGGCCTGCGGGACCTGATCAAGGTTGGCGATGTCGAACAGGTCTTTCATGCCCTTGCCGAAGTTGGCGCCGGGGCGGGTGACGGGGATGTTGACGGCGCCGCGGGCGACCTCGAGGCCGGGGGGCGGGGGCGGCTGGATTTTCTGCTCGAAGGCGTTGATCGGCACGACGGTGGGCAGGTCGATCAGGGAGGGCGGGGCGAGTTCGTTCGGGGTGGGTTCGTCTTCGAGTTCCTCGACTTTCTCCTCGGGGTCCGGGGGCAGCGGGGGCAGTTCCAGGCGGATGACCTGGTCGTCGTCCAGCTTTTGCCGGGCGGGGGGCTTGGGCTTGGGCAGAAAGGACTGGCCCCAGATCATGCCGAAGTGGAAGACGACGGAGATGATGATGCCGATGAGGAGGTCTTTGCGCATGAGGGTCGGCGGGTTACTTGCCGGTGGCGCGGGTGTTGGAGGTCTCGACCGAGAAGCTCTCGATGCCGGCGCTGCGGATCTCGTCGAGCGCGCGGACGGCGGCGCCGAACTTGGCTTTCTCGTCGTTGGAAACCATGATGCGCGGCTCGCCCTTGACCTGGGTCTTGTAGGCGGTGAGGCGCCCGCGCAGCTCGCTGAACTCGATGGGTTCGCGGTTCCAGAAGAGGGAGTCCTCGGCGGAGACCTGGAGGATCACCATCTCGTCTTTGTCGTCGGTCTTGGGCTTGTCCGAGGGCACGGGCAGGTTGACCGGGACGGAGACGATGCGGTTGAGGGAAAGGGTGAAGAGCACGAAGGTGGCGAGGAGGAAGAAGATGACGTCGATCAGGGGGATGATCTCGATGCGCGCCTTCTTCAGCTGCGCGACTTTGATTTTGGTGCCTTCCATGGTGGTAGGATATATGCCGTCAACGCGTTTGCAGGTGCTTTCTTAGGCGCTCACTCCGACTTGGTGCGGGTCTCGACATAGACTTTGGCGAAGCCGGCGCGGCGCACCTGGTCGAAGACGTAGATGGCCTGGGTGAAGTAGGCGCTCTCGTCGCCGTTGATGAGGACGCGGGCCTCCGGGTTCTGGGATTTGAAGACCGGCAGGCGGTCGATGAAGTCGCCCATGGTGATGGGCTCCTTGTTCCAGGCGAGGGAACCGTCCTCGGTCACGGTGATGGTGACGGTGTTGGCGGTGTCGCGGGGCTCGCCGGTGGCCGCCACGGGCAGCTTGACGCTGAGGCCCTCGGACTTATTGAGCGAGAGGGTGAAGAGGACGAAGGTCGCCAGCAGGAAAAATATGACGTCAATGAGCGGGATGATCTCAATGCGCGCCTTCTTGATGCCGCCCGGGCCTGTGCCGCCGCCACCGTGCATGGGGGAAAGGGGTTGGGAGTTGCGTGATTGCCGCGCCGGGCCGCCGCGTCAGCGGACGGAGGCGTGGTTGGCGGATTTGTTGATGATGATCTCGAGCGAGTTGGAGGCGTCCTCGACCTCGTGCTTGGCCTCCTCGAGGCGGGCGTTGAGGTAGTTGAAGGGGAGGAGGCCGGCGACCGCGATGGCGAGGCCGCACATGGTGGCGATGAGCGCCTCGGCGACGCCGCCGGTGATCTTGGTGGCGGCCGAGCCGATGTCGCCGCTGCCGGTGTTGAGCGCGGCGAAGGTGCCCATCATGCCCGTGACGGTGCCGAGGAGGCCGAGCAGCGGGGCGGCGGTGATGCAGGTGTCGAGGGTCGGCAGGCCCTGGCTGAAGCGCTGCAACTCCTGGTTGGAGGCGCGGGTGAAGGCGTTGCCGAGGGAGTGCTCCTTGTGGGTCAGGGCGTAAACCAAGATGCGGGCGACGAAGTCCTGGCTCTTCTTGCCGAGATCGACCGCGCCGTCGATGTCCTTGCCCTCGACCTTCTCGAGCATCTTCTCGACCACGACGTGCTGGCGGCGGCCGTTTTCGCGGAAGATGAAGAGGATGCGCTCGACCACCACGGTGATCATGAGGAACGAGACGATCAGGATCGGCCACATGATGGGGCCGCCGTGCTTGAACAGCTCCATGGTGGTCATGGGGCTGCCGTCGGCATTGGTGAGCAGGATCGCGAAGGGCAGATGTGCGGTGGTCATGGTTGAGGGTGTGTGGATGAAGAGGAGTGGTGTGGGGGTGACGGAAAAGCAGGAGCCGTGCCTTGGTCTGGTGCAATGAGGGCCGTGCGGTTGCTCTTTGTTACTGCCGCGAGCGGGCGTTCGGACCGGGCCGGTGGGGAAAGTGTGGAGGGCTGCGAAGCAAGATTCGGGGGAAGCGAAGCGAGGGGAATGCAATGGTGCTTGTAATCACTTTCCAGTGTCAATGCGGTTTCTGTGCGCCGGCTGGCGAAATCCGCGGATGGCTGCCCGACTAGGACTCGAACCTAGACAGAACGAGTCAGAGTCGTTCGTGCTACCATTACACCATCGGGCAGTGAGCGGAAAATCGCGCGGCGGGCGCCTGTCCAGGCGCGGGCAGCTGTGGCCAAACGAGGGGAGTGGAGCCGGCGACTGGATTCGAACCCGCAACCGCCTGTTTACAAAACAGGTGCTCTACCGTTGAGCTACGCCGGCGAGGCGCGCTGCGCAAAAATCGGAAAGGAAGGAGAAGGTGGGAAACAACGCATTCTGGTGGCTCCCCGGGGACTCGAACCCCGAACCTACTGATTAAGAGTCAGCTGCTCTACCATTGAGCTAGGAAGCCTGGGCAGAACTGGCAAACGTTTATATCGCCCAATCCATGTCAAACCCTTTTCAGGTGGTTTTCCCGAGTGAAACAGCCGCGCGGTTTCCTGCGGTTGCGCGGCGCAAAACGGCGCGGTTGGCGCGACCGCGGCGCCGGCGGGCGGCCCGGTTGTATTGGGTTGAAACCGGCCCGGTGCTGTGGCGGTGTCGGGGCATGAGGCCCGCTGCCCGCGTCCTTGGTCCGCTGCTGGTGCTGGCCGGCGTCCTCCCGGTTTCCGGGCAGCGCGTCGCGCCGGTGGAAACCATCCCTCCGTCCCCGGCGGCCATTGAAAGCGAGGCCGGCGACAGCGACGAGGCCCTGGTGGCGGCGCGAAAGCAGATGGCGTCGGCCGACAGCGAGGCGGACGCGCTGCGCGCGCTCTTCACCATCGTCAACCTCCAGCGCCGCCGCGGCGACTACACCGACGGGCTCGCCGGGGCGCACGACGGGCTGGCGCGCGCGAGGCAGCTCGGCGACCCCCGCCTGCAGATCGACTTCCTCTACCTGCTCGGCCGCATCCACTGGAACCTCGCCGACTATCCGCGCTCGATCGAGGCCCACCTCGAGGAGCTGAAGCTTTCGCGCGAACTCGGCGACGCCTTCGTGCTGGCGCGCACGCACGGCGGCCTCGGCCTCACCTATCAGCGCTTCGGCCGCAACGCCGAGGCGCTGCACCATCTCGAGCTCGGGCTGGCGTTCGCCCGGGTGGCGCCCGACCAGCGCATGCGCAGCAGCATCCTCAACAGCCTGGGCAATTATCACCTCGGCGAGCGGGATTACGTTCGCGCGGCGGACCTCTACACCGAGGCCCTGCGCCTGCGCGAAGAGAGCGGCAACGCGCGCGCCATCGCCGAGACCCTGACCAACCTCGGCCTCGCCGCCGACGGCACCGGCGACCACGCCACCGCGCTCGCCCACCTCCGGCGCGCGCTTGCGACCTTCGAGGCGCTCAAATACCGCCGCTACATCGCCAACACCCACCGCCGCCTCGCCCGCGTGCTGCGCCACGCCGGCCGGCCCGACGAGGCGCTGGCGCACCTGCACACCGCCCGGCAGGTCGCCGGCACGCTCGAGAGCGCGGACGTGCTCGCGGACATCTACCAGGAATACGCGCTCACGCACGAGGCGCGGGGCGACTTTCCCGCCGCGCTCGACTACCAGCGCCGGCTCGCGACGGTCACGGAGCAGGTCCGCAACGAGGCCGACCGGCGGCGGATGGACGAGCTCAACGCCCGTTACCGGCAGGAACAGCGCGAACTGGAGATCGCCCTGCTCCGGCGCGACCAGGAGCTGAAGGCCGCCGAGCTGCAGCGCCGGCGCTCGCAGAACGTCACGCTCGCCGCCGTGTCCGTCGGCGGTGTCACCCTGCTGGGCGCGGTCGTCATCGTGCAACTGGTCCGCCTGCGCGCCCAGCGCCGGCTCAACCGGGCGAACGAGCATGCCCGCGAGCGCGCCGAGGAAGCGCAGCGACTGAAGACCCGCCTGCTCCAGATGGCCTCGCACGATCTCAAGGTGCCGCTCACCGCGCTCAACGCCACGGCCGGGCTCATCACGCGCCACCCGCGCGACGAGTCGGCCGTGCAGCGGCTGGCGCACGGCATCCAGGCCGATACCGCGCGGATGCGCGCGCTCGTGCGCGACTTCCTCGACGCCTCGGCCATCGAGGACGGCAACCTCCAGTTCCACACGGCGGCGATCGACCTGGCGGCAATCGCGGGCGAGGCGGTGGAAAGCCTGCAGCCCGTGGCCGGGCAGAAAGGACAACGGCTCGCGCTGCGGCCTCCCGCCGCCCCGGTGTCGCCGGTGCTGGCGGACGCCGAGCGGCTGCGGCAGGTCTTCGACAACCTCATCGGCAACGCCCTCAAGTTCACGCCGCCCGGCGGCGACATCATCGTGGCGCTGGGCGAGGCGGGCGCCTGGGCCTTCGCCGAGGTGCGCGACACCGGCCCCGGGCTCGGGCCGGCGGACTTCGCGCGGATCTTCGGCCCCTACCAGCGGCTCTCCGCGCAGCCCACGGGGCGGGGCGAGGATTCGACCGGCCTCGGGCTCTTCATCGCGCGCGAGCTGCTCACCCTGCAGGGCGGGCGGCTCGAGGTGCAGTCGCAGCCGGGCCGCGGCGCGGTGTTCCGCGTGCTGCTGCCGGTGCGGGCGCGGGTCGAGGCGAAGTGAGCGCGGGCGCGGCGCTCAGCCGAGGCCGTTGCGCAGGCACCAGCGCACGAGCGTGGGCACGTCGTGCAGCCCGAGCTTGGCCAGGATGCGCGCGCGGTGCTTCTCGACCGTGCGGGCGCTGAGATCGAGCCGCGCGGCGATCTCCTTGGAGACCAGCCCGCGCGCGACCAGCCGCACCACCTCTCGCTCCCGCGCCGACAGGCTGTCGGCGCCGGCGCGCGGCAGCGCCGCCTCGGCCTCGAGCGAAGGCACCGGCGGCGGCACGGTGGCGGAAAAAAACATGCCGCCCTCCAGCACGCATTGCACCGCCCGGTCGATCTGCTCGAGCGGTGAATTCTTGTCCACGAAACCGGCCACACCCAGCGCGACCAGCTCGGCCGGAAGTTGCGCCTCGGGATGGGCCGTGAGGACGACGATGCGGGTGTTGAGATGGTGCCGGCGTATCTCGCGCACGATGTCCCGTCCGTCCATGTCCCTCAGATAGAGATCCACGATCAGCAGATCGGGCGGGCGGGCCAAGCACGCCTTCAAGGCATCCTGCCCGTCGGCGAAGTCCGCAAACTCGGCCGGCGCGAACCGCTTTTGCAGCGCTTCCTTCAACAGCCCCCGGAACGTGGCCGTGTCGTCGACCAGCACGAAGCGAAGGGTGGAAAACTGCGAGGCGGTGGCGACCATGGCTCGGCGGGGCATGAATCTACAGGAACGAGGGGGAGAAGGGGAATTACGTAGGCCTACGCCATCCTGTGGCGGGCTTTCACGCATAGCCAGCAAGAGTGTGCGATGATTATACTTGCGAGGTAAGAAAGGCTGCCCCCCATGGGGTGGTTCTTACCCGGCGTCGAACGCAGGCGCCCGGGCCCGGTTTCAGTCGAGCTTACCCAACACCAAAACCTGCACCAAAAATGAAACGAAACGACCTGTCAGCGTTCGTTCGGGCGGCCTGTGGGCTGGCCCTGTTTGCCCCCTGCCTCGGTTGGTCCCAAGCCGCCCCCGCGGCCACACCTGAAGCCGAGCCGGCCGTCACGATGGAGGCCATCACCGTCACCGGCACCAACATCCGCCGCGTCGACCAGGAAACGACCCTGCCGGTCTCCATCATCGATCGCGACGACCTCGATCTGCGGGCCGCGCCCACGGCTGCCGAGTTGTTCGACTACCTGCCCAGCGGCGGCCCCATCAGCCTCAGCGAGGCCAACATCCTCGGCGCCGACGCCCGCGGCGACAACAACTCGCTCAACCTCCGCGGCATCGGCTCGGGCAACACGCTCGTGCTCATCAACGGCCGGCGCATGTCGCCGCACCCCATCAGCCAGGCCGAGGGCGGCGTGCCCTCGCTGGCCATCAATGCCAACCAGTTGCCCACCGCCGCCATCGACCGTGTCGAGATCCTTCGCGACGGCGCCTCGGCCATCTACGGCGCCGACGCCGCCGCCGGCGTGGTCAACACCATCCTGCGCACGGATTACGAGGGCCTGGAGATCTTCGGTCGCGTGGCCATCACCGAGCATGGCGGCGCGGACGAGTGGCGCATCGGCGTCAACGGCGGCCAGCGTTACAACGACGGCCGCACCCACGTCATCTACACCCTCGACTACTTCCATCGCGATCTGCTCCGCCGCAAGGACCGCGGGTTCTCCTTCGACTCCGACGGCCGCCGGAAGCTGTCCCAGACTCCGCCCGCGCCGTGGGACGGCGTCCCGGTGGACCTCAACGGCACCATCGTGCGCGACAACGATTTCGACAACCGCTCCTCGACCAGCAACTACGGCAACTGGGTGCGCGGCACCTTCGACTCCACCGGCGCGTTTGTCGGCTCCCGCCCCACGGGCAACGCCGGCATCACCACCTCCACCACGCCCTCCACCACGCTCACGACGGCCACCAACGGCACCTTCTTCATGGTGCCGCTCGCCGCCGGCGGCACCGGCTTCCGGCAGACCACGCCTTCGCGCAACATCGACAGCGTGGAGAAGGATTATTTCTACGACCTCAACATCGGCCGCAACCTCCTGCCCGAAACCGACCGCTTCAATTTCTTCGCCCGCGTCGATCACGAACTCTCGGACAACCTCCGCGCCTTCGGCGAGGTCGGCTACTACCACGCCTACTCGCAGACCAACCGCGATCCCGCGGGCGTGGATGCCACGGATGACGGCAACATCCACGTCGGCCTCGACAATCCCTATAATCCGTTCGGCTCGCGTTTCTACCATCCCACCGGCGCGCCCAACGCCGACGGCACTCCGCGCATCACCGGCACGCCCGCGCTCGTGCTCTTCGCCGGCGGCACCGGCGCCCGCCCGCGCGAGTTCCCCAACAAGGAGCTGGAGATCACCTCCAAGGCGTTCCGGGGTGTCGCCGGCCTCGCCGGGCGACTCAACGACAAGTATGGCTGGGAAACGGGCGTGCTCTACTCCCGCAGCCAGACCCGCGATGTCGAGCACTGGAACGTGCGCGAAAGCTTGATGAAGCAGGCGCTCCTCCGCTCCGACGCCACGGCCTTCAACCCCTTCGGCTATACCTTCCGCGTGGTCGGCACGACGGTGCAGATCGACCAGCCCTACACCAATCCCGCCAGCGTCGTGAACGCGCTTTACGAGGACTTCATCCGCGAGGGCACCACCGAGGTCGCCGCTTGGGACGCGAAGATCAGCGGCCAGCTCTTCGAGTTCTGGAACATCCCCGTCAGCTTCGCCCTTGGCAGCGAGCTCCGTTATGAGACTTACGCAGACTGGCGTCCGCCTTTCGCCGGCCTCAATCCCGCCGGGACCGGACTGCCCACCGACGACAACGACTTCATCGGACTGAGCCCCAACCTCAACCTCAGCTCCGACCGCAACATCATCTCGGCCTACGGCGAACTGCTCGTGCCCGTCTTCGGCGCGCACAATCGCAAGCCTCTCTTCCACGCCCTCGAATTTTCCGCCGCCGGCCGCTTTGAGAAGTTCAGCGACTTTGGCGACGCCACCAAGCCCAAGATCAGCATGGCCTGGCGTCCGCACCGCACCCTGCTGTTGCGCGCCTCCTACAACGAATCGTTCCGCGCGCCCAACCTCGTGCAGACGAACACCCAGCCCCTCCAGCGCTCCGTCTCCGGAGTCACCGACGACTACCGCACGAGCGTCACCGGCCTTCTCAGCGACGGTTCGACCAGCCGCCGGGTGTTCCGCCAGGGCAACGCTTCCCTTGAACCCGAGACCGGCGACACCATCACCTACGGCTTTGCGCTTGAAGTGCCCTTTGTCAAAGGCCTCACCATCACGCTCGATTACTGGAAATTCAACGGGCAAAAGGTCATCGACAACCTCTCCGCCTCCGAGCAGATCGACCGCGACGAGGCGCTGCTCGACGCTTTCACCCAGGCGCAGATCGCCGCCGGCACCAGCGCGAACAACGCCGTCACCAACTCCGGCTCGGCGAACTACGTCGGCAACCTGAAGGTCACCCGCGCCGCCGTCACCCAGGCCGACCGCGACGCCTTCGCGCTCTTCAACTCCCCCCGGCCCACCTCGTCGCAGCGCGCGCCCGTCGGCGCCATCATCTCGGTCATCGACGACTACCTGAACCTCGCCGGCCGCGATCTCGAGGGCTACGACATGGGCTTCACCTACAAGCTGCCCAGGTTCTCCTTCGGCCAGTTCACCCTCAAGGGCGACGCCACCTACATGACCCGCTTCGACACCCAGCTCGAGGAGGGCGCCGTCGTCGAGACCGTCCTCACCGAGGACGGCCGGGCCAAGCTCAAGGGCAACCTCGGCCTGACCTGGCGCCACCAGAAGTGGAACGCCGGCTGGTTCACCAACTACCTCGGCAGCTACATGGATCCGGGCGGCGCGCTCCCGAACGGCGCCACCGGCCAGGCCCAATACGAGGCGCTCGGCAAGCCGAAGTATATCGCCGTGTTCGAGGACGTGGGCGGCGTGGTCCGCTACCGTTACAAGACCGACAAATACATCACGCACAACGCGCACGTCGGCTACAAGTTCGGCAAGCGCGACGGCCTCCTGTCCGACTTCACCGTCCGTTTCGGCATCAACAACGTGCTGGACGAGGATCCCCCGGCGAACGACGACTCCTCCGGCTACGACCAAGGCAACCCCCGCGGCCGGATGTTCTACACCGAGTTCTCGAAGAAGTTCTGAACTTGGTCCTGCCGGACAGTTCCCGGGCCACGCGCACCCTTCGGGGCGCGTGGCTCTTTTTTGCCGCCACGGGCCTGGCGCTGGCGGATGCCGTGCCGGTCAGGGTCGAACCGGTCACCGCGCCGCACGGCATGGTCGTCGCCGCGCATCCCGAGGCCGCCGCCATCGGCGTCGAGGTGCTCCAGGCCGGCGGCAACGCCGTGGACGCCGCCGTGGCCGTCTCGCTCGCCGTCGGCGTGGCCGAGCCCTACGGCTCCGGCCTCGGCGGCAAGCTCGTCCTCCTCTATCACGAGGCGGCCACCGGGCGCACCCAGGCGATCGAGGCGATGGACCAGGCGGGCTGGTCGCTCAACCCCGAGACGTTCCGCAAGCTGCCCGAGGACAACCGCCGCCACGGCTGGAAATCCGTCTGCGTGCCCGGCCTCGCCGCCGGGCTCGAGCTGGCGCACCAGACGTGGGGCGTGCGCCCGTGGGCCGACAACGTCCGTCCGGCGATCGGGCTGGCCCGGCGCGGTTTCACCATCCTGCCGAAGACCCGGGATCTCTTCGAGGAGCGTGAGGACTGGCTGCGCGGCGACGCGGAGATTTCCCGGCTTTATCTGCCCGGCGGCAACTTTCCCGAGATCGGCTCCCGCCTGCCCAACGAGGATCTGGCCCGGACCATGGAGCGCATCGCGGAGGGTGGCGCCGCCGCCTTCTACCGGGGCCCGGTCGCCGAGGCCATCGTGGCGGCCGCGCAAAAGGGCGGAGGATTTCTCACCCTCGATGACTTCGCCCGCTACGTGGCCCGCATGGTCAAGCCGGTCGGCTCGTCGTGGCGCGACCTGCTGATCGTCAGCGGCCCGCCGCCGTCCACCGGGTCGGCCCTGATGCTGCCGATTCTCGTGGCGCTGGAGCCGGTGAAATGGTCCGGCGCGCTCCGCACCGCGGAGAATCTCGACCGGTTCGGCCGGGTCTGGCAGCAGGTGCAGCCGCGCGTCGCGAGTTCCGTGGCCGACGTGCCGGAGGCGCGGGACAACATCGCGGCCATGCTGGGCGAGAAATTCATCACCGAGGTCCGGCAGAAGGCCGGTCTCGTCCCCGCGCCGAAGAACGCCGCGCGGTTCTTGGATGAACCTGGCGCCTTCACCGCTTCCATTGCGGCGGAATCCGGCGAGAGCAACGACTCCACCACGCATTTCATCGTGGTGGATGCGCAGGGCAACATCGTGTGCGCGACGCAGTCGCTGAGCCTGCACTTTGGCGCCGGCGTCGTCGCTCCCGGCACCGGCGTCGTCCTCAACGACACGATGAGCAACTTCGCCTTCTCCAATCCCCGCAGGGTCAATTTTCTCGCGCCCGGCAAGCGTCCGCGCAGCACCGTCACGCCCACCATCGTCCTGCGCGACAAGCGCCCGGTGCTCGCGCTCGGCATCCCCGGCGCGCAGCGCATTCCGACCGCTGTCACGCAGGTGCTGCTCGATCATTTCGCCTTCAACCGTCCGCTGGCCGAGGCCATCGGCGACACGCGGCTGCATCCCGTCAACCCCGTCCTCTCCGACGATCCGAACAACGTCTTCGAGACCGAGGAATCGCTGCCCGCCGGCGTCGCAACCGGCCTTGCGCAGCTCGGCTGGAAGGTCGAGCGCAAGGAGCCGGCCGGCACCGGCCGGCATTTCGGCGGGCTCAACGCGATCGAGCTGCATCCCGACGGTTCGCGCACCGGCTACGCCGATCCCCGCCGCACCAACGCCGCGGCGGGCTATTGAGCGGCGCGCCGCCGCTTCTGCGGGCTGCCTGGGTTGCCGGGCCGGAGGGCCAGCATGTATTTGCTCACGGCCTGCGGGGTCACGCCGAGCAGACGCGCCGCCTCGCTCTGGTTGTTGCCCGTCTTCCGCAGCACGCTGCGGACCAGCTCGTATTTGACCGTCCGCAGGTAGTCTTCGAGGGAAAAGCCCTCGCGGATGCGCGGAGCGGCCGGGTTGAACACGTTCGCCATGTTCAGTGCGAGGTCCAGGGCGATGTCCGCGGCTTGGATCGTGGGTTGCTCGGACTGCACGACCGCGTGCTCGATCACCCGGCGCAGCTCGCTGATGTTGCTGGGCCAGGCATGGCTTTCCAATTTGGCGAGTGCACCGCTGGCGAAGCGTTTCGGTCGGGGCAGGGTCCGGTTCAGGCGCTCGAGCTCATCATGGGCCAGCAGAGCGATGTCAGCCGGATGCTCGCGCAGCGGGAGCAGGCTGACGGTGTTCAACTGCAGGCGGCGCCATGCGCCGGGGGAGAAGCGCCCCTGTCGGACTTCCGTGTCCAGATCCCGGTCGGTGGTGAAGATGAAGCGCATCCATCCGCACCGGCGTCCGTCCGCGACCGGCCGGGTAATAATGGCCGTCGGCGGCGGCGTGCAGCAGGCGCTCCAGCAACGGCCCGGGGATGTGCTGGCATTTTATCAGCACCAGCGTGCCCGATGCCGCCTGGTGCAGCTTGCCTTCGTTGTCGCGGTCGTCCTCGCCGAAGAAAACCGCTTCGAAAAGAGCCGGCGGCAGGGTGGCGCAGTTGAAGATGATCAACGGACCATTTTGCCGCGCCCCGAGCTGATGGATCAGGGCGGCGTAGAGCTGCTTCTGGGTGCCGGGTTCGCCCTGGACCAGCAGCGGCGCATCATGCCGGCAGAGCTGCAATGCCTGTTCGACGGAACGGACCGTGAAGTAGTGTCGCGGCACCAGGCTTCCGGGGCCCTGCTGTTCGGCATCGTCCCAGCGGTCGCGCCGGGCTGAGATCTGCGCCAGCCGGGCGGGGTCGACCCGCGCCAGCGGCTCGCTCCAATCCAGTTCGCGCAGCAGCCGCGGTCCCGCCAGCCCGTCATGCACGGTCCGGCGGAAGTTCAGCAGGCGCGCGGGGAACTCGCCTGCCGCGACCATCAGCACGAGGCAGGCGTGGATCTCCGGCGGACACGACAGCAGCGAGATGAAATAGGTGTCGTCGGGATGCTCTTGCCGCACGCCGGCCAGCAAGGGCCGGAGCTGGGACAGTATCTCGGAATGATTCGTGGTGTCCGCTGCGTCGAGACGGCGGAGTTCGATCTGCAGCTTGGGGTGCAACTGCCGGATGGCGGACGCCGTGCGCTCCAGCTCCTCGTGCCGGTGGGGGCGTCCCGCCAGGACGACACGGTCGAAATTGCGGCTGGCGAGGATGGACAGCACCGGGCCCTTCTGCCGGCCATCCTCATGGGCTTCCCGGAAGTAGGGATCGAGCGCTCCGGCAAATGTCAGCAGCGTGCGGCGGGGCATGGCTGGATGAGTTGAAACGTTCGTTGCAGAGTTAAACGGAAATTGAAATCATTCTTTTTGCCCGTCCGCCGGCTTCCGGCGTGTGTGACCGGCGATCCGATGCGTCCTTCGCCTTCCAGCGTGCCACGCCGATTCCCCGAAAGGGGAGGGAGACGGTGTTTCACTCGGGCCGTGGGGGTCATGGGTGTGCTGATGCTGTCCGGGACGGCGGGAGCCGGGGCGGAAGGCGACCTGCGTGTGCTCCTGGCCGGACAGGCGCTCATCAAGCACGACCTGCGGAAGGAGCTGCCCGATCGCTTTCCTGCCATCGCCTCGCTGGTGCGAGCTGCTGCGCCGCATGTGGCGTTCACCGACCTCGAGACCGCTCTCCAAGGAGCTTTCGGCGGCCGGCCGACCCGTGACACCGAATTCTTCCATGCCACCAGCCCGGCCGTGCTCGATTGCCTGATAGATGCCGGCTTCAACCTGCTCGCGACAGGCAATAATCACTCGTGGGATCTCGGGCCCGAGGGCGTCCTCTCTACGCTCGCCGAGGTTGATGCGCGCGGATTGGCGCGCGCCGGATCGGGCCGCAACCGCGGCGAAGCCGCCGCCCCTGCATTTTTGGAAACACCGGCCGGCCGTGTGGCGCTGGTGGCCTTCGCTTCGGGCAAGCTGCGCGACAGCGGCGCGGCCGCCATGCGACCCGGCGTGAACGAAGTCCGGCTCGACGCCGAGCAGCGCATCGTGACCGAGGATTGGGAGCGGGTGCGGGCGGCGGTGCGGCTGGCCGCGGCCCATGCCACCTGCGTCATCGTTTACCAGCACGACCACTATTGGGAGGAGGACAGGCTCAAGACGCCGGAGTGGAAGACCAAGCTGGCCCGCGACTGCATCGACGCCGGCGGCACGATCTTCGTGTCTCATGGCGTTCCGCAGCTCCACGGCATCGAAATCCACCGCGGTCGGCCGATTTTCTACGGGCTGGGCAGCTTCATCTTCCACACCGGCACCAAGCCCGGTCACTACGCGCCCGAGGTCTGGCAATCGGTGCTGGCCGACCTGACTTTCACCGCTGGCCGGCTCGGCGCGATCCGGCTCCGGCCGGTGCTGTTGAACGAGGCCGGCTTTGATCCCGCGCGCTTCAACCAGACCCGCGGTGCGCCGCGGGCCGCCGCCGGGGACGAGGCCCGGCGCGTGCTCGAACATCTGGCCGCCCTATCCCGCCGGCATGGCACGGAGCTGCTCATCGAGGGAGACACCGCCCTCGTGAGGCTGCCGCAATGATTTCAACCCCGCAACCACCCGACATGAAAACACCATCCGTCCGTTTCCTCGCGGTCACGCTCCCGGCGTGCCTGGCCATGCTGCCCTCCGCCCTCACCGCCCAGTCCGTGCCGGCTGCTCCCGATGAGGAAAAAGGCGTGGTGCAGATGCAGAGCTTCACCGTCACCGGCACATTCCTGAAGCGCCTCGAGGAGGAGAAGGCCCTGCCCGTGACCGTGGTCACGGAAGAGGAGATCAAGCTGCGCGGTGTCGTGACGCCGGCCGAATTGTTCGCCAGCCTGCCGCAGGCCGGGCGGGTGCCGATCAGCGAAAGCCAGGCATCGGGCGCCGATGCGCGCGGCGATATCGCCACGGTCAGCCTGCGCGGGCTGGGCTCGGGCAACACCCTCGTTCTCCTCAACGGCCGGCGGCTCGCCCCGCACCCCATCTCGATGCCCGAGGGCAACATCGGCGTCCCCAGCATGGGCACGAACATCAACGTCCTGCCGACCGCCGCCATCGCCCGCGTCGAGGTGCTCCGCGACGGTGCCTCCGCGATCTACGGCACCGATGCGACCGCCGGCGTCATCAACACCATCCTGCGGCGCGATTACCAGGGGTTCGATCTTTCGACCCGGTTTGCCACCACCGAGCACGGCGGCGGCACCGAATGGCGCGCAACCCTCGCTGGCGGCCTGTCCTTCAACCAGAACCGGACCTCGCTGGTGTTCAACTACGACTTCCTCAATCGCGAGGCGATCCGCAACTCGGAGCGCGACTTCTCGCGCAACGCCGACTTCCGCACCCGGGCGCCCGCGCCGTGGGACGGCTCGACCGCCGATAACACGGTGGACCTGCGTTCCGACCGCGGCTTCTTCGGCCGTTTCCAGCGCGGCACGGTCACCGCTGCCAACACCGTCTCCGGTTCCCGCCCCGCCGGCGTGACTTCCGCGCAGATGGCGACCAACGGCACCTTCTATTTCGTGCCCACCGCTCCCGGCGCGACCACCCGCACGATGCAGGCCACCGAGCCCGACCGCTCCCTCACCTCGGCGGTCGGCGGCTATTACATGAACGTCGCCGATTTTCGTTTCCTCCTGCCTGAGACCAGACGCCACAACCTCTATGCTTCGCTCGACCACCAGTTCAACAGCCGGCTCTCGCTCTTCTCCGACCTGACCTACTACCGGTCCGACTCCCACAACGAGCGGGAGCCATCCCGCATCGACAGCACCGCGGACAACAACATCTTTGTTTCTGCGGACAATCCGTGGAATCCTTTCGGCTCGCGCTTCTACTCGCCGACCGGCGCCCCCAATGCCGACGGCACTCCGCGCCTCACCGGCACGCCCTCCACGGTGGTGCTCACCCGCGTGACCCTGCCGGAATTCGGCCCGCGCCTGATCGATGTGCGCTCCGAGACTTGGCGCGCCCTGGCCGGCCTGCGCGGCGCCGCCTTCGGCGATTGGAACTGGGAGTCGGCCGTCCTCTATTCATGGGCTGAAACCGTCGATCTGGAGTCCAACGCCATCAAGGAAAGCGAGCTGCGCGACGCCGCCGAGCGCGCCACGAGCAGCGCGCTCAACCCCTTCATGACCACCTTCTCCGTTTCGGGCGGCGCGCTGCTCGCGAGCGGGACTCGGTTCGTGAATCCCGAGTCCGTCATCGCCCCCTTGCGCGGCACCTTCTACCGGCGCGGCGAGACCACGGTCGGCAGCTGGGATTTCCGCATCAACGGCTCGCTCTGGAATCTCCCGGCCGGTCCGCTCGGCCTGGCCGCCGGCGGCGAATACCGCCGGGAAACCTACGAAGACTTCCGTGACGCCGAATCGGGCCGGCTTTCGGCCGCTGATGTCTCGCGCCTCAACCTCCAGGCCCGGCTGGTCGGCGACAACAACTACATCCAGGTCAGCCCCTCGGACGACACCGATGCCAGTCGCAACCTGACTGCTGCGTTCGCCGAGATCGCCGTGCCGCTCTACCGCAACCGCGAGGGCACGGGCCTCCAGTCCGCCGAGCTCTCCAGCGCCGTGCGCTTCGAAAACTACTCGGACTTCGGCGACACCACCAAGCCCAAGGTCGGGCTTTCCGCCCGGGCCTTCGACTGGATGCTGCTGCGCGGTTCCTACAACCAGGCGTTCCGCGCGCCCAACCTCGCCTCGTTGTTCTCCGGCGCGGTGCAGCGCAGCATCACCGGCGTCAACGATTCCTACCGCGCCTCCGTGACCAGTTCGTCGGACGACGGCACCACCGCCCGTCGCGTTTCGCTGCGCACGGGCAACCGCGGTTTGAAGCCCGAGGAGTCGGAGACCCTGACCTTCGGCGTCGTCCTCGAGCCGCCGGCGCTCAAGGGGTTTTCCTTCGGGATCGACTGGTGGCGGATGGAGCAGACCGATGCCATCACGCGGCTCAATGCCGGCAACATCATCGCCGAGGACACTGCGCGCCTCCTTGCCGCCAACGCCGCGGCGGTCGGGCAGCCCGTCACCGCCGTGGATCTGAGCAACGCGGGCAGCCCGAACATCATCCGCAATGCCGTGACCCCCGCCGACCAGGCCGCCTTCGCCGCTTACAACGCCTCCCGTTCCCGCGACCAGCAGCGCGCCGCCGTGGGCACCATCAGGTTCGTCGGCGAATCCTATCTCAATGCCGCGGGCCGCAAGCTTTCCGGCCTGGATTTCCTCGTCGGCTATCGTTCGCCCAAGACGGCCTACGGCACCTTCCGCGCCGTGGCGGAAGCGTCCCATCTCCGCCGGTTCGACGAGGAACTGGTCGTCGGCGATCCGGTCAGCGAATTGAGCTGGACCGACGGCAACACCCGTTGGAAGGGCACGCTGACTCTCAATTGGAAATACGACGATTGGAGCGTCGGCTGGGTGACCGACTACACCGGACGCACCAAGGATTCCACCATCCGCACGACGGCGCTGACCGCGCCTTGGATCTCCAGCGAAGGGTTCCTCATCGTGGATGAGGCGTGGGTGAGCAAGTTCAGCGTTACCCGCCAGATCCGGCGCAGCGGCTGGCTGGGCAATTCGTCTGTCCGCGTCGGCGTGAACAACGTTTTCGACGCGGAACCGCCTTTCGGCCTGGGCGGCGATACCGACGGCTACCTGCGCGGCTTCGGCGATCCGCGCGGCCGGGCCTACTACGTCGAGATCTCCAAACGGCTCTGATCCGGGATCCTAATCGCATTGCCCGCGGCGCGGTCTCCCCGCAGCGTCGCGGGCGTCGGATTCCCCATGAGCCTTTCCCCGGCCACGCCCAGTTTCGTCGTCCGCCTCCCACCCCCGGATCGCGCGGTCCCGGTGGTCTTCGACTCGCCGCACAGCGGCATGGAATGGCCGGCGGACTTCACCCCCGCCGCGCCGCGGGAGGCCATTCTGACGACGTGGGATGCGTTCGTGGACGAGCTTTGGGCGGACGCTCCGGCCGGTGGCGCCACCTTGATCGCGGCCTGCTTTCCACGCGCCTACATCGACGTCAACCGGGCGGAGGATGACATCGATCCCGCGTTGCTGGACGGCCCCTGGCCGCAGCCTCTGGCCACCACCGATTACAGCCGGCGGGGCATGGGTCTCATCCGGCGCTTCGCCCTGCCCGGAGTGCCGATGTATGACCGCCCCCTCGCGGTGGCCGCGGTTGCGGACCGCCTGCAGGATTGCTACCGCCCATATCGGACGGCCCTGCGGAACCGGCTCGACGAATTGCACCGTGCGCATGGCAAGGTCTGGCACTTCAACTGCCACTCGATGAAGTCGCGCGGCAACGGGATGAACGTGGATGAGGGCGCCTTGCGGCCGGACATCGTGGTGAGCGACCGGCAGGGGCGCACGGCCGATCCGGAGTTCACGAGCCGGGCGGCGGAATGGTTCGCCGGCCGCGGGTTCAGCGTGAAGATCAACGATCCCTACCGCGGCGGCGACCTGGTGGCGACGCACGGGGATCCGGCGCAGGGCCGGCAGAGCATCCAGATCGAGATCAACCGGGCGCTCTACATGGACGAGGCCGGCTTCGCGCGCGGCCCGCGGTTCGCGGAGGTCCGCCGCCTCATGGGCAGATTTGCCCGCGCGCATTGCGAGCTGGCGCGGGAGAAGATGGCGGGCAACATCGCGCGATGAGTTTCGCCGCCGGCCCGGCTTTCCAGCGCCTCCTCGACCGCATCGAGCGGGCCGGCAACGCCCTGCCGCATCCGGCGACACTTTTCGTCCTGCTGGCCGGATCGATCGTCATGCTTTCGTGGCTGCTCGGGCTGCTGGGGGTGGAGGTGGCCCACCCGCTCACCGGGGCCGCGGTGCGCCCGGTGAATCTGCTCTCGGTCGCCGGCCTGCACCGCCTCGTGACGGGCTTGCTGCCGAGCTTCCTGAACTTTCCCCCGCTGGGCCCGGTGCTGGTCTGCCTGCTCGGACTCTCGGTCGCGGAGCACAGCGGGCTGCTCGGCGCCCTGGTGCGGCTGGTGGTGGGGGTGGCGCCACGCCGGCTGCTGACGCTGATCGTCGTCTTCTGCGGGGCGATGTCCCACACGGCGGGCGATATCGGATATGTGCTGCTGATTCCGCTCAGCGCGGCGTTGTTCCACGCCTCCGGCCGGCATCCGCTCGTGGGTCTCGCCGCTGCCTTCTCGGGTGTCTCGGGTGGATTCGCCGCCAACCTGCTGTTGTCGCCGACCGACGTCGTTCTGGCCGGGCTGACCGAGCAGGCGGCGCGATTGATCGCGCCGGGCTACGCGGTGTCGCCGATGGCGAACTACTATTTCCTGGGCGCCTCCGTGTTCCTGGTCACGGCCGTTGGCACGCTGGTCACCGACTTCATCGTGGAGCCGCGGTTCGCGGAGTATCGCGGCGAGATCCGCGCCGAGCCGCTCGCGCCGCTGACGCCGCCGGAGCGGCGCGGTCTGCGCTGGGCGGCGGCGGTCCTGTTCGGGCTGGTGCTCTTCGTGGTCGGCGGGCTGGTCACGGCGGGCGGCTACCTGCTCGATCCGGAGCGGCCCGGTTTCGTCGGCTCGTATTTCGTGCGCGGCTTGGTGTTTTTCATCTTCCTGTTCGGGCTGGCGCCGGGCCTCGCCTACGGCCTGGCCGCGGGCACCCTCCGGCGCGATGCCGACGTTTACCGGGGCATGCAGAAGAACATGGAGCTGATCGCAGGCTATCTCGTGGTGGTCTTCTTCATCGCACAGTTCGTGAACATCTTCAACTGGACCAATCTCGGCGTCATCCTCGCGGTCAAGGGCGCGGCGTTCCTCCAGGCGCTGCAGCTGGGCTTCGTGCCGCTGCTGGTCGGGCTCATCCTGCTCACGGCGACGATCAACATCTTCCTCGGCTCGGCCTCCGCCAAGTGGGCGATGCTCGCGCCCATCTTCGTGCCGATGTTCATGCTGCTCGGCTATTCGCCCGAGCTGACCCAGGCCGCCTATCGCCTGGGCGACAGCCTGACGAACATCATCACGCCGCTCTCCTCGAACTTCCCGCTCGTGCTGATGTTCGCCCAGCGTTACGAGCCCAAGGCGGGTATCGGGACGATGACGGCCACGATGCTGCCGTATTCCCTCGCCAACCTGGTCTTCTGGACCCTGCTGCTGGTCGGCTGGGTGGTGGTGGGCTGGCCGGTCGGGCCGGGAGCGCCGCTGGTGTTCGCCCGCTGAGAAGAGTCAGCGGCTGGTTTCGACCGCGCCGTCGCGGCGGGGATCGGCGGCTCCGGTCCATCGGCCGTTTTCGAACGCGACGGCATGCACGCCGCCGAAGTAGGCGTTGCGGTCGCTGATGGCGATGTCGGTGGGGAGGCGCTGCAGCTTCCAGCCCGCGGTCTCGCGCCAGGAAGTGGAGGCGGTCGCGGCGACCGGATCCTCGATGTAGATCCTGTCGGGCGGCACGACGTGCAGCCGCGTCGCCGCGACAGCGTCTTTGATCGGCTGGCCGGCGAGCCAGCGCTGCGTGACCTGCGAGACGGCCGAGATGATGCGCGCGCTGCCGGGGCTGCCGACGGCGAGCACGGGCCGGCCTTCGCGCGCGGCGATGGTGGCGCTCATCGAGGAATAGGGCATCGCGCCGGGGCGCAAGGCGAACGGGTGGTCCGGCTGGCCGGTCTCGAACTCCTTCATGTAATCGTTGTAGAAGAACCCGAGATCCTTGGCGGCCACCCAGGCGCCGAAATACGAGTTGATGCTCGTGGTCACGGCCACGGCCATGCCGTTGCGGTCCACCACGGAGAAGTGCGTGGTTTCGCCGGACTCCTTGCCCGCCAGCTCGGCGGCCTTCTCCTTGCTGATTCGCTCGGCGGTCTCTGGTCCGTGATTGACCATGTCCTTGACGGGGTGCTCGCGACGGTAGGTGTGCGCGAGCATGAGGGCCTTCATCACGAGCTCGTCGCGTCGCGGTGAGTTCACGGCGAGAGTCTCGGCCGGGTTCCGCTCGAGGAGATTCAGGATCTGCAGGACGACCCAGCCGCCGCACGGCGGAGGCAGGGTGTAGATGTTCGTGCCGCGGAAAGTGCCGTGCAGCGGCGCCTGCTCGCGCGGCGGCGGCAGATTGGCGAGGTCCTCGTAGGTGATCCAGCCGCCGTTGGCCGCCATGTCGGCGGCGATGGCCCGGGCGATGTCGCCGCGATAGAAGTCGTCGGCGCCCTTCTCGGCGAGCCGGCGCAACGTGCGGGCGAGCACGGGCTGCTTCCAGAGCGTGCCCTCGGCCGGCACGGAGCCGTCGGGGTTGAGGAAATACTCCCGGGCCGATGCGCTGGCCTGGAGATCCTTCGTGTGGCGCGTCATGACCTTGTGGCGGAACGGGCCGATGACGAAGCCTTGCTCGGCGCTCCGGATGGCGGGCGCGAGGAGTTGCGCCCAAGTGATCCGCCCGCTGCCATGGCGGCGCCACGCGTGGTCGAGCGTGCGGACGGTGGTGGGGATGGTGGCGAGACGATGGCCTTTCAGAGCAGCCGGATCGGCGCCGCGCGGCGTGGCGGCGGGGGCGAAGCTGGTGCCGTTGAGCACGAGCGGCTGGCCGCCGGGCTTCATCAGGAGCATCTGCATGCCCGCGCCGAGGCCCGACATCGCCGGCTCGGTGACGGCGAGGGAGAAGGCGACGGCGCAAGCGGCGTCGATGGCATTGCCGCCGGCGTCGAGGATCTCGCGGCCGGCGGCGGCGGCCTCGGGCGAAGCGGCGGACACCACTCCCTGCGCGGGCAGGGCGGCCGGCACCGCGAGCAGCAGCAGCGGCAGGAGGAGCTTTTTCATGTCTGGAAGAAGTAGCGGAGGCTCAGTTGGCCGCCCAGTCCGCCATGCGCTCGAAGGCTTCGACGGTGTTTGCGCAGTGCTTGCGCAGGAATTTCTCGTCCACCGCCTCGCCGGCCTCGGCGGCCTTGAGCGCGGCGGCGCCGTCGAAGTTGACGTAGGAGAGCCGCAGGGTCAGCTCGTCGCGCGGCCGGCCGAAGGCGTCGCCCGGCAGGGTGGCGACGTCGGTCTGCTCCAGCATTTTTTGCACGAGAGTGGCGGAATTGGTGACGCCCTTGGCGGCGAGCTTCTCGCGCATGGGGCCGAAGTCGGGGAAGAGATAAAACCCGCCGTCGAGCCGCGGCAGGCGGCAGCCGGCGCGCAGGAGCGTCTCGCGTCCGAACCGGCCGAGGACGCCGAGGATAGCCTGGCAGTGCTTCAGGTATTGCTCGATTTCCGGGCCGCCCTGGAAGGCGCGGATGGCGGCGTGCTGGATGGGCGCGCTGACTGACGTGTAGGTTTCCGTGGCGATGACGGCCATGGCGGCGCACAACCACTCGAGTTCGCCGGGGAAGGAAAACACGCCGAGCCGCCAACCGCCGGCGCCGCACCATTTGCTCAACCCCGTGGAGACGATCGTTCCCTCGGGATAGTGGTGCGAGATGCTCACGGTCCGCCCGGAGTGGTCGAGATCGGAGTAGATCTCGTCGGAGACCACGAGCACCTGGTGGCGGCGGACCACGGCGGCGAGCGCGGCCAGCTCGGCGTCGCTGTAGTTCACGCCCGTCGGGTTGTTCGGATAATTGAGGATGAGCAGCCGCGGCACGCCGGGCGAAGAGGAGCAATGCGCGTCGAGGGTCTCGGGCAGCAGCTTGTAGTCGTGGACGAACTCGGTCGGCAGCCACTTGACGCGCCGGCCGATGATGCGCGCCTGCGGGGCGTAGGAGACCCACGAAGGGCTCGGCACGAGCAATTCGCCGGCATAGGCCACCTGCGTGAGGAAGATCAGTTCCTTCGAACCCGGACCGACCAGAACCTGCCGGCGGGCGCGCTCGATGCCGTGCCGGCGGTGCAGGAACTCCGTGACCGTCTCGCGCAGCGGGCGCAGGCCGCGGACATGGACATAGTCCTTCTCGGGGGCGGCCTTGCGAAGGGCCTCGACCACCACGGGCGGCACGGGGAAGGGCGACTGGCCGAGGCCGAATTTGTGGATTTTCCGGCCTTGGCTGATGAGTTCGTTGCTCAGCTCGTTGACGGCCAGCGTGGCCGACGGGCCGAGCCCGAGGACGTTTGGATTGAGGTGGGGGGAGGAAAGGGGGGATGCGGACATGGGAAAACGCTGACATTCAGCCACAAGCATCCGGTCGGGGCAACGGGAAAACCGGGTGGAAACTACGCCTGTGCCGGGCGTAAAGTTTCCCCTTGCCATGCCTGCGCGCGTGCTCTGTTTTCGCCGGCTCCCTCCATGCAAAAGACCAAAAAGTCCGTTGCCAAGCGCTTCAAATTGTCCGCCAAGGGCAAGTTGATCCGGCGCACGCCCGGCTTCCGTCACCTGCTGGCCGCAAAAAGCACGAAGTCCAAGCGCCGTGCTTCCCGCGACAAGCTCGTGGCCGACGGCCATGCGGAGCCGCTCAAGCGCTGTCTGCCCTTTGGGCTCTGAACCGACAGCCGAAGCGAAACACTAACTTCGCCAAGCGGGTGACCTCCAACGAACCGACCCGCCGGCGACCCAACCACCTAAAATAACATGGCTCGTGTCACCAACTCCCCCGCGTCGCGCAAGCGCCGCAAGAAAGTGCTGAAATACGCCAAGGGCTATTTCGGCAACAAATCGAAGCTCTACCGCTACGCCAAGGACGCGGTCCAGCACGCCTGGCAATACGCCTACATCGATCGCAAGAAGAAGAAGTCCGCCTGGCGCGGCCTCTGGATCGTGCGGCTCAACGCCGCCTGTCGCGAGGCCGGCATCAGCTACAGCCGCTTCATCGAAGGCCTGAAGGCTGCCGGCATCCAGCTCGACCGCCGCGTCCTCTCCGACCTCGCGATCCAGGACGCCGTCGCGTTCAAGTCGCTCGTCGCGCAGGCCCAGGCTGCGTTGAAGGCGAAGGCTTCGTCCGCCTCCGGCACGGCCGCCAAAGCCTGAACCCGCAGGCGGGCCGCTCAAGGCTCGCCAACCGGTTCCCCAGCCGCTTCGCTGCAGGACGGGCCGCCCACCGGCGCCCGTCCTTTTTGTTATCCTACTCGTTCTCTTAATCTTTCTCCTAATCCCCGTCGGACTGGAGAAAGAGAAAGATTACGAGAAAGAGAACGATTCCTCCCGATGCAAGACACCCTCGATGCCCTCCTCGCCAAGGCGCCCGCCGAGCTGGCCGCGCTGAAGACGCGCGTCGAACTCGACGCCGCCAAGGCCCGCTACACCGGCCCGCACGGCGAGTTCACCGCGCTGATGAAGCAGCTCGGCGCCGTGCCGAAGGAGCAGCGCCCCGCCATGGGCAAGCTCATCAACGAGGCCAAAGCGCGCCTCCAGACGGAGCTCGATGCCGCGCTCGAGCGCATCGCCGCCGCCGAGATCGCCGCCCAGCTCGGGCGGCCGGTGGACCCCACGCTGCCGTCGCCCGACGCCGGCCCAGGCACCTATCACCCGCTCACGCTCGTGCGCGAGGAGATGTGCCGCATCCTCCGCAAGGCCGGCTTCACCGTCGCCGACGGCCCGGAGGTGGAGACGGAGTATTACTGTTTCGACGCCCTCAACACGCCGCCCGATCACCCGGCGCGCGCCGAGCAGGACACGTTTTATTTCCCCGAAGCGGCGAAGTTCGACAACGTCTCCAAGAAGGTTCCCGGCGAGCGCTACCTCCTGCGCACGCACACCTCGTCGGTGCAGATCCGCACCATGCTCAAGGGCCCGCCGCCCATCCGCATCGTCTCGCCCGGCCGCGTCTACCGACGCGATACCACCGACGCGACGCACAGCGCGAACTTCCACCAGCTCGAGTGCCTCTACGTGGACCGCAACGTCACCGTCCGCGACCTCAAGGCGCTGCTCGATTACATCTTCGCCTCGCTCCTCGGCCCCGACACCAAGACGCGCTTCCGGCCGCACTACTTCGGCTACACCGAGCCGTCCTTCGAGGTGGACCTCACGGCCAACCACCTGCCCAAGGTGAACAAGGATTGGATCGAGATCGGCGGCTGCGGGATGGTGGACCCCACGGTCTTCGAGGCCGTCGGTTATGACCCGGAGGTGTGGAGCGGCTACGCCTTCGGCATGGGCCTCGAGCGCCTTGCCATGCTGGTCTACGGCATCGATGACATCCGCTACTTCTACCAGAACGACGTGCGGTTCCTGAAGCAGTTCGCCTGAGCGTTTTGTTTTACAGAAGAAAACGAAGAGAACGAAGGCCATGCACCCGCTTTATCACAAAGCAGACAAGCTGAGTGGAACGGTTATCGGTGCCGCGATCGAGGTTCATCGCGACAAGGGACCGGGGCTTATCGAGTCCATCTACGAGCGCTGCCTGATGCACGAACTGTCTCTGCAAGGCATAACTTCAGTGAACCAGAAGATTGTGCGCATTGAATACAAAGGATTGGTTTTCGAGGAGCCGTTGCGTTGCGACGTGCTGGTGGAGGAGTGTCTTTTGGTGGAAAACAAAGCGGTCGAGAAAATCATTCCCATGCACCGGGCGAAGCTCATGAGTTACATGAAGCTTCTCAATATCCCCATCGGGCTGATCATCAATTATCACGAAGCCGTTTTAAAGAATGGTATCGTTCGCATGATCCTGCCGGGCGCCAACCAGTCATAGCACCTTCGTTCCCTTCGTTGCCTTCTGTTAAATGAAAATCTCCCTCAACTGGCTCAAGCAATACGTCCGGCTCCACACTTCGGTCGACGAGTTGAAGCGCGCCATCACCTTCCTCGGTTTCGAGGTCGAGGGCGTGCACACGGCCGGGCTGCCGCCACTGCAAAACGTTGTGGTGGGCGAGATCAAGACCCGCGACAAGCACCCCAACGCCGACAAGCTCTCCGTCTGCACGGTGGATGTGGGCGGGGCGCACGGCGGCATCCGCACCATCGTCTGCGGAGCGCCGAATTGTGATGTGGGCAAGCGCGTCGTCGTGGCGCTCCCCGGCGCGGTTTTGCCGGGCGACTTCAAGATCAAGCAGTCCAAGATCCGCGGCCAGCAGTCCGACGGCATGATGTGCGCCCCCGACGAGCTCGGCCTCGGCGAGGAGCACGCCGGGCTGCTCATCCTCGATCCCGCCGCGCCCATCGGCGCCCCCGTCAACGAGGTGCTGCCGCCCGGCGACACGGTGTTCGATATCGAGATCACGCCCAACCGCCCCGATGCGCTCTGCCACCTCGGCGTCGCGCATGAGCTCGCCGCCTGGCTCCGCTCCGACACCAAGTTTCCCGACATCAAATACAGCGGCACTGTCGGAGGGGCTTTACGCCCCGATATTTTGAAAGGCATCCGGGTCGACTCGCCCGAGGACTGCCCGCTCTATGTCGGCATCGCCGTCACCGGCGTGAAGGTCGGCCCCAGCCCGGCGTGGATGCAGGAGCGGCTGACAGCCGTCGGCCTGCGGCCGATCAACAACCTCGTGGACGCCGGCAACTACGTGATGCTGGAGCTGGGCCAGCCGCTGCACGTCTTCGACTCGAAGAAGATCGGCGGCCGGCAGATCGTCATCCGGCGCGCGGCCGACGGGGAGAAACTCGTGACGCTCGACGGCAAGGAGCGTGTCCTCGACCCCCGGATGCTCGTCATCACCGACGAGTCCAAGCCCCTCGTCGTGGCCGGCATCATGGGCGGGCAGGACGCGGAGGTGGACGCCACCACGACCGACATCGTGCTCGAGGCGGCGTATTTCCGCCCGCAATCCATCCGCTGGACCTCGCGGCAGCTCGGCCTGTCGTCCGATTCATCCTACCGTTTCGAGCGCGGGGTGGACCCGCACCGCACGTTCGAGGCGGCGCGGCGCGCCATCGATCTCATCCTCGAGACTGCTGGCGGCACCGTGACCGGCCCGGTGTTCAAGGTGGGCGGCGACCGGCCGTGGTCGCGCGAAATCAAGCTCACCACCGCCTACGTGCGCCGGAAGCTCGGTTTCGACATCTCCGACGAGGAAATCCGCGATTCGCTCACCGCGCTCAACCTCGGCATCGTGAGCGAGAAGTTCCTGCCGGACGGCGCGCTGGAGTGGAACGTGGACATCCCGAGCTATCGCGCCGATCTCGACCGTCCCATCGACCTCGTCGAGGAGGTCCTGCGCATCCATGGCACCGATCGCGTGCCGCCCGCGCCCGCCGTCGGACCGGCGCTGGTGGATGGCGACGACGCGCCCACGGTCGTCTTCACGCGCAAGGTCACCGATTACCTTGTCGGCCAGAACTTCCACGAGTGCGTGAACTACACCCTGCGCGCCGGCCGGGAGCTCAAGACCTGGGTGTCCGACGCCGCCGTGCAGGAGCTGGCGCTGTCCAATCCGTTCATCGGGGACCAGTCGCACCTGCGGCCCACGCTCGTGCTCGGGCTGCTCGAGTCGCTCAAGCTCAACCAGTCGCGCGGCAACCAGGTCTCGCGCCTCTTCGAAACCGGCCGCGTGTTCGTTGAAGTGAATGGCGGGGTGCAGGAGTGCCTCGGAGTCGGGTTCATCCTTGCCCACAACCCGAAGGATCGCGCCTGGCTCGGGCGGCCGGAACCGGATTTCTACACGGTGAAGAAGCTCATGGAGTCGCTGCTCGCGCCCGCCGGGCTGAATCTCGGCGCCCAGCCGCTCAGCGCCGTCACCGGCGCCTGGTGGGGCTGGCAGGAGGGCCATGCCGCCGCGGCGGGCGAGATGAAGGACGGCTGGGCCGCGCGCTTCGGCCTGCTCAACCTCGCGATGGTCCGCTCCGCCGGCATCGAGGGCAAGGTCTGGGCCGGGATGTTTTCCATCCTGCCCGGGAAGCTCCGCGCCGAGCTCGATCACCGGCGCTTCCAGAACTTCAGCCTGTATCCGACGGCCCTGCGTGACATCGCGCTCGTGGTGGATGCCGCCCGAACGGCCGAGGAGGTGCGCAAACAGCTCCTCAAGGTCGCGCGCCAGGCCGTGACCAATTTCTCCGTTGAGGCGGTCGAGGTGTTCGACGTCTATCAGGGCAAGGGCCTGCCGGAGGGGAAACGCAGCCTGGCCTTCGCGCTCTCGTTCCGCTCCGGCGAGCGCACGCTGACGGACGACGAGGTCAGCGCCGCCTTCACCAAGATCCAGCAGGACATCGCCGTCGACGGCTCGATGACCGTGCGGGCGTGAGCGTCGTTTCAGTGCTTGTCATTGCGAGGAGCGAAGCGACGAAGCAATCCATCTGAACAAGATGGATCGCCACGCCCGGCTGTGCCGGGCTCGCGATGACAATCGAAGCCTTCTCACGCCACCAGCCGGCCGAGGAACTCGCGCACGTCGGACGGCACGCTCTTCGGCAGGTTGGGCATGGGATCAGCCGGCCAATGCCCGCACGCTGAGCACTTCGTCGTCGCGCAGTGCTTCCACGGCTGCTTCCGGAACGGCGATCACGGCGAGGGTCCGGCCTTTGGCGCCGAGCACCTCGGCCGAATAGCCGGTTTCGCCATCCGGCGCGCGATGGATATCCACGAGGCGCACCAAGTCGCCCCGGCGCAGGCGGTGTTCCGGCAGATCGCGGGTCAGGGCAACTTCGGTATAAAGCGGAAAGCTCATGGTGAATCGTCGGGCACCAAGGTGATGAACTTCGTGGTTTTTGACAAGTGCTCTGTCATCCAGATGGTTTGCACCCTCAAGGCGACGCCATTGGGACCGAGCAGTTGGCCGCGGACGGAATGGTAGTCACCGAATTTGTTGCCTTCCACCGGTTCGGCCTCGCTCTGCGCACCAAGCTTGAGCAGGTCGTCGCGCAACATTTCCCAGTTGCCGGCCAGGTAACCGGCTTGGGCGAGGAATCCGGATTTGTCGTTCCGCGGCAGCCGGACCAGCAGGTAGCGGGTCGGCTTTTCTTCCGCGATGACTGGATGGCCCGGCAGTTTCATGGTCTGCCGCAAGCCTGATCACGCCACCAGCCGGCCGAGGAATTCGCGCACGTCGGTCGGCACGCCCTTCGGCAGGTTGGGCACGGAGAGGCAGAAGAGCCAGCGCACCTCGACCTTCTGCTCCTCGTTGATCTCGAGCAGATCGTCGGTGCCGTGGACCACGGCGTAGCAATCCATCTCCTCCAGGCCGTCGGTCCAGCGCACGCCGTAGTCGCCCATCCGGAAGTCGAAGCCTTGCAGGACCAGGTTCGCCTTGGCGCGCCAGATGACGAGGTGAGAGTTCTCGCCCTTGAACTCCTCCTTGATGAAGCCGTCGGCGTCCTGCGTCACCTGCTTGGGATCCACCTGCGCGAGCGAGGCGCCGATGCTGACGGGATAAAGGAGCTGCTGGTAGGAGGCCTGGGTTTCGTCGTCCGGGAAGCGCAGGGCCACGCCGCAGGTGGCATGGGCGGAATAGACCCGGAAGTGCGCGATGTAGGCCGGGATGACCAGCGTGCTCTCGCCGAGCACGAACTTCAACTGGCAGGCTTCGCCCCGCGCGGCGAAGGCGGAGTTGGGCAGGCGCATGCTCGCCCCGGTCGCGGACAGGTTGAACATCCGGCCGGACCAGTCGCGCCCCGTGCCGTCGGAGGACTTGAGCAGCTTGCCGTCGGCGTCGCGCCCGTAGAGATTCAGCACGGTCTTGAGGGGGAAATCCGGCCCTACCGCGTAGCGCGTGGCCTGGCGCTGCTCATTGGCGGCCGCGGCTTCTCCCTTGAGGTTCAGGATGCGTTTGAAGAACGACACGCTCTCCCGCTAGGGGATAGCCCCAGCCGATGCAAGCCCTCCGATGACGGGCAAGAGGGCCTTGGTCAGCCGGTTACGGGTGAAATCTGCCGCCCATCGAACGGTGCCAAGGCAGCACCGCGGCGGCCAGTCCGAGCAGCCCTAGCGCGAGCGTGCGGAAGAGCTGCGCGCGCGGCGCGTGGTGCAGCTCATAGGCGGGCGATGCGGCCGCGATACGTCCCGGATTGCCCGGGAAGATGTCGCGGTGCGGTTTCATGCCGGCATACTCCAGATAACCGGGCGCCCAACAAGCCCCGAGGCTTCACCAGTTCGTAAACTTTGCCGCGAGCCGGGGTGCCCGGCCCAGGCTGTCGTGGGGTCATGCCCCTGTCAGCGCGCCGGGCCTGACAATTTTTTTGCGGCCGCCTGCGCGAGCAGGCAAAGCTCGGCGGCCTTGAAGGCGTGCGCCTGGGTCATGGCCTTCTCGGTGCGGTTGAGGCAGTCGAGGATCAGCTCGCCGAAGAACCGGAAGCCGATCTGGCCGGCGACGTTGAAATGGTGCTCGCCCCTGTCGTCCACGAGATAGACGTGGTCGCCCGTGGCCTCGTGGCCGATGTCCACGTATTTGCGCAGCTCGATGAAGCCTTTTTCGCCGAGGATGATCATCCGGCCGTCGCCCCAGGTGCCGAGGCCGGGGGGCGTGAACCAGTCCACGCGCACGTAGTTCGTCGCGCCGTTGTTGCCGAGGAGCGAGGCCTCGCCGAAGTCCTCGAACTCCGGGTGGTCGGGATTGGCGTGGTTGGCCACGGCGGCGTGCAGCACGGTGGCGTCGGTCGCGCCGGCGAAGGTGAGGAACTGCTCGAACTGGTGGCTGCCGAGGTCGCAGAGGATGCCGCCGTATTGCGCGCGCTTCCAGAACCAGCCGGGCCGCCCCGTGCCGAGCCGGTGCGGGCCGAGGCCGAGCACCTGCAACACGCGGCCGACGGCGCCGCCGCGCACGAGATCGGTGGCGTGCATCGCGGACTCGACGTGCAGCCGCTCGCTGAAATACACCATGTATTTGCGGCCGGTCTCCTTCACGACGCGCTTCGCCGCGTCGAGCTGCGCCATCTCGGTGAAAGGCGTCTTGTCGGTGAAGTAGTCCTTGCCCGCGCGCATCACGCGGCAGCCGAGGGCGCCGCGCTCGCTCGGCACGGCGGCCGCGGCGACGAGTTTCACCGCCGGATCGCCGAGGATCTCGTCGAAGGAGCGCGCGACCTGCACGGCGGGGAATTTTGCGCGGAAGGCCTCGACCTTCTTCGGGTCGACATCATACACCCATTTCAGCTCGGCGCCGGCCTCGGTGAGGCCGTTGCACTGGCCGTAGATGTGGCCGTGCTCGAGGTGCGAGGCGGCGAAGACGAACTCGCCGGGCTTCACCACCGGGCGCGGCTTGCCCTGCGGGGCGTAGTTCATGCCGTCGGATTTCTGGGCCATGGGCGGAATGCCTTTCGGCGGGCGTTCAAGCGGGCCGGCGGCGCAGGAAATGCGCGACGACGGCGGCAAGCAGGAAGGCGCTCGCCGCGATGACGCCCTTCGTGCCGCCCTTGGCCACCAGCATGAAGGCGCTGGCGCCGGTGACGACGATGACGGTCGCGCCCATCAGGAGATTCCAAGCGATGCGGCTGCCGCCCCGCGGCAGCGCATCACCGAGCAGCTTGCGCTGGTTCAGCAGCAGGAGGAAGGAAATGTAGGCGATCGGCAGCAGGATGAGCGCGAAGACCGACGTGGGCACGGCGAGGTAAAACGCCGCCTGGCTCCAGATGAATGGTCCGAGCGCACCGGTGGCCGCGGCAAGGCTGCCGAGCCGGAATGTCCAGCCGGTCTGCTCCTGTCGGAAGATGGCGCACACCACCTGCCCCGAGATGAGCATCAGAATCGTGATGGTCGAGAGCGTCATGCCGAGCACGCCGAAGCCGAAGATGATGTTGCCGACGAACGGCCCGGTGGGCGGCGCGAGCGCGGCGGCGAGATTGTAGGCATCGCGGTTGACCAGTGTGGCCGCGAGTTGCCGGTCGGCGGCGGTGATGGTTACGGTCGCGCCTCCGGCCCCGGCGCTTGATTCGATCCCGGCCAGCAGGCTGTTGAACTCGCGCATCTGCCCCGCGCCGGCCTTGGCGGTCAGCGCCGCCACCTCGCCCTCGGGCAGGAGGCCGGGCTGGGCGACGGTGTGGAACTGGGTGGCCGCGGCGATGACGACGAAGCTCGTGGCGAGCGTGAAGGGGATCAGCATTCCCGTGGCCAGGTCGAAGCGGAGCAGCCCGGCGAACTCCCGGCCCCACCCGCGGCGCAGGATCGAGTAGGGGAAGAGGAACGTCATGTTGATGCCCACGGCGGTGGCGGCGGCGGTGGCGATGATGTCGCGCTGCTTGGCGACGAGGAAGCCGGTCCAGTAGGCGTGGTGGGCCTGGTCCGTCGCCGCGATGAGCGGCCGGAACGCCTTGGCCGGCTGCCAGAGGACGGAGAAGTCCGGCACGAACCCGCCCAGCACCGCGCCCCAGTCGAGCCCGGCGGGGGCGAAGCTCAGCCGCAGCGCCACGCCGGCAAAGCACAGCACGATGAGCGCGACCATCAGCTTGAGGGTCGCCTCGTAGATCTTCACGCCGCGTCCGCCCCTGCCGTAGCTCCAGGTGAGGTAGGTGGAGAACGCGAGGATCAGCACGGTCGGCGCGAGCTTGCCCCGGAAACCGCCGAGGGTTCCCTCCGCGCCGAGCACGCCGGGCAGGAGGTTCTGCTGCAGCACGCCGATGGAGAGCGAATACTGCGGCATCGCCCAGACCATGCTGGCCAGCAACGAGGCGACCGCCCAGCCGCAGCCGAGGACGGGATTGACGTGCTCGTTGATCGCCTCGAGCGGGCGCTTGCCCGTGGCCATCGTGACGTAGCCGATGGCCGAGAGCATCACGATGCCCATGAGCATGGCGAGCGGCTGGAGCCACAACAGGCCGAAGCCGCCGATGACGCCGAGGTGGAGGCTGCCGGCGAGCGAGCCGCCGCCGAGCGTGATGGCGCTTTGCAGCCAGCCGGGGCCGGAGAGGCGCAGATAGACCGGCAATCGCTCGGGCAAGGAACGGTGGGCGACGGATTTCAGCAGCTCGGTGTCGCTGGAGCCGGTGGGGACGGGCGGATTGGACATGAAGGCGTGGCGTCGAGGGTCAGTCGCGGCTCACCGTGGCGATGGCCGGGATGGCGTCGCCGTTCCAATAGGCATCGAGCAAGGCGCGGTCGGGCGGACCGTCCATCACCACGAACCGGAAGCGGGCGGTGTAAGGCTTGCCGGGCTCGATAGCGAACCCGCCGAGCACCTGCGGCGCGAACGAGAAATACGGCTCGCGCGGATGGATGCGGACCGGCTGCGGCGCGCGGAAGTTGTCCGGATGGCCCAGCGCGGCGAGGCCGGTGAAAGCGCCGTCGACGAGCCCGCCGAGGTGGCACCAGCGCGCGCGGGCGGCGTTGGCCTTCACCTTGTCCGTCTCGCCCTCGGAATTGAGGAAAGCGGACTTGTCCGCGCCGAACCATTCGTCGCGACCGCGATAGCCGAAGCCGCCGTAGTGATACTCGGGCAGGACGAGCGGGTCGCTCGTGGCGCAGATCTGCTCGAGCACGAGGTCGAACACCCGCACCGGCCGCTTCGCGCCGGGCACATCATAGGCGGTGACTGTCCAGGTTTCGTCGAGCACGGTGACGGGTGCGGGCGCGGAGAGGTCGATGAAACGGTGGCGAGCCGTGAAACCGCCGTTCACCACGCCGATCCAGGTCCGGTCCAGTCCGGTGTATTCCACCTTGCCCGTGCCCTTGCCCATGTTCCAGAAATCCGGCTCGCGGCCCTGGAAAGCCGTCTTGGTCCACGGCGTCCAGATGCCGTGATGATGCAGGTGCTGGAGCGGGTAGCTGGAGGTGACCACGACGCCCGCGGGCGAACGCACCGGGTGGATGTGGCCGCTGCGAAGCTAATTCTTGTCCACCTTGTCGTTGGGCAGGGGCTCCTCGGTCTTCCAATAATCGAGCAGCGGCTGGCCGCCCTGGCTGAGCTTGAGAAGATCTCCGGTCTGTCCGCAGCGCACGCTCGCGGCCGGCGCCGGCGCGGCCTCCAGCGCGAAGACGGGCGATGCGCCCGCCTTGATCTCCGCCACGACGAACTGCGCCGTGCTGTCCGCCAGCACCTGGACCGGGGTGACGCCCCCGGGACCACCAAGCTGCACGTCGTGCGATGCGCCGGCGGGCAGCTTGAAAGACACCACCACTCCTGCACGATCGGCATCGGCGGATGCGCCGGTCACCCGGGCGAGGGTGGCGGCAAGGGATGGGGCGGCGCTCAGCACCGCGGCGGCAAGAAGGCAGATGGCACGCATGGGGAAGTGCGGGGGGCGGTTCATGGCGCGGTTTATTCCGGCCGGACGAAAGCCAAATTTTCACTTGTGTCGGGCGTCAGCGGGTTGCAGCCGGTTTTGCCGGTTGCGCTGGTGCAAGGGCTCCGCTTAATCGGGCGCTTTCATGGCCGGCACCTCCCAACTCGACATCGACTACGTGGCGAATCTCGCCCGCATCGCGCTCACACCCGCGGAGAAGGAGAAATTCTCCCGCCAGCTCGACGACGTGCTGCACTACGTGGAGAAGCTGGGCGCGGTGGACGTGACGGGCGTCGAGCCGATGGCGCATGCCGCGCCGGTCTTCAACGTCTGGCAGCCGGACGAGTCGCGGCCCGGCCTGCCCGTCGAGGACGCCCTGCGGAATGCCCCGGCGCAGTGCGACAACATGGTCGCGGTGCCCAAGGTCGTGGAGTGACCCATGAGCGACCTTTGGTTCAGGTCCGCGACGGAACTCGCCGCGCTGCTCGGCGCGGGCAGGCTGTCCAGTGTCGAGTTGGTGCAGTCGTTGCGCGGGCGCGCCCAGGCACTGGACGGCCGCATCCATGCCTTCAACTCCTTCGACGAGGCCGATGCGCTGGCCCAGGCGCGCGCGGCGGATGAGCGCCGGGCGTCGGGGCGGGCGAGGGGCCCGCTCGACGGTGTGCCGGTGGCCCTGAAAGACGTCATCGCCGTCTCGGGCCAGCCGCTGACCTGCTCGAGCCGGATGCTGGAGAACTACGTCTCGCCCTACGATGCCACCGTGACGGAGAGGCTGAAAGCAGCCGGACTCGTGGTCTGCGGGCGGACCAACCTGGACGAGTTCGCCATGGGTTCGTCGAACGAGAACTCGGCCTTCGGCCCGGTGGCGAATCCGTGGGACACCTCGCGCGTGCCCGGCGGCAGCTCGGGTGGCAGCGCCGCGGCCGTGGCCGCGGGTTTTGCGCCGCTCGCCCTCGGCTCCGACACCGGCGGCTCGATCCGCCAGCCGGCGGCGCTGTGCGGCATCGTGGGCATGAAACCCACCTACGGACTCGTTTCGCGTTACGGGCTGGCGGCGTTTGCATCGTCGCTCGACCAAATCGGCCCGCTTGCGCGGACGGTGGATGATGCTGCGCTGCTGCTTGGCGCCATCGCCGGACACGACCCGCGCGACTCGACCTCTTTCAAGGCCGAAGCGCCGGACTACGCGGCTGAAGTCGCAAATCGCAAGGGGCCATGGCGGCTCGGCGTGCCGAAGGAGTTTTTCGGCGCGGGCTTGGACCCGGAGATCGGCGCGACGGTCCGGACCGCCATCGATTTCTACCGGAAGCAGGGTTGCGAGATTCGCGAGGTCTCGCTGCCTTTCGCCGCCGAATACGCCGTGGCGGCCTACTACATCATCGCCACCGCCGAGGCGTCGTCGAACCTCGCGCGCTACGATGGCGTGCGCTACGGCCACCGCAGCACGAAGGCGAAGGACGCGGTGGATCTTTACTTCCGGTCGCGGGCCGAGGGCTTCGGCGAGGAGGTGAAGCGGCGCATCATCCTCGGCACCTATGTGCTGAGCAGCGGCTACTACGATGCCTATTATCTGCGCGCGCAGAAGGTCCGCGCGCTCATCCGCAACGAGTTCACGGCGGCGCTCCAGGAGGTGGACGCGCTGCTCTCGCCCACGTCGCCCGTGCCGGCGTTCAAACTCGGCGAGAAGTCCGCCGACCCGCTGGCGATGTATCTCACCGACATCTACACCATCAGCGTCAATCTCGCGGGCCTGCCCGGCCTCTCCGTGCCGTGCGGCTTCACCGCCGCCGGCCTGCCCGTGGGCCTGCAGCTCGTCGGCCGGCCGTTCGACGAGGCCGGCCTGCTCGCCATCGCCCGATCATACGAACAGGCGCACGGGTGGTCACAGCGCCATCCGGCGCTGTGAAAGTCCCAATCTCCAAGCTCGCAACCTCCAGTGAATCTACGAACCACCAGACACCGGATTGAAATTCGGAGATTGAAGCGCCTTTGGAGCTTGGAGGTTGGAGCTTGGAGGTTCTTCAAATGAAATTTGAAGCGGTCATCGGCCTCGAGGTGCATGTCCAGATCCGGACGCGTTCGAAGATGTTCACGCGCGTCGCGGCCGGCTACGGCGAGCCGCCAAACGCGCTCACCGACCCCGTCGTCCTCGCGCTGCCCGGCGCGCTGCCGGTGATGAACGAGGCCGCGCTCGATGCCATCATCAAGACCGGCCTCGCGCTCGGTTGCACCATCGCGCCCGAGTGCAAGTGGGACCGGAAGAACTACTTTTATCCGGACTCGCCCAAGAACTACCAGATCTCCCAATACGACCGTCCCATCTGCCTCGGCGGCTCCGTCGAGATCGAGCTGCCCGGCCCGTCGCGCAACGTGATGGGCGGACACAAGCGCATCCCCCTCACGCGCATCCACCTCGAGGAGGACGTCGGCAAGCTCAACCACGGCGCCAGCGACTCGCTCATCGACTACAACCGCGCCGGCACGCCGCTGATGGAGCTGGTCACCGATCCCGCGCTGCAAAGCGCCGGGGAGGCCTTCGCCTTTCTCACCGCGCTCCGGCTTGTGCTCGTGCAGGCGGGCATCTCCGATTGCGACATGGAGAAGGGCCAGATGCGCTGCGATGCCAACATCTCCATCCGCCCTGCGGGCAGCGACCAGCTCGGCACCAAGGTCGAGCTGAAGAACCTCAATTCCATCTCCTACGTGCGCGACGGCATCGCCCACGAGCTCAAGCGCCAGATCGCGGTCGTGGCCGCGGGCGGCGTCATCGTGCAGGAAACGCGCGACTACGACGGGCTGACCGGCGCCTCGCAGTCGCTCCGCTCGAAGGAGATGGCACACGATTACCGGTATTTCCCGGACCCCGACCTCATGCCCGTGCGGGTGGACGAAGCGTGGAAAGCGCGGCTCAAGGCCGAGCTGCCCGAACTGCCCTTCGACCGGCAGCGGCGATACTTCGAGACGTTCCAACTACCTTATACCCTGACGTCGGTCCTCGTGCCGGACGTGGCTCTTTGCACGTTCTTTGAGGAAGCCGCCGGACTGTGCGGCAAGCCCCAAGCTGCCGCCAACTGGATCGCCAACGACCTCCTGCGCGAGCTTGGCGCTGTGGGTCGGGGTTTATCCCCGACGGACGGCGCTGACGTGTCGGGCGTAAAGCCCGACCTACAGTCGATCAAGGTCCGTCCCGCGCACGTCGCCGGCTTGGTGAAGCTCACCGAGGCCGGCGTCATCTCCAGCAGCATCGCGAAGGAGGTGTTCACGGAGATGTTCACCAGCGGCGACACCGCCGAGGCCATCGTCGAACGCAAGGGGTTGAAGCAGTCCACCGACACCGGCGAACTGGAGAAATGGATCGCCGACGCCATCGCCGCCAACCCGAAGGCCGTGGCCGAGTTCAAGGCCGGCAAGGAGCCGGCGATCAACGCCATCAAGGGCGCGGTCATGAAGGCCTCCAAGGGCAAGGCCAACCCCAAGCTCGTGGACGAAATCGCCCGCCGGCTGCTGGGAGCGCCATGAATCACGGCGGACCGGGTCAAGGATGGAGGACCCCATGGCTGGCGCCGTTGCTCACCAGCCGCTGGATCTCGTGGGCGGTGCATGGGGTGGTGGCAGGACAGCTTTCCCTGGTGCTGACCGGGCAGGCCGGCTTGGGCTGCCCGTTCCGTTGGGCGACCGGCCTTCTCTGTCCAGGTTGCGGGCCGACGGAGGGACTCGTGCTGTTGCTGCACGGTGAATGGAGCCGTGCGCTGCAGGCGAATGCACTCACGCCGGTCTTCGCAGGCGCCTTGGTCGTGACGCTGGCTGCCGGGTGGCTGCCTGAAACCGCGCGGAGAAAATGGGCGGAGCGGCTGATCAGGCGGGAGGAGCGGTGGGGGCTCGGTGCCATCGGAGCGCTGCTGCTCCTGATCTGGTGGGTGGCGCGGCTGGCGTGGCGATGATTTTTTCAGTGCGCCCGAGGTTTGGGATTGCGCGGGCAAAAAGATTCCACCGAGCCTCGCCACGCACAGTATGGCCGAGGTGCTTCACGAAAAACCGCGGGCGGGATATTTCGGGGAGCCAGGATTTTCGGATCAATGGTCTCCGAAAGCCCCGGCTGGACATGCCGCACACAATGCGATGCAAAAGCCACACCTCGGTTGCAGCGGTTGACCGCTGCGCCGGTTGCGCAGAGCCGTTCTGCTCGGACTGCCTCGTCGAACTCCAAGGTCGGAAATATTGTGCGGCCTGCAAGGTCATGGCCGTGAAGGGCTCCCCCGCGATCGCCGAGGAAGCCACCATGCCCTGCAAGGAGGCATCGGAAGCCCTCATCTACGCGATCATCGGGTTGTTCTGCTTCGGGATCATTCTTGGTCCCATGGCCATCGTGAAAGCATCGAAGGCGAAGAAGATGATCGCCATGAACCCGCGGCTGACCGGCTCCGGCAAGGCGACGGCCGCGATGGTGATCGGCATCATCGGGCTGGTCCTGTGGGCGTTGAGCCTGCTCGTCCGCATTTCCGGCGTCGCTTCCCAGGGGTGAGCCGGCACGCCTGACATGGAGCTGCTCTGCCCCCACTGCCTGGGCGCGCTCACGGCCGGGGCTGGCGACTCGGTGCGCTGCACGATCCACGGGGGGCAATACCAGGTGCTGTTCAGCCGGGAAAAACTTCTGCCGATGAATCCAGAACCCACCGTCGCACCCCTGGCCGCGGGCACCAAGTGCGCCCGCCATCCGACCGTTGACGCGGTCCATGCCTGCCGGTCGTGCGGCACGCCGATCTGCGGAGTATGCGGCTTTCCCGGGCCGGACGGCGCGCAATACTGCCCGGTCTGCGTCAACAATCCGCCGAAGCTGCCGCCCGCCGTCCCGGCGGGCATGTTCTGCGTGCAGCATCCGCAGGTGCCGGCCACGCAAAAATGCCAGTCCTGCGGCGGCTTCATGTGCGGCACTTGTGACTTCCTCATGCCCGGCGGCATGCACCTGTGCCCCACTTGCGCCACCAATCCCCGCCAGGAACTGGGCCCGAAACGGAAGAAGATGCTCATTGCGGGCATCGCGCTGGCCGTGTGGGGCACGCTGGGGTTCGTGCTTCTCATGGGCGGCGCCGTGGCCGGGTATGCCGAGACGGAGGAGGCGCAGGCGGTGATCGGCGCTCTTTTCAGCGTCGGGGTGTTCATCCCCTCGCTCATCGGGCTCGGAATCAGCATCGGGATGCGCGACTCCCGTCTGCACAATCCCGGGGTCATCTGGGTTCCGCTGGTGTGGAACGCCGTGCTGGTGGGACTGTTCCTGCTGCTGACGGTCATCGGCTTGATGGAGGGCTGAGCGCTATGAAACCCAAGATCAGCGCCGGCACCCTGTTCAAGAACCACTGGCTGAAGGTGCTGCCCGACGGCGTGCAATTCTACGAAAGCTCGATCGGTTTTAGCGCCCGGCGCTTCCGCTTCGAGCAGATCGCCTGCGTGCTGATGTCCGCCGACAACGAGCTCTCCTTCCAGGTGGGCAACGAGGTTTTCAGCATTCCCGCCACCCCGCTCAAGCCCGCGCACCGGGTTGCGATCGACGCCCTGGTCGCGGGCTTGCAGGAGCCGCCCCGGCTGAGGAAATAGGCGGTCTCCAACCGGCTTCACCATGTCCGCCATCAGAATCCGCATCTCCGACATCTCCGGCAGCCGCGTGCATGAGGTCGAGGCCCCCGACGACATCGCGGTCAACCGCCTGCTCGTCGTGCTGATCGAGCGCCTGAACCTGCCGCTGAACAGCCCCGACGGCCAGTTGATGAGCTACAAGCTCCATCACCGGCGCACCGGCGCCCAGCTGCTGGACACGCAGACGCTCGCGCAGGCCGGCATCGCCGGGAGCGACGAGCTCCGCCTGCAGCCGGAGATCACCGCCGGCGCGTGACCCGCGAGGAGCCGCCTGCCCATGCCGCCCACGGACATCATCGACCTGAAGGAGGGCCGCTTCGCCCGGCTGGAGGCGATCGAGTGGTGGGATCAAGCCTTGCTCGCGCGGACGCGCGTGCTGGTGATCGGCGCCGGGGCCCTCGGCAACGAGGTGATCAAGAACCTCGCGTTGCTCGGGGTCGGCCGGATTGTCGTGATCGACATGGACCGCGTGGAACTCAGCAACCTGAGCCGCTCCGTGCTCTTCCGTGCGGAGGACGAGGGCCGCCCGAAGGCCGAATGCGCCGCCGAGGCGGCCCGGGGCATCTTTGCCGGCGTGCAGATCGTTCCGGTGACGGGCAACGTCCTTGCCGACCTCGGGCTGGGCTGCTTCCGCTGGGCGGACGTGGTGCTGGGAGCGCTCGACAACCGGGAGGCCCGCGTGTTCGTGAACGCGGCCTGCGCGCGGGTCGGCCGCCCGTGGTTCGACGGCGGCATCGAGGTGTTGCATGGCGTCGCGCGCGGCTTCGCTCCGCCCGCCACCGCCTGCTATGAATGCACCATGAGCGAGGTCGACTGGCAGTTGTTGAACAAGCGGCGGTCGTGCTCGCTGGTGGCGCGCCGGGCCGCGGTGGAACGCGGCACTCCGACCACCCCCACGACCGCCTCGATCATCGCCGCCATTCAGGTGCAGGAGATGGTCAAGCACGTGCACGGCCGGCCGGCGCTGCTGGGCCGGGGCTTCCTTTTCGACGGCGCCGGGCACAGCTCTTACAGCGTCCAATACACCATCCTGCCCGGCTGCCCGTGGCATGAGCCGCCGGCGCCGGTCGAATCCGTGCCGCGGTTCGGCGCCGAGACCCGGCTCGGCGAAATCTGGGAGTGGGCGGGCCGGCGGCTGGGCGGCGTCGATGCGCTCGAGTTCGCCCGGGAACTGGCGGAGCGTCTCGATTGCCCGGGCTGTGGCGCACAGCGCCCGCTCCTCAGACAGGTCGACCTGGTCCGGGCGGACGATCTGGTCTGCGCGACCTGCGGTGGCGAATGTGCGCCGGTGTTCCTGCATTCGGTGCAGGCGGGCAGCCCGTTGCTCCCGCGCCGGGTGCGTGAGATCGGACTGCCCCGGTGGGACATCCTGTGGGCCCGGCGCGGGAATGACATCCTGGGGATCGAACTGGCGGCCGACCGCCTCTGGCCGGACGGCTCCGGCTCGGGAGGAAACTGACATGGCGCGCCGTCCCGAGAGCAGCGGGTCGAAGGATCCCGTGAAAATCAAACCGGCCTCCGGCAATGAGAAGCCGGTGTGGAGGACCTTCCCCGGCCCGCGCGGCAGTGCGGACTTCCTCCGCGTGGCCATCGACCGGACGGCCTACGCGGAACTGCTCTTTCACGCGAAGGAATCGCTGGAGGCGGAGGTGTGCGGCGTGCTGGCGGGCGCTTGCTGCGAGGACGAGCAAGGGGTGTTTGTCCATGTGGAAGCGGTGGTCCGTGGCCACGCCGCGGCCGGCGCCGCCACCCATGTGACGTTCACCCAGCAGACTTGGAACGAGATTCACCAGACCTTGGAAAGGGACTTCCCGAAGCTGCGGATCGTCGGCTGGTATCATACCCATCCCGGGTTCGGGGTGGAGTTCTCCGACATGGATGTGTTTCTCCAGCGGAATTTCTTCCCGGGTCCGGCCCAGATCGCGCTGGTGACCGACCCGCTGTCCGGCGCGGTGGCGATCGCCGCCAATGCGGACGAGGGCATCGATTATCTCCCCCGGTTCTGGGTCGACGGCCGGGAGCAGCAAGCGAGCGTGCCGGTGCGTGCCGGCGCGAGGCCGGGGTCGCCCGCCGGCGCATCGGCGGACGCGGACGCCGCGCCGGCGCTCAAGTCCTTGGAATCCCGCGTCAATCAACTGGTGCTCCTGCTGGACGAGCAGCGTGCCGCCCAGCACCGCTTCCTCCTCGTGATCGGCGCGGTGTTCTGCTTCGCCGTCATCATCGCGGTCGGTTGGCTGATCTACAACCAATACACTTCCCGGCTCGAACCGCCCCGGCTCAACAGTTTCGCGCCGGTGCCGGTGCGCGTGGGTGACCGCACGGTCCTGCTGGGCGTCGGTGTTGTCGAGTGGGACGTTCCCCCGGAGCTCAACGCGCTCATCCTTCAGCTCGAACAGGCCAGGCGGGAGGCGGAGGCGAAACAGACCGAGGAGGCTTCCCCCGGAAAAACCGCGCCCGCCGCCGGGCCGCCATCCGAACCTTCCCCGCATGATCCAAAACCATGACCCCAACCTGATCGTCATCACCCGGGACGAGGCGAACAGCCGCCACGTCGACGACCTGGTCAAACGCCAGATGAGCCTGCGGGGAGAACCGGGAGTGACCCGCAGTTCCGGGCGGGCCTGGTATTACCAGAACTGGCTGGTGCTCTCCGTGGTCGGAGCCCTTGGCGCCCTCGCGGCCTGGGCGCTCATCGAGCCCGTCTATGACGACATGATCTACTTCCAGGGCACGGTGTCGGAACTCGATTGGAACGACAGCCCTGCGTCCGGCGAGCTTCAGGCCGGACGGGAGGTCCGCCTGCTCGAGGCGGTCGAAGGTTCCCTCCGGATCCGGGGCGAGAAGATTTATCTGCTCGGGCGGCTGAAGGAACTGGATGCCCGGGGCGCGGCCCGCCTCGTCGATTACACCGGCATCAAGGACGGGGACACCATCGGGCTTTATCTCGAGCACCTTGGCGGATCGCGGGAGGATCTGAACGTCGCGCTCTATCTGGTGCGCTCGCCTCCGCCGCAGCCGGCGGAACGGGCGAAATTCACCATCGGGCAGCTTTCCGCGCGGTCAGGTGCGGCCGGCATGCTCGTGTTCGCCCTGGTTGCCGGCATGATCGGACTCTTCATCGGCGCGGCGGACGGCATCGTGTGCCGCCTCCCCCGCCGGGCGCTGCTGGCTGGGGGCGTCGGGCTGCTGGTGGGGGTGGTGGGAGGATTCATCTGCAGCATGATCGCCAACGTGGTTTACACGCCGTTGTCCGACCTTGCCATGCGGCAGATGGAGCGGAGCACGGCGGGCCTGGGATCCTTCGGGTTTCTGGTTCAGATGTTCGGCCGCTCCTTCGCCTGGTGCGTCGCCGGCCTGGCCATGGGGCTGGAGCAGGGCATAGCGCTGCGTTCGAAACGCCTGCTGCTTTACGGCGTGCTGGGCGGTGTGCTGGGTGGCGTGCTGGGCGGGCTGCTGTTCGATCCGATCGACCTGATCATGCTCGGTCCGGACAAGCCCAGCGCGCATTGGAGCCGGTTGTGCGGCTTTGTGGCCATCGGACTCTGTGTCGGCGGCATGATCGGCGTGGTCGAGCTGCTCACGCGCGATGTCTGGCTGCGGATGACCCAGGGGCCGCTGACCGGCAAGGAGTTCCTCCTTTTCAAGGATGTCATGGCCATCGGGTCGTCGCCCCGCTCGGACATCTACCTGTTCAACGATCCGCAGGTCGCCAAGCAGCACGCCCTGCTGCGCGCTGTCGGCGACGAGTGCGAGATCGAGGCCAGGGACGGCTCCATCCCTGTGCTGCTGAACGACCGCGCGGTGCAGCGCGCGCGCCTGCGGCATGGTGACAGCATCACCATCGGCCGCACCGTGTTCGTGTTCCAACGGCGGAAGGGCTGACATGGCCGAAGCCGACCCCTCCGCTCCGGCGGCCACCTGCGCCTTTTGCTTCACGAGCCTGGACGGCACGATCGATATCGTCGCGTGTCCGTCCTGCCGCACGGGCTATCACCCGGAATGCTGGCAGGAGAACGGCGGCTGCGCCGTCTACGGTTGCACCCGGATGCCCGTGGTCGATGCCCGCCAGGCCATCGAGATTCCCCATTCCTACTGGGGCAGCGAGAACAAACCCTGCCCGGTCTGTGGCGAGCAGATCCTGGCGGCCGCCCTGCGCTGCCGGAAGTGCGGCGCGACGTTCTCCTCCGCCCAACCCGAGGCCGCCGGGGATTTCCAAAGGCGAGCGCGGCAGGAGGAGCGGCTGCCCGGCGTGCGACGGATGGCTCTGCTGGTCTTTTTCCTGTGCATCATACCGCTGCTCGCGCCGGTTGGAGCGCTGGTGGGCCTGATCTGGTATTTCCGCAACCGGGAGGATATTCGCGCCCTGCCTCAGGTCTATGGCGTGATGACTAGGCTCGGTTTGGTTGTCGCCGTCGTGCTCACCGTCGCGGGGACGGCGCTGTCCGCGCTTTACGCAGTGGTGAGGACTGGTTGATTCCGCAGAATGCAAGCCCGCCTCCGCCGCCTCGCTTCCGAGCACGACCAGATTCGCGACGCCTTTGCGTCGCATCCCGTGGTTTCCCTGGTCGGCGCAGAGGGCAGCCCGCCCGATCGCTACGTCTTCCACCTGAACGTGCCTGGACTGGCGCCAGCGGGGGAGGACGGATTTGCGCCGGCCAACGATCATCGGGTGGAAATTTTCCTGCCGCTCGACTACCCCCGCCGCCCGCCTATCGCCCGCATGCTCACCCCGGTCTTCCACCCCAACATCGATCCACAGAAGATCTGCATCGGTGACCATTGGAGCGCGGGCCAATCCGTCGCCCAGATGATCCAGCGTATTGCCGAGATGATCTCTTATCAAAGCTACAACATCCAGAGCCCGCTGAATGCCAAGGCCGCGGCTTGGGCCGCCGGAAACCTGCACAACCTGCCGTTGAGCCGAGGCGATCTCGGCGGCTGACGGCGGACCAGTCACGCAGTGGACGAGATGGAAGTCAGGCCGCCGCCGCGGTGGCCGGTGTCCTAATCCGGGACCTTGTGCGGGCGGCCCATCCGGACGTTGAAGACGCCGGGTGAGAAGTTTGCGCCCACCAGCCGCGCACCGGCGAACCACGGCCAGTTTTCGGCCAGCAGCGAATCCTCGCGCACCTTCACTACGGCCGGAGCCTCCAGCCACGGAGTATGCCAGACCCGGAACAGCAGCCGGCTTTTCCCGCGGACAGTGTAGGCGGTGTAGCGCTCCATCAGCCACTCGGTCAGCGAGCCGCCTTCGGCGGGATGATAAAACGGGTCCTCGGCGTCCACCAAGGCCCGGTAGCTGAACGCCGCGCCCGACGCAGGATCTGTGACTCGGCCTGAAATCTCGCCCCTGTTCCAGTCGTGCCGGTAGTCGATGCGCGCCAGGTGATACGGCAGGCCGAACAAATGGGGGCCGAGTCGCAGGCTCAGCGCGTTGTCGAGATGCTCGATCAGGAAGAAGATGCCGGGCTCGCCATTCACGACCACATAGGTCCGCACGTTCAGGAAGCCGTGCGTGGCGATCGGTCGGAAGAGCAGTTCGCCGAGCCGGCCGCCCCGGGCGGGCTTCATGCCGCGCATCGTGAACGCCACCAGGCTCACATAGGCGCGGCCGTCGCGCAGATTGATCGGGTAGGGGACGCCTTTCGCCAGCTCCACCGGATCCACTTCGTAGTGGATCATCAGCACGCGCTCCCAATCGTCCGTGAGCAAAGGCTCGCCGGGATCGGCCAGCATCCGGGCTTTGGCGGCCGAGCTCAGGCTGCCGGTTGGTGCCGGGGTTGTGAATGCGGCGAGCATTGGATCGGTGAATGCCTATTTCAGCGCCAGCCATGCGTAGAGCACCACCAGCAGGCTGAAGGCGATGTTCGTGAGGTGATAACCGAGGCGGTAGAGTGTGCCGGTCAGGTAAGGGCGCACGTCGAAGACAAACGCCGCCACGATCAGCCGCAGGCCCCAGAATGCCGTCAGGAACCAGCACAACCCGCGCGCGAGCGGACTGCCGGCGGCAATCTCTCCGGCAAAGACGAAAGTGAGCGCGCCGAAACTCACCAGCATCAGTCCGATGAAGCTGTAATAGACCCAGAACAGCCGGCGGATGAATGGTGGGAGGGTTGCAAGGTGAGTCTTGAGCCCGACCTTGCGCGGCATCATCGCGCCGGCCCAGATCAGCCCGAGATGGAGCAGGCCCGCGAGTTTGAGGAGGGTGATGGTGTTCATGGGGTGGTCCTTTCAGAGTGCGTGTATGGCGGTGAGGAAGGGCCGGATGACGTTGGCGACAAAGGGCGGATGGAAGAGCCAGCCGAGGGGGAGCGCGCAAACCGCGAGCGCGAACGAGCGGCCGCGCCAACCCTCTCCAAGGCCTGCGGCCCGACCCGCCGGGCTCCTTTCGAGCAGCAGGGCGGCGCCGTGCAGCCCGAAGTAAGCCGTCGGCCAGCCGTAGCCGCCACGCGCCGGCACCGAGATGACCAGGTCGTGGACCAGTCCTGACAGCAGGAAGACCGCCAGTGTGGCACCGGCCGTTCCGATCCGCCGGTGCAGCGGACGGAAGGCATAGCGATGCGCCAGTTCATGGTAGGCTGCATTCCAACGACGGCTCCAGAAGTCGGAAAGCGACGATGCGAACAACGGGGCGCGCATGATCGGCTCGGCAGGCACGCCGGCACGGCGCCAGGCGAGCGAAAGCAGGTGGAAGACGCCGAAGTGCAGCGTGAGGATGAGTCCGACCATGCCGATCCAAACCGCCGTGACCGCACTCGTATCCGCCAACCATGGGGCGGCGAGCCAGAGCAGGCCGAGGCCGAGCAGCGTCTTGCCCCACGCGCCAACCCATTCCTTGGCGGTGGGCGTGAGGGCGACACGGTCGGTCGCGAAGAATGCCCGCGCATCCATGCCCGGCCATGCCAGCAGGTAACCCAGACTTCGCGTCGCTGGATGGGGAAGGTGCCGGGCCGCGTCGCTGTAGGTCAGCCATTTGCACCCGGCGTAGATGGCCCCGGCCAGCAGCCACATGAATCCCCAGGCCGGCAGGTGATTACGGAATGTCCAAACTGCCAGCGAGAGGACCACCAACGGGAGGGCGTCCGGCAAGGCGATTCCCGGCGTCGCGGCGGGGAGGTGGCGGTTGATGGCGGCGGTGTTCATGGCCTCGGTTTCCTGCTTGACGACTAACATGACAGTTATTTCAGTAAAGACAGAAACAACAGAAGCCAGCACTAATGAAACTCACTGATACGACCCGTAAGTTCATCCTTCACTGGGGGGAGATGGGCACGCGCTGGGGCATCAACCGCTCCGTCGCCCAGATCCACGCCCTGCTCTACGTGTCGCCCGAGCCGCTGCCGGCCGACGAGATCGCCGGGACGCTCGAGATCGCCCGCTCCAATGTCAGCGGGAGCCTGCGCGAGCTGCAGGGGTGGGGACTCGTCCGCATCGCACACAAGCTCGGCGACCGGCGCGACCACTTCGAGACACCCAAGGACGTCTGGGCGATGGTCCGCATCATCATGGAGGGCCGGAAGCGCCGCGAACTCGATCCCTCGGTGCAGATGCTCCGCGAGTGCGTCGAGCAGTTGGACGAGAAGAAGGCCGATGAGGCCTACACCGAGGATCGGCTCAACGAACTGCTGGCGCTTCTGGAGCTCACTTCCAACTGGTGCGAGCGAGCGCAAGGACTTTCCCCGGACTCGCTCCGCCGGCTCATGAAGCTCGGCGACAAGATATTCAAGCTGGTGGAATAGGAAGACTCATGATCGCTCACGGTCGGATGCATTCGGACAGCGCGCTCACGAACCCCTGCGATGGCGAAGTCTCTTGGAGCTGGCGCAAGTCGCTCTGGTATCTGACGGCGCTGCTGGCAACGGTGACGTTGGCACCGCTGACCATCACGCCAGGCGCGATGCTGGTCAGCTTCGTCCTCACGGTCACCACGCTCTGCCTCGGGCACACGCTGGGCATGCACCGGCGGCTGATCCATCAAAGCTACGAGTGCCCGCTGTGGCTGGAGCGACTGTTTGTTTATCTGGGCGTGCTGGTCGGGTTGGGTGGGCCGCTCCGCGTGATCTACCTGCATGACATCCGCGACTGGTCGCAGCGGCATTCCGATTGTCATTCTTTCTTCCGTCACAGCCGGTCCTGGTGGATGGACCTGTGGCAGCAGCTCCATTGCGACATCACGCTGCGGCACCCGCCGCGTTTCGTCATCGAGGAGCGCGTGCAGAACGACCGCTTCTACCGGTTCCTCGAGGCAACGTGGCGTTGGCAGCAACTGCCGGTCGCCCTTGTGCTCTATCTCCTCGGCGGCTGGGCTTGGGTGGTCTGGGGCGTGGCGGTGCGGCTGTTTGTGTCACTGACCGGACACTGGCTCGTGGGCTACCTCGCCCACAATCGCGGGGCCATGAGCTGGCGCATCCAGGGTGCGGCGGTGCAGGGTCACAACGTGCCGGGCTTCGCGCTGCTCACGATGGGCGAAAGCTGGCACAACAACCACCATGCCTACCCCGAGTCGTCGCGGCTTGGCCTCAAATCCGGTGAATGGGACGTGGGATGGATTGTGCTCGGTTTGCTCCGGCGCCTGGGGCTTGTTTGGAACCTCAATACCCCCGAAACACTGCCGGCCCGCTCCGAGCGGGTTGAGATCCGCTGAGGCGCGGTCGGCGCTTCAATGGGGCCGCGCTCCGAGGAGCGCGGAGATACAGTGGACGAAGGCGGCGCCCTGGCGGATGCACTCGCTTCAATGGGGCCGCGCTCCGAGGAGCGCGGAGATGACCCGAACAACCTCGTTGGGATGTGTGGGTAATGGCTTCAATGGGGCCGCGCTCCGAGGAGCGCGGAGATATCGCCCTCTTCAAGTTTGTCCGCGCCAACCTCAGCGAGCTTCAATGGGGCCGCGCTCCGAGGAGCGCGGAGATCCGCCTGTGGGAGCTCCGCCACGGCATCACCCCCGGCATGCTTCAATGGGGCCGCGCTCCGAGGAGCGCGGAGATGAGGCCCGGACCATGCCGTAGGGGAGGAGATGCCTGCTTCAATGGGGCCGCGCTCCGAGGAGCGCGGAGATGTTCTCCTGCAACCCATCCACTCCAACCCAAAACCAGCTTCAACGGGGCCGCGCTCCGAGGAGCGCGGAGATAGTAGTGTCGGAGCCTTTGGGCTTACGCAGTTTTGGCTTCAACGGGGCCGCGCTCCGAGGAGCGCGGAGATACGAGCTTTGAGATTTCCCGGTTGCACAACTCGTGGCTTCAACGGGGCCGCGCTCCGAGGAGCGCGGAGATCATTCGTTCCAAATAAGGTGTAAGTGGGTCGTCTGGCTTCAACGGGGCCGCGCTCCGAGGAGCGCGGAGATTTCCCGGCGCTCGTTCAGATTGGACTCGATGCGCCCAGCTTCAACGGGGCCGCGCTCCGAGGAGCGCGGAGATCATGAAGCTCGATGACATCCTCGACGTCGCGACTGAGGCTTCAACGGGGCCGCGCTCCGAGGAGCGCGGAGATAACTACGCCACGTTTGCCGTGCTCGACTATCTCGAGGCTTCAACGGGGCCGCGCTCCGAGGAGCGCGGAGATATGGCCCGGCGCGGGCCGGTCGCTCCCGCAGCGCGTGGCTTCAACGGGGCCGCGCTCCGAGGAGCGCGGAGATGTCTGGCTCGGTTGGTCGCTCCTCGGAGAGCTGTGGGCTTCAACGGGGCCGCGCTCCGAGGAGCGCGGAGATAGACGCGCAGGCCGAACCGCTGCTTCGCCCGCCTGATGCTTCAACGGGGCCGCGCTCCGAGGAGCGCGGAGATGGGCGATGCCGGCGCCGACCTCGCTCTTGACCGGCAGGCTTCAACGGGGCCGCGCTCCGAGGAGCGCGGAGATGTCGCGGAGAGCACCACGCCGCAGCCGCGGCGGTCGTGCTTCAACGGGGCCGCGCTCCGAGGAGCGCGGAGATCGCCCTCGGCCGGAGCGAAGGCCAGATCGGCCGGCTCGCTTCAACGGGGCCGCGCTCCGAGGAGCGCGGAGATGAGGAGATACGGCACGCCTCGCTGAAGCCGTTCTAGCTTCAACGGGGCCGCGCTCCGAGGAGCGCGGAGATAACGCCTACACCAAGCGAACCCAGCTTTGGGGCCACTTGCTTCAACGGGGCCGCGCTCCGAGGAGCGCGGAGATGGACGCGACGGCGGAGGCGGTGAGCACGTCGGCGGCGCTTCAACGGGGCCGCGCTCCGAGGAGCGCGGAGATAACCGCCCGACCCAAAGCCTCAACCGTAGACATAATGGGCTTCAACGGGGCCGCGCTCCGAGGAGCGCGGAGATACCCGGGCGACCAGGGCATCGGCCTGCGCGGCGGTGGTGCTTCAACGGGGCCGCGCTCCGAGGAGCGCGGAGATGGCACTGCCGCCAACCCCCGAGGAATAATGGCCCGCGCTTCAACGGGGCCGCGCTCCGAGGAGCGCGGAGATTTTGATGATCTGCTGGACCAGGTCGTCCGAATACGCGCTTCAACGGGGCCGCGCTCCGAGGAGCGCGGAGATGGCGGGAACCTTGTCGAGGAGGGCCTGGACCTTTTTGCTTCAACGGGGCCGCGCTCCGAGGAGCGCGGAGATAGAATTAAAGGCAACAGATGGGAATTGATGAGAAACGCTTCAACGGGGCCGCGCTCCGAGGAGCGCGGAGATGGTTGAGTGCCTCCTCGTCGGTCTCCGCCCGGAGAACGCTTCAACGGGGCCGCGCTTCGAGGAGCGCGGAGATGCGCGGGTGAAGCGGCGAAAGGATTGGGTCTTGACCTTGCTTCAACGGGGCCGCGCTCCGAGGAGCGCGGAGATCACAGGGGGAAGCAATTCCCAACCCCGCCGACTAAGCTTCAACGGGGCCGCGCTCCGAGGAGCGCGGAGATTCAGCGGGGCGAGATAGAGAAGAATTGCGAGGCCGAGCTTCAACGGGGCCGCGCTCCGAGGAGCGCGGAGATGCGGGTTGATTCGTCACTAGACCACGAGGCACCGGAGCTTCAACGGGGCCGCGCTCCGAGGAGCGCGGAGATGCGAGGACGGGGACCTTGGCCCCGAGTTTCTGCTGGCTTCAACGGGGCCGCGCTCCGAGGAGCGCGGAGATGCGAGGCTTTCTCGCTGAGCGTGATGTGCTCCTGCGCGCTTCAACGGGGCCGCGCTCCGAGGAGCGCGGAGATGAGACGCTGGCGCTGGACTGCGAGTCCTCGGCCACCGAGGCTTCAACGGGGCCGCGCTCCGAGGAGCGCGGAGATACGTTTGAAGAAGGTGCGCCCGCGGGTGCGGATGTCCTTGCTTCAACGGGGCCGCGCTCCGAGGAGCGCGGAGATTCTGCGAGTTCGCCCTCGACGGCATGCTCCGCGGCGAGCTTCAACGGGGCCGCGCTCCGAGGAGCGCGGAGATGGCACGGAAGACGTCCTCGCGCGCCCGCTCGGCCTCGCTTCAACGGGGCCGCGCTCCGAGGAGCGCGGAGATATCGCCGGTGGAGAGACCGTGCGCGGCCCTCGTGACGAGCTTCAACGGGGCCGCGCTCCGAGGAGCGCGGAGATGAAAGATTTGCGTAAGCGCGCTGCTTCGCTTCCTCGCTTCAACGGGGCCGCGCTCCGAGGAGCGCGGAGATCTCAGTGGGCCGGACGTGGCCATGCAGCCCGACGTGCTTCAACGGGGCCGCGCTCCGAGGAGCGCGGAGATCAATTTGGATTTTGTAAGTCTTCGCGGAAGCGTTTTGGGCTTCAACGGGGCCGCGCTCCGAGGAGCGCGGAGATGCAGCGGGCAACGGTGCGGCCCGTGACAAGATGAACGGGCTTCAACGGGGCCGCGCTCCGAGGAGCGCGGAGATGATTATCTCACCGACCAGAGCGGTTCATCGGTTGTGCTTCAACGGGGCCGCGCTCCGAGGAGCGCGGAGATCAAAGCAGATGCGCGCCTGTTCCTTGGCGGCGGCGGCTTCAACGGGGCCGCGCTCCGAGGAGCGCGGAGATGGCGACGACCGGATCCTCGGGGACGGGATCATCGGGCTTCAACGGGGCCGCGCTCCGAGGAGCGCGGAGATGCGCGGGTTCAGTTTCGGAAAATCCCAACCTGGCACGGCTTCAACGGGGCCGCGCTCCGAGGAGCGCGGAGATTTTCTACGCCTCGCAGCGCGCCGCGATGGTTCACCCGCTTCAACGGGGCCGCGCTCCGAGGAGCGCGGAGATGCGGCCGTGCAACCCTCGCGCTGCCCGTGGGCGCCAGGCTTCAACGGGGCCGCGCTCCGAGGAGCGCGGAGATTTGGTCAAGTATCCCGTGAAGCCGGCGGACCTTGAGCTTCAACGGGGCCGCGCTCCGAGGAGCGCGGAGATGCGTTGCTTCCTTGTAACGTTTGCCCCGGAGAAAGAAGCTTCAACGGGGCCGCGCTCCGAGGAGCGCGGAGATACCTCCTCGCCAAAGCCGGCTACTCGATACGCTACATGCTTCAACGGGGCCGCGCTCCGAGGAGCGCGGAGATAAGAAGATCGTCACCCTCCTCGGCTCGCTCACCGGCTTGCTTCAACGGGGCCGCGCTCCGAGGAGCGCGGAGATGATCCGCGCTATCGGAGACCGCTCGGGCACCGACTCGCTTCAACGGGGCCGCGCTCCGAGGAGCGCGGAGATCACCGAAGTGCAAAAGAAGGCAGCGCTCGACCACTACAAGCTTCAACGGGGCCGCGCTCCGAGGAGCGCGGAGATGCGTTCATGTAGGCCGCTCTCAAGCCCGCCACCACGGGCTTCAACGGGGCCGCGCTCCGAGGAGCGCGGAGATCGTTTCGTAATTCCACACCGGCGCCAGCAGGCGGAGGCTTCAACGGGGCCGCGCTCCGAGGAGCGCGGAGATAGGCGGAGCTGTAGGTTTTGAGGTCGATGGAGCCGTCGCTTCAACGGGGCCGCGCTCCGAGGAGCGCGGAGATGAAGCCGGTTCCGTGGCGGCATCCGGCGCGGTATAGCTTCAACGGGGCCGCGCTCCGAGGAGCGCGGAGATCTCAGCGGCACGGTCACGCCGGACGACGAAAAACCGAGCTTCAACGGGGCCGCGCTCCGAGGAGCGCGGAGATGGCGCAAGCCGTGGCTGCAACCCCGACTTGTCGGGGCGCTTCAACGGGGCCGCGCTCCGAGGAGCGCGGAGATGCTGAGCTTCACGCCCGAAATCCTCGCCATAGCCGGGCTTCAACGGGGCCGCGCTCCGAGGAGCGCGGAGATAGCGAGATTTAGAGGCGATGGTCTGTCGGCAGTAGAAGCTTCAACGGGGCCGCGCTCCGAGGAGCGCGGAGATGGAGGGAGACGAAGCCGCGTAACTCTTCTCCTTATGGCTTCAACGGGGCCGCGCTCCGAGGAGCGCGGAGATAGTGCCAGCAACACCCTCTCCAAGCTCGCCAAGGACACGCTTCAACGGGGCCGCGCTCCGAGGAGCGCGGAGATATCGAAGCGGCTCCGGCAGGCGATGGAGGAGCACGGCGAGCTTCAACGGGGCCGCGCTCCGAGGAGCGCGGAGATGATGGTGGCGGCGTCGCCCTTGGTGGCGACGATATCGCTTCAACGGGGCCGCGCTCCGAGGAGCGCGGAGATGTTGTGAGTGGGCCACCATGCCCGACCACTGGCGCACCGCTTCAACGGGGCCGCGCTCCGAGGAGCGCGGAGATGTTTCCTTTGCAGGGAATAAAGGTTGCCGGACGCAAGCTTCAACGGGGCCGCGCTCCGAGGAGCGCGGAGATACGGGTGGGCACGACCGCTGCGAACAGCGCGCAGGGCTTCAACGGGGCCGCGCTCCGAGGAGCGCGGAGATGGCGCGTTTGGGACAGGCATTGGGGGCAATTGCCGGGCTTCAACGGGGCCGCGCTCCGAGGAGCGCGGAGATGCGGTTGTCAGCACTCAATTTGATGCGCCTAATCTGAGTTGCTTCAACGGGGCCGCGCTCCGAGGAGCGCGGAGATCGCCGTAGCCGCTCCACATGCGCAGCGTGCCCGAGGCGCTTCAACGGGGCCGCGCTCCGAGGAGCGCGGAGATTTGTAGCTCGCGGCCGGCTTGAGCAAGGGGTCTGATGGGCTTCAACGGGGCCGCGCTCCGAGGAGCGCGGAGATGCCGCCGAAATCCTCAAATACCCGCTGAGCTTCACGCCCGGCTTCAACGGGGCCGCGCTCCGAGGAGCGCGGAGATCCCTCGTCAGCAGCGGCTACGCGGTTGTCCTCTTGGGCTTCAACGGGGCCGCGCTCCGAGGAGCGCGGAGATGACCTCGCGGCGAACATCGCCGGCCGAGGACAGGACGCTTCAACGGGGCCGCGCTCCGAGGAGCGCGGAGATGCGCGCGGATCGACACGACGCCGCGCTCCGGCTCGCGGCTTCAACGGGGCCGCGCTCCGAGGAGCGCGGAGATAGCGGTCGGATCGGTCGCTATGGTCGGACTTGTCAACGCTTCAACGGGGCCGCGCTCCGAGGAGCGCGGAGATAGCGCCTTGGTTTGCACGACTCCCCCACGGGAGTCGCGCTTCAACGGGGCCGCGCTCCGAGGAGCGCGGAGATGTGAGCATCGGGAACAGATGATTTTATCGTATGATGCTTCAACGGGGCCGCGCTCCGAGGAGCGCGGAGATAGCGCCGTTGCAGGCGGGGAGCTCGCCGCGGGCCGTGCTTCAACGGGGCCGCGCTCCGAGGAGCGCGGAGATTTGATTGAGGGCGGAAAGTTTGTTTTCCAATTCGCGCTTCAACGGGGCCGCGCTCCGAGGAGCGCGGAGATGTTCATCCCTTTGGTGTCGCCCCGGACGACGCGCGCGCTTCAACGGGGCCGCGCTCCGAGGAGCGCGGAGATGCCGGCGGCCTCGAGTGGCGCGAAAGGGCGGCCAGTTGCTTCAACGGGGCCGCGCTCCGAGGAGCGCGGAGATAACGCAGTAGCCAGACTGTCCAAGTCGGTAACGAGCGGCTTCAACGGGGCCGCGCTCCGAGGAGCGCGGAGATTCGCCGGGACCGGGCATCCCGTTCGGTAACGGAAACGCTTCAACGGGGCCGCGCTCCGAGGAGCGCGGAGATAGCCGGGATGGCATCACGGTGTTGCCATTCGCCCAGGTGCTTCAACGGGGCCGCGCTCCGAGGAGCGCGGAGATACTCCCCCGACATCGCTTTACGACGGCGCCCTGGCGCTTCAACGGGGCCGCGCTCCGAGGAGCGCGGAGATCCAGGATCCGCTGGTCGAGGGCGGCGTATTCCGGCCGGCTTCAACGGGGCCGCGCTCCGAGGAGCGCGGAGATGCCATCAGGGCCGCGGCCGAGGAGTCGGGCGTGCTGGCGCTTCAACGGGGCCGCGCTCCGAGGAGCGCGGAGATACGTCGAGCGTGCTCGAGCCGGCACGGAACACCTTGCTTCAACGGGGCCGCGCTCCGAGGAGCGCGGAGATCATGCGCACGAAGTAATACACCCCGTTGCGTTTCGCGCTTCAACGGGGCCGCGCTCCGAGGAGCGCGGAGATGCAGATCGAGGACCGGCTGGCCGCGGTGCGGCACGAGCTTCAACGGGGCCGCGCTCCGAGGAGCGCGGAGATATGCCGGACAAACACCCTCGCCGCAGACTGTTGCCGGCTTCAACGGGGCCGCGCTCCGAGGAGCGCGGAGATAAGGCCCCCACCACCTCCGCCTGCGCCCCCTCCAGCATGCTTCAACGGGGCCGCGCTCCGAGGAGCGCGGAGATGTAAAGCGTCCATCCGCTCAGCCCGCTGAGGATGGAGAGCTTCAACGGGGCCGCGCTCCGAGGAGCGCGGAGATGCAGGCGGCCCGCGCCGCCTACGCCGCCCGCGGCCTGCTTCAACGGGGCCGCGCTCCGAGGAGCGCGGAGATACCGTTGCGCACCTGCGCGTAGAGCAGCCGGCCCTTCGCTTCAACGGGGCCGCGCTCCGAGGAGCGCGGAGATCGCCGTGTAGACGTGCGACACGCCGGTGCCCTTCTTGCTTCAACGGGGCCGCGCTCCGAGGAGCGCGGAGATAGCTAACGGGCAAATGCTTGTAGGTGCGATGCGGAAAAGAGAATCTGCGAGTGCCGAAAGGTTCCTCTCGGGACCGAAAGTATTGGAGAATGAAAAAAGTCCCATCTCATTGATTACGAAGATGCGAGCGGGAGTGCGGCCTATCGCGTCACTGCACCTCTCGCGCACGTTATCAAAGAACAAAAGGCATCCTCTGCTGCGAGCAGTGGGATGGTTAGGCCACATAGCAGGGCGGGTCGATCCGAATGTAACTCTGGCCGAGCGCGGTGATGATCCGTTCGCCTCTGCTTTCGGATGGGCCGAGGGAGATGAACAGCACCTGGTCTTCGTCGCGTTCGATGAGACCGAGCAGCCGGCTCTCGAAATCGATTTTCTCCGCCGCGGTCAGGTCGCATTCGAACACCGACAGTTGCAGATGCATGCCGTAGTCTTTGCACGCTTTGAAGACCTTGCGCAGGCGCTTGGGGTTGCCGATGTCGTAGGTGACGATGTAGTTCGTGCGGCTCATGGTCGGGGAAGGAGCAGAGGTGAAGAGGGCGCGCGGGATGTGCGGGCCTACCTCGTCGTGAACGGCAGATAGCGCTCGATCTCGCCGGTGAGCGTGCGGGCCAGCAGCCGGAACTGCAGTTCGATCGCCCGTCGGTAGCTCACTTTGTAGTCAAACAGCGGATGCGTGACCGTGTCGCTCATGCGTTTTTCGTAAGCCAGGAAGAAGCGTTTGCGGCCGGCCGGGGTCAGATTCACCGCCTCGCCGGCCTGCACGAAGTCGGCGGGCGAGAGCATCCGGTTGTTGATGGCCGTGAGCACGGCCGAGTCGGCGATGATGGGCCGGAATTCCTCCATCACGTCCAACGCCAGCGCGGGCCGGCCGAAGCGGGGCTGGTGATAGAGCCCGATGTAAGGATCGAAGCCGACGGCGAGCGCCGCCACGGTGCAGTCGCGCGCGAGGAGGCTGTAGGCGAGCGAGAGCAGGGCGTTGACCGGATCGCGGGGCGGACGCCGGTTGCGCGTCTTGAAATCGAAGTTGAACGCTGCCTGCGCGGCCCGCACGCGATCGTCGCGCGTCTCCTCCAAACCGGGAATGTCGTCACTGTCATCGGACCCCTTGATCATGCCGCCGAAGTTGCGGAAATACACCAGGGCGGCGGCGCCTTCGATGCCAAGGAGGCTGGCGTGGCCGGGGGCGGCGAGCGCGGCGGAGGCGGCGTGCTTCATCGCGCGCAGGGCGAGGGCGGGCGGCTCGACGTGGTTGCGCATGAGCAGGGTGCGCTGGTTGCGGATCTTGCCATAGACGAACAGCCGGGCCAGCGGCAGGGCCTGGGCCGGCTCGGCGGCGCGAGCGAACTGCTTGATGCGGGTGAAGACGTTGGTGAGTCCGTGCCCGCGGGTCAGCCCGTAGAACCAGCCGCCCATCGAGAAATACGAAACCGGCACCTCCATCTCGCACAGCGTCTGGATCAGCGCGGTGGAAATCTGCGCGGCGCCGAAGACCGCGAGGTGGTGCAGATCCTTGATCCGCACCTCGGCGAGGGTGTCGCCCTTTTCCTTGACGACGATGGTTTCACCCTTGCGGGTGACGGCGACGCCGGGCGTGTTGACGTAAAGCACCTTGGTGTCCACGTCGGGCGCGACCAGCCGGCGGATTTCGCCTTCGGCCGCCAGCCGGGGCAGGCGCGGCTCGGGCAGGCTTTCCCAAGCGGGGTCTTCGGTGGCGAGCGCGTCGGCCAGCACGGCCAGTTTGGTGTCGTCGGAGGCGCCGTTGCCGGTGTCGGTCGCGAGCCCGGGCAGGGCGAGCTGCGTGGCGGGCTCCGGCAATTCCGGATCGGGCGCCGCCAACTGCAGGAACTGCGTTTCGTCGGGCATGCACACGGGGGCGAGCGAGCAGCGCGGGCATTTGGGCGAGTGGTCGAGCGGCGGCGGGATCGGACCCGCCGCACAGGCCCGGGCGGCGGCGATACCCCGGCGGATCCACGCTTCATCATCGGGCGTGAGGGCGAACCGCACGCGCTGGCGGGTCTGGCGGTAGAACACGATGCCCTCGTCGCAGGCGTAGCCGTTTTCCCGGAGCAGCAGGATTTGCAGGCCGAGTTGCATGCGGTCGGCATCCCAGAGCCGTCCGCCCTCGTCGCCTTCGCGCGGGGCGCCGGTCTTGTATTCGACAGGAATCGTGCGGACGCACGATTCCTTAACGACGGCTCCGCCGCCGGGGGAGGGATGATCCAGCGTCACTTCGACGAGGTCGAGCTTAGCCACGACGCCGAGCGTCTGCGAACCGAGCATGACGGAGCGGGCATGAATCGTCTCCGGCTGTGCCTTCGACGATTCATCAGGCGACGCTGGCGCGTCGCCCGAAGCAGGGGCGGCGGGGCCGGCTTCGACAGATGTGCCCGGCGTGGATTTCCGCTGCGCAGCGGCTTTGGATTCCGGGAGCGCACCGCTCCCGGAGTCCACGCGGGCGTGTTCGGCCGCGCCCTTCTTGGTATCGGCGCTGTGGAGGAAGACGCCCTCGACGTGCTCGTAGTAGAAAAGCCGCGGACAATAGACGAACTCGTTGAGCATGCGCGCCGGCAGCAGATCGGCGGCGGGATCGGAGGAGGCAGAAGAGGTGCTCATTCCTCGGACTGGGCCGGTGGGCAAGGTTGGGGTTGCAGGATGGCGTGGCGGGCCGGACGCGGCGTGATGCGGCGAAACTCCCGGAATCAGGGCAGACCGCCGCCGCAGTGCTCCGGGCCGCTTTGGCCGCGGATGCGACGGCCGGCGAGGCACGGGGCGCCCGCCTTGCGCTTGTCCGGACCCGCCGGGCCGAGCCGGTCCTTGAACATTCCGTAGTGCCGCGCGAAGGTGGCATCCCAGTCGTCTCTGTGGACCACAGCGTGACGGACAAAATCCGCAAACGCTTCGGCATAGTCGCTCTGGGCGCCGTCGGGGTCGAGATAACCGGCAACGATCCATTCGGCCGATTCAAGATCCAAGGTCCACTGTGCGTAATACTCCACGAATTCCCAGCCCCAGACAATGGTCGCCAGCACTTTCCCGGGAGCGTCGGGCGAGCACACTTCGAGCCGGACGCGGCGGCAGTCGCAATTGGGATTGCCGCAATAGTGTTCGAGGAAAACAAAACGGCCCCCAGGCAGGATCGGGCTGTCCGGCCGCATGATCAGACCCAGGGTCTCTCCGGCTGCGATGTCCGGGCAATGGCTGGCGAACGGAACCAGGTTAAGATACTGGGGCGACACGAAGGGAGGTGGAGACCGCAAATAGCGCCGGGTCAGAGCCGGGTCCAGCGTTCGATGTCGCGGCTGTCGAAGATGTAGCCGCAGACGCGGAGCTGGAGAGGCTGGCGGGGATTCCACGGGTAGTCCGGTGCGGCAGCCAGTTCGAGCACGCCGGCAGCGGCGTCGAGCGGCCCGCGCCGGAAGGATAACTCGACGCGCTCGCCGAGCGGCAGGCCCCAGGCGCGGGCGATCTCGTCGCGCAGCTCTGGCGGGGCGGCCGGCGCGGGATGATAGGGGGCGTCGAGCGGGAGGCCGGTCTGATGTTCGGGCATGCGGGGCTGACGGGCGAGGGGTGATGGGCCGGCGAGACGGAAAATGAAAGGGAGAGTCGAACGGCCGGGCGCGGTGCGCCGGGCGAGGCTTCATGCGGGCAGTTCGACTCCCGGCAGAAAGGGATTGAACACGGTCACGCCGTCGTAGGTCTGGCCATGGGCGAGGTCCTCGGAGAAGACGGTGGTGGCGGCGAGTTCCTTGGCGGCGGCGAGGATGGCGCCATCCCAGTAGTGGATATGATAGCGCTCGTGCAGTCTGATGCCGCGGCGGATCAATTCGGGTGTGAGCGGCACGATCGGAAATGTCGCCAGGGAATCGAGAAACACCTCGGCATCGGCGATGGATAGAGGGCGCTTGAACTTGCGTGTAACCACCACGAAAAACTCCTGCAGCACCTGCGCGCTGAGACCGACGGATTCCGACAGAAGCAGCCGGCGGGAAACGGAGGCTTTGGGGGCATCATCCGCCTCGTTGGAGGCGGCGTAGGCCACGACGTTAGTATCGAGAAAAAACCGCGCGGTCATAAAGTTCCTCACGCTTGGGCAAGCGGCCGGCCCGGCCGGTCGCGGCGGTGGCAAACGCCTTTTCGAGCAGGCGACGGCGAACCGTCAGGGGATCTTCCCCGGAAGCAAACACGCGCAAGCTCTCGGCCACCATGGCACTGACAGAAGTGTCCTGCCGCGCCGCCGCCAGGCGGGCCTTGCGGTAAACGTCGTCAGGGACGGATAGGGTGATGTTCTTCATGGCTGTGAAACTGTGTGACTGTGGAAAGGTGTCAAGCGGGGCGTGTGCGATGTAATTGGGCATCAAGCGCAAGCTTCGCCCCGTCGGGGAAGAGGCGATCCCGACGGAAGAGCGGAGAAGCGTGCTGGAGCGATCGCGGCGGAAGGAATGAATTCAGGCGGATCGAAAGGATCAGGGGAACGAAGGTTAGGACACAGGCACAAACAGCCCGAGGCCGAAGTAACGACCATCGCCCACAAGCAATGGGCCACGAACCGGGCGGGAGAACTTGATTCGCGCATGGACGACCGGAGCGCGCTCGCTTTTTGGACGATATCGTTCTGCGCGCTCAGTTGCGGGAAGGAGTGGACTGAGTGTCAGTTGAATCTGACAGGTATCCACAAGATCGGCGGGGAGACGGATGTCACGCAGACTGGAGCGCACGAGCTTCGTCCACTCTGCATGACGGCGAAGGTGGCGTTCGTTGCTGGAAAGTGGTGTGCCATCAGGCGCGTGAGTAGGGACTTTGAAGCCACGAGCAATGACGAGCGGTGTAACTGAGACCCAGCATCGGCTGGCGCGGGTGTAGAGCGGCCAGACTTTGTCTTTGCGCGGGTCGGTGATGAGTTGGAGTCGGAAGTCAGATTCGATGGTCTCTCCGTCAAGACTGGCAGCGAGTGTGTGGTAGATGGATGCTGTGGCATTTGCATTGTCGGGATTTGAATAACCGAGCAGCACAAAGCGGCGCACCCGGCCGTCGGCTTTGCCGCCGAGGCTGAGCGATGGGAGCGGAACAAAGGCGAGGTGCGGCTGCCGCGCATGCCCTCCGCCGGAGTGGTGACCGGAGATGAGTTCGTCAGCGAGAACGGGATCGTTCCAGCGGTCCACATCCTTGGCGACTTGGCACGCGAGTGCTCGAAGCGGGGAACGCCAGCGGTGGGCATTGATGGCATCGCAGACTTCCGGAAGCTGGTCCGGGTTGCCGGTGTCGCGTAGGATTTGGAAAATGGCGACGTGAACGGGCAGCAGTCCTTCGGCGGCATCTCGCGTGTAGCTTTGCTCACGAAGGAACAGGCGTGCGGGCCGTTTTGCGCCGCGTGCGATGCGTGTTTCCGCCTGCTGGAATTCAGTCATCAGCTCATCGGTGGACTTGGGGCGTGCAGTTAGAAGGTTGATGTCTTCTGCTTGGCTGGCTGGTCGCCAGACATTGAGCGATTCGCAGACGGGTTCCTGCATCCCGTTGGTGTGCCATTGGATTTCACACTCCACGCGGTCTTCAGCGCGACCCATGTAGCGGAGCTTCGCTGCGGCTTCGCGCAAGGCGGGCAAGTGAAGTTCAGCATTGCGGCAAAACTCGGGCGTGGCGTTCATCCAGCGATAGACGGCTGACAACTCGCCATCCTGCTCCGGCGTGGCGCGAAGCACGGGCGCGAGGTCGGGATGATACCGAGAAAAGTCTCCTTTCGCCGGGCTGTTGTGCGGCATGGCGACGAGGAGCGCGCGGCGGTGCTCGCTGTCATCAGCGAGTTTGCTCGCGATGATTTCTGGTGGCGGCAGGGATTCCAGCCAGCGCAGAGCGTTCAGCGTTTGGTCCGAGAATGCTGCCCGCTCAGAGATTGGGAGATTCGCCAGCGTCGAAGCGATGAACGCCTGATGCAGCCGTGCTGGAGCAGGCGGCCAGTCGAGTTCATCGCGCCCGTCGCGGTTCTGCCGCACGCCTGTGTAGCTGTGCGCGATGTAGCGACAATGGATGTTGAGCGTGCTCATGCCTCAGAGGTTGGGTCTTCTGGGCTCTCAGTGGAGTCAGCCGCAGCGTCGTCACCAGGAGTTGCCTCCACAGCAGCAGCACCTTTCCCGCTCCGCTTGGGCTTGGCAGCCGTAGTCTTCGCCTTCTTTCCGCCCTGTTCCAACTCGCCTTTCAAGCTCGCTTGAGTGGACTCAAAGACAGCGCAGTCGGGAATAGGTGTCGCTTGGATTTTTAGAATGTCGTGTGCAGCCTTGGCGACCCCGATTAGCAACACCCGGTTTCCGCAGAGTGCTTTGAGAGCAGTGGCGGCGCCGGAATCAAGCCCGGTGCCGAGAAGCACCGTCTCCATTTTCGATGGCAGCAATTCGCATCCGGAACGCAGCCGATAGCTTCCAATGGAACGCGGGTGGCTTTCCGCCAGCAGGGCCAGTGCAAGCAGGTAGCGGCGAGCGGCGTTGGTCAACGCCTTGTCGGGAGCCGGTTTCTTTGCTGTGTCCGATTTGGTTCCTGCTTCGCTCGGGGCTGAATCTGTAGTGAAACAAAAGACGCTCGCGATGTCGGTGAGCGAGATGAGAGCCAGCCGCTCAATGCGCTCGGCGAAGACACCGCCAAGTCCACTTCCTAGGGCATTGCTGAATCCGCGTTCAGCCATCTTGTCGGCCCATTTTTTTGCTTCCTTACTTGCTTTGGTCTTTTCGTCGTCATCTGTCGCCTTGGCATCATAAGTGGAGAGTTCTTCGGCGAGATTGTCGTTCCCAAGCACGACGGAAGCGCATTCATCTTTTGAGTATGGGCCAGTGTAGAGTGAACGCTTCTCACAAGGCACCACACCGAAGGCATCGATGCGCGTGAGCAGGATGCGGGAATGCTTATGCTGGTAGCCTACTGCACGGCTATCCCAGAAGCCAAAGATGATGCTCGTCGGCATGAAGCGGAGCAAGGGGAGCGCATCGCCTTTGGCGAATGCCCTGATGGCCTTTGCGGCGGCGTCCTTTTGATTGGATGCACGAACGCGAAAGTCGGCAATTCGATGTGGCAGCGCGAGCAGGTTGGTGTTCGATTGGTCGGCGAACTCCGGTTTCCGGGGAATCTTGGCTTCTGCTTGAGGCACGAGGGTGCGGAGCTCCCCGTCGTCCCTAAAGGCGATCTCGGTGCGATTGGCGTGGGATTGCGGCGAATCCATCGTGCAGTGCCGGGCGCGCTTGATATAGCGCGTGATGCGCTTGCTGCCGTCTTTTGCAGACTTCTCGCGCAGCACCTCGCCCCATTCGATGCCGTTCAGGTCATAGACTGGCGGAGCGTTCGTTCCTTCACCTGCATACGATGGCGGGAAGACCGGAAAATCTTTGCCCCCGGCTGGTTCGAGCGTTTCGGTAATGCGGATGACGGCGGGCAGCTTCCCTGCGGAACCGGGTTTGCGAACGTCCATTCCGAGCAGGGCGTCGAGGTGTTTGTTGATGGCCGTGATTTCTTCAGGCGTTGGTTTGGTGTCTTGGTTCATGGTGTTGATGATTGAATTGTTGCTGGTGGAAAGAAACGAAAGGAGCCGCCTTTGCCGTGGGCACCTCCGCGTGGCAGAAACTTTAGTTTGCGGGATGGAAGGCCATGAACGCGGCCAGCACTCGCAAGGGCAGCCATGCTCAACGGCAGAGGCTTTGCCCACGCGACTGCGCTCAATCCACTGTTCTCCGATGTCCATGCGTGTGCCGGCGCAAAGAAAGCTGCTCCGGCAAGGCTGAGAAGTTCGATAGCCGGAAAGATTGGATCCAAGTGACCAGTCTTCTCTGCGTCAGATGAAATGCCCGCATCACTGGCGTGGACGTTGACCCGGCAATCGTAACCCCAACTGCTGACGCCATCCTTGATTCGCCTTTCCGCGCCGACGGCCAGTTGCATGAGCCAGTCGCGGCATTCAGACGGAGTTTTCAATTCGGCGACCTGTTGAGGCAGCACATTTGCCGGGACGACCTTGGCGCTGAATGCGCGCAGAAGTGGTCTGTCATCGCTGCCGTCCAGGGGAACAAAAGGATTCAGCCCGACTTCTTCACCGCTGGAGATTACGCCGTGCTCGACACCGCCGAGGCCGGAGTGCCAGATCATGTTTGCGATAAACAAGTGCGCTCTGGCGAAAAGGAGCGGACGAAATTCGTCGCGAGGTTGCTCTGTCTGGATGGCAAAACGTCCCGGTTCTGGCCACCAGCAGCGTCGGATCTCGGGCGCGTTTCCCGGCTCGCGTTCGGCGAGCGCGGACAGCGCGAGGGCGGAAAGGAAGTGGGCGAGGTTTCGCTCGTCTAGTTCGAGCAGGAGCGTGGTGTCAGTTTCCATCGGGTTCCTCCTCGGTGATGATGCGGCTGCCTTCGGCGTCTGCGGTTTTCAGCAGGGCTTCGAGGTAGGCGAGCCGCCAGCGGCCAAGCTGGCGTTGCAGGCGGATGAATCGCTCGGCGGCTTCGAGGCGCAGCGGGTTCTGTTTCTCCACTTGAAAGTCGGGCGTAAGGCCTGCGTTTGAGATGGAAGGCCGGAGGTGCCCATGATGCACGCCGACGAGATGCAGCAGCAGATCGCGCCACGGCGCGTGTGAGTCCGGTGGGATGTCCGAAGGTGGCGTTGTGCCAGCGCGTGACAGCTTGCGCAGCGATTCCCACTCGTGACGGAAGCCGTGGAGCGGGCCGGGTTTCTCCAATTCGGGAACGAGCTTGGCGATTTCGGATTCACCCTTCGGACGACCAAAGGCACGTTGCCAGTGCGAGTGGCGCTTGCCTTCATCGTGTTGCAGTGCGGCGGAGGAAAGCAGCGTCCGCAAGAAGGTGTCGCCGGGCGCGATGGCTTCGGCGATGCGGATGGTTTCGTTTTCTGAGCGATGCAAGTGTCCGGGAGTGCCGTTGTGGTCGTCGAGAAATTGCAGTCCCTTGTGCTCATACTCGGGGCGGAAGTAGCGGAACGTGTATTCCGTGCCGTCGATGCGCAGCTTTTTGGGGAGCGAAGGTTTGTAGTCATCCGTCTTGGCGACAGGGGCAACTGTTTCACCGGCATCGGAATTCCACAGCCAAGCACCTTCGCCACCCGTGCGTCCTGTCTTTGGCTCGATGGTGCGGAGATAGCGTGCGCGCTGTGGGTCCGAGACTCCTTCCAGCACATCGCTGATGGCGACGTTTGGCTCTTCACTCTGCTGACAATCCTTCATGAACGAATCAAACGCCTTGCTCTGCATAAGCGCGCTGGCTGGAAGAATGAGCGTGCTGTTCGGGCCGAGCGCACGGGCAGTCTCGTGTGCGGATTTACCGGCTCCTTTCGCGTGCCACTTGTCGCGACTGCGATAGATGAGTGGATGCTGCTCGCCCTCCGGCGTGACAAGCCATTCGCGAACTGCGGAGAGTTTCATCTGATGCAACTCGGCACGCAACGGCGGAAACCGCTCGAAGATTTCCAGCACTTCGGTAGCGGTGTCCGGCGTCTCCGGGTCATCGTCGTCACCAGTGGTTTCACGCAATGCTTCGACCTCGAGCCTGAACGCCACGCCAACCAACGGCGTGCCTTCGTCATCTTCTGCCAAGCCATAGAGGAAAGGATGCGGCGAAAGATGCGGGCTGCGCGCATCGGTGGTAGCGCTCCAGTAATCGAGAACTGCCTCCGTCACAGGCGGCACGACCACAGGTCCCGCTGCAATCTTGGCAAAATCGTGAGCGAGCCATTCTTTGGGCGATGCGCAGATTCCATCCTTCGGGTTTAGCACGCTCCATGTCGCTGCGTCGATGAGCGGGGCAGTCTGGTTCTTGGCGGACTTTTCCTCCTTCTTTTCTTCTGCGGCGTCGGACGCGTCGGCCCCTTTCTCATCTGCTGCTTTGCCCTCTGCAAGCCAATGTGTGCCTGCCATCCGCTTCGCGGAATACGGTGCCGCGTCGTCTTTCAGCGCCTTGGCGATTTTAGAAAGCTGGCTTTGAATCGTTGCCTTCGTTTTGGGTTTCGTTTCGTCCTGCGACGCGAAGACCAGCATGGTTGGCGCATCTCCGTTCTTGTTCTCGCAGAGACGGCTCAAAACACCGCGCCGATCCAGGCGGCCTAACCGTTGCAGCAGTGTCGGCAGCGAAGCGAAGTCACAAAGAATCGCATCGGCGTCAGCATCCAGACCGACTTCCGCCGCTGCGGTGCCGACAAGAAAGTATCGCTGTCCGCCAGATTCTGCGGTGGGTTCCCCTCGTTCTGATCGGAAGACTTTGAATACCTCTTGCTCTGCAAGGCGGTCGCGCTCGTAACCGCGAATGCGTCCGGTGATTTTGCAGATGCGAGTTTCGAGGATGCCTGCCTTTTTGAGTTCACTCTTGATGCCATCAGCAACTTTGTCCGCGACTCCCACTTCACGCACGAAGACCGCAACGCGAGCAGCTTTTGAGTTGGTTGCTGCTGCCACCAGGCTTTGGATGAGCACGTCCTTTGGCTTGTCGGCTTTTGGGAGCCATTCTACCCGCACACGCCGCGTGCGAGCAGCCAACACCCGGTCTGCAATTGCAGGATCAGTTCTTTCCTCATCGGTCAGGCGGAAAGGCTGCTCCGCCGAAGGCGCTGGCAATCCCGGCGTGGCCGAAAGCTCGGTGAGCCAAAAGGGGAGGCGCGCAAAGACGGTGTTGAATGGCGGTGGCAAACCTTCCGTCGAAGAAGCGCAACGCTCACGAAGCTGCCGAAGCGTGAGCACGAACGCCGGGACCAAGTGGGCTTCATCCACGGCCACCCACGCATCCACGCCGAGCAAGCCCGCCTGCTGCGGGCGTCCCCATTTTCCGAGACCGTAGCCTTGGAACAACAGTCGGCTGCCGATTTGGTCCACGGTGCCGATGATGAGCTGGGGTATCGCAGGCCGGATGGCCCAATCGCGGTCAGCCACAATCTGGCCGCGCAACTCGACGACTTGAAACACTTCGCCGCCGTTGCCGCACAGCGCCTGAAGTCCCGTTCGCAAATCGTTCAATTCCGGTGCGGCATCGCGCGCCATTTTTTTGCGAAGCTCCTTCGCAATCTCAAACACCTGCTGCACCAGCACGCGCCGGTTCACGACCCATACCAGGCGCCGTGGCACAGGCGAACCTGTGCGTCCGTTCAAGCCGAACCATGCCAGCGCCAGCAGCCAGATGACGACGAGTTCTGTCTTTCCTGCGCCCGTTTCCAAGTCCACGAGTCGATGGGGCTTTCCAGCAATGACATCCTCGAAGAATCGCACCATCCAATGCATGGGCGACTTGTCGCGCAACGAGGCGTAACTGCTCTCAAAGAATGCGGATGGCGTTTTGAAATCAGGCATGGTGCTCAGTCGGTTTGGGTTTCGGTTAGCCGTCGCGGCCACTTCGGAATTTGCAGTTGAGCACGATTCCAGTGCCAGGCGAGGACCACGGCGGCGGTTTTACCGAGGCCGGTGGGGATGTTGATGAGTTGGGATTCGCAGGGGCGGCCCCGTCCGACAGGCTCAGGACTGGCGGGCTCACCGCAGGCGAGGCGACGCTGGTAGGCGTAGGGCGGGTTGCCGGTGGCGGCTTGGAAGAAGGCGGTGAAGGTCACGGGAGAGTGAAAGTGCAAGTGAGAGTGGGTGTGCCGATGGGCAGGCGGGGACGAGGAGGCTTTGAAATGAATTCAGTGCTTTCACCGACACCTTCAAAAAACACGAAATGATTGACCTCGCTTGGGCCTGCAGTCAAGCAGTCGGTCATGCCGATTCGGACTAAACGTTCAAAACGCGCGCCTCTCGGGAGGCGGCGGTCAGCCCGTCCGGTAGGCGCACGGATCGGCGCTCTTCTTCGCCGTCCACTCGCAACACGAGTTCTGCGTTGCAGGATGGATGGTCGATTGCGCGCTCCAAGATCACGAAGTCCGGCCCCAGTTGCGCAATGGGCACGGAAGTCCCCTCGAGGAGCAATTGCATCGTCACGACAGCGGAATGGGCTCGGGAGGAACGAGTGAGCGAGGGGGACGACATATTGGTGGGGCGAGCGGATGCTTACGCTTCCCTGCGAGGCATTCGCATCGCACAAAAGCTCGGCGGTGGAAAGGACGGTATTGTGTCCGCGGCGAAAAACAATGCTGATGTCGTGGGTGTGGCGGTTAAGATCCACGAGCGTCGGGACGCCTATCTGCGCGAATGCGCGGCTTACGTCCGATTGCGGGCCAGTCGGGTGAGCGAAATCCGCGGCTTCAATGTGCCTCGCCTGCTCGGTCACGATGATCGGCTGCTCGTGCTCGAAATGACGATCGTCACCCGTCCGTATATCCTGGATTTTGCCGATGCCTGGCTGGACCGGCTGCCGGAGTTTCCCGAAAACGTTTGGACGGAGTGGGAGGAGGAGAAAATGGAACAGTTCGGCCCCCGCTGGCCGGAGGTGCAGAAGATTTTGCAGGAGTTGAGGAGATGGGGCATTTTCATGCTCGACGTCTCCCCCACGAACATCGCGTTCCGCGATTAGGCGCCACGGCGCACTTAATTGCGGCCCCGTTGAAGCGTGTTCTTTGAAGGTGTTCGTCATCCGGTTTGACTCCTGTCTCCGCGCCCGAAAGGGCGCGGCCCCTTTGAAGCACAGCCCTGCGAAATGCCGTGCGGCTGCGCACGGGCGTGGCCGAAGGCCGCCTTGGCAGCATGGAACAGGTTCTGGCCGTCGAAGAAGGCCATCGTCCGCTTGATGGAGGGGGCAGCGGGCATCGGTGCTTCCATAAAAACAACCCCGCCCGGGCCTTGTGGCGTTTCGGACGGGGAGCGGATTGAAGAGACGGGGGACAAAAGCGGCCCTTTTGAGGCGAGGCCAAGCGCGGTCTGGTCATGGCCGTTGGCCGCCGCGCAGGCTGCACCGGCCTGCGCCCGGACGTGGGCGTCGCTGATGGCAGGGATGAGGGCGGGATAGTCCATCGGAGGTGCGAAGTTCAGCAACCGTCGCCACCTTCTCCCGGGCCGCCGCCGAGCCACCAGCCGAGAGCGAGGCCGAGGAGCAGAGGCGTGAGCGTGTCGGGCTGGCGGACAGGAGCGGGGGGCGGAGGCTCGATTCGAGCCGGCAGCGATGGCGGTGCGGGGGGCTGCGACGGGAAGAGGCTGGCGATGAATACGAAGGCCAAGCCGAGTGCGTAGGCGGCCACGAGCCCGCCGATCAGGACGGTGCCCAAGGTCTCGAAAAACCAGGTCAGCTCTTCGGGAAAGGCGTAGCACAGCCATAACCAGCCGGCCAGAAACGTGAGGGTGCAGAGATACTTGAGGAGACGGTTGGAGTGTTTGTTCATCAGATGGGGGGCGTTTATACGGAGGAGGATGTGGCCATCAGTTTGCGCGAGAGTGCAAAGGAGGGCGGGCCGAGCCCTACAGGACTTTCACTGTGGCGACGACGCGGCCGTAGATGTCGCGGGCCTGCACGGTGCATTGCACGCTCCGGCCGCTGAGTTTCTGGGCGAGTGACTCCTTGGATTGCTGGCCAGCCCGGGAGGGCAGTTCGGGGGCGTCGAACCCGGCCAGACGGATCGTCTCCGAAGCGTTGTATTGCCTTTGATTGGAGGAGCCGATGTGGGTGACGTTCATGACGAACGTGTCGCCGTCGATGACGAGGGTGACCGGGCCTTGGATGATGTCGCTCATGTTGGCTGTGCTGCCGGGCGGCTTGGCTTGGTTGTCTGGTTGATGCCCCGATTGTGGCCGGGAGTTTGACTCGGGAGCATAGTTGCGGGAGTGCGCCATCGGCTGTCCCGGTGGAAAAGTTGTGAAGAAGTGGAAGCGGAAGGATGAAAGTGAGAGTGAAAGTGGAAAGTGGGGCACCTTGAGTCTGGCGTCCGGGCCAAACCGCGAGTCGTGGATGGGAGAGGGGAATTCGGGGGATGCAGTCTTTCAGCCTTTGGTCAGTTCTTCGTTGTCCGCAGATTTGCCGGGCTGCCCTCGGTGGCGGGTGGCGAGGGCTTCGGCTTCGGCGCGGATGGTTGCGCGCAGCTCGGCGGGGGCCAGCACCTCGACATGGCGTCCGCAGGCGAGGATGCGGCGCTGGATGTCGATCAGATTGTTCAGGCGCAGGGTCGCCTCCACGTGGCCGTCGGGCCGGTCGCGCAAGGTCTGGGAGGAGTGCCAGGGGCGCTCCCGGAGATACGGAGCGAGGGCGGCGCTGAAGACGAGCCGCACCTCGATGTCGCGGTCGCCGGTGAAACGACCGAGGCTGCCGCGCAGGTAGGCTTGGAGGTCGAAGCCCGCGGGCGGGTCGAAGATGGCGGCGGTGGCGGTCGCATGCCGGATGCGTTGAAGCAGAAAGTTGCGCGGGGCGGCGCGGGCGGGGTCGTGGGCGACCAGCACCCAGCGGTGGTCGAGGTGTGCCAGGTGCAGGGGATGGACGGAGCGCGTTTCGTCGGACCGGGCGCCGGGTTTGCGGTAGCGAAGGCGCAGGACGCGCTGGCGGCGGATGGCTTCGAGGGTGGTGGCGAAGTAGCGCAGTTCCTCGTCGGCTCCAGGGGTGTCGTCCGGTTGGAATACAAGCCGGTTGACCTCGCTGACCGGCAGGGAGACGGCGCCGCCGACCACGCCGGCGATTTTGCCGAGAGCGGCGGTGAGGGAGCGGCCGAGCGGGGAGCCATGCCAGGCCGCGAAGGTGCGCCCGGCCAGGGCGAGGGCGAGAGCCTCGCCGGCGTCCAGCCGGAGCAGGGGCAGGATGTCGCAATCGCGTGTGTAATGGTAGGTGTGCGCTGAGGGGTCCCACTCGATGGGGGCGCCGAGCTGGTCGCGCATGAATTCGAGGTCGCGCTTGATCGTGCGTTCCGAGACTTCTAGTTCGCGGGCAAGGCTGATGGCGGTGGCAGTGTGCTCGTTGCCGAGGCGCTCGTGGATCCACAGCACGCGGCGCAGGGTGGCGCGTCCGCAGTCGGGGCTGGAGCGCCCGGCCCGAGAACCGGGCGATTTTCTCCGGAGCGCCACCGCGTCAGCATGCGGGCGAGCGCTGTGGGTTGTCGGTCCCGGCGGCAGTTGGAGTTTGGGCATGAATCTCCTTCCGGCGCTCTCACGCGGCGTCGGCATGAACTCTTCGGGCCCGCGCTCTTGTGCCTCTTGCAGCCCGGCCGGTCAATGCCGCAGCGGGGCAAGGCCCGGCCGAAAATACCCGATGTCCGACGAAGCCTTACACCTCCACCCGGTGCGGGCGTCGCAACCGGCGCGGAGGACACGGCACTGCCTCAGACATGTTTGGCGCAATCCGGCGGAACATTTGCCGATCCCGTCGTCCTCGCTCGCAACGGGCGGAGGTTATTCTTCCGGCTCTTCTTCGTAGTCCGGGTGTTGTTCCGGGGGTGTGCCCGAGCGGGAGAGCACGCGGCTGACCTTGCGCTTGGCGGCGACGGTCTCGACCGAGTCGCTCCGCACGAGAAACATCCAGTCGTCGCCGTAGTCGAAGCGGAAGCAGAAGCGTGTGCCGGGTTTGACCACGTCCTGCACGAGGGTTTTCTTCACGCTGCGGTCCCCCGGCTGCCCCTCGCCGATGTCATGGAAGAGGGTGTAGCGAGTCTTGCTGCGGTAGGGATCCTTCAGGTTGTCGCAAAACTCGAAACAATGGTCGAAGTCGAAGCCGACCGCTTTGATGAGCAGGGCCGCAAGATTGTAGAGCGAGGCCGTGCCGGAAAGGGCGACCTTGGCGGAGAAGTCATCGGGGGCGGTGAGGGTGAAGTGATGAATCTGCATGATGAAGGTGGCCTCACCCGGCGATCAGCCGCAGGAACGTCCGGATATCGTCCGGGATCGTGTCGGGGATGTTGGGCACCACCCAGCGGAAGAGCTGCCGCACCTCCTCGTTCGCCCCGCCCGACATGTCGAAGACCGGTCGGGTGATCTTGCCCTTGTGGGTGTCCTCCTGTTCCTCGCGGAAGAACACCTCCATCCGCCGCGTCTGGGCGTCAGCCTGCACGAAAAACTCTCCGGTCCGGAACTCGAAGCTGTGCAACGGCGTGCCGGCCGTCTTGGCCAGCCACACGCTCAGCACCGCGTCGGCCTCGCCGCGGAAGACCTGCTTGATGAACTGCGGCTCGCGCTGCTGCACGCGCGCCGGATCCACCGGCGCCAGCGTGCTGCCGAGCGCGACGGGCTGGAGCAGTTGCAGCCAGGTCTTCTGCTGGTTGAAGTCCTCGAACAGCAGCTCGAATCCGCAGACCGTCTCCGCGTCACCCGGCTGCGCGTGAGCGGTGCGGGCCTTGAGGTCGAGCACATGCTCCCCGAGCGTCAGCCGCAGGTCCGCGGTGGGACCGCTCCGGCCGGGCAGCTCCGCCGCCGGAGCCATCGCGGACCCGGTGGTCAGGGCGAGGCCCGTGGCCGAGAGATTGCGGATTTCCACCGACTGCCAGCCCTGCGCGCCGCGCAGCTCGGCCCGCAGGGGAAAAGTCCGTCCCGGTGTGTAGCGGCGGTTCATCCGCTGCTCGACGTGCGGGATCTCGGTCTTCTGGAAATCGAAGATGCGGCGGAAGAGAAGCACGCCCGGAGCTAACCGGAACGGTCCGTCGAAAACAAGTCCATGCTCGAACCGACCGGTCCGTCGTTCCCGCCGGCTTGTCATGTAATACGTGACGAACTCAGGAGGAGTGTTCCGGAGGGAAGTGTCACGTATTACGTGACACTTCGCCGGGGCGGCGCCGGGCGGCTCCATGACATTTCCCTGACAACCCGCTGACGCACCGCTGACAACCCCCGGCGGGTTTTGCGGCAAACTTGAGCCCTAGTCCAAAGGAGTCCCATCCATGAAAACATCCCTCGTCTCATTCCTTCTCGTCGCCGCGCTCACGGGCGTGGCCTCGCTGTCCGCCAAGTCCTCGCACCAGTCCGGCCCCGTCCGTCTCAACGTCGACATCGACCGCGGCGTCCTGCCCGCCGGCTCGACCGAGCGCGCGGTCGTCAAGATCGGCCTCGACTGCGTCAAGCTCCCCCCGCGCCAGGAGCGCCCGCCCGTCAACCTCGCGCTCGTCATCGACCGCTCCGGCTCGATGAGCGGCGAGAAGATCGCCAAGGCCCGCGAGGCCGCGCTGGAGCTGGTCCGCCGGCTCGGCCCCGACGACATCATCTCCATCATCGCCTACGATTCACGGGTCGAGACGCTCGTGCCCGCCCAGCGCGTCGGCCGGGCCCGCGGCTTGGAACAGGCCATCTGCGGCATCGAGGCCGGCGGCAACACCGCCCTCTACGGCGGCGTCGTCCGCGGCTCCGAGGAGGTCCGCCGCAACCTCGCGGTCGAGGACGGCCGCTACGTCAACCGCATCATCCTCCTCTCCGACGGCCTCGCCAACGTCGGCCCCAGCAGCCCGGAGGAACTCGGCCGGCTCGGCGCGTCGCTCCTGCGCGAGGGCGTCTCCGTCACCACCGTCGGCCTCGGCCTCGGCTTCAACGAGGACCTGATGACCCGCTTCGCCCAGCGCAGCGACGGCAACACCTGGTTCGTCGAGAGCAGCGCCGACCTGCCGCGCATCTTCGCCGCCGAGCTGGGCGACGTGCTCCGCGTCGTCGCCCGCCGCGTGGTCATCGAGATCGACTTCCCCGAGGGCGTGCGCCCGCTCAACTTCGTCGGCCGAGACGGCGTCATCCGCGGCCAGCGCGCCGAGCTGTCGCTCAACCAGCTCTACGGCGGCCAGGAGAAGTTCGCCCTCGTCGAAGTCGAGGTCTCCCCGGCCAAGCCCGGCGTCGAGCGCGAGATCGCCCGCGCCCAGGTGCGCTACGAGGACGCCGTCAACCAGCGCGCGATGACCGCCACCGCCCGCCGCGCGGTTAAGTTCAGCGCCGACGACCGCGCGGTCGTGGCCTCCGCCGACCATCAGGTGCAGGCCGACTACGCCGCCAACGCCATAGCCGTCGCCAAGGACCAGGCCATCGCGCTCGTGGACGCCGGCCGGCGCGACGAGGCCGGCGCCTTGCTCCGCCAGCAGGCCGACGACCTCAAGAAGATGGGCGACATGTTCTCCAACTCCGCGGTGAAGGAGATCGCCGCCGCCAACGCGCCCGAGGCTGCCCGGCTCGAGCGTGAGGGCCTGAGCAACGAGCGCCGCAAGTCCTACCGCGCCGACAGCTACCAGACCATGAACCAGCAGTCGTCAGCCGGTTCATCGAAGCCGTGAACGGAAACTGAAGCTTCAAGCCCCAAGCTCGCAAGCTCCAGGGAAACACCAGGCTCCGAATCAGCCGGCCAGCGCCCGGTGGATTTGGAGCTTGGATGTTGGAGCTTGGAGCTTGTGCGGTTTCCGGCCATAGGCCTCGTCACAGCCCACCGAATCGTCGCCGTCACAATGTCGCCCGCCTCGCGCCGCATCTTCGCCTATTGGCTCCTCCTGCTGCTGCCCACGCTGGCGGTGGGGATCGGCGCCATCCAGTTGCTGCGGCGCGAGCAGGCGCGGCTGGCGGGGCAGGAGGCTTATGCCGGCGAGGCGAGGCTCGCGGCGGTCACGGCGCGCGTCGGGCTCATCGTCGAGAACGCCGAACTGCTCATCGGCGACGTGCAGACCGGGCTGCTGGAGACGCTCGGGGCCATGCCCGTGGCGGGGCTGGACGCAGAGCTGACGCAGTTCGAGCGCGGCAATCCGCTCGTGAAGACGGTGTTTCGCTGCACCACCGATGGCCGCATCGTGCGCCCGGCGGCATCGGAGTCGGGTGAGGAGGAGCGCGGCTTCCGGCGGCGGTTCGCGCCGTTGCTGGAGGGCAACCCACCCTGGCGGCTCGGTGCGGCCGGGCCCGCCGGCAAGAAACTGGAGGCGCAGGAAGGTGCGGCCACGGGATTGGCGGCCAGTGCGGACATGACGCAGCCATCCGTGGCGGCGCTGCCGGAATTCGACGACCGGGCCAATGCCAACGAGCGCGCGGCCCGGCAGCAGGCGTATTCCAACGTCGCCAAGGTGCGGAGCGCGCGGCGCGACGCGCAGATGCTCGCCAAGACGAAAGATTACGCCGCATCAGTCGTGCCGGCGCCGGGTGACGAGCACGGGATTGCCGCGGATTCGGCGATGACACCATCTTCGGGGCGTGGCACCACCGAGGGGCTGGCGATGAGCACACCACGCCCTGCGACGGCCCGTGCCGCGGAAACGGAGATGGTGGGCGACGAATTCCGCGAGCGTAAGGAATCGTTTGCCGCGCCCGATCGCACCGGCTGGCTGCCATGGGCGGTGGACGACCGGTTGCACCTGCTCGGCTGGGTGGAGAAGGCGGGGCTCAATGAGGTGCGCGGGCTCGAGGTGGAGCTGCCGGTGCTCATCGCCCGGCTGGCGGCTTCGCTGCCGGTAGAGACCGCGGCGGGCGAAGGCTACGCGTTGCGCGACGGTCAGGGGCGCGTCATGCACCAGACCGGCTGGGTGCCGCGCGACGGGCGCATCCCGGTCGCCCGCGTGCCGCTGGCCGCCACGGCGCTGCCGGGCTGGGAGGCGGTGGCGTTCCTCGACACGCCGGCGGGGGAAAGCTCCGCCGGGTCCGGGTTGTTCCTCGTCGGCTCGCTGCTGACCGGCATCCTGCTGGTCGCCATCCTCGCGGGCGGCTCGCTGCTGCTCTGGCAGGCGCGGACGAGCGAGGCCGAGGCGGCGCAGAAGACGTCGTTCGTCGCCAACGTCTCGCACGAGTTCAAGACGCCGCTGACCACCATCCGGCTCTATGCCGAGCTGCTCGAGCAGGGCCGCGTGGCCGACGACACCAAGAAGCGCGACTACCTGCAGACCATCGGCCGCGAGACGCAGCGCCTGGCGCGGCTGGTCGGCAACGCGCTCGATTTCAGCCGGCTCGAGCAGGGCCGGAAGAAATACGACCTCGCCGCGCTCGACCTGCGCGCCGAGCTGGCGATGCTGCTCGAGACCCACGGTCCGCGGCTGGCCGAGGCCGGGCTCACGCTCAGGACGGAACTGCCCGGCACACCGCTCGAGGTCACGACCGACCGCGATGCCGTCGGGCAGATCGTGCTCAACCTGCTCGACAACGCGGTCAAATACGCCGCGGCGGGCGGCGAGGTCGCGGTCGCGTTGGCCGCTCGGCCGCAGGGCGGCGCGGTCGTGCGGGTGCTGGACCGCGGGCCGGGCGTGCCGGCGGAGCAGCGCGAGCGCATCTTCGAGAAGTTCCACCGGGTGAACGACACGCTGACCACCGAGCAGACCGGCACCGGACTCGGGCTGAGCATCGCCCGGCAGCTCGCGCGCGGACTCGGGGGAGGATTGCGCTGCGAACCGCGCGAAGGGGGCGACAAGTGCGGCAGCCTTGGCGGCGGAGCCTGCTTCACGCTCGAGCTGCCATGAAAAACCCGGATACAGTTCGCGGGGTGGAGCGCGGCCTCCGGACGCGCTCAGAACCCGTTTGGCCGGGTTCCACCCGGTCTTGCTCTGTTCACTCCGTTATCTCCTGTAGAACGGCTTTATTCCGATGAAAGCCCGGATCCTGATCGCCGAGGACGACGCCAACATCCGGCTGGGGCTGAACGCCACGCTGGAGAGCGACGGCTATGCCGTCACCGCCGCGAGCGACGGAGCGCAGGCGCTGAAGCTGTTTCCGCAGAGCAAGTTCGATCTCGTGATCCTCGACGTGATGATGCCGAAGCAGAGCGGCTACGACGTCTGCAAGGCGCTGCGGGCGCAGGGCAGCGCGGTGCCGATCCTGTTCCTGACCGCCAAGGGCGAGGAGGTGGACAAGGTCGTGGGCCTCAAGCTCGGGGCCGACGATTATGTGCTGAAACCCTTCGGTGTGCATGAACTGCTGGCGCGCGTGGAGGCGTTGCTGAGGCGCGCCCGGGCGGCGGCGCCGGCCCTGGCCGCGGCGGAGCTGCCGCCGGTGTTCAAGCTTGGCGCCGCGGAGATCGACCGGCGGAAATTCACCGCCGCGGTCGCCGGCCGCACGAGCACGCTGACCGCGCGCGAGCTGAAGCTGGCCGAGGTGTTCGCCGCGAATGCCGGCGCCGTGCTCGCGCGCGACGCGCTGCTCAACGCCGTGTGGGGCGTGGATTACTTCGGCACCACGCGCACGCTCGACCAGCACGTCGCGCAGTTGCGCAAGAAGACCGAGCCCGAGCCGGATCAGCCGCGCGCCATCGTGACCGTCCACGGCGTGGGCTACCGCTACGATTCAGAAGGGTAGGGCGGATTATCCTTAATCCGCCGCTGCTTCGGCGCGTTAGGGATAACGCGCCCTACCATCGGCTTTACGTTGCGCGTGTTTAGGCTAAGGTGCGCGGCATGAACCCCGCGCCCGAATCCCCCCGCTTCACCCGCCGTGCCGCCCTCAAGACCCTCGGGGCCGGCGCTGCTTTCGCCGCCCTGGGCGGCAAATTGCTGCCGGCGGACGCCGCCGCGCCGCAGCCGTTCACCCTGCCGCCGCTGGGTTTCGCCTTCAATGCGCTGGAGCCGCACATCGATGCCCGCACGATGGAGATCCATCACGGCAAGCATCATCAGGGCTACGTCAACAACGCCAACGCGGCGCTGAAGGACCATCCGGACCTGCAGAAGCTGACCGGCGAACAGTTGCTGGCGGACCTGGACAAGGTGCCGGAGAAAATCCGCGTGGCGGTGCGCAACAACGTCGGCGGGCACGTGAACCACGCGTTCTTCTGGAAGCTCATCTCGCCCGACCAGGGCATGTCCATCCAGCAACTGCCCGTGAACATCGCGGAGACATTCGGCTCGATGGACGACTTCAAGAAGCAGTTCGCCGATGCGGCGATGAAGCGCTTCGGCAGCGGCTGGGCGTGGCTGGTGGTGGACAAGGACGGCAAGCTGGCCGTGACCTCGACGCCCAACCAGGATTCGCCGATCTCGAAGGGACAGAGGCCGGTCATCGGCCTGGATGTCTGGGAGCACGCCTACTACCTGCACTACCAGAACCGGCGCGCGGACTACGTCGCGGCCTTCTGGAACGTGCTGAACTGGACGCAGGCCGAGGCGAATTTCCACGCGGCGAAGCAGACCTGAACGGCGTCCCGCCTGTAGGAGGGGCTTTACGCCCCGATATGTCGCGGCATAAAGCCGCTCCTACAGTTTCAACAGTCGTGTCCAAGGATCCCAAGACTTTCGAGGAGATCGGGCTGCCGGGCGCGCGGCGGCATCTGCTCATGTGCGTCGGGCCGGATTGCTGCACGACCGAGCAGGGGCTGGCGACGTGGAGCCACCTCAAGGCCGAGCTGAAGGCGCACGGCATCCCCGCGCTGCGGACGAAGGCGGACTGCCTGCGGATGTGTCGCGAGGGGCCGTGGCTGGTCGTCTATCCCGAGGGCGTGTGGTATTCGGGCGTCACGCCGGAGCGGTTCGACCGGATCCGCCGCGAGCACCTGCAGGGCGGCGTGCCCGTGGCCGAGTGGGTGCGGGCCGTGCAGCCGCTGGACGGGAAGTGAGCGCTGTTTTTGGTGATGGTGCTGTGAACGGTTGAGAGGTGGACAGGCACATCGGGTGCTTTTGCGAGACTTGCGCTGCGGCGGACGGCGTGTGATTCTCTGCGCGCACCGGATGAAACCCACCGAAGCCGAGTTCGAGGAATTGCGCGCGCGAGTGGCCCGGCTCGAAGCGCGGCTGGGCGTGACCGCTCCCGAGCCCGCGACCGGCGGCGAGCCGCCGGTGATGGCGCCGCCAACCGTTTCCGCTCCGACGTCCGTGGTTCGTCCGGCCGTTGCACGGCCTGCACCCCGCAAGGAGTTCAACGCCACCACTTGGATCGCGGGCACCGGCGTGGTGATCTTCCTGCTCGGCGCCATCTACGGCCTGAAGGTCGCCATCCAGCAGGGTTGGATCTCGCCGCCCGTGCGCGTGCTGCTCGGCCTGGCGGCGGGGGTGGGCTTCGCCGTCGGCGCGGTGCGGCAGTTCCGCACCAGCCGTCCGCTGGGCGTGGCGCTGCTGGCTGCCGGAGCAGGGCTGTGGACCTTCACCTTCTACTACGGCGTGCGGGGCGCGCATCTTTTTCCCCACGCGGTCGGGCTCGCGGGCGCGGCGGTGGCGGTGCTTGGGTGCGGCGCGGTGGCCGCGCGCCGGGCATCCGACGGCGCGATGGCGGTGTCGCTGGCCACGGGCTTGGTGGCGCCGCTGGCGCTCGCCAAGGGCTGGGACCGGTTCTCCGAACTGCTCGTCTATCTCACCGCGCTGTCCGGCGCGCAATGCGCCGTGCATTACCTTTCGCGGGTGGGCGCGAATTGGCGGATCTCGCGGCTGCTCGGCACCGCGGGCATCTGGTTCCTCGCCCTGGTCGGCGCCAACGACATGTATCGGGGCGACTCCGCCTCGGTCCTTGCCTTGATGGCGGTGCTGGGCGCGGTGGGCTTGGTGGCGGTCTGGCTGCCGCGGCATCCGGGGCAGCCTTGGGCGCCGGGCACGGGCGCGGCGATCACACTCATCGGGCTGGCATGGGCGGCGTGGCCGGTGTGGGACAAGGCGGATATGTCGCGCGAATCGTTCTCCGTCGTGCTGGCGTTGCTCGGCGCCGCGAGCCTCGCGCTGGTGCGGCCGGCGCGGCGGCGGACGGAATCGGCGGCGCACGACCGGCCCCTGTTCCTGCTCGGCGCGGGATTCGCCCTCGTGGCCGTGCCGGTGGCGCTGGAATGGAAATGGGTCGTGATCGCGTGGGGCGTGGCGGCGCTGGTGCTCGCGCGGCTGGCCCGGGCGGCGGTGACGGAGGAGCGGACCGGCGCAGAGAACACGCTGCTCATCGCGGTGCTCGTCTCGATCGGCGCGACCTGCGTCTGGCTGGCCCTGGCGCTGGACCAGGGGGAGGCGGACGCGATGTTCCTCAACCGCGTCTTCACCGGGGCGGCGCTGGCGGCGGGCGCGTGGTGCCTGCTGGTATTGACGCCGGGCGCGCAGCGCGGGCCGGCCTTCGCGCTGTTGCAATTCACCGCGGTGAATGCCGTGGCGTGGGAACTTTCGCGGGCGCTGCCGGTGATCCGTGGCGAGGGGTCGAGCCTCGCGCTCGGCGCGCTGCTGGCCACGCTCGTCTATGCCGTGGCCGGGGCAGGGCTGTGGCTGCGTGGGATGCTGGCCGGGGATGCGAAATGGAGTTCCGGCTTGCGCAAGGCCGGCTATGCGTGGCTCGCGGTCGCGGTCGTGAAGCTGCTCTTCCACGACCTCGCGGGGCGCGACCTGATCTTCCGCGCGCTCGCCGCGCTGGGCGTCGGCGCCATCCTCATCGCCGCCGCGCTCTGGGCGAACCACCGGCGGAAGGTGACGGAATAAGTCCGGGAGAAGAGTGGACTGGGTCTCCCCTTTGGCCTTCAGCAGGCGGGAGGGCGGGGTGAAACCCCGGCCGACTCTTTATCTTTCGCCGACGACTCAAGCTCAGCGACGCGCGGGACAACGACGCCGGTGCGCAGAAAGGTGAATCGAAATGAAAAAGAACATGAAGCGCAAAGCGCACCGCCGGGTTCGCTGCAGCGCATGGTTAGGCGCTGTGGTCATTTGAACCTCCGGAAAATAATCGGCGAATGGCTAGTCCTTTCCACATCCACAGCCCGGAGAGAAGCACGACTGGAAAGTAGAAATAGCGAAAAAACGGAAGATACTGCCGGGTCTGCTCCGGCGGACCGTAAATGTAGCCGAGGAGCGTCAAGCCGAAGACGATGTGAGTCCAGCGAAGGATCGAACGTTTGGTGGTGTCTTTCATTTTTGGATGATGTGGCTTCGATTTGCTGTGCGCATGTGGCAACGCCAAAGATGAGCCATGCCGGGGCGCAGCCTCGGCATTGGCTCTGGCATTTGGTTGGGCGCTTTCTTCATGAACGATAGATTGCGAAATAGAGCCCGACCCATCCGGCTAGGGCGAGAATGAGAATGGCAGGTATCGACCGTAATCGGGCGACGCCGAACCAAGTGCTAAGTCCAATCAGGATCGTCGCCATTCCGATCAACCAAATGGCCCAGATGGGGGCCGTGCTCATCGAGGACCGAAATAACAGAGACGAGATCGATATCGTAATGGGAAATGCCGCCAAAAGAGAAAACCAGATGACGGCATCTTCTCTCTTCGTCTTCTCGTATTTCTCTCCGCCGGCAATCCGGGCCAGGAGCATGGTCAGCATGTTCATCTTCGTATGCCCAACGTCTCAGATCAGCCACGTCCGGCGGGCGTGGGTGCCGCCTCTTTTGAAATACAGGGCCATGTTGAGCGGAGATATCACCGACGATTCAGGCGAGATCAAGGGCGTTGCTGCTGTGGCGGCTGGATCGGCTCTTTCCTCAACCTCAGCTCTGGTGGGGCGGTGCCTGGGAAATCTCAACGTGCCGCGCCACCCGAGCGCTACAGATACCGCATCTCCCTTCGAGGACTACATCACCGCCGACTTCCTTGCCGACATAGTCAACAATCGGGACGCCCTTCTTGCAATGGCCGCACCAAACCTCTCTGAGGATCGACTCCCGAGCCTGCGCCGGCACGGACTGCCACAGCAACTCCACCTTAAGGCTGAAAACTTTGGCGCTCACAGATGCAATACTTCCGCCGATCGATTCAGGTCAGACACGACGGGGCGCAGCCCCGGCGTTGTCTGTAGTCTCTGGTTGGCCTCTTCCTAACTCACGAACGTCATTCAGGACGAGGCTTCCAGGATAGAGCAGGTAATAGATGGTCTCGGTCATTGGACCGCTTATCTTGCCTCCGCAGTGGGGGCAGCGCGCG
>Ga0187894_10000101_pt1 | contig 107279 bp, 88 predicted proteins | sample GBC1701081metaG_FD_136650 | JGI IMG/M metagenome (GOLD analysis project Ga0187894, IMG submission 136650) | White microbial mat communities from a lava cave in the Kipuka Kanohina Cave System on the Island of Hawaii, USA - GBC170108-1 metaG ...
CAACCAAACGGCGGCACAGATGGGTGCCTAGAAACCCACTGGCTCCAGTCACAAACGCCTTGCTTCCTGCCAAGTGATCAGCAGAAGCTCTACGATCAGCTTCTATCAAGTTGTTACCTCTCAGAATATGAAGGTGAACACCATTCCCTTCCTTGACCCTGGGCTTTCGGTATCTTGCCGTCTTTTAATGCGAAGGGAGCTTAAGTCCAGAGGGCTTGTACACCAGTTCACCCGAGGCCTCGGTACCATCCGCATAAAGCGAAACAATATCTTCAGGCATACGAGAAAAGTCTCGCGCACACAGGAAGTCTCGTAACGAGGTGCCTGTACAGGCAGAGTCGACGTTCGGTGCTCCCCGTTTCGCCACGACATCATCGAGATGCACCGTCCTGAAATCGATGCTGAATCGAGTGTAGCCAGAAGTATTCGGCACCGATGAATGCAACTGCGCAGCCGAGAAGATGATGATCCCACCAACCGGGCAGAGCAGGCGAATTTGCGGGTCAAGTTCAATAACTTCCACTGGACGTGGCAAGGGACGTGGATCTTCCTTGATATATTGAGCAGCCTGTGGTCGATGTTCCTTGTTCCACTGATAATAGTTGTAACGGTGCGAATCGTTACGTACAGGCTGGCTCCAATATCGCGGGTGAATCGCCAAGGCATTTTCTGACTCGAGATCATAGATCGGCATCCACCAATTGAGTTGGCAGGCCGGTGCAGAGTACCAGGTATCACGATGCGGATGCCAAGCATAAGCAATTCCGGTCGTGAGGTATCCATCACTAGTTGCACTCCTCATTCTCGGTACATCGAAGTACGCCTTGTTCAAATCACATCCAAGTTCCTGCAAAAGCCCTTGCAAGAGCTGTTTTGACTTAGGGTCATGAATGAATTTCGGTTTGAGCTGAGCGAGGATAGCGGCATATTCTTCGACCGGTAAACTATGCTGTGCCGCTCGTGGATCCAACGTACCAAAGGCTTCCTGGATAAGTTCTCGAGCGAGCTCACAGAGCGCGAGCGAGCTTGGACGTGGAAGAAAGACAAAGAGTTGCCCATGGTACAGATGATCACGTCGTTGTTCATCAGTAAGTGAAGATTCAAAGTAAATGGTGTTCATCGTACATGTCCCCCTTCATTATTTCTTGCTTCTGGGTCACTGGACTTGACCGCCGGTTTGAGCTCTTTCAATAGATCGTGCTGTGACAGCAACTTTGCGGCAGCTTTGACTCGCTCAAACTGACAACCAGAGCGCTCGGCAATCTCTAGCAAACTATGGTTCCCGTCAGATAAATTCAACACCCACAATAGGATGAGTCCATCAACTCCATCCGGCGGCGGCTGTCCTCCTATTGCCCGGTAGAGTCCTCTTTTCCCCAACCGTGGCTCACACTTTGGACTTTGATTAAGATACGTTCGGTTCTCTTCCAAAAGTGATATCACTCTAAGACACGTTGTTAACGAATCTGCCAGGCTAGTAGGGTGGACAAAATCGAGATTATCAGCAGAGGTGTGATATTGCGGATAACGCCCATGCGGCGTTCTCATTAAACACCCAACAGGAAGATTGAAGCCTGGAGAACAAAACTGTCTTTCGTCGTACCCATAGGGGGAGAAGTCAAGAACTTCAGCTCCCTCCTCAGAATGTTGGAGCACATACGTGAATGCTTTATCTATCTCAGCGGTTCCCTGGCGGCTCTTCTTGTACGTAAGACGGCCAGCATCTCCTACCCCAGCAAGAACGAAGCCATGCTTGATGTTAGGCGTCATAGCTTCATTCGCCCAGAGCCAGGTTATGGAACCAATGGTCCCAGGGATAAACAAAAATCGATACGAATACCTAGGCGTGCATGAGCGAAGCGCTTCTGCGAGAAAGATGGCCAGTGCTATTCCTGAGAGATTATCGTTACATAACGAGGGGTGACAAACGTGGCAGGAGATCAACACTTCATCTGTCGTTTCCCCCCTAAGAAAATATTCCCCGTAGGTAAGAGAACCATCTTGTAAGGAAGACTCTATGCAGACTTCGTATTCTTCATCATTCAATTGCAAAAATTGTCGGTGGCTTAAGCAGAATCCCCAGCTCTCACTATAGTAAGAGGTCCGATAGGGAATCCAATCGGGATGATCGGGCAGTGTATAAAGATGTTGTTTTAGTTCAGCCAAGGCAACTTTTTTCTTGACCGGAACACTATAGTTGACGACGTGCAAGTTGGATGCTTTGAAATCGACAACTTTCTCTCCTCTGATATTTTTGACATATGCATCAGTAATGTTCCACTCTACTGGCACGGTCCAGTCAAATACGTCAGTGCCGCTGGGAACTTCGTGCATGTCCAAAGGAAGACGTTGCTGAATTATACGGAGTGTCTCTCGCACTCCATTCCCAGTAATACTTCGGCAAATGGGATACAGCTCGGCAATTAAGCGATACATTTCGAGACCAATACCGCTTGCGGTCAACGTAGCATCGAAATCAGCAACGCTCGCCATCATTACCCTTCGTTGATGGGGACGAAGTTTGGATAGGTGCGGTCTCGGTCCGAAATAATCCGTCTATCGGGCGGCCACCGGATACCAAAGACCGGATCATCCCATCTCACGCCTCTTCCACTCTCCGCAACGTAAAACTCTGACATCTGGTAAAAAACTTCTGTCTCATCTTCGAGGGTCTGGAACCCATGCGCACATCCTTGCGGAATATAGAGCATTATACGATTTTGCGCTGTCAGGATGAGGGCAATATGTTGCATGAACGTGGAGGAATATGGGCGAAGATCAATGACAACATCATAGATAGCTCCCAGCGTACATCGGATGAGTTTGATTTCTTCATGTGGGGCCAGCTGGTAGTGCATCCCTCGTAAGGTCCCCTTCTTGGCATTAAAGGAAAGGTTGCACTGCACCCACCGAGCGTTGAGGCCATGCGCCGCAAATTCTCGTTGACAGTAAGTGCGAGCGAAAAAGCCGCGTTCATCGGCGACCCTTTCCAGCTCAATAATAAATGTTCCCCTCAGGGCAGTCTCAGTAAAGATCACGGATATACTCTGACCTTAGGGATAGGAACAACAAATTGGCCACCCCACTCACGAATATACCCAAGTTGTGTCATAACCTCTTCTCTTAAATTCCAAGGAAGAATGAGCAGATAATGCGGCTTTGTCTCCTTGATTTTCTCTGGATGATAAATAGGAATATGCGTTCCTGGTAAGAAATTCCCTTGCTTGTGGGGGCTGCGGTCGACAGTGTAATCGATGAAGTCTGAACGAATCCCACAGTAATTCAACAACGTATTACCTTTAGCTGGAGCACCGTAGCCGACCACCGACTTTCCGGCTTGCTTGGCCGTTACCAGAAAAGTAAGCAGCCTCCGCTTCGTCTCCTGTATTTTGTCCGCAAACCTTAGATAAGTTTCCAAGCGATTTAGACTCACCGTTTCTTCTCGGGCCCTCAGTTCGGTGACCCGCGAGCCGATCGGCTTCTCAGTATCCTCGATGTGACAGGCATAGATCCGCAGAGAACCGCCATGCGTAGGGAGTTCTTCTACGTCAAAGAGGGTCAAGCCGTGCGCAGCAAAGACTCTTTCGACTGTCAGAAAAGAGAAATAGGAGAAATGCTCATGATAGATGGTGTCAAATTGGTTTTCCTCCATTAATCGCAGTAAATGGGGGAATTCCATAGTGACGACTCCTTGTGTCTTTAGCAAGATTTTCATGCCTTGTACGAAACCGTTAAGCTTAGGAACGTGAGCCAGCACGTTATTTCCGACAATAAGATCGGCTTTCCTCCCCCGAGAGACCAACTCTTGAGCAAACGTTTCATCAAAGAACCGCACTAAGGTTGGGATCCCTTTTTGGATTGCAACCTCAGCCACGTTTGCAGCAGGTTCGATTCCCAATACGGACATCCCTTTTCTCAGAAAGTATTGCAATAAATACCCATCGTTGCTGGCGAGTTCTACAATCCTGCTCTGCTGATTCAGGCCAAACCGCTTGACCACCATGTCAGTGTAAGCCTGCGCGTGTTGCAACCAGGTATCTGAATACGAAGCGAAATAAGCATAATCGCTAAAGATCTGCTGCGGGCTCGCACACTCCTGCAATTGCACCAAAAAACAAGTGTCACAAACATACACGCAGAGAGGATAAAAAGGCTCCATCTGAGAGAGTTGGTCTGGTTTCAGGTACGAGTTGGCAAGTGGTGACATCCCTAGGTCGACAAAGGGATATCGTAAAGCAGTCCCGCAGAAACGGCAGGCTGGAAGACTCATAGCGTCTCTATCTCCAGAAAAATTTGTCGTCGAGTCGTTGTTCGCCAAGTAGATACTGCAACTGTTTTAATCGAGTATAGGTACGAAACTCAAAAATCTCACGTGACATCCTGATGCGATCAAAGATCTCGCGGAGTTGTTGTACTCCGCTTGCCGCAGTGTGGTGACAATGGAATCCGGGCAGAGTGGAGTTGATCTTGTCAAATGAGACACGATAACTCCGGTTGTCTCCGTCATTAGTGCCAAATTTCAACGCACAGCCAGGAAAGGCTTGGGCAACAATGTAGGCAATTTCTTTGACTCGATAATTTTCTTTTGAATCGCCGACATTAAAAATTTGGTTGTGAACGATCTGTCGAGGCGCTTCAAGCGTGCACACCACTGCTTCGCAGATGTCGAGTACATGCACAAGAGGACGCCATGGGGTCCCATCACTCACCATTTTGATCTCTTTGGTAGTGTATGCGAGACCAGCAAGGTTGTTAATTACCAGATCGAACCGCATCCTTGGGGAAGGTCCGTAGGCAGTGGCATTGCGGAGGAATGTTGGAGAAAAGTCATCGTCCGCCATCTTTGCCAAATCCCGCTCAACGAGAACTTTACAGTGGGCATATGCGGTTTGCGGGTTTGGTTCAGAAGTTTCCGTCTTATAGTCATCAGAGCCTACCCCGTACACACTGCACGACGAAGTATACACAAATCTCGGAATTCCCACTCGCTTACACTGCTTCGCGAGTTCGACTGTCCCGAGGTGATTGATCTCGTAGGTCACGGTCGGATTTAGCTGCCCTAAAGGGTCGTTGGACAGCTCAGCGAGATGAGCAATTGCATCAAACCCTGACAGATCTTCCTCATTGATATAACGAATGTCTTTTTTGATACAAGGAGGAAACTGTAGCCCTTCGTCCTTGTATAAACATCCATCATGATAAAATTCAGTATCAAGACCAACAACTTGATGGCCCCGTTTCAGCAACACCGACGCGAGGATCGTACCTATATAGCCATCTGTTCCAGTTACTAATATTTTCATAAAAGCCTATCTCTTGAGAGTTTGGGGGCGGCGTTATTTCCATATTTTCCAAGGCGCTTTACCAGACGCCCACAATTCTTCGAGCATATTTTTCTCTTTCAACGTGTCCATACAGGACCAAAAGCCATAATGACGATACCCCATCAATTGTCCATCACGCGCAATGCACTCTACCGGGCTACGCTCCCAGACGGTTTCATCGCCCTCAATATAATCAAAGACCTTACGGTTGAGGACAAAGTATCCTCCATTTATCCATCCTTCACTATGCTGGGGCTTTTCATAAAATTCGGCAACCTGGTCTCCAGCGAAACCAATTCTACCGAATCGTTCAGGAGAACGAACAGTCGTGACAGTCGCAAGTTTTCCGTGAGAGCAGTGGAACTTCAACAACGCGCGAAGATCCAGATCGGCAACTCCATCACCATAAGTGAACATAAAAGTTTCATCGCTGCCAAACCACTCCTGTAGGCGCTTCAGACGACCGCCAGTTTGGGTATGTAACCCCGTATCAATAAGATGCACCTGCCAATTATGCTGGCTACCATTTTTGTGGATCGTCGTTACCCCGGAGCTGAGATCAAGTGAGATATCATTATTGATTGCATAGAAATCGAGAAAGTACTGTTTGACAACCTCACTCTTATAACCAAGCGCAATGATAAACTCGGTTATTCCATGAACACTGTAAATATTCATGATGTGCCAAAGGATAGGTCTGCCGCCTATTTCGATCATCGGCTTGGGACGTAAAACCGTTTCCTCGGATAGACGAGTTCCGAGCCCACCAGCCAGGATCACTGCTTTCATTATCGGGTCTCCTTCCGGATCTTTCGTCGAAGGAATAAAGTTTCTGGAATGGTCATTTACACAATATCGGCAAAGGTCTTTTCCATGCGACGAAAATAAAGCGCACCACTGAGTAGGAGCAAAAAAGCAATCATCGCAGAAATTGCTAGATCCCGCCAAGAAAGAGAAGTCGTCCCAAGTAGCGCCCAGCGAAAGCCTTCGATCACCCCCACCATAGGGTTTAATCCGTACAGCGGACGCCAACGCTCGGGAACCAAATTGCTGGAATAGGCAATAGGCGAGGCAAAGAGCCAAAGTTGAATCAAAAACGGAACCGCATAACGCACGTCACGAAACTGCACATTCATCGCTGAGAGCCAAAGCCCAACTCCGAGCGCAGTCACGAGCGCCAGCAGTAAGAATAGCGGCAGCCACAAGAGATTGAGTGAGGGTACCACACCGTAATAGAACATGATCCCGAGTAAGACGAGGAAAGCAAAAGCAAAATCGATGACTCCAGAAAGAACTGCAGCGACCGGCATAGCCAGACGCGGAAAATACACCTTCTTGAGTAGGTTTGCATTACCGACCAAGCTGTTGGATGTCTGCGTAAGGCCATTGGCGAAAAAGGTCCAGGGCACAAGCGCAGTATAACTAAAGACGGGATAAGGAACGCCATCCGAAGGAATTTGAGCAAGTTTGCCAAAGAACAGGGTAAATACTACCATGGTGAAAAAGGGCTGAATGATAGCCCAAGCAATGCCTAGCACCGTTTGCGTGTAACGCACTTTAATGTCTCGCCACGCGAGGAAGGACAGCAACTCACGGTACTCCCACAATTCCTGCAAGCGTAACGCAACCCACCCGCGAGAAGGTTCGATACGGAAGACTGAGGTAGACTTTTCCATAACAAATCGAGAATCTTGCCCTTGGAGTTGTTGTTTTTGTAGTTTTGCGTCTAGCACTGACATGCAGAATCTCCTGCAGATGGGGGTAACGCTATCCGAGAAGGCCTCATGAAACTGCTTTGTCTCGTACCAACCTTAGAACAGTTTTGAAAATCAATTGCAGATCAAAGAAAAAAGAAGAATGCTCGAGATATGCCTTTGCTAACATAATTTTCTCTGGCAGGAGCCGTTTCAGGTACTCTTCCTCAGGGTTCTGAGACTGTCCAAGAAGCGTTGATTCGTCGCGATATTTAAGGGAAGCCAAATCTGTGATTCCTGGTCGGATTGTAAGAATCTTTTCGTAGTCCGCACGAAAGAGATCAACATAATGTCGTACTTCAGGGCGTGGACCAACAAAACTCATTTCTCCTTTTAAAACATTGAGAAGTTGTGGGAGTTCATCAATTTTCGTCTTCCGCAATAACCGCCCGACCCGGGTAATTCGAGGATCATCGCCAACGGTAATTGCTCTTCCTCTCTGTGAGGCATCCTTCACCATAGTGCGGAATTTATAAATGAAGAAGGGGCGAAACTGTCTCCCGATACGTTCTTGGGTAAAGAAGATAGGATGACCAGAATCTCGCCAGATTAAGAACGCTACTACTAGGAGGACCGGAGAGAGAAGAAGCAACCCGAAGAAAGCAATCACAATATCAAAGGCACGCTTCATGGCTTTCGGTGCTGCTGAACAATCTGTCGTACCGTCGAAATAACGTACTCAATTTGTGAGTCTGTCATTCTAGGATAAATAGGCAAAGAAACGATTCGATCAAAAACGGCGCTGGCAATAGGAAAATCCTTTAATTCATATCCAAACGCGTTCCGATAATAGGGATGCAGATGCAGTGGAATAAAATGAACCGAAGTGCCAATATTGGCGGCCTTTAAAGCCTCAATGAACTCATTACGAGAGGTTTGCAATCGGGCAAGTTCTAATTGAATCACATACAAATGCCAGGCATGCTGCACGTCAGGATGGCACTTTGGCGTTTGTATTTCCGGTAGATCTGCCAATCCCTCATTGTACATTGCAGCAATCCGCTTTCGACTCTGCCAAAACTGCTCGCATTTCTTGAGCTGTTCAATACCTAACGCCGCAGCGATATCGGTCAGATTATATTTGTAGCCAGGGGAGAGAATTTCGTAGTACCAAGAGCCTTCTGCGGTATAGCGTTTCCAGGCATCTTTGCTGATTCCGTGCAAGCTCATAATGCGCATACGATCAGCATACTTCTCGTTCTCCGTAGTGATCATCCCTCCTTCGCCTGTGGTTACCGGCTTGGTGACATAAAAGGAGAAACAGGTAATATCGCCGATCGACCCTATTAATTTGCCTCGGTAGCGAGCTGGTAATGCATGAGCTGCATCTTCGATTACTCGCAAGCGATACTTTTGGGCAATTGTCAGAATCCGATCCATTTCGCAGGGCTGGCCGGCAAAATGAACAGGAACGATCGCTTTAGTTTTCGCAGTGATTTTCTGTTCGATCTGCTCAGGGTCGATGTTCAGCGTATCTCGCTGACAATCGACCAGCACTGGGTTTGCCTTAAGATATAAAACGACCTCAGCTGTTGCGGCAAAGGTCATCGTCGGCACCAGGACTTCATCTCCCTCTTTCACACCCACCGCTTCGAGAGCCAAGTGGAGCGCAGCCGTGCCGGAGTTGACGGTAATGGCGTGCGTCACTCCTAGTGCTCGCGCAAAATCCTGCTCGAATTGTTTTACCCGCGGCCCAGTTGTTAACCAGCCCGAGCGAAGGGTTTCCACCACTGCTTGGATTTCATCTTCAGTGATACTGGGAACATGGAACGGCAAGAATTCTACACTCAAAGACGCGCCTCCCTCATTCGACCTATTTCAAAACAGAGAAAGCTAAAACAGCGTATAGATAAACGGCGCTACCGCAGATCCAGACGTCAAGACAATCAGGCCGCTGAGCAAAACGAGACAGAGCACGATTGGCAGCAGCCAAAATTTCTTTCGTTCTTTCATGAAACCCCAAAGATCAACAATAAAGTCACTCATGGTTATATCTCTTTTCCTTCGGAGGCCCTCTTAATACTGCCGTACCATGTGCGAGGCTTGTCGCGGTTTGCGGACAATCCGATAGGTACTGGCATGCGGCACAAATTTGCGGTTCATTGGGTCTCGTTCCCTGAGCCGCATAATGAATCCTATAGGGGTAAATAAGCCATAAAAGAGAATCCCCAAGATGATCCTCGTGTTCACCCAGCCCAGTCCTTCACCAACCATCATCCACCCTTGGTAGACTAAGGTAAGACTACGGGGATAGACGACAGCCGGGATCACCAGCACTCCAGCCAAGACAACAGCCCAGAGCCGTGGATCCTGGCCGCGAAATACAGTTGGCCATAGACCAATAAGCGTAAAGATCCCCCCCACTAATAGTCCAAAGGAGCGTAATTGTTTAACTGTTATTTTTTCCTGCATAGGATTACCCTCTCTGCCTACTAATCGAGCTCGAATTCCTTTTGCCAATCAGTGTCTCCTCTCAAAGGTTTCTGGTGAGCTTTATGTAGGATGCAATTTTCAAGAACGAGAACATCCATTTCTGTACGCATGAAACAGCGGTAGGCATCCTCAGGAGAACACACAATCGGTTCTCCGCGAACATTAAACGAAGTATTTACAATCACCCCGCACCCCGTCTTTGCTTCAAAGGACTCGATCAATTGGTAGTAACGGAGATTTGTCTCTCGATGAACCGTCTGAACACGAGCAGAATAGTCTACATGAGTAACTGCAGGAATGTCTGACCGAGGGACATGCAAGAGTTCGATCCCCCACAAATCTGCTTGTTCTTTCGTGGGTATCGTGCGACGGTGTTCCAGCACCGGAGCAACTAACAACATGTAGGGACTATTCGTGTCCATTGCAAAGTAATCTGCAATTCTCTCACGCAGTACCGAGGGAGCGAAGGGGCGGAATGATTCGCGATGCTTTATTTTCAAGTTCATCACCGATTGCATCTTCGGGCTGCGAGCATCACCAATAATACTGCGACCACCAAGAGCACGCGGCCCAAACTCCATGCGTCCTTGAAACCACCCTACCACTTTTTCCGATGCGAGTTCGTCAGCAACACGATCGAACAATATCTCGTCATCTAGTAGCTCGTAAGGAGCATCAATCTTTTTCAGAAAGGATTCAATCTCAACATTGCTATAGACCGGTCCCAAGAAGCTTCCGTGCATCGCATCCAGAGAACCGTTCAGGTGACGGGGTTGCTCTTCCAACTGGTGCCATGCAGTCAGAGCCGTACCTATGGCACCGCCGGCATCGCCAGCCGCCGGCTGAATCCATAAACCTTTGAACGGCCCTTCACGCAAGATTCTCCCGTTTCCCACACAGTTCAATGCTACCCCTCCCGCCAGACAGAGGTTCTCTAGGCCAGTTTCCTGGTGGAGAGTTCTAGCTAAGCGTAGCATAATCTCTTCCGTCACGTCTTGGATCGAACGGGCGAGATCCATTTCCCGTTGCGTGAGTGGACTCTCCGGCTCCCGAGGAGGACCATCAAACAGGGTGGAAAACTTCCCGTTGGTCATAGTTAGCCCTGTACAATAGTTAAAATAATCGATGTTGAGCCGGAAAGTTCCATCTGGCTTAAGATCAATCAGATGATCGTAAATCGCCTGCACGTACTTAGGCTTGCCATAAGGGGCAAGGCCCATTACCTTATATTCCCCGGAGTTCACCTTGAATCCAGTGTAATAAGTGAACGCAGAGTAAAGCAGACCGAGCGAATGAGGAAACGAAATCTCCCAAAGGGGAGTGAGATGATTGTTCTCACCGAGCCATGCTGAGGTGGTGGCCCATTCTCCGACCCCATCCATACAGAGCACCGCTGCCTTCTCAAAGGGAGAAGGATAGAACGCTGAGGCAGCATGCGATTCATGGTGTTCGCCGAACAAAAGGGGAGGCAATGAAGACTTCTTCACTCCTTCAACTAGGGACACCAACTCTTTTTGTAATAAATCTTTGAGCAGCAGCTTTTCCTTAAGCCATACCGGCATAGCAGCAATAAAAGAGCGCAGGCCTCGCGGAGAGAATGCCAGATAGGTCTCTAGCAGCCGCTCAAACTTGACGAGTGGCTTATCGTAAAAGGCAATGAACCGCAAATCGGTCAAGGCAATTCCCCCTTCCCGTAGACAATAGCCCGCCGCGTTACGAGGGAATGAGGCGTCGTGCTTCTTACGTGAGAAGCGCTCCTCCTGGGCAGCCGCAATGATCTGACCATCCCTTAGGAGACAAGCTGCACTGTCATGGTAGTAGGCCGAAATGCCAAGAATGTAGGTTGCCATACGCACGTCCTCTAGGGTTTTGAAAGGATAATAGTATCCTGAGAAGAACGGTCGGTTGAAGAGCGCGTCAGTCGCGTGTAGGTGAGGGCCGGTCCTCGTCGTAGAATGAGAAAATCCCAAACCCCGCGTAAGAATCCGTAGCCATACCCAAGATGATAACAGGCAAACACAGTCGGGAGCAAAGGAAAAAGTTCCTTTCCTTCATGAGCCGCAGTCATAAAGGAGGCAATCAGATTACAGAAAATATAAACTCCTACTAGCGCTAGCCAAATCCAGCCTAGCAGAGGCCACCTCAGAGCAACAAGCGGCAACACGAGCAACAAAAGGACAAACGCTCCAGGAACAAGCTGGCGGATGGAGGCTGGAGTTCTATGCTTCTGAATAACTCGCACTTTCCAATATCCGTACTGCTGGTACTGCCGGAACAAGGCAGACAGCGACTCGCGCGGTTGATACCAACTCTTAATGCGCGGCGACTGCCACACCTTCCCACCTGCACGTGTCAGCCGCAGGTTGAATTCGTCATCCTGATTACGGACGAGTTCTTCGTCGAACAAACCAATATGCTCGAATACCGACCGGGGCCAACAGCCAAGGTACACCGTATCGACCACACCCTCATAGTTAGGATCATGCCCACGTGCTCCACCAATGGCAAATGGGGATTGAAATGCAGCCGCGATCGCCCGACCTATAGTTCCTTTTCCTCTCGCTACCCATGGACCACCAACATTGTCTGCGTTGGTTTCTCGGAGTACGGCCACACACTGAGAGATGTAATCCTGGGCATATTCTGTGTGCGCATCGGCGCGAATGATAATCTCCCCTCGTGCTTCACGAATTGCCGCGTTTAAGCCGGTCGGCACAATGCGACCAGGATTCTCCACGAGTCGCAGACGCATATCTTCTTGCGCCAGTTGCTGAAGAATATCCCGAGTTCCATCAACAGACATCCCATCGGCAACCAGCACCTCAATCCTTCCGGTTGGTAAGGCTTGGGTCAACAGCGACCGCAGGCAAGATTCGATCGAATTCCTCTCGTTGCAGCAAGGAACGATGATGGAGACTGCTGGTCGCGCATCTTTCATGGAAGAAGTCACCTATTCTAGCTCTAGTGCGATATCTCGATAGCCGACCAGACGGCAGTCTGAAGAGGATAACGCATCCCGCAAATCCTTACTGAGGAGTACCTGTCGTTCTAGGGTTCGCTGATCAAGATATGTTGACCAGCGCTTTAATTCCCCATCTACATATCCAGGATGAGCGACAAACTCGTTGAACCCGTGAGGGAGGTTTCTCAGCATCATGAGATAGTTATCTACTGTAATTGTGTTTGGCCGCATTCCCATATGGGTAATTCCAATCCAGCGGTCCGGCATGGCGAAATGCCGAGCTAACGCTTTCTTTCGTAACTGCAATATCCAGAGGTATTTGGGAATCCGGGTTGGGCTTTCAAACATATGGAGAAAGTGCCGGAGCCGAGGGAATCGGGATTCCATTCCCATATGGTAGCGGTGAGTACGCATTCTACCTACTCCGCTTTCCTCTACGACATCGAGGAAAATCTGATACAGTCCAGGTACTCTGTGTAAACCCATATGAAAGTCGATATGAGAAAAAGCCCTTCCGACCAGATCTCGAGTTTTATTGATCTGGGCCATCATTTCCGCCCGAAGTTCGGCTAAACGTAGATGTCCCCTCAAGTAACGACGTAAGAAAACCTGGTAAAAGAACTCGCCATTTTCATCGACTAACGTCGGCACGTTCTGGAGTTCTAAAAGCGGACGGCCAACGACCGGATTCAAGTGACAGCCAACTGAGAGTTCTGGGTGTTTTTTGACCAACGCGGCTAGGCCGTCAGCATGTTTGAAATTGACATTGGCTGACAGACTTTTGACCGTTCCGAATTCAATACATTCCTCTATGGCACGGCTCACCCCCGCGGTAAATCCATATCCATCCGCGTTAATAATCAGATAGCGCACGGTCTCCCCATAAGTTTAAGGTAAAGCCATGCTATTTTGACAGCCTCTTTATCCCAAACCAGGTGCTGACGAGCCGCCTCATACAGCCGGGCTCCTAGATCGGTTCCTTTGTCTATTAGGTCGACCATGTGAGCTGCTGCCTGCGCGTAGTCACAAGGGGTTCCACCTTCTATCACCATAAGCGATTCGGAATTTATTTTTGCTTCATCCAAGATCCGATTGAGAACAGGCATGGCTGACGTCACGACCGCACAGCCAGCAGCCATGTATTCACAAACCTTGACTGGCACGGCTACTTTTAGGTGAGGCCCTAGCCATGGGTGAACGTCTATACCAACTTTGGCATTACCGAGCACGGCCGGCAGTTCCTCATAAGGGGTTCTTCCCTCCAGCACACAACCTTGAGGAATAGTCTCCTTTATTGCTTCTCGAATATCGGCAGAAACTCCGATGATGAGGGAGCGGGTATGGGGCCGCAACCGGTGAAACTCATGTAGAGTATCAACCAGGAATCGAGCACGTCGCAAGTTTAAAGTTCCTAAATGAATCAAGTCAAATTCACGATTACGAGGCTCTCGCTTTAACCTTCCCGCTTGGTCGAAAAACTCGCTGGCAACGAAATTGTAGGCGGTAATCTTGTTTTTGTTATTAAATTTGTCCATGAGTGGAGGGGTGACGGTGACTATCGCGTCAGCAAACCACGCCAATCCTTTTTCCACCGTGCTGAGGAGCCTCCGGACGATGGGCTTTATCGGTGCCGGCAACCAATCCCGAATGAGCATGAGGTTGGCAAAATCTTCATGGACGTCATAGACAAACCTGGTTCGCCACCACCATAATTTTGCAAAAGGAAGAACTACAAGCATTTCGGCATCATGGAAATGGATCACATCAGCGCGTTGCCGGCGCGCCACCCACAAACAGCGCCAGGGTTGCCAAAGAAACCGCTGCGGACGCGATGCGGGCTCCGGAACCACCAGCACTGACACCTTGCCCGGGTCACCATGTTCTAGCCTTCCCACGATGGCCACGTTGGCACCTGCACGCTGCAGGCTGCAAGCTTGCTTAGAGATTCTTGGGTCCGTCACCGCATGCCCCGACGTCACGATAAGTACATTTATCCCACTTAAAGAAATCATTGGGAAAGGAGCGGATACACGCGGACTTTGCCGTTCTTCCTCAATTGGCATGGACATTGGTATCCCTGAAAAGCTTATCATAGGTTTCTTTCATCGCTGGGCGATCGGCAAGACGGACCACTAAAACGGTCTTTCCCTGCAGAGTCTTCGGAATTTCTGCCACCTCCACAATCTCTAGATCGAAAAGCCCAATCCTCTCCAAGATATCTTGGCGAACCGCTCGCGCATCTGCCGATCGATAGCCTGCGCCAGGACGCACGAGTAGATAGCCATGTCCTGGTCGGTCTTGCACAATTTGTGCTGAATGGATCGTTGGGCTACGTTTTACTGCGGTCGACAGTCTACCAATTTTCCGACCGCCCGAGGTGACTAGGTAATCGTCAACTCGTCCTTCAAGATTGGTCATTATAGGGTGAGGGTTCCCGCACGAGCAACATTGATCCTCAGCCCAGGCAGCATAGTCACCCATACGATAGCGGATCAGTGGCATGACATCATTCAGAAGCCCCGTGGCAACTATCTCACCGACCTCTCCCGGAGCACAAGGAGAGCCATCAGCACGGAGGATTTCTATGATACCAGCGGCTGGAATCACGTGCATACGGCCGAGAGGGCACTCTTGGGCCATACAGACTCCCTCACTCTGCCCGTATTGATCTATACATTTACATTGGAAGAACTGCTCGATGCTGGAACGCATCTGTGGCAAGAGAGTATCCCCACTAGCAATAACAACACGCACTGAAGGCGAAGGCACTCCCGCTATCAATGCACTCTCTGCCAACGCAGCAATAGCAGACCCATATCCAGTGATCCATTGAGAACCATACTGTCGCAGCGCCTCTATGTACTCAGGGGCAGTCTCTCGGGATACATGGTAACTCGAGAGGTATAATTGCCGCCAGTGACGGTTAAAACGCCAATACGGCGGTCGCCCGGTATCTCCTCGAACGATAGGGCGTCCTCCCATCATGGCCCGAGGAAACTCTTGCCCAACACCAGCAGCATTTCTCACCATGACTTCAGTCAGGGCCCACCATTTCGGCAACATCGACAGAGGCCAGTAAATCCGCAGGGAGGTGCCTGTGGTACCGCTTGTCTTTTCCATCCAAAGCGATTTTGGATCTATTCCATCTAAGAGAAAGGCTTGTTCATTCTGTCGAATTGCTTGCTTTTCCACCGAAGGCAGGAGCTGAAGTTCAGCGATGGACTGAAGCGCTCGCCAATTGATATTCCGCCACTGTTCTCGATAATAGGGGACTTTGGTCGCGGCAAGTTGTACGAGCGATTGTAACTGGTGGTTTTGCCACGATTCCGCATCCGCACGGGACCAGGTTTTCCACCTCTCAAACTGCTGTCGCCACGCTTCATACCCACGACCATAGTAAAGCCTATCAAGATACATAGCGTACGCACTAAGTGCGGCTTCTTGAAAAAAGACTGGCAATCGCCAGTATAATTGCATTTTCCAGTCGTAGATCACGATTGTTGTAGTATTAGTCTTTCAAATTGCATCGAAACTGATAATTTCAATTCCTATTTTACGCGTAACCTCGCAAAGGTCCGTCCTACGTAAGATTGCCAACTCTTTTGCTCGGTCTTCGCAGTAGTAATAAGCCCAGCGGCGCAAGGTATCGTCAGGATAAGCTGGATGACAGTAGATCTCATGCGTGCCTTCCGGCAAGTTATGCAGGAGACGTAACCAGTTGGCAAAATTGGCTTTGTTTCCTAACCCAGCGTATCCAACCGTAACTAGGTGATCAGCCATACTCATCCCCGCAGTTCGGGCCCGCCGCATCTGCAGCTTACGGTACTGATGTCCTAACCATATATGAGGCTTTTGAAGGTAGACCTGCAGCCGTGTCCACCGGGGTTGGGAAGACTCAAGACAGATCACCGAGGCGTTAGTCCGCATGCGCCGCAAGCCCCACTTCCTGGCTAATTTTAAAAAGAGGTGAAGATAACTGAGATGCTTATTCTCTTGCGAATCGAGATGTGTAAGTCGATTGCCCGCAAGTTCCTTCACTTTCTTAATCTGTGCATCCAGTTCCGCCTCCAACTCTTCTATAGCGATAGCTCCCGCACGTAGAAGTTCAGGAAACTTTTCGTTATGGAAATATCCCTCATCCCCTGTTAGAGAAGGCACGCGTTGAGGCGGTAAACACGGTCGTCCCGCCAGAGGATTAAGGTGAACACCAATGCTCACATGGGGAAATTCAGTAACCAAGTCACGCACACGTTCAGCATCTGGGAAATTGGCATTTACACTTACGCTAGAAATAAATTGCCCTTCCCTAAGAGCATCCAGAATTCCCTGGGTCGCTCCAGGTCCAAACCCGAATCCATCGGCGTTGACAATTAATCTCCTAAGAGTGCCCATAACGAAGGAAACCTCAATAGAGCCTGAAGCTGAAAGAGACCATTATCGCTATGCAGAGTGCAAAGAGGATTTTGCTTTCCTGCAGACACGCCATGCGATGGCCACATCTTGTCCATGCTAATAAAAGCAGTAATGACTTTTCACTAGCAAAAAGATTGCAGAAACTTTAGCAGCTCGCGAGTCTAGTCTAGTACTGTGGATCCGAGAGCAAACCTTCACGGCGTAGGCAGGGCCTGGTCCTCAGACCAATCAAGGCAACGGAGCACTCCTGGCTCGACCTCACGATACCGCCAATGACTCTCCGGGCAAGTAAGAATCTCATCTTTCAGAAATTGCAAACGATGCCCATGCCTACTCATCCATCCTTTCTGTTGTGCCGGTACTCCGAGCATTAAGGCATAATCTGGTACGTCATCCACCACTACAGCTCCAGCACCGATAAAAGCATAACGACCAATGGTGACACCGCAGACAATGGTCGCATTTGCACCAATCGTCGCCCCCCTTCGTACCAGGGTGCGCTCGTATAAATGGCGACGCACGACTTGAGAACGAGGGTTTGTCACGTTAGTGAATACGCACGAAGGTCCACAGAAAACGTCATCCTCTAACTCGACACCGGTATAAAGCGACACGTTATTTTGTAGCTTTACATTATTGCCGACAATAACGTGATCAGCGATGAACACATTTTGTCCTAAGACACAAGCCTTCCCCAATCTGGCCCCTTGCATTACGTGACAGAAATGCCAGATATTTGTTCCTTCGCCGATGTTTACTGGATCGTCGACCACAGCAGTAGGATGGATAGAGTACTTCTGTTCACTCACGCAATTCCCTCCATAGGTAAATTGATAGGTTCACCATTAGTGACTAAAGAACGCTGGGCTGCCTGTAGGATTTTCAGTACGCGCAATCCGCTTGCTCCATCAGTTAATGGAGGCCGTCGGGATTTCATCGCCTCGAGAAACGCTTGGCACTCTAGCTGCAGCGGTTCCTGCGCGGAGAAAGCCACCTCTTGCCCTTCTCCGCTCTTCGGAATAGGGTCTCCATTAAGCATAGCGACATGCTGATCGTGAAGGATCAGCTTTTTCTCAACATCGTTAAAGCTGGCCATTTTCCGAGAACCAATAACAACGAGGCGCTGCTCTTTGAATGGGTGTAACCAGGAAACGTAAACGTGCGCTCGGACGCCATTATCAAATAGTAAATGAGTAACAGTGACGTCAGCAATGTTCGGTTGCACGTAACTGCCCCCACAGGCAGTGACCTGAAAGGGCAAATCCCCCATAAGTCGCAAGATAATAGCGATATCATGAGGGGCAAAGCTCCAGAGAATATTCTCCTCTCGTCGAACCTTCCCTAAGCTCAAGCGGTTAGAGTAAATATAATGGATTTTCCCCAACTCTCCACTGCGCACTAACTCGAGTAGGCGCACGATTGCAGGGTGGTACTCTAATACGTGGCCGACCATTAGGATGCGCTGTCTTTCTTCAGCCAGACGAACAAGGGCAGCTCCTTGATCATAGGTTAGGGCAAGGGGCTTCTCAACGAAAACATCTTTGCCCGCCTCCAATGCTTGCTGCGCAAGAGGGGCGTGAGTTTCTGCGGGAGTCGCAACGACTATTCCTTGCACCTCTGCACTCAACACATCAGCAATGTTCGCTACACAAGGAACACCTGGTGCAATATGCGCGGCCAGCGTTCGTCCAGCCTTGGTTGCGTCGCAAACCAGGGCCAATACACCGCAGTGATGTAAGTTCCGGACAAGGTTTTTTCCCCAGTAACCACAGCCAATCACAGCGACGTGAGTGGAGCCAACAGACATCAGTATTCTTCTTTCTAAGCAGCGATATGCTTCTGCTCGTCACGGGCAGGGGTTGTCCAAGGACGAGATAAGAACTTCCCCATAGAAGTCTGAGGGAAAGTGCTTTCCATCCAGGCATCCCACTCATCCCGCCTTGACGCCCACGATGGGGTTGCAAAGCCAATCTTATCTTTGCGCCAAGTGATCACAGGAGGGAGCAAGTCCTCGATTGCTAAGCGAAGTAGCCACTTTGTCCATCCATAGTGGATTTTATAAATACCTGGAAGAGAAAAAACATAATCTACCAGTCGATAATCGGTAAAGGGAACCCTCGCCTCAATTGAGTGAGCCATACTATTGTGGTCTTCTCCTCTGAGCAGATAAGGGAGACTATACGACGTCATGTAGTGGAATAATAACTGATTAAGATGAGGGGTAAATTTCTTGCCAATGTCTTCTAACGCAAGTTGCGTATTACACCGCAGAGCTTGCTGGGCAAGTCGAATATCCTGAGCATACCAAAAGGAATAGATTTGCTGTTTCCAACGCATACTCAGAGCAGAGAAAGGCAGCGCCTTGATCTCCTCAATTTTCTTTTTCATCCCTCTGGTCTGCTTCACTGCGGACCAAATTTCGATGGCCAGGGAGTTGAGGCGTCGCTCCATTAGCAAATGAGCAAGAAATGACGTCCGATAATCTCTATATCCCGCAAATACTTCATCTCCCGCTTGTCCATCCAGCACGACTTTGACATGTTTAGCCGCCTCACGCATGACCTCCCATTGTGCATAGACTGAAGGTCCGCCAAACGGCTCGTCTTGATGATAGAGAATTTTTGGTAGGGCATGCCAATATCCGTCGCGCGAAGGATAGACGACGTGGCTCGTTGCCCCCGTGCTTTCTACAACGAGTCGGGCAAAGTGACTTTCATCTATTGATTCCCCGGGAAAAGACGCTGTAAACGTATTCTGACGTATGGGATGAGCTTCCGCTCCCAATATTTTCGCCATGATCGCTACTATTGCAGAGCTATCGATTCCACCAGAAAGGCAAGTCCCAACCGGGACATCGGCGCGGAGTCGCAATCGAACAGCGTCAAAAAGGAATTCGCGAACCTGAGTAGCACATGCCACGGCTTTTCTCTGGTCGTATTCTCCTAATTCCGGACAATAGGCTAGAGAGTAATACTGCCACTGCTTGATATTCCCGGTCTGAAGATTTACTTGCATGTTGTGGCCCGGCAGAAGTCGGCCGATATCAGCGAATAAGGTCTCCTCGGTGTGATCCTTCCAATGAAGAGTTAGATATTGAAAAGCGTTTTCACGATTCAGCAATCGTGGCACGAATGGCAAGGTTAATAACGATTTAATCTCTGACGCGAACGCAAAGTAATCTGTGTTATGAAAAAAATAGAGAGGCTTAATGCCATATCGATCCCGCGAGAGAAATAACTCCCGTTGGCGTGTGTCGAGAATGCAAAAGGCCCAATCGCCGTTAAAGCGCGTGACGCATTCCTTTCCCCAACAATCATAGGCTGCCAAAATTACTTCAGTGTCAGTCCTGGTATTGAAGACATACCCTTCAGCCTGCAGCTCCTGTCGGAGTTCTAGGTAATTATAAATTTCGCCATTATAAGTGATCCACAAGTGACCACCGTACTGCATTGGTTGGTGACCGGCCGGAGAAAGATCTAGGATCGCGAGTCTCCTGTGCCCCAGGTACAAGTTGGATCGAGCAGCGAAATCCGTTAAAGCTGGCATATTCGTCGGAACGCTATCAGAACCGCTCAAGGCAACTGCGCTTACCATCTGGTCGTGGGTATCAACCGATAGATAGCCTTCGTCATCAGGTCCACGATGTCGCAGGGCGTCGGTCATCGCTCCGATCAAGTTTGGTTCTAACGAAGAGTGAAAGTTAACCAATCCACTAATCCCACACATACGGCTTTCTCCGAAGAGGACCTGTGGTCCAGGTTTGGCGTCAATTCAGCACTTGTGTCTCACGTCGCATTCGATCACCTAGAGAACCAGCATTGAGAAAGGAAAAAGAGGAGAGAGTCAGACCCCAAGTGGACACAGGGGATCCACTTTCCTGGCAATCACAACGATATGATCTCCACGCTGCTGAGCGGTAAGTGGGGCTTTCGCATCTCGTGAATTTTCCCAAGACTCGAGCCGAGCAATCTCTTCTCTCGTAATGGCCTGAAACCCGTGGTGAGTATCAGACAGAGGATACTTTCGCCTGCGATACCACGAACGCACCAGCGGATACAACCCAGTTCTGTCTAGGAGCAGAAGTCGTTGATGCATTTTCTTTCGCTCACGGCTCTGCCGTATGGTGAGAGGGCTATTGTCACTAGAAAAGATACGCAACACCTGAAAATGCCGCTTCTCTAAAAGGAGAGCGATGGAAGATGGGGCAAATAAATAAATGTGATACTTCTGATACATCTCCCACGCCGGCCCAACTGCCTGCGCATTAAAGGAATCAATATTCGGCATGTCCATGACTAAGATGCCGTTAGGTTTAAGCAAAGATGCACAGGCATCGACGAACACATCGGGAGCATCAACATGTTCAATAACCGTAGAAGCAAGTGCGATATCAAAATTTCTTGGATAACCTGCACAGAGATATTGTTCAGCGGTCCCTTCGAAGACAGGAACTCGATAGGTTGCGCGCGATTGTGCTGCGGCAGTGGTACTAGGCTCTACTCCTTGTACGTCATACCCCATTTGCTGAAGAGCAGCGAGTAGGTGGCCTCGCGCTGAACCGATTTCGACCAGCCGCTTCCCTGAAGCATACTGTCCAGCCGGCAGCACGAGGCGCTGAATCTGCGCGAGTACACGCTTCCGCATGTTCGCCTCGTCTTTGTGAAAAAGGAAATAATCTTCCTCGTAAAGAGTAGAGAGATCTGCCAAGCGTGGAGAATTGAACACGAGACCACAGTGACAGCAACGACGGTAATCGAACCAGCCTGGATACCGGGGAAAACGCGTGCGTAAGAACAAGTCCGATTTGCCCGTATCGCAGCAAATACAAGGGACATTAACTACAACCTTCTGGTTTGCACTCTTCCTCACTTCTCTATTCCGTTATGGCAGTCCGAAGGCGATTCTGATTCGTATCGTCGACTGGTTGCAAGACAATCTCCCGTGAAGATTCAAGGAATTGCAACTGGCAGCCTGCAGAGAACCCATCGTTGAAGAGAAAATCATGAACAACAGCGATACTAATCAGCCGATTCATGGCGTTTCTGTTCACAAACGCCCCTCGCCTCGCTTCTTCGATGATAGTGTTCACTTCTGGCCAATGAAACAATTGGCAGTGCTTCAACCTGTACAGCTCGGCCTCTCGTAATGGGTTCAAGGCACTGCGTCCGAATCCCCAAGTTCCTCTCTTTTCCTCCCATCGCGTATGGAGCGGTAAGGCGAACTTCTGCCGCATGACACGAATGCAATGAATAAAATGTCGATAGCGATACTCTTGATGGATCGGTATACCGATAAAACTGCGAGCCGGAGAAGGGAGATTTTCAAGGCCGGTTTTGTAGTCGCACAAGAGCGCCAGGTGAGCCCGCTCGGCGTTGAGATGAGCTAAAGGCAGACTCCGGTAAGTCGTATATAACTGTTCATCCATGTAGGGATAGATGGGAAGACAGAACCATCGTGCCGCTTCGATCCGCAAACGGGTACGACGTTGAAGTCGATAATCTGTCATATGATCTAGATACACATCCATCATCGATGGTTGCTCGATTTTTTCAAACGAATCAAACCACTCATCGAGTACTTCCTGCCAAGCGACCCGATACGAGGGAGCAAGAACCCGGTAGGCTTGTTCGCTGGGAAATTGACTCATATGGGTCCGGAGCATGCATTTCGCAAGGGCACGTTGATTTTTGAGGAACAGCGGTCGAAAAGGCCCCGGGGGAGCTCCGGCGTAGACATCGCCAGGATAACCAATCATCAAAGTATTGGCCTCCTGTTGAGCATAGGCAGCAAGCAAGAGGTACCCAAACCCTGGAGATTCACCTTCATTGATGAGACGAATATCTTGGTGCAGAGCACCCGCGATGGTCGAGTCAAGCACAGCGGTCCTGTGCTCCTCGCCAAGAAGTCGAGCTGCGGCCTGGGCGGTTCGATGATCTTTCTCCTCGGGATTTAAACAGAAGGTGAAACTGTGATGATCAATCCTCTGTGTAGAGAGAGATGCTAGCAGAAGGCGCGAATCAAGTCCGCCGCTAAGCCCTAATCCAACTGGACGATCGAGCCGACGACAGATCCGCTGCAGTGTCTCATCCATTGCTTCTCGCAGCACTTGAACCGACCGTTCAATCGACCATGACTGACGAAATACCGGACTCAGGAGCATTCGCACGTCGGTTCGGCCATCGACAAATGAACGCACCTGTCTTCCGCGCTGTAAGTGATTGACCCCTGCCAGCCACGTGCGTCCAGCAAGGGGAAAGCCAATAGTTAGGTGTTCCATGAGAGCCATCGTGTCCCAACGCCGGTCAGAGCCATCGCACCCGCGAAACGCCCAAAGATTTCCTGAGACGATAAAGCGTTTCTCATCGGACAACCAAAATACCGGCCGCGTTCCTGTCACATCACCAAAGAGGTAGGCACAGGAATGGTCACGGTTGACATAGATTCCACTATACATTCCGTTCAGCCCAGAGACTCGTTGTTCCGGATGCTCTTGCATGTGGATAGCGACTTGATGCGCGAGTTCAGGGTTTTCTCCTGGGAGTAGTTTTATCCCCAGATAGTCGTCGTACATGTCTCCTTCAAAAAGACACACTTCAGTCCCATCAACATAGATAGACCAACAAGTAAGGGGAGCAAACCTTTCCGGTCGCAGAAGCCCCCAAGCTAACTGCGCATCGCCACCTGTAGTTGCGATTATTCCATAGGGTCCACAAGCATGGCTGAGCATGCTCTTGACGATTTGATGCGCGTCTTGTTCTCGCCTTCTCTCTTTAAGCCAAACGAGGGTCAACAAAGGGGTTTGATTACTGGGCGGCGGTAGCAGTTCTGTCGCCTTAGTTTTCATAGAAGAGTAGGGACTCATCTCTCTTCCGGATAAAATGGGGGAATTTTAGAGATGACAGTCTACGCGGGAAGTAGACCAGCACCTGGCATTCGTGTTTCGCGAAAGACACTTCCCCTCATGTGGGACAAGCTTGGCCGATGGCGACTAAGGTTATGAAACGGGATGGAGGCAGGCAACCCAATCCAGATGGCAAACAGCAACCTCGGCAGGTGACGGCCAAGTTTCTGATAAGCGATCTGTATCCCCATTCGTTTCAGTGAAACTGCAAGATATAGCAAGTGAACTCGTGCCAGCCACCGTTTTTTCTTCCTTTCAAGCTGTGCAACTCGCGTGTCATCCCGGAGCGGAGCTAGTGTCGGATCTTTAAGGGCATTGCTTCTCCGTTCAATGCGGCGAAGAATCCGAGTTGCTCGCGCGCTTGTCGCTAGTGCCGGTTGGAATTTCTTGTTGATCAACAACGGAACAAATTCGGGGCTGCAGATTTTTCCCGACTCGATTGTACAACGAAACAGCGCCGTCTCGCGGAGTCGCGGTTGCCACATATCGAACAGAAAATTTCCAAGGCTGTAGACGATCAAACATTGACCCCGACGCTCAATTCCTTGAAGAACGTGCGGATGGTGGCCAAGTATGAGGTCCGCGCCAGCATCCGCTATCGCGTGCGCATTATTAATTACTGTTTGTGGAGGAACGGTCACATATTCTCGTCCCCAATGCGCAGAGACGATCAAAAAGTCCACCTGTGGCCGCAGCATTGCCACCTCATGGGGGACTTCTGCACCTTTTGTATACGCTAACGATTCACGGTCTAGATCACTATTTCCTGAGACAAGCCAGGTATAGGCCAACCAGCCAATTCGCAGGCCTTTGACTTCCTGAACCAGCGGAACACTCGTGCGCGTTCCGTTGCGTATCCCGATCACCTCGAGGCCAGCGGAGCACAAGCTACTAAACGTTTCCCTCATTGCTTCTCGACCGTGTTCACCAACGTGGTTGTTCGCTACGGTCAGTACCGTGAATCCGTAGGAGCGGAGTGTCTGAGCAAATGACGGTGAACCGCGGAACTCCATCGTGTCAATGTTGCCAAGATCCAGCCCAATATCTGAGAGTACTCCCTCGCAATTGCCAAAAACTATGTCCCCCTCGCGTAGGATATCGCCAATATGCTGAAGCGCAAATGCTGGGCCATGCTTTCTGGCCAAGGAACCGACTCCGAAACCCATACATAGGTGGTCCCCCGGACAGAGGTCGCCTACCGCAATTAACGTGATCGGCTTGTGTCCTCGCATCGCTTGGCTCAAAGAATCATCAGATTGATACCTCCTCCCCTCTTCCCTACCCCATCTCTTCATTCAGCGTGTATCTGTGCAAGCCTGGTAATCGCAGCCGTCATGTTCTTTTCCACCATGTACCGATCCATGACACGGGTTCTTCCTATTTCTCCCAGCCGGCTCCGCTCACAGGGTGAAGCTGCTAACCGCAAAATTGCCTTTGCAAACTCTGTCGCATTAAAAGGGGGAACTACCAGGAGTGTGCCCACTCCATCTTCAATTTCTAAGATCGGCGGAATTCCGAAAGCGATAGCTGGCGCTCCCGTCGCCATTGCTTCGAGGAGACTGTTTGGCATCCCCTCATGGTAACTCGTAAAAGCAAAAATATCTGCTGCGCATAGATACTCCCAAACCTTTTCAGGGTCGCAGGCTGAAAGGAGTTGTACTTGTTTTTCTAAATTAGGATTTTGCCTCAAGTGTTCTCGTACCGCCAAAGTTTCGTCGAAAGCTGGCAGTGAACCAACCAACACGCAGACTATCTTCGGATTTTGCGCAGCAGCAGATGAGACTGCTTGCAGGAGCTCATAGACTCCCTTCTCCCGCGAGATTCTGCCGATACTGAGGATAAGCACTTGGTCCTCTGCTATCCCTAACGTCGTCCGGACTCGTTTACGTGTTTCTCTTTTTTGAATGACAGGGGGGACTGCGATTCCTCGCGGTAAAACCAGATGCCGTTCGTATGGCATCCGCTCTAAGGAAATCCTCAATAGCTTAGCAGCCTCTTGCAGTAGCTCACGACTCTGGTAAAAGACGATGGACAAATTTTGCAACGCGCGAATCACAACGCGTCCATACGATGATGATGCAGGAACGCGAACATCCCCTCCTGTAGCCCATCCACCGGCAGGGATACTGAGATAACGTCCAATCCTCCAGGCCAACCCACCTGCCCCGAGTAGATCAAAAGAGAGGATAGCATCAAACTTGACGCGAAGGTGCCTTTTGCCAATGATTCTTCGACACCAAAAAAAAGCGCTTCGATCAACCCACAACGCCCCTCCGAGACGGGGCACTACCGGGGTTGCCGGTCGATAGATAGCGACCCCATTTCTTACCTCGTATTGCACGGCAGCAGCATAAGCCTTCCAACGCGACACAAACAAGGCAAAGAATGGCGGCACGTAAGGGCGGGGCACGAAAACCTCAACCGTCTCGCACATTTTGTCGAGAGCCTTTACACACCTCTCATTGAAAATTCCAGAAAAGGGGTGCCTGGTGTGAGGATACGTTGGGACGATGACAAGAAGTTTCACGATAACTCGAACGTAGAAAATTTCCTAGCGGGAAGCAACTGCGCCAATCTTATTTCCAATACCGCTTCACAATCCCGGTTTTCCCGAAATTCACACCAGGAGTATCCGTTTGTAGCACCTTCGTCGCCACCATGCCGAATCCGTTTGGATTATCCCAGTGTGACAACATCGGAGGTGAAAAACCATTGAGGAAGAACCAGAAACTAACCTCGTATGGGGTGTGATAGTGTCTCCACATGGGGGTCAACGTATCGTACGCTAATGTGATCCGCTCTCGCCACGAGTGGTTTTTATACTTTCCTGTTATTTTCTGTATCAGCATCATGACGGCGGCGTACACTTCCACGACTCGCTGCTGCAGACCAGGCGAGAGCCTGGAAGTCATTAACCGTGCTAAATCGAGAAGCGGGTAGTAAAGATAGCTTCGCAGGAAGTTTCCTGGCCTGCGATAGAGCCATAAATAGAAGCGTCCCCCAGGTTTAACTAATTGTCCCACTGCTCTAAACGCTTGTGCAGTATCAGGTGTATGGTGCAGTACACCATTCGATACGATGAGATCAAAGGTTCCGGGAACGAAGGGTGGAGTTTGTAAATCTCCCTGCGCAAAATGTACGGAGGAAGATCGTCGCCGTCGCTCAGCACTGAAAACGCTGGTTGAGTAATCGAGAGCAATAACGATTGCTCCTAGCTCAGAGAGAGACTCCGACAATTGGCCGTTGCCACAACCAGCATCCAAGATTAACTTCCCTTTGCACCAATCAGGACTCGTCTGGGTTTCAAGAAAAAATTGTTGCACACGCTGCTCAACCGTCCATCCCCAAGTTTTGCTCAGGTCCGCATTGAAATGTTGCTCCCATTCTGCGGAAAAACTCCAACCAGAATTATCGTGCGGACGTAAACTCAGCTTCGATAACGTCTCGTCCCGAGCTATGGCATTTGCATGCCGCGCTAAGAACTCATGTGAAAACGATGACTCAAGCATGATAGGAACACCACTAACTATGGGGTACGCTCGGTAAGGGTTCCTGGCCAGGAGAATTCCTTCGATGATATTTTCTTCTTTGTCATCCCGTCCTAGCCCTCTACTCTCAAATGTGTAGAGGGTGAGCAGTTCCCCATCTCCGGGAGATCGCAGTAAGTTTAGCAATGATTTTCTCATCCTGTTCCCTTCGCAGCACTCCAGCATACCCTTCTCCAACGGATACCGGGAGGCTTCTTCTGGGAAAGGACCGATTCATCGAAGGGATATTAAATTGCTGTTGTTCTTGCTTCTTCACTCTTTGAGATCCGGCAGCTATAGCAATGGCAAAAGTCAACCAGACTGGCTTCCGCTCAAGATCTGTATGGCTCATGTTAGCCGCTAGAACAGCAAGCAAAAGCGCTATAGGCAGGAGGCCGAGGTTTCCCTCACGCCCCTTCCACGCAGCCCCTCCACACAGATAAAGTCCGATCAGGAACGGAACCGCGCCAACCACACCGACTTCTAACAACAAGTGCAAGTAGAGGTTATGGGCGTCCCTAGTACCCCCAACTTCACCAAGACGTTCGCCAAGCTCGTACCAGAAGACGATCGGTCGCCACCCAAGGAGCGGTCGTTCTTCAATCATCTCAAAAGATGTCGCAAAGATCCGTTCCCGGCCAGTTCTTCCTTCAAGGGCGTCTCCTAAACGGGAAGCGACGGAACTATTGCTTGCCATATACCCCAGAACCCCGAGAACAAGGACCGCCAGAACCATAGAGGTCGGACCTCGTTTGGCCCGTCGCTGTGGCAGCATATACACAAGTACCCCAATTGCCAATATTCCGATCCCCGTACGAGAACCAGTGCGGACGAGAACCAATAAAAGGGGCAGTGTCATGGTAACTAAGAGAGTTTTGCTCATAAAGTGTCGAAACACAGAGTTGAGACGCAAACCTATTAGCATAATGATAGCGATAGCCATCAGTACTGCCAGGGTATTTGGATTTAACCCCATCACTGTCATTCTTTCGCTGCGATCTATTGCTTCCGCATAAAATCCAGGTAACTCCAGCAGCATACCAAGAGCTAAAACAACGGACGCGCTCGAATAAGCGAGTAAGGCATGCCTGGTCACTCTCGGGTCTTTGAGGAGATCTGTAGCAATCCAACAAAAAGCCGTCAGCTGTATCAAAGTGAGCAATCGGGAGAAAAACGTGGTCGCCAATTCATCAGGAATGAAAAAAGCGTGCAGCGCAAAAACCACAAGATAGCCGGCGAATCCCCACATTGCACGTGGAAGGCGAGGAAACGATCGCTTTCGAGAGAGAAAGTTATAGTAGAAAACGTAGGTGGCAAAAAACATGAGACCGGAAAGCCTCGCCAGCGACAAGGATCCAGACGTAATGCCCACATTCGCCGCTTCTAAAGGAAGCGTGAGAATGAACAGCAGAAAAAACCAATAGACAAGAGCGGGCAGGTGAGGGACTGGAGTAGGCAGAGAAAGTGCCGTTTTACGAGAAGAGGCGGGCCAGAAGGCTCCACTCGTAAGAATCTCAGTTCGTTCCAGCCTTTGCGGAAAAATCGTCAAGATGCAACCTCGACCTTCTTGACCATTCTGCGTCCAGCGAGACAAGCAGATTGTCGAGCGTCTTGGAATACCCATTCCCGAAGCTGCCCGGCATGACAGGTCGCCTTTCTTGCCTTGGCTTCTCTATAGGCGCTGTGGACGAGAGCGGCAGCGAGCTGCTCATCTGTGACGACTTTGACGATAGCTGAAGCTAACGCGCCCGGCGAGTCCTCTGTAACCACATAGCCCCATCCATTTTTCCTTGCCGATGCAACATGAAATGACCCCTCCGGCGCAAAGACAATAATTGGCCGGCCTGCTACCAAGTATTCGAGCAGCTTCGTCGAAAATACAGTGCGTACCTCGTTAATTGAGCAATTCTTATGTGACAGCGGGGCAATCAGAACATGGGCCTCAGACTGCAAGCGCTGGACCTCAGCCCGAGAGACGTACATTGTTCGCAAGCGGCGAGAAGAAATCCCCAAACGATGAAGAGCAGTGATGTCAGGAGCAGTACAATAGAGCAACTCATACTCTGGGGGTAAAAGTTCTGAGGCCGTGGCAAGAACCTTGAGTGCGTCCAAGTTCATGTGAGGGCTGACCGAGCCAACAAAGAGGACTGTCGGTTTTGACATAAGTGGCGGACGTATGGTGGTTGGAGCGGTAAGATAATCCTGATCAGAAACACAGTGTGGCAGTAAATGAGTTTCAATGCCATCTTTTGCATAGTATTCCTGCATGGCTTCAGTCATACAGAGGACCCGTGTCGCCTCCTTCAAAATGAGGGGTTCCCACCGCTCAGCAAAGCGAGCAGCGATAGAGCCTGAAGGAACATTCTCTTTCCAGAGATCATGCATGTGTACATAAAAAGGAAGGCGAAGGTCTCGCGCAGCGAGAAAAGAGGCTACCACAAGATCATCATAGGGAAACGCGGTGAGAACAACGTTCGTACCGAGTGTTGTGAATGCTCTGCGAATCGAGTTTCGTAGGATTCGGCACACGACCATGGGCATTCTTCTCTTTAAATTCTCGTACACACGAGGGAGAGTCCGAGGAAACGAAAGATACTGAGTCGGGCATGGAGGACGAAACCCGCCGTCAGCCTTCGCATAGCGATGGTATCCGACAATTGCATTAATCCTCCCTTTGTAGTTCGACAAGAGATTGTTGAGAAGAATAGCACTCCCTGAAACTTGCGGAGGAAAATTCTTAGAAACCACAGTCAACAATGGGTCGTTCGCGAGAGGGTGGCTCATACGCATGAACTACTAGAGAGGGAATTTGCTCTTACATTTCTCCTTTCTTATGTAGAGACGTGCTCCTTTTCAACAAGATAATTTTCCATAACAAGAACGTCCATGCCACAATTGTAAAACGTCCTGAGAGCATCAACTGGATTACAAACAATTGGCTCTCCTTTGACATTAAACGATGTATTTAGCACAACCGGGACACCTGTCTTTCTCCGGAAAGTGTCGATCAACTCATAATACAAGGAGTTGCTTTTCCAGGTGACGGTCTGGAACCTTCCGGTTCCATCGACGTGAGTTACAGCCGGAATCACATCTCGTTTCTCCGATTTTATTTTAAAGACGTGCGTCATAAAAGGCGAGGCATGAGAGCAAACCGAGTAGTCACTAAAAGAGTCGGCAAGAATCGACGGAGCAAATGGGCGAAATTCTTCCCGAAACTTGATCCGTTCGTTGACGAGGTCTTTCATCTCTGGCAGCCGAGGGTCTGCAAGAATAGATCGGTTACCGAGCGCTCGCTCGCCAAATTCTGAGCGTCCTTGAAACCAGCCGACAATTTTTCCAGCAATTAATTTTTCTACCACAGTATTTAACAGCCGCTCTTTGGCGTCTATCTTACGCGCAACAACCTTAATGCGCCCTAGCGCCCCCTCGATGTCGTGATCATCATATTCTGGACCCCAGTAATCATGTTCTGGTACAACAGGTTCAAACCCGTCTTGGTGAGCAACATAGGCGGCAGCACCGATTGCCGTGCCGGCGTCGGTAACCCATGGAGGAACATGCACGGTTTCATAATCTCCGGTAAGGGCTAGTTTCCCATTGAGGACGCTATTTTGTGCCACACCGCCACCAATGCAAAGTACTTTGGCATTCACTTCACTGTTCACGAGCATACGCGTAACGATCTCCTCAAGCGCGAATTGGACACTTGCTGCGATATCCGCGGCTCGTTGATCGAGCGTCCCATCATAGATAATGGGGGCGCCAAGCTTATCAACTAGTGAATGTGAGAATTGCGTCGACCCAGCAATGCCTTGATGAGTAAAATACTGGAGTTTCAATCGATACGCTGTTGCAGATTCCCATTCAAACATCTGCCGGATTTGTTCTTGGAATCGTGGCTCTCCATAGGAAGCCAATCCCATAACTTTGTACTCGTCTCCTCCTGTGAAGCCTAGATATTTAGTGAAGGTCGCGTAAAAATTGCCCAGTGAGTGGGGAAAAGGGATTGACAAAAAGCGTCGCAGTTTCCGGTCTCGCGCGTCATAAAGCGTTGTCGAAGCCCCATCACCATTTGAGTCAAGAACCAGTACGGTGGCACTTTGGTGAGGGGAAGTGAGAAAGACTGCCGCAGCATGGGCATCATGATGATAAACGAACTGGTGTCGGCTGCGGGAAAACTTGGTCTTCAATTGACGCAAGCCAAACTCATTTTCGGCAACCAATACTGCTAGCCGATAGAGCCGCCGTCCCTTCTCCTGCGTACCTGTATTTTTTAATAAGATCTCAGGATGGCGAAACGACCCTGCTAGCTTGCTCATAGCGTATTGCAAAATATTGCGGCGCGTAAACGAATGACACACGACAGAAACATCTCCAGGCTCGATATCTGCCTGGTCAAGACAGAACTGGACTGCATTCCAAGGAATACCGCCTTGATGCTTGACCCGAGTGAAACGTTCTTCCGGCGCCGCTGCAATAAGTTCATCATTGCGAAAAAGTGCTGCGGCACAGTCGTGAGCAAAACCACCTATTCCGAGATAGTATTTTACTCCCATAGAGTTCGCCTTTTTATCGTACATCAGGATTAGAGTTGTGGGGTATGTCAAGCTGTAAGTTTTTCGCGAATTCCATCTTGATTCCTCGCTCAACCAAGGCGTCAGCGACAGCCCTCGCATAGAACGCGTTTCCTCGAGGTGAAGGGTGAGGGTCGTAAAGGGACAAGAACAACTGTTCAGTGTCTTCACCCACACCAGTGTCAATACCGACCAAATTGATTACTTGTTTGTCCGTAATCTGCTTGAGACTTTCGAGCAGAGAACTCTCTTGACCGCTGAGTATATACTTCTTTGCTTTTAACTCTTGATTCACGGGAAGATGAATAAGGTAGTAAGGAATTTTCAGTTGATCCAATGTTTTGACGTTTTCTCTCAATTTCTCGTCCATAGCAAAACTTGTATCGTCGAGCCGAAGACGTGGACGAGTACGAAGGGCAGAAAAACTCCAGGACGGATCACGGTGCATGATACGATTCAACAAAAAGGAAGTCGTCGGGGATAAGAAGTTTACCTGCCGAGTATAATCTTTTTGGAGTCGTTCCCATTGTGTTTTAATCTCATGCAACAGGGGGTCGGCTGACTGGTGCGTTACTAACATTGCCTCACACCATTCCTTCGTTACCTGCGAATTCAATAGGAGAGTATCAACCGACATGCGCGGGTCCAGGGAACTCTGTTCCGACGGGTCAGTTGCCGTGAACAGACGATCTTCATCATTGATGGACTTTGCAAACATCCAAAACCGTGCTCTCGCGAGGTCGTCCGTAATAAAAGTTATGAGGATGAGGTCGGGTTTCAAGGTCTTTGTCATTGCGGCAGCAAGATCAAAAATCTGCAGGATCCCATAGCCGTCCCGGCCAACGCTGATCACGTTCACTTTTCTCGACAGCTTTTGTTGTAGCTCGTCTTGCAACAGGTCAGGCCAGGTCACACCGTTGTGCGCCAGTGCGGCAAAAGAGTCGCCAAACACAAGAATTTTGAGTTCCGCCCGTTCATCAAATTGTGCGAGTCTCCCGCGATTGCCAACTGCGTTGACAGTCCCTGCAGTGCACGAGACAGGGTACCCCTCGGCAAGAAAGACTGATGCTGCCCGGCTATTGGGAATATAAGAATAGCCAAATTCACGATCGTATTGATAGATCGAATCGCTTGAAACATAAAACCAGGGACGGCTCTCGCGCGTATTTCTCGATGAATATAGTTTATAGCGATAGGCAACTTCCGCAAAGATCAAGATCAGCAAGATGCTGAAGAAGAGCAAAAGAAACTCGGGCAGCCAACGCTTCTTCATTGGAAAGATTTCCAAGCTCCCCTCCTCAAAGCTAACGCAATCCCTGCTGAATCAAGGCGTCAGCAACGGCTCTCGCATAGAACGCGTTCCCCTCTGCTGACGGATGCCTATCATGAGGGAGCAAAAAGAGTTTCAGCAGATCGCCGTCGGAGCTAGTGTTATACTCCACCAGGCTGATTTCCCGTTTGTTACTTAACCGTCTAAGGCTCTCTAAGAGGGCCTTGTCTTGATTATTGAGAGTATACTGCTTTGCTTTCAAATCTGGATACTCAGGAATATGCACTAGATAATAAGGGACGCCGCTTTGGTTTAGGGCGGCTGCATCTTTAACAAATTGGTCATCTGCAACAAAGCTCGTAAGATCGATTGACAATTTCGGACGTGTGCGCAACGGCGAGAAGTCGTGATACGGATTGCGGTAGACGATCCGGTTGAACAAAAAGGAGGAACTGAGAGAGAGAAAATTCACCTGTGGGAGATATTCTTTTTCTAGCCGTCTATACTGACCATTCAGCTCCTGAAGGAAAGGATCATCTGGCCTCCGGGAACTGAGCAGTGACTCGCACCATTCCTTCGTCAGGCGCGGATTAATCATATGCGTATCAACTGACTGGCTCGGATCCGCAGGCTCTGACGCGGAGGTCATCGTGAACAGACGCTTTTCCCCATTGACGGCCTCTACTGTATTCCAGAAGCGCGCTCGTGTGAGATCATGAGTAATAAAAGGAATAATAATTACGTCCGGCTTATGTTTCTTAACCATCTCGGCTGCGAGGTGGAACATCTGTAACACCCCACACCTATCTCGACCGAAATTCAAGACATTGACTGTTTTCCCAAGCCTTGTCTGCAATTCGTCCTGTAGAAGATCAGGCCATGTTACATCGTTATGCTCAGTGACGCTAAAAGAGTCACCAAAAACAAGAACTTTTACTTGAGCGGCTTCGTATGAACCACGGACGAGGCCAAAATTACCAAGTGCGTTGACCGCTCCGCGATCACATTGTACCGGATAGCCTTTTTCAATGAGAGCCAGATCGGTGACCATGTTCGGGACATAGGCATAGCCAAACTCGGGACTATACTGGTAGGCGGAGTCACTGGTAACGATATACGTAGGGGGAGGGTCTTTCTCAAAGAATCTGAGCTTACAACGATAAGCTATCTCGGCAAGTAGCAAAGTGACAACGAGACTCACCAATACCAATATACTTCTCTTGAAACCCAAATGCTCCTGTTCAGTTGCCATGGATAATCACACCGTGAGTTCTAAGATGCTCTTCGATCTTCTCTGCTACTAATCGATGCCCGAGATCATTCCAATGGGCGTTATCCGCGGCCCTTACTGTGAGCCCCTTCTCTTCGGCCGCATGCACTGCCTGCGGAACACCATCAATAAATTCGATACCATTCTTCTGGGAGATATGCTGAAATTCTTCGTAGTATGGAGATTCATCGTCAGCGCTAAAAGTGACGATTTTGGTATCCCCACTGCGCTTGCGTACCATTTTCATAATCTCGTTAGTGGTACGAGCTGAGCTTTGAAACCCCGCGTGCTCTTGCCCCTGTGCGTGGATCTCCGTTTCAACAGTCTTCCCCTCAAGAGGGATTGATCCGTTTTCCTGTGATAACCTAGCGGCAAGCTTATCAAAACGAGACAGAAGGAAGTAGAGAAAATAAGAATATTCATTCGCAACGTAACGTAGATTCGAAAACATTTTCGGAGTGAGATAAACGACTTCTCCCTCTTCCGTCATATAGGGACGTCTCATGCCATTGTTGTTGACACGGCTACTCATCTCTAGTGCAAAACTATTATTAATGAAATCATTACTACAATACTGCCAAATAATTACGTTGGGTTTAATCAGATCAATATATTCGTCTAGGATCATATATTCCTGAAGTGTTCCATAGCCGCTTCCCCCATAAGCAAAAACTTCGATCGGCAATTCTTTCTGTAAGACCTCATAATATGTTTCGTCGTTTGATACCTGTCTCCCCTGAGTAAAGGAGTCTCCGATAAAAAAAACCTTCGTTTTTTTTGAAGTGGGATCTCCAAATACTCGAAACCCATAATTGCCAGTTTCATATCGTACTGAGTGCTTCACTCCAGCAGCATCTTTCTCATTCTCCTCAGAAGTATAGTTCTCCGTACTACGCCAGCCAAGCTTTTTATCGAGGGATAGTGGACTTGAATGCTGCGATGACGCCTGACTCCGTCGAATGGTATCCTTGTAAAAACGGTATGCCCTAAACGAAGCCTCTCCGATGACGAAGAGGAGAATACCTGAGCAAAATATAAGACCGAGATTGAGCAGCGTCTTTTTCAGCACCGCTACTTTCCTCTATTACTATACTGCATAGCGGTGTCGTATATGGCCTTCTCCAGTCTCTCGATACACCAGATCGAAGAGCGTGTTAGCAACTCGCTCTGTGGCTCGTCCATCACATGGACCACATTCTTGCATAGCTGCGAGTAGTCGCTTTTCGCGTTCTAAATTGGGATTTGCGAGATATGTGTTGATATAGTCCTTTAGCTCAGCAAAAGAGCGAGCAACACGAATACCACCTAAGGCGAGAAGCTTCGCCATATGTGTGTAATCGAGAACACGGCGTGCAGATCTTTCATATTCTAGTTCTTCACATCCATCAAATCCGATGTCGATGACCGGCCGATTAAGCATACAGGCATCGAGGCATAGCGTCGAACTCGAATTCAGACACATCGCGCTTCCAGCCAGAAGGTTGGCTAGTCGATGCATGTCGCTTTTAGGAAGATCCCATGCCAGTTGTTCCGAAAGTACCGGGGGCATATCCAATGCAACGCGTGAGCTCACTAAGGCTTTCAGGCGTCCTAGCCCTTCAGCATCATGCGCGTAGACACCCGAAATCGTCTGCGGGTGCGGCCGAATAATCAATGAACAAGGCTTAACGAAGGCGTTGTTATTGATTTGTTGGGCAAGCCAAGAGAGTATTTCGATTTCCTTCGGGCAATGAATCTCTGTCACCATTCCGTAGAAAAGGTAGGGTTGTTCGACTGGAAGGTTAAGCTCCCGCAAAATAATATCACAATGAGCGAGGTCAGCTGTGCGACTATAGACATCAAAATGGGGAACACCACATTCATAGATCTGGCTGCGCGGAAAGCGGTAAAGGGTGACCATTTCTTCTGTCATGATCGGTCCCCAGGAAATAAAATAATCCGGCATCGTCGCCGGGGTTCCCTTTGACGTGATATTGTCCCAACTGAGCATCTGGCAGATAGTGGGAATCTGTAATCTCCTGCTATGTAACAGATAGAGAGTTTCTATAGTTCCGAATGGATTGGGGATCACCAAGAGATCTGGTTGGACGCTCTGCAGCGATTGTTCAACGGCCTTCGAGTAATTTACCCACCATTCAAAGGAACGACTCAAGCGACGAAAAGACGACCACCGTGCAAATGTCCGATTGACTCCTGCCAACGCAAGCCCCGTGATTAGCCGTCTCTCGAAGCGGCGTGCATGGCTCGCCTTGAGAGCAGGATTGTTCATGACATCATCCAGAAAATACGGACGGTTCATGCGAAACCAGTGGGCGATGCGACCTATATTCTCCGGTATTGCCTGTAGAAAAATATTCTCAGCTTCACATTCTTGGCGGAAATAGGTCTCGTCCGCATTAGGACTGAGCACCGAGACCCGCACTCCTCTGGCAATTAACTGGCGCGCGACTCCTGTTCTGAGGACCATTCGCGCAGCAAAGCCGTGAGTAAACAGAAAAGCGATGTGCATAACAGCACGACCGTCGTCAGAAGCTATAGAAACTGTTTAGCTTTTGTCCACGTCCCGAATCCAATTCATGAGACGTTCCGCTAAAAAACACTCTGTCTTGTGCATAGACTCGACCGTACATCCACCAATATGAGGCGTAATGAGAAGATTATCATGGGTACGGGCATAGGCAATAAGTGGGTGCCCAACCATCTCAGCAGGGTTTTCTCCACTAAGAACATCCACCGCTGCCCCAGCCAGATGCCCGGATTGAAGCGCCTCTAAGAGAGCTTCCTCTTCCACTAACTCTCCACGGGCGGTGTTAATAAACCAGGCACCTGGTTTCAGGGCCATAAATTGCCGTCGGCCGAAAAATTGATAAGTCTTCTCACACAGGTTTACGTGAAGCGTGACAAGGTCAGCCTGTTGCAACAAAAAGTTCAGAGGGACGAGTGTCACGTTTTGTTCTATTTTTTCTATCTCCACATGGGGGTCAGCAGTCAACACGTGAACATCGAACGCTTGGAGATACTGCACCACAATTCGCCCCAACCGCCCATAACCGATGACGCCGATCGTTTTTCCGTATAGTTCGCGTCCTTTAAACAGATCACGTTCCCAGCCGCCATTGCGGACGTGGACGGTTGCTGCAGGAACATGCCGTAGCAAAGCCAATATCAGGGCGAGCGTGTGCTCAGCCGTGGCCCGGACGTCTTTCAAAAATTCGGTCTCGCTACGTAGGGATAACACTCTAATCCCCCGACGCTCCGCCTCCGCCAAATCCAGGTGATTGAGCCCAGTTGTGGGGGAAACAATGAGCTTGAGGCGGGGTGCAGCAACCATGACTGTAGCATCAATACGATGCCGGAGTCGTACCCATAGGACGTCGGCTTCTCTCACTTCAGCTAAGAGACCAGGGCGGTCGAGGTCAGCCAAGATTAGGTCGCCAACTTGTTGAAGGAGAGCCACTGCTTCGCCAGCAAATCCGTCTGCCTCAGTCACGAGGATACGTAGTTTATCGATTGCCACGGTATCTTAACATTTGTTCCGCAAGGAACAGATCAAAAGGTGTATCAATATTACAGGCTCGTTCTTCAGGAATAATCCAGGCGCGGCAGTCATGCCCCTTTAGGGAACCTTGCTGCATGAGAACAGTAGAGCGTGTCAAATAAATCGACCCCTCCCGTAAATACAACTTTGGAAGATCCTGCCGGCGCTGACCTTCATATTGTTCCGCAAATGGGGGGTCGATTATCCGGCCATCAGACGCGATGAATTTCATTCGGGCTGGATGCTTTTCTCCCACTTCGACAAACGAAATGACAGAATCAGCCCTGGTCTGCCCCAACAACTTAATTGCCCCATCTATGTCCTCAGGTTGACGCAAAGGAGTCGTTGGCTGAAGTGTCAACACTGCATCGTAGTGGTCTCCAGCCTCCTCTAGTCTGCGAACTACGTACTGCAAGACTGGAATGGTTGGCGTTTCATCAGAGGCAAGGTCTAGTGGACGAAGGAAAGGAACGTCCAGCCCCCATTCTTTTCCCACGCACGCGATTTCTTCATCTTCGGTAGAGAGAATCACACGAGAAAGACGCTTGGCAGCCAAAGCCGCCTCTGCCGTGTAGGCAAGCAATGGCTTACCCAAAAGTGGCACGATGTTCTTTCGCGGGATCCCCTTGGATCCGCCACGTGCAGGGACAATCGCCAGAACTCTCACGCGAGACCTTCCGGAAGTTGCATGATAGGATAGCGTTGGAAACGCTGCTTCTCTTCGGCCAGATATTCAGCCATCATACCAGCAGTGAAGTTCCCCCACATTCGGCGGACAGCAGCTGCGTTGAAATCCTTACGACGGCATACTCGCCCCTGGGTCAGATCTTGAGGCTGGGGCTTAAGTTTACTTCTCACATACAACGACAGGATATAAGGCATGAGATCAAAGCCTGCCATAATCGTTTTCGTACCAAGCTCATGGGCACGATCGGTAACTTCGGCACTTGGTCGGAGTTGAGCCAGTATCGCGCCAGCATCGACACTCGCGACTGCCAAGTGGATGGTCGCGCCGACGCATTCCGGTTCATTATACACGAGAGGCCAAAAATTGGTCCCTGATCCACGATAATAAGGTGAGAGCCCCAAGTGCAGGTTAATTATGCGCCCATCATAAGCGTCCAATAAAGGAGGCTTCACGAGACTCGTCCCATAGAGGACGATGAGATCAGGTGCCTGAGCCTGCGCCCAAGCAAAAACGGCCGGTGTATTGATCGCACCATGGGCGATTTCGAGTAGGCGCGTATCCGGGAAATGAGGCATATCTCTCAATAATCTTCGCTCGACAGTATCTCGCTCAGCGAGATGCTGATCAATAACATGTTGATCGTCTTGCGGGAGGAGATCCGGAGCAGCAATAATTGCGGCCTTACCTTCGCTGACAACGCCGACCAGATTCGTCTTCTGCGCCAGCCGACTGGCGGCATAGCGATGCCGGAGTCCATCACCAGTAAGTAATAGAACACGCAGTTCTCTCTCCATCTTCACAGATGACGTCCTCTTACTGTCGATACCAACGAGCCGGAGTCACAGCCTCAAACAAAGTGTCAACAGTCCAGGATGAGGCCTTTCCACCAGGCAAATCATTATTATCGAAGCGAGCAAGGAAAAGCGGCATCGTAAGCTCGGGATTCCCAGCACGCTCCATCGTAAAAGCGAACTTAATCCCTTCTTGTGCGGCAAGGGTAGCAACTTCCAGAGAGCAGGCTTCTTGAGAACCGTAAGGATAACTGAGAGCAATAGGACGATCCCCTCCCCAGTCTTCGAGCAGCGCAACCGACCTGCGAAGCTGCTCTCGAGCGTCCCCGAAAGGAAGCAGACCAAGGGGCACGTGTTCGTGGGCGTGCGTGCCGAGGCAACGATGTGCCCCAAGTTCTGCAAGTTGCGCCTTAGTGAAGTAGAGAGCACGACTCATTTCAGCTTCACGCTCAGGAAACACGCTGCGAAAACAAGTTTCAATCAATAAACTTCTTTCTCTCGGAGTTAAAAGAAAATTCAAGAGATACTTCAATCGAGCAACTTCTGCAGAGTCATATTTATAATGGAATGCTGCCTTATTGCTGTCAATGTGCAGATCGAGCGATACACCAAGATTACGAGCTTGGTCGTGTAACATCCGCAGAAATTCTTCAGGAGCAACGTATGAACGCAGTAAATGGATTTTATGAACTTCTGTAATCTTCGCCTCGGCAATCGGTGCCGTATTGACGAAGAAGATTGCTGGAACACCCAAGCGGAGCAAGACTGGCCAGGCATGCTCATACTGTTCACGCAAACCATCATCGAACGTAACGATGATTGATTTTTCCGGAAGCTCGGCAACTCCTCGAATCGCGTCTCGGAGTTGGACAGCGCTCACAAACGTCCCACCGCGGCTGAGCATCCGCAATTGCCGTTCAAACTGTACAGGCGTGACCCCATATATCCCCGGATAGGGATGATCAAACACAGGACGGATATAGTGGTAGTTGATCGCAATGAGCATTGTTGGGTTATTAACTCTTCTCACTATTTACAGGCGAAACTTAGCTTTGCGCAGGCCTATCGTTTCGCTGTTGGTGGAGGATGATCAAGAAGCCCGTTTACTGTCGCTTGCCTAACAGTTAAAGCATTCCTATCGTTACCTTCATAGATGTAATGTAGACGCTTTTGCACGTACGGCGAGAGCCGAGTGAGTGCTTCCGCTATACGTCTAGCAACATCTCCATCGCCATATAAAGCGCTCGGCGCATAACGACTGCGTGCAAGCTGGATTCTAAGAGCAGTAGCGATCTCCGCCATAAGAGGCGCCACGGGCATTACATGCTCATCTACCTCTCGCCCTTCCTGACGGTTTCCGACTAAGACAACAGGGGTACCGAAATAACTGGCATCACGGACGAAGCTACTGGAGTTGCCAAGAGCACAGGCAGTATTTGCCAGTACTTTTAAGTAGTTATCTGGACTTAAATTCGTCAAAATACGAAGCCAGGTTGGTTTAACCCGATCACGAAAGACACGAATGGCTTTACTAATATGATCGGCTCCGGCGTCGATATTTGGCCAGAGGAGAATGGTTTGGAATTGCACATGCTCAAGCGCTCCCAACAGTGCTTCCATCTGCTGGCGTTCGCCACCATACTCTGTCGTTGTAGGATGAAAGAGCACGAGCAGGAAAGGTTTCGAGATGTCAATTTCTGCACCACTGCCATACCGATTGAGAACTTCTGAAGAAATAGTCCGGTCGAGCACACGCGCAATATCGCTGCTAGGACAACCAATCTCCAGGATAGTAGCTGGATCTTCTCCCATCCGTACTAAGTACTCTGCGGAGCGCTGGGTACTGGGAAAATGAAAGTGGGCGAATTTGGTGATGGCATGACGCGCGCTTTCGTCGATCGAGCCGGAGACTTCTCCCCCTTGGATATGAGCGAGACAAATATTCATGTAGGCCGCAGCAATCGCAGCAGCAAGCGCTTCGTAGCGATCCCCGATCAGCAAGATCACATCTGGCCGCAGTCGTTGGAATTCGCTGGCGAATTCCACAACGCCAAAGCCGACCGATTTAGCCATGGTTACTGGTGTTGAGCCTTCCAGCTCGAGATAGACTTCACCATCGACACGGAAGCCATCTTGCTTGACAACTTGCACTGGCTGATGAAAACGTTCGAGTACCATCGTTCCAGCTGCAAGGGTTTGCAGCTCCAGCTCGGGACGCACAGCGATTGCCTGCATTACTGGTCTGAGCCGCCCGTAATTTGCGCGGTCAACTAATACGACGCACACCTTTCGTCGCGTGGTACTATTCAAGGTCATCCTCCGACAGGAGTGAGTCTGCGGCCACTGGTCGTTTGAGTCGCCGGTTGAGTATCTCGGCGAGCTTGTTTGCCGGAATTCCAGTCCCTGGTTTCTTAAGCGTGAGGTGTCCTTCTTGTAGTATTGTACCGGCAGATAAATCTTTACGGGCAACAACACTCTTTGTGAAAAGATCACGCATCGGCGCGAGCTTTGCAGCAACCGCGTCTTTATCCACCGGGTGCTCCTGCATTTTTTTAATGAAGTTGATTCCCTCAACTAGCTGGCGGAGTTCTGTGGTCGTCACCGAAGCCGGGACATCAGGACCAAACATCTCTCGGCTGAGGGTTACATGTACTTCCAGCACCTCGATGCCGAGTGTCGTAGCGGCAAGACCGGGATAAATCGTTCCTGAGTGATCGGAGAGGCCCACTTGGCAGCCATAGCGCTCACGAAAGAACGGGAGCAAATTCAAGCCTATCTGTTCAGGAGGACAGGGATAAACTGAGGTACATTGTAGGACAGTAAGCGGTAGCTTACGTTCTAACACTAAAGCAACCGCGACATCGATTTCGCTGAGAGGGCTCATCCCGGTTGAAAGGAAGATTGGCAATCCGGTCGCCGCCATGCGCTCGAACATAAGAGCATTGTTTACCTCTCCGGAAGCTACTTTCCAAGCGGCAACGCCAACCCGAGCCAACAACTCGACCGCCTCGACGGAAAACGGGGAGCTCAGGAACCGCAACCCTCGCTCCGTCGCATGTTTTTTGAGCTCGTGCCATTGCGCTTCAGTAAACTCCATGCGTCTCCAGTACTGATATCGGGTAGCATCTTGCGGGCTAAATTTCACCCGCCATGGCTCACCCGGCGTACTCTCGGCAGCGGCGATATGAGTTTGAAACTTTACGGCACCAGCGCCAGCCTTGGCCACGGCATCGATAAAAGCATGCGCAGTGCCGAGGCTGCCGTCGTGCGCTTGCGCTACTTCGGCGACAACCAACGTCTCTCGCTGTTGCTTTTGTTCATGGATCATTTTCTGGTCTCTTCTTTTCTCTGTCCTTATTTATCTCCCTACCGCGAAGGTCATAACCTGATCGGGATACAAAGGAATCGATCCCTGACGGCGGAAGACTTCTGGAGATGTGCTCGCTTGCGAAGCAAACATACACGTGTACACGACTCGTTCTCGCTCTCGCGCCCAGCCACCTTTGTGATAGCCTCGTGTATCGGCGAGAACAATAGTCCCCTTTGGCCCGACTGCAGTTACCCAACACTCTGGCGGAAGAATGGCTCTCATCTGGGTATCATTGCTCCGAGAGACATATGTTTGGCCTTCCTTGAACAGGTTTGATTCTGGCTCAATTTTAATACTTCCTCGTGCCTGAGTACCTGGAGCATAGCTTAGAGGGCCAGCCTCTTCATCGACATCAGTCAGATAGACAAACAGTTTGAGGACCGCCCGGTCCTCAGGATCTCGATGCCAGAGTTGGGAAGCTTTAGGGTCTGCTAGCGTAGGGAAAGTATGCCAGACGTTATAGTAGCGCAATTTCGTTAACATACCAAAATAACTATTAACAATATCCATCAACTCTGGTTGCAAGGCAAAGCGAACAAAGATGCTGCTTGGATCAAGGACAGGAAGCGCCCCCAAGAGGGAAACAACGTAGTCCTTGCTACGACCACCGTCGACACCAACATCCATTTGCGCTTTTCTGAGCTCTTCTGCCGCCTTCGTTTCACAATCCCACACTGCGCTCTCTAGCTCTTCAAAGAGACGAAGATCGCCGAAGAAGTCCTGGATCGAGGTAAGTACAATCCCGTCGCGACGCAAAGCGGTCAACAACGATTGCTGCAACGGACTGAGAGGTCTCCGCATCCGTCGATACATGAGCGAGGGGGTCAGATTGGCAAGATAGCGCCACGCAAAGTCTGATCGGCAGCAAAGTCGATATGCCTCGCGGGCGAGCAACTTTTTTACCGTCTCTACTTTCATCGCACGGTTGCTCTTTTCTTCGTTTCGACAAAGCCTTTTTGTTTGACGCCAGAAAAAAAAGAAACGAGTCGTGGACCAAGCACTGCCAATCCCAGAATCCGCAAATCCGCCCACTCTCTGATCACAGGTAGATACCATACAGAAAGAAATAGATGCTTCGCAGCGAGATGCGGAGCAGCAGAAAAACGGAGTTCTTGTGCTAATCGCAAGTGAGTTCTTGCCATCGCTTTGCGTCGCAACTTGCTGACTTGGGACGGCAAGCCTCCGATGGCAAAGAGATTCTCAAGCGCCACCAACCGCTCCCGAGAAATGAGGAAACGATGATCTCTCGCATGCTGTTGGCTTAATTGCTGTCCGTGGATACGAAAACGAGCCAAGGTCTCAGGCAGAAAGACCGCCTTTGAGAAGGCCGCGATACGTTGGTATAGATCTTTGTCCATGGATTGCTTTAAGTGGACATCAAGCATCCCTACTCGACTCACCGTTTCACGCGAGACAAAGGCAGCAGGTTGAGCAACCCGCCCGCCGCGGTCATAGCCTGAGACCAGGGCAGTGACTATGTCGTATGGCTCCCCCATCGTCCGTCTAACACCAGCCTCGTCGAATTCAAGGCACCAGCCATGGATGAGCCCGATAGATGGACAGGCAGCCCAAGGGGGAGCAATTCGACTGAGTGCACAGGGCTCGTATACATCATCCGCGTTAAGCCAGGCGAGCAACTCTCCGCTCGCACGCTTCCAGCCTTTATTAATAGCATCACTTTGTCCAGCGTCCCGTTCGCTTACCCAGAATGTCAGCCAGGGGGCATATTTGCGAATAATATCCAGGCTTCCATCAATACTGCCCCCGTCCATAATAAAGTATTCCAGATCGGGGTATCCTTGTAGTAACACTGAGCGGATAGTTTCCTCGATAAACTGCCCTTGGTTATACGATGGAGTAACGATACTGATGCGAGGCCATACTGCGCCATTAGGCATCGTAGGAGGCAGCGTCGGGATAGACGCTGTCCATGGCCAGCCAGTTTTCCCAAGCGGGGGTAGTGGAAGTTCTAGGAGTGTGGGACAGTGCATCAGGTCTCTCTGTAGTGGAAACTGTGAGGGGTTTTATCTCTAACGTTCGCTTTCGTGCATTCTCCTCACACTTTGTTGCCTTAATAAGGATTTAAGGTGGTTTTGTACCAGTCGATTGTCTTTCGCAACCCTTCGTCGAAAGAGGTACAAGTGCGGAAGCCGAACAATCGCGCTGCTTGACTTGTCTCCAGACATCGCCGTGGCTGGCCATTGGGTTTGCTCGTCTCCCAGACAATCTCCCCGTTGAAATGAGTCAGACGAGTGATAGCCTCCACTAAATCTCTGATACTAATCTCAGCCCCGCTCCCCAAATTGACGGGGAAGCTATCATTGTACTGTTCCGCCGCTCGTAAGATACCTTCAGCCGCATCCTCAACGTATAAGAATTCTCGCGTGGGTGATCCATCTCCCCATACAGTGAGTGTCTTATCGCCGCGTTGCATGGCATCTATACATTTTCTGATCAGTGCTGGAATAACATGCGAGTTCTCCAGATCGAAATTATCTCCTGGTCCATACAAGTTAACAGGCAGGAGAAAGATACTATTGTACCCATATTGTTGACGGTACGCCTGACTCTGGACCAGGAGCATCTTTTTGGCCAGACCGTACGGAGCATTGGTCTCTTCGGGATACCCATTCCATAGGTCATCCTCACGAAATGGTACTGGAGTGTATTTCGGATAGGCACATACCGTACCGACCGCAACAAATTTACTCACCCCTGTTTGCCAAGCTTCGTGTAGCAGTTGTACTCCCATCATCAAATTGTCGTAGAAATATTCGGCTGGATGTGCTCGATTCGCGCCGATCCCTCCGACTCGCGCTGCCAAATGGACAATAAGGTCCGGCGCCGTCTCAGCAAGCAGCTGCTGAATTTCCTCCCTACGACGCAAATCGCAGTCTTTACTCCGAGGGGCAAAGATCGCTTGACAGCCACGCTGTTTCAACTTTTTAACAACATGTGATCCAAGAAATCCTGCTCCGCCAGTCACAAGCACGCGGCAGTTACGCCAAAACGTCATGTTCCCTTCCTCCTCAATCAAAGCGTGGCTGCATATTCGAGTGCAAGGGAGTCACTGCAGAGGTCCATTGATGCCACTCTGAAAAGTGGGTTGCCAAGATCTGTCTACCGTTGCCAACAGGCAATAAACCGTGCGCTTCCATATCGGCATCCACCATAATTGCAACGAGTTCGTGGAATTTAAGTTTTGGTTTCCACATCAGTTTTGCCTTTGCCTTAGCGGCATCGGCTTGTAAAAAATGGACTTCAGTTGGGCGGAAATAGCTCGAGTCGATTTCCACATATTCTCGCCAGTCCCGCCCGACATAGGCAAACGCCGCTTCCACGAATTCTTTAACCGAATGCGTTTCCCCAGTGCCGATGACATAGTCATCTGATTCCTCCTGCTGGAGGAGCAACCACATCGCTTCGACGTATTCCGGGGCGTATCCCCAGTCTCGCCGTGCCTCCAGATTGCCAAGATAGAGCTTCTTCTGCTGGCCGGCGAGAATTCTTGCTACTGCCCGCGTAATCTTTCGCGTAACGAACGTCTCTCCCCGCCGCGGGCTCTCATGATTGAACAGAACACCATTGCAGGCAAAAAGGTTATATCCCTCTCTATAATTCACTGTCATCCAGTAGGCGTAGGCCTTCGCTGCCCCATATGGGCTTTGTGGCTGGAAAGGAGTTTTCTCATTCTGCGGCGCTGGGGCATTGCCAAACATCTCGCTACTCGATGCTTGATAAAATTTTGTCTTGATCCCACTACGACGAATCGCCTGAAGCAGACGCGTGGTTCCGAGAGCAGTGATATCACCAGTGTATTCTGGCATATCAAAGCTCACTTTGACATGGCTTTGCGCACCGAGATGGTAGATCTCATCAGGCCGAATGTTATAAACAAGATGTGTCAACTGCTCAGCGTTAGCAAGATCGCCGTAGTACAAGAAGAGTTTGGCATTGACCTCATGCGGATCAATGTACAGATGATCGACGCGGCCAGTATTGAAGGTACTGGCTCGGCGGATCAGCCCATGAACTTCGTAACCTTTGGATAGAAGTAATTCCGCGAGATAACTTCCATCTTGTCCGGTAATTCCACTGATCAAGGCTTTTAACATGAAAGATCCTGAATGAAATTCATTGAGAACTTGGCATCCCCTGATACCATCCGCTCTCCTTTGCGGATAATAATGATCCCTGGCTTTGGGAAAGCAGTTCTTCATAAAGAGCGATATATCGACGCACTTGCAATTCTAAGGAATACTCTTTCATCGCAATGAGGCGGCAATTTACTGACATTTCCGCCTTCTTGGCTTCGTTTTCAAGTAATTGAGAAATCGCATCGCGTAGGGCATCGACGTTACCGACCGGTACTAGAAGACCAGTGAGATCAGGTCGAACCATATCAGGGATGCCACCAATAGCGAAACCGACAATTGGTGTTCCACAGGCCATCGCTTCCAACACTGTATTAGGTAGTGTATCTTGCAGCGAAGGAATTACATAGACATCGGCGGCACTGTAAACCTGAGCTAGTGTATGGTCGTCTTCAATCTTATCTAGATGGAGATGGGGCACGTAGAGATCAAAAGACGGCGTACCTTTACCAAGAGAAACAAGAAAGAGGTCTGTATGACGCAACTTGGCTAGAGTGCGCGCCAGAAACGCGAACCCTTTTCGCCGGTTGGTTATTGATGCCGCAGCAAAAAGCACGACCTTCGCAGCTCGTGGGATTCCGAAAGCATCACGAACTCTCGCACGATTCTGAGGAGAGAAGACTGTGGTATCAAGCCCATTAGGAATAATCGTCACCGGAAACCTGCCGAGCAGCGCGCTATTTCTCGTTTGATCTGCCATCCAGCGACTCTGTGCAACAATGTGCAAGTGCGCTGCCGAGATGCGGCTAAACAGTTCCTTCTTGCACTGCCAAAGTTGCGCGGAAAGGTCTTCCTCCTCGCCCGACCCTAGCTGCGGACATTTTCCACAGCCGGTGTTGTATTTTCCACAGCCGTCATCGTAGTGACAACCTCCAGTAAACGCATTCTGATCAGACAGACGCCAGACAATGGGGGTACGCTGCGGAACAATAGTGAAAAATGTTTTGTAATCAACGAAGCCGGCAATCCAATGAAGGTTAACTAAATTATGCGAAGGGAGTTGTTTGAGAAACGATGCCCCATATTGGCTGCGGGCGTCGCTAAACCCTTCATAACCAGCCGGACGAGTGTTCTGGTATAGCGCGAAGCTTCGCTGAATCTTCGCTTGTCTTAGTCGGCGAGACAAACGACTGAGAAGATCTCTAGGCGGTCTAAAAGCGACTACGGAGTCATCTTCACTTTTACGGTGGGCAACAAACATCAATGAATCGCAACCTAGTTGACGCAGGCCAGTATGCAAGCGATAGGCAGAGCGAGCAGCACCTCCAGTAATGTCGTGAGTGCTCAGGTGAACAATCCTCAAAGGCCATTCTCCTTCTATCAATCGGTCTTTGCTCGGATAATGTTGTTACTTGCTGTCCCCTTGGTACGCCGTTTTCTCTGCACATCGCACGTTTCTCTTGGAATAATCTGTTTGAAAAAAGAAATCATTGCAACTTTGTAAAGACCGATATTAAATCTCCAGGCTTTTGAGCAAGAGTCTCATTCTGCTCGACTAGTCTCATATCGTGTTTATCTATCAAACGAGCAAAAAATTTCCCGTCTATATACGAACGCCAGCTTTTTCTCGCTTCCTCTTCGGAGGAATACGTCCCAGGGTGGTGAATTAGGGCATACCCCCCTGGCTTCAATATACGTTTGAATTCACAAATATATTTCTCCGTATCCGGCACATTTACATGAATAAAAACATCATAAGACCAAATATTATCGATACTATTATCAGGAATAAAATTCAATATTCCTCCTCTAATGAGATGATACTCTATGTTATCGCAAGCTTTAAAGCGCTCCTTACAGATGTATAAACATTTTTCCGAGATATCAGCAATAAGGAGACGACGACAAACCGGTTGCAGAATTTCGGTCCACCTACCAGCGCCTGGACCGATCTCAAGCACTACCATTTCTTTCTTAATATATTTGAACATCATCCCGTTGACTAATGAAGTTTTCCAGCACTCTGGATCCAGCCCTTTAAATTTTTTTGCGTCAGTGGTCCACTCGTTCCCATACTGAGACCAGTCGTAACTATTCCAGTGTTTAATATTCTCTTCGGTAGTATGATAGAGAGAAGAAACTGTTGCATCCCCGGTCAAAAATTTCTTTTTTTCGATCTTAATGATGTGAAGATCTAGATGATACACAGCTTTTTTTAGATGCCGAATAATTCCCATAAAAAGGAAATGAAACGCATAGAGAGACGCCCATAATAATCCTCTCTCTCTCACATAGCCTGACCATCTATTTAGCCTAGTCATTCCTTGTTTTCCCTGTAGCATAACTCTGTATGAACCGTATTATAGTTTTTCCAGAAATCTACGAGCCCTCTGCGTAAATTGACATAACTTCCAGGCTAACCATGATGGTCGCCAGAAAAGAAAAGGGTACTCTCGCCGGACACGCCTCTGCCACTGGCCAGTTCGTGGTGAGTGATGGAGGCTTCGGCGAGCCAATTGCGTTACAAAAGAAGGTTGGGAGGGAAACCACCGTGAGGCGATCCCAAGAAATGTCCACCACGTAGAATAATCCATTACTTGGTCAGCTGTAGCAGCAGAACATCCAAGGGCAGCTGTTAGTTCTGCTTGGCGGATGGAGAATTCTAGCCACTCTGCGCTTTTCTCAGGAGTCGACACGTCGGTCATCTGCTGTATCCCCTGCCGAAAGCGCCCGACAAACTTAGGAAAGAACGCCACACCAGATACGTACCCTAACTGCGTCGCCAACACATAGTCAGCAGCAGTTCTCCCGATTTCAACATATCCGCCAATCTTACGAACCGCTTGGACACTGAGGATCATACCGGGCGGACGCAGACGCCACTCTAATCCTAAATAGCGTAGAGCCTCCTCTCCCCGTAAAGTCGTATGACATTTTGGAATCCACTCTTTACGTACCGTTCCTTGTTCATCAATGTACTGAATCCCCGCCACTACAAGGCCGACATTCTCACACTGAGAGAGAAATGTGTTTAGTTTTCTTAATGAATCTGGATACAGTTCATCATCATCGTGCAGCACCAACACCCAGGGAGTAGAAGGAAGTTCTTTGCAACAGATGTTCAAATGCTCAGTCTGGCTCAGTTTTCCAGATTGCCGGATGTAGGCAAATCCGTACTGCCGCCGCAGCGTCGCGATAGCGGAATGATCGGTAATCGAATTGTCTGAGACGATTACCGAGGGAATCTCAGCTTGACAAGAAAACACCGACCGTAAGCATTTCTCGAGAAAATCCGGTCGGTCTCGTGTCGGAATGACGAGAGTTAGGGGTTGGAGAATCATGGGGTTCTTTTCATGTCAGCGGGTCGCGACAAGTGAAGAACTCCTTTTCTGTTCTCCCTCCTGAGCATCCTTTTGACCCTGCTCTTTGTTATTTCTCCGCAGGTCATAGTCGTGATGGAGATCACTTAGTATCTGATGTATACGTCGATGACCTTTCTCATTCCAGTGTCGGTCTCCATGACTGTAGTCACTCACATCCAGATAGGTTTTTGCTGTGACAAAGGGAACTCCAACTTTGGCGCACGCGTCGCGGATGTTCCGATTGGGAAGCTCAGCATCAAAAGATGGCGGATCAGGACTATAGGTAGATAGCCGTTCCAGTCCCTGCTGCGTCAATTCGAAAAGATCCGGGATAGTCAGGATTATCAATTGTGCTCCAGCACGTGTGCAGATTTTTTTCCCCTCTGCGATCAAAAACTCGCACGCAGCATATGCACGTTGGGATATAAACGTTGGACTATAGGTGTTCCCAAGCATTTTCTGGTATTCATCGATGTGGCGATCTGGATTGTAGGGCCATCTCTCTAGGCTGATATGACTCGTCACAATTTCCCATGCGCTTTGCGATGGAACTTGCCGCACGAATGGTCGGCGATAGTGCAGTTCGTTCGGTCGCAAATTATCATACAAGTCATTCCCAATATAAATAAACCACACAACAAGTTTGTCCCTCAACTGGGAAGACATCTGCTGCATCCATAAGAGTTCCTGCACCATGTTATATCCAGGGGCACCAATCGCCTTGACTCGAAGTTCATTAGTGCCCTCTGAGAAGCATCTTTCTTCGTCCACACCATAGCCAAATGCAAATGAATCGCCGAAAACTACAATATCGCTTTCCGCCAGGCTCACCCTCCCTCGCCATCCTTGCGCGTCGGTCTTAATCGCAAACACGTCACCAGCCGGCTCGGCAAGGCAATAAGCAGTAAGTAGAGGTTTTGGCTTCCATCCAACGATCGCATCAAACTCGATGATTCGTCGCCATGATGCCGCCGAAGGCTCGAGCAGTCTTCCTATGACGCGAGTGAGTAATGAAACCAGCCACAGCGGTAACCCGGCTATGATAATCGGAGCAGCCAACAACAGCCCGCATAGTCCCGCTAGCATGGCAAGGAGGGTTCGGAGAATAGTCATCGATTCCTTTTAAAATAATGTGTAGATATTCGCCTCGGTAGTGCGATTCTCTTCCTCGCCGGTCACAAGAATTGCCAGGAGGGTTAGAAAAGGCCACAGACAATACACCCAGTGATTCCTGGAGTGCAGTGCCCAAGAAAGAAATGTCGTGTTCCAGTTCTCCGCAACGGTCTCTCTTCCCGCTTCCCCGTACTGGCCGGCATAGGCAGTAGAGGCAAGAGTGCCTCGTGGTGTCCATAACGAAGTAGTCATAGAAGGACGGGTAAGATAGAGAAGAGCTCCTGCTCGACCTACTGCTCCAAAAAGAACGTAAAAACAAATACCCATAATCGCAAGACTAGCTTGTCGAGCGAAATGGTATGCCAAACGATTCCAGAGCCTATAAGGTTTGCTCATCACGTGCGGCCAGAGGGTTCCAAGCACGCCGAGTGCGAGAACAAACATTACCCCTCCTACCAACAACAGGAACGAGCCATACCACAGGGCAAGAACGCTGATGAACCATCCCCCTAATAAACTAACAGTGAAGGAAAAACTCCTCAAATAAGCACGACGGGGAGGCGGAAGGGTTACCATAAGGCTAATCGAGAGCGTATTGGTCTTTATAGGTATCCACGTCCTGGAGCAAACCTGCTGGTTGGTTACTTTTCAGGAGCAGGCAGTTTTCCAGCACTAACCCATCCATATTCGTCGCCATAAAACAACGATAAGCATCCTCGGGAGAGCACACGATTGGCTCGCCGCGAATATTGAAGCTCGTATTCACGATTACTGGGCACTCTGTCAATTCATAAAATCGACGCATGAGACGATAAAACCGACCGTGTCGCTCTGGATCTACTGTCTGGATCCTCGCCGAGTAATCGATATGCGTAACAGCCGGAACATACGAGCGAGGAACAGATACACGAATCCTCAGATCAGGGTCTTGCATTTTTTGCAGTTCCTCTGTCCCAAGCGGCCGTCGCCACCGGTCTCGCACCGGAGCAACAAAAAGCATATAAGGCGTATCTTCGTGTGGGCGCATCTCAAAAATATCATCAACGAACTCTCGTAGTACACACGGCGCGAACGGGCGAAACGACTCGCGAAACTTGATTTTGAGGTTCATCGTTTGCTGGGTCTGAGAGGACCGGGCATCGCCGAGAATACTGCGACACCCCAACGCTCGCGGTCCATACTCCATACGTCCATGGAACCAGCCGATAATTTTTTCTTCTCCTAACAAATGCGCAATACGGTCGACGAGGCAACATTCGTCGTCAATATACTCGTAACCCGCTCCTATCGAGTCAAGAAATACTCTGATATCATCATTGCTGAACGCTGGTCCCAAGAAGGATCCTCTTTGACTGTCACATCCGCGAGGTTGTCGTGGGTTCCCTAACAAATGGTGCCAGACAAGTAATGCCGTTCCAAGGGCTCCGCCGGCGTCGCCAGCTGCAGGTTGAACCCAGACTCGTTCGAAAGGCCCTTCACGCAACAACTTCCCATTAGCAACACAATTGAGTGCCACCCCACCAGCCATCACTAGATTGCGCATCCCCGTGAGCCGGTGAACATGTGTGGCTGTGTGCAAGACAGCTTGTTCGCACACTACTTGGACAGAGGCCGCCAAGTCCATATCTTTTTGAGTAATGAGGCTCTCCGGCCGCCGCGGAGGTCCACCAAAGAGGTGATGAAATTTCTCCGATGTCATAGTTAGCCCATAGCAATAGTTGAAATAAGACATATCAAGCCACAAAGAGCCATCTTCGTTCAAATGGGCAATCTTGTCCAAGATGACATCGACATATTTTGGCTGACCATAGGGGGCAAGCCCCATGAGTTTATACTCTCCGGAGTTGACTTTGAATCCTATGTAATAGGTAAAGGCAGAATAAAGCATGCCTAGAGAGTGAGGAAATCGCAGCTCGTGAGAAAGAACAAGCTGGTTTCCACGCCCAACCCCGATCGAGCTGGTGCTCCATTCCCCTACCGCATCGAGGGTCAGAATAGCCGCCTCTGCGAAAGGAGAAGGAAAGAAGGCGCTCGCCGCGTGAGATTCATGGTGATCGGTAAAACAAAGCTGACCATGAAACCCGGCACCCAGCCCCATCTTGATCACCTGGGGAAGGCGCAGTTTACGTTTTGTCCACAGCGACATTGCCTGCCGAAATGCCTGAAAGCCTTTCGGCGCGAAAGTAAGATAGGTCTCTAGAAGGCGCTCGAACTTGGTCAGCGGCTTTTCGTAGAAAACAACGAAGTCCAGCTGATCGAGACCAATCTTTCCTTCCTGTAAACAGTAAGCAATCGCCTCACCCGGGAATCGCTCATCTCCTTTGCGACGCGTAAATCGTTCTTCCTGAGCTGCAGCAATGATTTCACCATCTTTTAGCAAAACAGCTGCAGAATCATGATAAAAAGCAGAAATCCCTAAAATATGAGTGACCACACTGCTCGACCCTTTGATAGAGCCCGGTAACCTTCTCGGGAGATTATTCTAAAATCTGTAAGAGACTTTTTCTTCTAGTCTGCCAAGGAGAAACGATGGATCGAAGAGTTCCTGCTATTGCAACGTCCCACAGAGAGCCTCGGAAGGTTACTGAAACTGTAATCCCTTCGTCCTCTGTTAAGAAAGCGCTCGCTCTTACTCTTTGTTTTCGTCCATAGCACGGTAATATGTCTGATAATGTTTTCGATAGTAGGCATACGCCGGGCCCCGAACATTAACCCCATTCATGACAATACCGAGAATCTTTGCGTGAACTGCTTCAAGCTGTCCAACGAGTTGGCGCGCATTGTCCGCCGTTGTCTTTTCCCCGCGCAACACCACTAGGACTCCGTCGCATAGAGGAGAAAGTACAAGTGCATCACTCATCACCAGCGCCGGTGGAGAATCAATCAGGACAAAATCGAAACGTTCGCGCAAGGCCTCGACTATCTCTTTCATTTCGCCCGAACCGAGCAAATCCGCTGGATTTGGGAGAATTGTTTTTGATAGAATCGCTCCGCGTGGGAGCAGATAAAATCCGCTTACTCCTGTCTCTTGTACGCTTTCTTCTAACTTTAAAGCCCCGGTTAACACATTGCTCAACCCACGATGATTCTGTCGATTCAGTAACCTGTGGCAACATCCTTTGCGGAGGTCTGCATCAACGACAACTACCTTGTACCCGCTTTGAGCTAAGGCGATCCCGAGGTTCAAAGTCGTTATGGTCTTCCCATCAGCAGGAGCAGCACTAGTGATAAGCATCACCCGGGGAAGATGCTCCACTTGTGAGAGAAGCAATGCTGCACGGAGGGAGCGGTACGATTCAGAAATGATCGAGAGCGGATAATGGGCAGCCATCAACTCTTGAGAGAAAGAATAGTTACTCATCCCACCCGGATGAGTAAGTCGGCGTGTAGAAACGGGCGCAGGTGAATTCGTATAGGCATACATCCGGTGGCGCAGAGAATTGAGATCAGGAACGACCGCCAGGGTGGGCACACCTGTAACACGCCAAACATCCTCAGCGGTATGCATCGTTGAGTCGAAATACTCTGTAACGAAGGCCAGGCCTACACCCAGAAGCGCCCCTAGTATTCCTGCTACTAAAAGATCACGTTTTGTTTGCGGAAAGGAAGGAGTTTGGGGTGTTTCTGCAAGTTGGGCAAGTTCGATATTCGAAACGGCGGTTGCGTTCGATACTGTGGTTTCGTTTAAACGATCGAGGAGGTTTTTATAGAGGGTGCGATTTGACTCCACTTCTTGTTGTAAGACAATATATTTAATGCCTAGCCCTTTGAGATTAAGAGCGTCCTGTTGCTGGTGCTCCGCATTGGCTTGCAGAGCTTCCTCTCTTGCGCGGGCAGCATCATAATCAGACTGAACACCCCGAAAGACATTGACAATCTCACGGTCTAGGCGTTGACGCGCTTCGCGAATTTGTTCGCTCAGCTGTTGAAGACGAGGATGGTCTGGTTTGAAAATCGTTGCAAGTTGGGCTTGTTCAGCCTCTAAGGTATTCAAGTTGGTTCTAAGAGCCTGGATCGTGCTGTTGTTAACGACATTGGACAGATATGCAGAGTTCTTATTCTCATTCATCATCCGATAAAGCGACTCTAATTCAATGCGTCTGGCTCTGGCTTCGGTCAGCCGTTTATTCAAGTCTACCAGACGGTCGACAACGATGTTCTCTCCTCCTTCCACAGAGACGACACCATACGTTTTTCGAAAATCTTGAAGCGCGCCCTCCGAACGTTCAACTTTGCTTCTAATCTCTCCGAGTTTCTTCTCCAAAAATTCTCTCGCTTCCTTGGTCAACTCAAAGCGAGTCTCTATGTTCATGTGAATGAATCCTGAAGCATGCGCGTTCGCCAGTCGCGAAGACAACGTAGGATCAGGTGTCGTAAACCGCACTTCTACCAAGCGGGTATTGCGCACCGGGCTGACCCTCAGAAACCCGAGATAACGATCAACAAGATAGGGATCTACACCTAAGGTTAATCGTCCGTCCGACGGAGATTCTTCTTTAAGAGATTCTTCTTTAACGGTCGAGTGCTCTTCTTCAGGCGTAGGAACAGAAAGCCATAGACGAGAGACAAATGAGAAACCAGTAGACACTAGATTAGAGAGCCAGGATTGGAATCGATCAAGGAAACTTGGTATATTTTCACGGCCGAGAAAATCCGGGTTCGATTGCAGCCCTAATTCTGCTACTACTCGAGCGGCCAACGGACGGCTTTTTTCGAGGAGCGTAAACTGAGTTTGGTAATAGTCATATAGGCCGCCGCCAGCAGCTTCTATTCCTGGTACGGTTGATCCCACCGGAACTGTCGGGTTTTGCGGCTCAATTCTTAGAGTAGCAGTCGCCGTGTACTTTGGCGTTGCCGATAAAGTCTTGTAGGCTCCATAGCTAAATACCGCTAAAGCAACTAGTATCACCAGAAGGAAGCGTTGGCGTATTACATTAAGGTAATCACGTACGTGTACCTCTTCCTCTCCACTCACGCGGTACATTGGTGATGTATGCATCACTTCTGCAGGGGGTTGATTACTGCGCCAGGGAGACAGGTCTCTCATGAAGTTTTCTTTCCTCTAGGATGTATAGGAAGTGGAGACGAACAAAATGGACAGTATTGCTGACGCAAGCAAAAGCAAGTAGTGGCTACGGCAGGAATGTCGAGCCGGTGACAATAACTCCGACAAAACGTTTCACAAAGTATTTGGCCGCACTCACCGGGACCGAGACCACGTCCTCAGCTTCTATAGGCGGGTCAATGGCTTTGCCTGCCTTAATCTCATCCAAATTAACGAGAATCGGCTCCATCGTCGTCCCCTGCCGCCGAAAGATTGTAATCGCACTGGTCTTAGCCAACTCAAAATTCACCCCACCCGCCGTCGCCAGCGCCTTCGTCAAAGTGTAAGGACGGTCCAGCACGAACGAGCCCGCGCGAAACACCGCGCCGTCAACAAAAAACGACCCTGCCAACGACACGTTGACCAAATCCCCGCCTTGCACCAGCATATTTAATGCCTCTATGTTGGCCTCAGGATTACGGGTAAAGTTATCGAGATCGATGATATAGTCTTCGCGTTGCCCTTGCGACTGCCGCCGCAGATGGATCTGGCGGCCGGCATTGTCAGCTACCCCATTAGCCATCGCGAGCACATCTAGCAGGGTCTTGGGCCCTGAGAGTTGGAAAACCCCAGGATTGCGCACTGCCCCCATGACCGCCACGCGCTGGCTACGATAGTCGACGATGAACACTCCCACCTGAGGGTCACGCATATATCTATCGTATCGCTGCCGTAATACCTGCTCCAACTCTGTCGCCGTTAGCCCTGCGACCGTCACTTCTCCCAACAAAGGTAAAGTAATCACTCCTTGCTGACTGACACGGATCTCCACCGTCCGAGGGGTGACTCTTCCTTCTCCTTCGGGAATATTAAACAGCGTGATGCGCACCATGTCCTCGGGTCCGATGCGGTAGTCTGCTGCGGCCGGCGGGCCCTGAGCGGCGGCCGCAGCAATAAGCTGGTTGACTTGGGCTAGGGCGGGTGAGGGTGAGGCGCTCCCCGGCGGCAGCAGCGGCGGGCCACTCGATGGGGCTGCACTACAGCTGAGGCAGAAGACTACAAGTGGCAAGTACGAGAAAGAGGAGAGGAAGCCTTTTTGCTTCTTTCTCATTGCGGTTAAGCCCTCAGTACGGTGTTCGTCGCTATCCTTAGTGTAACTTTTCATAAGGACTTTTTTTGAGTTCATGATCCCCAGCAGAACTTTGTCACGCACGGGCTAAGGGGCGATTTCTCACCCTAATCTAGTGCTCGAAGAGTTGCAATAAGACTTTTACGCGAGTCCTTGAATTGTACAGACGCTGGAAGCCATTTACGAGTCTTGTAAAAGGCTCATTTAAACCCTCCGCTTTGTGTTTAATTATCAGGAGAGAACCCTCTGTGAGGACACCCGCAGGCGTTGCTTGCGTCCTTAGGAACATCACAATCTCCTCGTCTACAGGAACGGGGATACCGTTAAAATTCACTACATCCTTCACTCCTGGCACCCAGCGCACCCAGTCGTACTCTGTGGACTTCTGTACTTGAACAAAAAGATAGCCAGGGAATAAAGGTACGATGTGTATGCGGCGAGAATTGGATTGGGGCACGAGCAGCCGGGGGAAAAAAACGGTCAAGCCTTTTCGCTGTAAATGGAACTGTGCTACTTCTTCTCGACGAGATTTCGTACGTACGACATACCATTGACCAAGTCCTAGAGAAGGCATGGCGACAAAAAAGAAAAATAAATGAGGTGGTTCTTAAAAAGAAAGAAACTGCAGACGCTGCTTGAGCCATGGGAGGGGGGAGTCATACCGCCAGTACAGTTTCCATTTTTTTGGAAACCATTGCATGACACGATCCTCTCTCAGAGTTTGCGCAGTTTTTAGCTGTAGCTCCGCCCTAGCCATGTCGGAGGCTTTCCTTCACGCCCCTTTCTCACTATCAACCAACAATGGCAGCCGAAACTTAGGCTGCCGATCGCCAATAGGGGGCTGGCGATTTCTTCTGCACGTGTACTCGAGGCAGCTCGACTCGCACCCGAGAGGACAGTATTTCCAAGAGCACAGCTACCCGCTCCCCTGCTTTGAGCTCTTGCTGAAACAAAGCATTCAGCCCCTGAAAGGGCCCTGAAATCACTTCTAGCATTTCTCCTGGAAAGAAAGGGGCAGAAGCCACCTCGACATAGCCATTTAGGGATCGTTCCTGGAGAATGGTGATGATTTGCTCATCAACGGCAATTAACCCATCTCCGGATGATCCAACCACGTTGACTACTCCAGGCGTATGACGTACCGCCTGGAAACTTTCGCGTTCATCGAAGCGAGCAAAAAGATAGCATGGGAAAAGAGGCGCTATTGCCCACTTGAGCTGACGGCGGACTCGGCGTTGTTCACGAAGAAGCGGCAAGTAGATCTCCTCGCCAAGCTCCATCATTTGGCGAGCGACCCAGCTTTCCTTATACCGCCTTGTTTGGATGCAGTACCAATGATTCATTACATGCAGATCTTCTTGGTGTTCGTTTCCCGAGTTTTCATTTAAGCAAGACCAACAGTTCACCTTTGCAATAGGGTCTATTCCTGTAAAAAGATGGATGTTTTTTGTCCTCTGGCCATTGTTTATCTTATTTCCTAAAAAAAGAGCCGGAGCCTTATTGTGACCATGACAATGGCCATGCACGGCACCGGCTTAGTTCTAGATTTGTGTCTTTATCGTATTCACGCTAACGCCCCAAGAGGATCAGTCCCGCCAGCTTTTTCTAACCTAGTTTTCTAAGGGGCCACCTTAATTCGACCGTAGACTTGACACAGGGGCCTCTATTCCTAAGATAGACCTTTCCGACTATTGGCAGAAGGGTGCTTCTGTACACAGATAGACTCCGGCCTCTTTCGTCTGTGGAAAGTTTCGGCGGTAGGGATGCATTTTTAAATTTACCTGCTCGCTTTTAGTTCCTTTGTACCACAAAGGGATGTTTTACAATCATTCGGTTCTCTTCATTTTTCAATCCCAATCGTGCTACATCCTTGTGAAATTTATGTCACAGGCCCCTATAAAACACAAGGCTTTTGCAGTCATTTTGCGATCATATTTAGATTACCTTTCGGTCACATTAGGGTCACATTCGTCACAAAAGTCACATTGACACACGATCATGCTAAAGTGTATGGGAGAATGTCAAGGTGCAAGTATGAAGCTCAATCTTGGTCCACTGGGGGGACCTTCATGTCCCCTTTATAACTATGGGCATGCCAATTTATTCGAAGTGGAGTGAAGTTTCTTTTTCTGTTTCTTCCTGAACGAGGCGAGCTCGGCAAATCTATGTCACGAGATGTTTCTTCTGTCAGGACGAATTCCACGTTGACAGACTCTCCCCGAGTCTGGCTTGATGCGCTAAGTGGCCGCCTCTGGCGCGGGGAACGAGCAAGCACCTTGCGTCCAAAGACTTTCGCTGTGCTTCGCTACTTGTTAACCCGACCTAACCAGATTGTTACCTCGGCTGAGATTCGGGCCGCAGTATGGCCTGAAGTTGTTGTTACTCCTGGGGTACTGAAAAATTGCATCTTAGAATTGCGCACCGCTCTCGCTGATCCGGTACATGCCCCCCAGTACATCGCAACTGTACCTCGACGCGGATATCGGCTCCTCAAGCCTATCCTCGCTTTTACGCAGCCCAATTTACCTCCTCTCAGTGTCCGGAAACGAGAACACCAAGAACAGTCCTATCGGACCCGCAGGTTAGACTCGAGTCCGCCGAGTGTTCATACACATCAACTCGGCCCTTTCTCTGCCGCGAGTCTTGTGGGACGAGAAGCAGAGATCTCGCAGTTATCTGGCTGGTTGGCTATGGCAATAAGCGGGGAGCGTCAAATAGTTTTTGTCACTGGTGAGGCAGGAGTTGGTAAAACGGCAGTCATTGAAGCCTTCCTTCAGCAGGCGGCAACTCAACCCGGTCTTTGGACTGCTCATGGGCAGTGTATTGAACACTACGGAGTGGGGGAAGCTTACCTCCCGATGCTCGAAGCCTTGGGGAGGCTTGGGCAAGAGCTAGGTCGAGAGCGCTTAATTGCCGTGCTTCGTCAGCAGGCGCCGACGTGGCTGGCGGAATTGCCTGGTCTTCTTAGCCCTTTCGATAGAGAGCAACTCCAGCGTGAACTGCAGGGAGTCGCCCGAGAGCGGATGCTCCGAGAACTCAGCGAAGCGATAGATACTCTGACCAGCGAAACTCCGCTCCTGCTAGTGCTAGAAGATCTACACTGGAGCGATCCTTCCATGGTGGATCTGCTATTCGCCCTTGCCCGGAGGCGGCTACCTGGTCGGTTTATGCTGGTGGGAACCTATCGGCCGGCCGAAGTGTTGTCCCGTGATCATCCGTTGAAAAGGGTCAAGCAAGAACTTGAAGCACACGAGCATTGTCAAGAATTGGCGTTGGCGCCTTTGGACGAAGTTGCAGTAGCCGCATATCTGGCCAGGCGATTCTCTGGAAGTGACTTGCCAGACGCGCTTATAGAGGCTGTGTACAAGCGGACAGAAGGAAACCCCTTTTTCCTCGGCAAAGTCCTAGACGAGATCGTCACTCGTAAAATTATTACGTTTACTGGGGAAGGCTGGGACATACAAGATGGTTTTGCAGCAAGTATTTCAAAAATAATACCGGCGGGTGTCGAACAGTTGATCGAGAAGCAATTCGGACGGCTCAGCCGAGAAGAACGTCAGTTACTAGAAGTGGCAAGCATCGCAGGGTTGGAGTTTTCGGCAGCAACGGTAGCAGTAGTCTTAGGACAAGATGAATCACAAATCGAGGAGCTAAGTGAGGGGCTGGCGCGGCGGGTTCGATTCATACAGGCGCGCAGTCAGAATATTATCCGAGACCGAAGGAGAATAACGCGATATAAGTTTCTTCATTCGCTCTGTCGTGATGTTATCTATTCGCAAGTGGTAGCAGGAAGACGTGCGCGGTTTCATCAAAAAATTGGGCTGTGGTTGGAAGCAGCGGTTGGTGGACGCACTAGCAAATACGCGGCAGAGCTTGCACTCCATTTTGAGCGCGGGTTAGACTACCAACGGGCAATTCGCTACCGAGAACAAGCAGCGCGAACCGCTCTCCGGCGTCATGCGGATGCAGAAGCTACAAATCATTTCATCTCTGCACTAGAGCTTCTAAAGACCCTTCCTGATGGCGGAGGACATCCACAGCGGGAACTAGCTCTGCAGACAGCCCTAGGGACGCAGCTAATAATCACAAAGGGATATGCCGCTCCAGAAGTCGCTCACGCCTACATGCGCGCACGGGAACTGAGTCAGCGGATTGAGGGTGCCCCCCAGCTCTTTCCCATCCTTCTCGGCCTCTCCACCTATCACCTTGCCCGAGCGGAGTACGAAACTGCTCTGACGCTGGCGAAACAACTTGAATATTTGGCTCACCGACAACAAAAGGCGATCCTCTTTAGGAAGGCGCATCTTGCCCTCAGCATACCATTACTGTGTCGTGGTAGTTTTACTGCTGCGCAAGCGCATATCGAACAGGCTACTGCTTCTGCTGATTCCTCCTCTCATCGTTTCTCACCCTACAGGCAAGATTTTGAGATCTCCTGTCGTGCGTATGCGGCCTTACTGCTTTGGATTCGAGGATACTCAGAGCGAGCTGAGTATCGCGCTCAAGAGGCACTGACTCTCGCTCAGAAGCGACAAGATCCCTTCGATACCGCTCTAGCCCTTCATTGTTCGATGTTGATTCATCAATGGAATCGAAAGGACGAAGCCGTTCAGAATACAGCGAAGGCGGTAATCGACATATCCCAGGAGTATGGTTTTCCATTCTGGCACGCTGGAGGAATAATTGTGCGCGGGACTGTGCTCAACAATCAAGCACCGAACGATGGCAACCTGGAACACATCCTACAGGGAATCGCTGCCTATCAGTCTACGGGAGCAGCGTTTGGGAGAACCTATTGGTTTGCACTCCTCGCGCAGGCATACGGAAAAGCGCGGCAGGTAGCCAAAGGACTCACGATACTTACTGAAGCATTGACAATAGCACATCAGACAGAAGAACGCTGGTGGGAAGCTGAACTGCTGCGACTTAAGGGAGAGTTATTGCTGCAATCCCATCTCGGAGAGCTCAAAGAAGCAGAGCAGTGCTTTCAACAGGCAGGCGACCTCGCTCGCCGCCAAGAGGGAAAAGCATTGGAGTTGCGCGCGGCGATGAGTTTGAGCCGGTTGTGGCAGCAACAAGGCAAGAGAAAACATGCTCGGCAACTCCTTACGCCAGTTTATAGTTGGTTCACTGAAGGATTCGATACAACAGACTTACAAGAGGCCCGAGCATTGCTCCAGGAAATAATGTGAAAGACATGATGCATAACGATATTCAATCCCGAGTATTCTTTAACCTAAAAACGTAACGATTTACGGCTGATCAGGTGGATACACTGTTCCGGCAATTTTTAAGCGTACTTTTTCTACCTTTTAAACACCCGCTAAAGAGTTTTGTGCGAAGCCTAAAGTAAACGGAGACAAGGGGGCGCTGCACTGGCTATACAATAGTCATAGTCTGAGCCCCTCAAAGAAGATTTTTCTATCGCTATGACAGGGAGGTTTCGGTAAAAACCCGATGTCGAGTTCCCCCCTGCCGTATTTAATTGACATCCCTCCCCTTTCAGCAGGATAATCCGCCTCAAGACCAGAAGATCATTCCACAAAAAGGGGGTCCCTATGGCATACGATGTCATCTTTAAGAACGGACTCGTAGTCACACCCACTGGAGTCATCCATGGCGGGCTCGCCATCGCAGGAGAGCAGGTCGTCGCGGTTGGCGCCGATGCGACGCTGGGGCAAGCGAAGCGCGAGATCAATGTTCATGGCAAGATTCTCTTTCCTGGGACGTTTGATCCGCATGTCCACTTTGGGGTCTCCGACCGCTTCGGTGATGATGCCATGACTGAAGATTTCCTGCATGACACAAAAGACTGCTTAATCGGTGGGGTTACGACGATCGCTACCACAACCCTAATCGGCAAAGATCCCCTCCTAAATCTGTTCGACCAGGCCGTTCGCTGCGGGACTGGGCATTCATGGTGTGACTTTAAGATTACCTGTGTCGTGAACACGCTTGACCAAGTTCAGGCCATTCCTGCAGTCGCAAAGAAAGGGGGAGTCTCGTATAAGTTCTTCACCGGCTATGCAGGTGCACAGGCTGAAGGATTTGGCATGAATCCCGAAGGCATCACGCCAGCCTTCTTTCATCAAGCGTGTGAACAGTTTGCCCGTTGCGGACCACCGACATTCGCTAAGATTCATGCCGAAGATCCCCACGTACGAGGGATCTTGGTCGATCGGCTCCGACAAATGGGACGGGCAGATAGACTCACCGCTTGGGCCGAGTCGAGCCCAGAGTGGGCCGAAAGTTTACAAGTTTACACGTACGGTCTGATCGCTAACCAGTTTCGCGTACCGCTGTATCCGGTACATATCAGCGCCGCCCACACTGTCGATACGCTCAAACAGTTACACAGTCAGGGGCTCCGAATCATTGGAGAAACGGTTGCTTGTTTTCTCAATACAACCGCGCCAGAAATGGATGCGAAAGACATGGGCGGCAAAGCCAAAATCCAGCCCCCTATCCGCTTCGAGAAAGACAAAGAGCGATTGTGGAAAGGCATTCAAGAAGGAACGATCTCGGTCGTGGGAACTGATAGCCTGACTTACTCTGCAGCCTTCAAGACCACCAGTGACTTTTGGGATTGCCGTGTGGGAATTAATCTCCAGGTCGCTGACACCTTGCCGTTGATGTTCGATGAAGGAGTGAACAAAGGTCGCATAGATCTCGTAAGTCTTGCCAAAGTTTTATCGGAGAACGCAGCCAAGCTGTATGGTCTTTATCCCAAAAAAGGGGCACTCGTACTCGGCGCTGATGCGGATGTGGTCGTTATCGATCCGGAAAAAGAAGCGACTCTCGGCGTCGCGCGTATGCGTTCGCGCGCGGATTACTCTTTATGGGAAGGACGAAAAGTCAAAGGTGTTCCAGTAATGACGTTCCTACGAGGAACACCAGTCATGGAAAACGGTGAGATCGTCAGCCAAATACCTTCAGGGCGGTTTGTCGAACAAATTGTCAAGCCGCGAGGGCTTTAGCAGGGGCTGGGTGCTGGGGATTAGGGGTTGGCTTTCGTTTTACTGATTTTCTGTTTTTCCTCCGACCAATCCTCAATCCCTGAACCCTAACCCCTATCATGGAAAGGAGGTTCTATGCCTCAGCAAGAAGACAAACAGGCTATCTATCAACGGGCACAGCTTGGGCATACACTTGGCTATGGCAAGCGTCCGGCGGTTGTTGTCGTCGATTTCCAGATTGGCTTTACCGCCCCAGAGCGCTCGCCACTCGCCGGGAATCTGGATGCCGAAGTCGCAGCAACGAATAGAGTCATCGCTGCGGCACGCAGGAAAAACGTGCCGGTTATTTTCACCGTAGTCGGGTACGACCCGCATCGACAAGACGATGCGGGGCTATGGCCAGAAAAAGCCCCATCTTTACGCCTGTTGACCTTGGGCAGTGAATTAGTTGAATTGGATCCACGTCTCGATCGCAAGTCGGAAGATCTGGTGATCGTCAAGAAATACGCGTCAGGTTTCTTTGGCACCTACCTCGCTTCAACGCTGACGATGAAAGCGGTGGATACACTGATTGTCACAGGCTGTACCACCAGTGGGTGCGTCCGCGCGACGGTGATGGATGCCCTCGCGCACGGTTTTCGCCCGATCGTCCCGATTGAGGCAGTAGGAGACCGGGCGCAAGAACCGCATCAAGCAAATCTCTTTGACATTGGCTCAAAGTACGGCGATGTCGTGCCAACTAATGAGGTGCTTAACTATCTTGAAACTCTCGAAGGCTAAAACTTCACGCCGAATTTTTTTGTGATGAGCACCGTTTTCACCCAGCACTCATAACTCAGCACTCGCCAGGGCCTTCCCTTCACTTCTGCGGTGAGTTAAAACGCACATCAGCGCACCTTCGTGGTGGAACGGAGGAAGAGGTATAGGATGAAGAGCAGAGCACGATTGTCTTTTCTCGTCGCTGTATTGCTGCTAACTTTGCCGAGCTGCTCCCAAGCCGGCAACGAACCGAAAGGAGGGCCTGTGGTTATCATATCCACGTCAATGGGAGATATTAAAGTTGAACTGTACGAAAAAGAGGCTCCCGAGACGGTGAAGAATTTTCTCGCATACGTGAATGACAAATTTTATGATGGAACGGTTTTTCATCGCGTCATTCCTGGGTTCATGATTCAAGGCGGCGGATTCACTGAGGCTATGCAACAGAAGCCCACCAAGCCTTCAGTGAAGAACGAGGCAGGCAACGGGCTAAAAAACGATGTTGGGACGATTGCTATGGCTCGCACATCCGATCCCGATAGTGCGACTGCGCAGTTCTTCATCAATGTCAAGGGCAATGATTTTCTCAATCGAGAGAAAGCCCAGGATGGGGTCGGGTACACGGTATTCGGCAAAGTCATCGATGGTCTAGATGTCGTCCGTAAGATCGAACGCGTCTCGACCGGTCGTAAAGGTATGTTTTCAGATGTCCCGGTTGAGACTGTGGTCATTAAGTCGATTACCGTTGTGGCCCCTGCGAAGAAGTAAGGCGATAAGCGTTCACCAGACTTAATTATTGACAGAGAGGAGGAGGAATACTATGCGCATGCGGTGGTGGGCTTTAACTCTGACAACAATACTTGTAAGTACGGTGGCAATATCTGTTCCGGCGCAGAGCGCGTCGTTTTCGCCTGAGCAGCAAAACGCGCTCGACTCGAGCAAGTACATCTACGTGCAGAGTACTCGGAAGGATGGTTCTCCCAGCAAAGCGGCCGAAATTTGGTTCATGTATTATAAAGACGCAGTATGGGTAGCCTCGCCGGTGACAACCCACCGCGTCAAACGCATTCAGGCAGGTCAGACGAAGGCGAAGATCGCTATCGGCAAACCTGATGGCCCATCTTTCGCGGCCAAGGGGTCGCTGGTCAAAGATCCCGAGGTCAATAAGGTCATGTTTGAGACTTTCGCCAAGAAATATGCCAGTGATTGGTCATCATACGATAAGAAATTCCGTGACGGTCTTGCTGATGGTTCACGGACACTGATTAAGTATGAGCCGACAGAATAGCAGAAAAAATCTTTCTCATAGGAGGTGCAGTATGAATCTCGCATGGGCAAAAGAATGGCTGGGTGGATTTACCGCTAGTGGCATGGAGAAGACGCTCGGTAAATATGCCGATAACGTCCAATTTGAGGACGCGACCTTTGCTCATAAGGCCAATGGTATTGCCGAGTTGAGGAAATTCTTTTCCGGCTTCACCGCCCCAGGGGCTGGAGAGCACGTGTTCACGGCGACTGCTTACTCCGGTAATGCTGACGGCGGTGCGGTCGAATGGACCTGGCAAGCAAAGCACGAGAGTGAGTTCCTGGGAGTGCCAGCCAAAGGCAAACAGACCACGGTGAAAGGCGTATCGGTCTTAACTTTTAAAAACGGCAAGATCGCTTCACAGCACGACTACTGGGATGCAAACTCGGCAGTGCAGCAGTTGAAGGCAAAGTAGCCTGGAATTTTATCAACGAACAAGCAAGGCAAAAGGGCAGAGCGCATCTCTGCCCTTTTTGTTTTGCTCACAGGTAACGCTAGGCAGCCGAAACTCCAGATTGCTTTTCTTCGGTTAGTAAGCGCGACATGATGCTGTGCCGTTTGCCATAAGTGAAATAGATCACAAACCCAATTAACAACCAGATCACCAGTCGTAGCCAGTTCTCCGCCGGAAGGGAAAACATTAACAAGAGGCAAAAGAGAATTCCCAGAATTGGCACGAGTGGCACCATCGGACAGCGAAACGGACGATTGGCTTGTGGATGGAGACGGCGCATAACCAACACCGCGGCGCAGACAATGACAAAAGCGAGAAGCGTGCCGATATTGACGAGTTCAGCAAGAATGCGAAGCGGAATGAACGCTCCCATGGAGCCGACGAAAATCCCAGTAAGGATGGTCGATTTCCATGGCGTCCGGAAGCGCTCGTGTACCGCGCCAAAGAATCCAGGCGGGACTAACCCATCACGCGCCATCGCCAACATCACGCGTGGCTGACTGAGCATCAAAACCAATAGAACAGAGGTGATACCCGTGAGAGCGCCAAGAGAGATTAAAAACTGCGCCCACGGCAGCCCTACCTGCTTGAAAGCATCTGAGACCGGAGCATCGATGCTGATCTTGTTATACGGCACCATGCCGGTCAGCACGGCAGCAACAGCAATATACAGAATGGTACAGATCATTAATGAGACGAGGAGGCCAATAGGCACATCGCGCTGCGGATTACGCGCCTCCTCCGCTTGGGTCGAAACTGCGTCGAAGCCGATGTAGGCAAAGAAAATCGTCGCCGCTCCAGCCAGCATGCCGAGTGGTTCTCCACTCGGACCTGTCTGGCCAAAAAGTGTATGCCCGAACACGCTGACCCCGGTAAGGCCATACGGAGCAAAAGGTGTCCAGTTTTTGGGATCAACGTAAAATGCACCAACAGTAATGACAAAAAGCACGATCGCAACTTTCACTATGACCATCGCCGTATTGAAACTGGCGCTTTCTCGGATGCCGATAACTAAAACAATAGTCACCAGTCCAGCAATGACCAAGGCCGGTAAGTCAAGAACCGTCCCGGTTGCAGCTAGTTGACCGGTGGCAGGATTGAAGTCGAACGGGGCATTAGTGAAAATGTGGGGGAGTTTGAAGCCAAAAATCCCGATGAAGTCCTGAAAGTAATGTGACCATCCGTGAGCGACGGTGGCCGAACCGACGGCGTACTCAAGGACCAAATCCCACCCAATAATCCAAGCGAATAACTCACCAAGAGTTGCGTAGGCATAGGTGTATGCAGAACCGGCGATCGGTACCATCGAGGCAAATTCCGCGTAACAGAGCGCCGCGAAAATACAAGCCGCACCGGCGACAACGAACGACAAGGTTAGCGCTGGCCCCACCTTATCGTGCGCCGCAACTCCAGTTAGTACGAAAATTCCCGTGCCAATAATTGCGCCGATCCCAAGACTCGTGAGTTGGACTGGACCAAGCACGCGGCGTAAGCGCTGCTCGCCAGCCACCTCCTCTAACAGTACGGTGAGCGGTTTCTTAGCAAACAGTTGATTCCCCATGCGTCCCACTTCTCCTCTTTTTGTGCTGAACATAGACTACGTGAGGTTAAGGTGGAGCGCAAATGACACTGCGGTCAAGTGGTTCGCCCTCGGCGATTTCTTTCTCAGGAGAGGCATGGTAAGAGACCTGCCGGAGGCAGAACGCGTAAAACCGGAAGCAATTGACTTGATGGCAACATTCCAGAACCAACAGGAAAGTCGCTGAAGCTGGGCTAAGAGCTGGTAATGAAGAGTGGAGCGTCTTCCGTTTTCATCCATCATTCTTCATTGAAACCGAGGGGGCATTGTGGATTGGGGTGCACTCGTAATCGCAACGCTGCAATTGTATCAACAGGCTGCTAGAGAGACATGGGAAAAGATTTGGGGAAATTGGTGGATTGGGCTGTTACCACTTCTGTACGGTTCGATATTTTTCTTCACTGCTCGTTTAGTCACTCCGCTTGGAATCGTTGGTGGCTTTATTCTCGGTCTTGTCCTAGCCGTTTGTACGAGCTCATACCTCTACTTCCTCGCCGCTGTGGTTAATGGGAGTCGGGTCAATGTGTCAGATCTCGCGGAGAGTTGGCGCCCTTATCTAGGATCTGTCATCTCTATTATGTTCTTCCTCTACATCGTGCAGTACACTCTCGCCCTTTTACTGCCACCGAGTGCTGAAACACGAACGTTAGCCATGTTCATCGACTGGGCTTTGTTAATTATCCTGAACCCAATACCAGAGATCATTTACTTAGGGCGGAGCGAAGGTCTCAATATGCTGCAAGAGAGTGGTGACTTTTTACGAGGGAGCGGCGTCGAATGGTTTGTTCCCCTTCTTGCCCTTGCTCTTTTTTCCTTTCTTCTCCCCCTTCCTATCTTGCTGGTGCCACTTCAGGTGGGGCAGCTTACTTTTCCGACTTTAAGTGGAACGGGAATTTTTTTCGGATCAGTCGTCGGTTTGTTTTGGGGACTCGTGAGTGCATTCTTGTTATTCGTGCTGATGGTTTTTCGTGGTTTCCTCTTTCGCGCGCTCTCGGGCCATTCGCGACGCCAACGAGTCTTCCGTTCTCGCTTTTCCTGATCGTTCTCGTATCTCTCCAGCTGCTGAAGCGCGATTTTTCCCATCCGCCGTTGGCACGGCTCTTCCCCTAGAGTACAAACAAAGCCTATGGTCACGCTTGCTGATGTACAAGCCGCCCGGGAGCGAATCGGCGCAACGATTTACTGCTCACCCTGCGCTTATTCAGAGACGGTAAGTCGCATGGTTAACGCCCGGGTGTTCTTCAAACTAGATAACCTGCAAATGACCGGTTCGTTCAAGGAGCGTGGGGCACTCAATAGGCTACTATTACTGAGTCCAGAGGAGTGTAAACGAGGAGTGATCGCGGCGAGCGCGGGTAATCACGGCTTGGCCGTCGCCTGTCATGCCCAGCGTCTTGGGGTGCACGCGACTATTGTTATGCCGCGTTTTGCCCCGCTTATCAAAGTGACGTCAGCGCAACGTTACGGGGCTGAGGTGATCTTAACTGGAATGGATTTCGACGAAGCTTTAGCCGAAGCTCGGCGATTGCAAAGCGAACGCGGTAGTGTGTTCATTCCGGCGTTTAATGACCCTGCCATCATCGCTGGGCAAGGGACGCTCGGTTTGGAGTTGCTCGCACAAGTACAGAGTTTCGACGTTGCTCTCGTCCCAGTCGGTGGTGGTGGACTGATCGGCGGGGTCGCTCTTGCGCTGAAGGAAAGTGGCTTCCACGGACGGGTGATTGGCGTGCAAGCCGAGCGCACTCCCGGGATGAAAGCAGCACTCGAAGCTGGCCTCCCTACGGTACTTCCACCGGCGAATACGATCGCCGACGGCATTGCCGTTCGGCGGGTGGGTGAATTAACACTGTCATTGGTGCGACACTACGTGGATACTATCGTCACCGTTAACGAAGCGGAAATCGCTCAAGCCATCTTGTTGTTGCTCGAAATTGAAAAGACGGTGGTTGAAGGGGCAGCAGCAACGACTCTTGCTGCGCTGTTGAACCGCTCCTTAGCGCTTGCCGGACAAACGGTCATACTCGTGCTTTCTGGTGGCAATATCGACATGAATGTCATTGCCCGAGTAATTGAAAAGGGATTGGTCCAGGAAGGACGGCTTGTTCGCGTGAGTCTCATCGTCCCTGACCGCCCTGGAGCTTTAGCGCGAGTGAGTACACTTGTCGCCGAGCGACGGGCAAACATTCTAGAGATCATGCATACGCGGGGTTTTAGTCGAGCCGAGATTGGCGAATCCGAAATCACCCTCACACTGGAAACTTCCGGTCAACACCATATGAAGGAAGTCCTCACCGCTCTCCGCACGGCGGGGTATCAGGTCTTCGAAGAACGATCAGAGCCAACATAGTCACGACAGAAGCGCTATCCTGCAAACAGCTCGCAGCGAAAAAACAAGGAGCATCTCTCCCTGCGCTTTTACGCTCCTCCCCCGCGTGCTGCAACCGCGGCTAGGAATGGCGAGACCAGATCCTCAGGGAGCCCGGTCTCACTCTTGCCAACGACCACATAACAACCTCCGGGTTCGTTAAAGAAGACCCCGTTGAAAGACTTCCGTCCACCAATGAACCGGATCGTCTCGATACGAAAATATTTACCCCGCGATCCCTGCATATCGTACTGATCACCGGCACTGACGACTTGCCACCCGTTCTGGGCGGCTACTTCATCTAAGATGACGATGGCTTCTTCCGGGGAGATTTTTACATGGAGCTTCTCCCCAGCCCCCGATCCCCTCGAACCCTCTTTCTTTTGTGATTTCAAGGGGCCACAACCGGCGAGAAGGAAGAAGGACAACCATAAACAAAGAAATTGCGCGACAACTGCATAGGAGTTTTGCATAGACTCGAACTCTTTAACTTTTGACTACCGCTTGAATGTTCTGGCGTCCACTTCCTTGATGAAGCGGATGAGATCGCGAAAGTACACCTCTTGATCATCATACATCGCGCAGTGGCTGCCCTGCTCACAAATTGCCACACGTGCATTGGGCATGAGCTGGCCCATTCTCTCAATGTCCGAGACACTCATGGTGTCAAAGCGACCAACCGAGAGCAGGGTTGGAACAGTAATCTGGGGAAGATCGCTCCAACGATCCCAATCCTTGAAGGTCCCAGTGATGACAAATTCGTTTGGTCCTTGCATGGTGTTGTACACTTGAGCGCTCAGGTGGCGAAACATTCTTGTTAATGGTTCGGGCCAGGGATCAAGACGACACAGATACTTAGTGTAGATCTGTTTCAACATGACGTCTTCATACTCAGGAGCATGATAGTCCCCGGTCGCCTCGTATTTCTCTAAGGTCCGGATGATCTCGGCCGGCAACTGCCGACGAAGGTGAGAAATAGAAGTGACATAGGATGGAATACTGGCGGTCATGTTGGAGACGATCAGGCCCTTGAGATGAGATTGGTACTGTAACGCATATTCGATCCCCAACATGCCTCCCCAGGAATGGCCAAAGAGATAGAACTGCTCTAATCCCAGGGCCACCCTCACCTGCTCCACTTCCTCTCTAAACCGCTCAACCGTCCATAGGCTTGGATCGTCCGGCTGGTCAGAGTAGGCCGAGCCAAGTTGGTCATAGTAAATGAATTGAATCCCCGCTTGCGGCAGAAAATCTTCAAAACACTCGAAGTATTCGTGCGTGCATCCCGGTCCGCCATGCAGAGTAAGTAATGAGATTGGGCCTGAGCCAACCCTTTTCGTCCAGACATGATACTTGCCGTCGACCTGGACCATCTGAACACCCCCCGTTTTGACTCCACTCATACCTGGCTCCTTTTTGCGTACATCTCGCGTCAGGCGTTCTTAATAGGCTGACAACCCACCATCCGCTGGAATCACCGCGCCGGTTAACATGCGTGATTCGTCGGAAGCTAAGAATAGGGCTACGTTAGCAATGTCCTCGGGCTGACCAGTCGCAAAGGGATATTGTTTCCAATCGACTTTGATCCCTCGCGTCTGTGCCATCGTCGCCGGTTCTTCCATCGTTTTTCCGAAGCGTTGCTTGACACGATCGGTCAACACTACCCCTGGGCAAATGACATTGACGCGAATGTTGTTCTGCGCATATTCGCATGCCATCGCTTTGGTCACGGCAATCACACCACCTTTTGCTGCGGTGTATATATGGACAGGAAACGCGCCCCGCAATGCCACTACTGATGCCATATTCACGATGGCTCCCCCTCCGGCGTTGATGATTTGCGGAATGCCATGCCGACAGCAAAGAAAGGTCCCCAAGAGATCTAATGACTGAGTGTGATTCCATACCGCCATATCGACGTCTGTCACGCGGGTGTCCTGCACGACCGAACCTCCGGCGCAGTTGTATAACACGTCGAGCCTGCCATAAAGGGTTACAGTTTGTTGAATTGCATTTTTGACACTCTCCTCTTTGGTCACATCCGTTTCAATAAATGTCGCGTCGCCTCCTGCCTCGCGCACGGATTTCTCACAGGATCGGCCTAGTTCTGGTTTCAGTTCAGCGATGACCACTCTCGCACCTTCACGAGTAAAGAGATGCGCGGCCGACCGGGCAATGCCCGAGCCGGCTCCAGTAATAAATGCGACCTTGCCTTGTAGTCGTCCCATAGTGTCCTCCTTTGTCATAGTAGCGTTCCACGCAAAAAAGTAGGGGCGAGATCAACTCGCCCCTAGTCCCCACTCTCTCTGCTTTTTCACTTCCGCCAGACAATCACGAAGAAACTGCCTGTACGACCGTGTCGTACGACTCTGGGGTTTCTCCTCTTTCCGCCGCTTCAAGCTCTTCATGGACAACGCGTAAAACCCGAGCGACATACTCGGCTCGCCATTGCTCACGTTCTTCCGCGACATGAGCGTTGGGACGATACGCCTCGACCTCTTGATGAGAGAATAGCCCTTTACTCTCAGCCAGACGCTCAATGGTATCAAGGCGTTCGCGGAGGACCGAGACTTCCCCAGCTAAGGCCGTCACGATCCCTATGACTTTGTCCACTTGGGGGTCAGAAAAGAACACCGGCCGCTTACCTTTGGCTTTCTTCGCCATGGTGGCACCCGTCCTTTATTTGCTCGCGCCAAATATAAACCAGCGGCCGCCACCACCGAAATCTCCACCTTGAAACAGGCCGGTACGCGCTTTCGCCATACTAAAAGCGCTCGGAATTGTAGTTTGCTCAACTTTTTCGCCGGCGAATCCTCCTCCCTTGGCAAGGGCGACCAAATCCATGTCATGCAACGATCCCCAGAACGGTTCGTTGTTGTGATAGGTGTCCCAATCGAGAATAAAAGCATCGTACGGGTCCATCCCTTGATACTGTGGCACCTCGACATGGAACATCATTCCGCCCGGGGCCAAGAGCCGATAACTTTCGCGCATGATATTGCGCACAGCCGCTCCAGAGGTTTCATGCAACAAGATGTGGGAAACGATGAGGTCAAACGTGCCGTCAGCAAAGTTCGTTCGCTCGGCATTCTGTTGTGAGAAATGCACCCGTTTGCCCAGAGCCTCAGCCCGGGCGTGAGCATAGCGGAGCATCGGTGCCCCTACGTCAATGGCAAAGACCTCAGCGTCCGGGTAAGTATCGACATATGGAATGGTGCTGTGGCCGACAGAACAGCCCAAGTCAAGAATTTTGCGCGGGCGGAAGTCTGGATATTGCCGTTTGAGATGCAGAACCAGCGACGCCCCAAGGTCATCATTAAAAGGCCCCATCCGGCCCATCGCATAAATATGCACGGCGCGATCATAGACTGCTCCTGCCGTAATATCCTCGGTAGAACTCTCGCCATGATATCCTCCCGGCATGCAATGAATATCGACCGCGGTATGGTAAGCCGGAATGGGCATGTCGGGATTCAATGTCAGTGATCCTAACGCCTTCCCGTTTGGTGTTGCCCGCGCAGTGAGCTCTGGCAGCTGTCGCGCAACGCTGCTAGCGACTGCATCCCACATCATCTCCTGACTCGTACGCAATAACGCGCTCCACGTCTGATAGTAGGGCTCATCTTTCATCACCCGGCGTACGTCATGACGATCTCGTGGCGCGCGTTTCTCCTCTTTTTCAAAGCGCGGCTTGGCGCGGCGTTCGTACACCACTTTGTTTCCCGGAGACACCTGTGTCGCCAGATGCACTTTTAAGCTCTGCACGAAATTCTGACGGGCCCGCTCATCATGCGTACCGTGCGGTAACATTTTGTGTGTAGCCTGTTCGTACATGCGATAGTCTCCTTTCAGGGGTTTGCACTCCGTCTTTTATGGGGGCAACAATCAGATACGGGAAAGAACTCTCCTCCTTAGCTTCCGTAGCAAATAGGGTAGCTTGAGGCAAGCGTCGCTGATTATTTCGCCCGCAACCCATAGTCTTTGATTTTTTTCTGGAGCATTTGGCGACTAATCCCTAGTGTCTTTGCCGTCTTGACGGCATTCCCCTGGTTGAGGAACAACATCTCACTGACGAACTCCTGCTCAAAGGCGAGTCGAGCTTTTCGCAGCGACGTGCTTTGCGTCGGAAGAGGTACTCGCAAAGACCGTTGATCCATAATTCTCTCAGAAAGATACTCGACCGGAATGGGTTGCCCTTCAGGGGTGAGGGCGACGGCGCGTTCCAGCTCGTTTTCCAGTTCTCGCACGTTTCCCGGCCAGGGATATTGGCAGAGTAGTTCTAAGGCCTTCTGCGTAATTTCTTCAACTTTCTTTCCCTGCTTGGCGCTACATTTGCGAATAAAGTACGTAATCAACAGAGGCAAGTCTTCTCTTCGCGCTCGCAGTGGGGGAAGCGTAATCAGAAAGACATTGATCCGATAATACAGATCTTCGCGAAACCGTTTTTGTCGAACCTCGTCGGCCAGGTTTTTATTCGTTGCCGATATGACGCGGACATCAACACGCCGTGATTGGGTCTCCCCCAGCCGCCGGATCTCTCCTTCCTGTAGCACCCGCAGCAGTTTTACTTGTGTCGCCAATGAGGTTTCTCCGACCTCGTCAAGAAAAATCGTTCCCCCACTCGCCGCCTCGAAAAGACCGGGTTTATCAGTCATGGCCCCAGAAAAAGCACCTCTGCGGTATCCGAATAACTCGCTCTCTACCAGCGTTTCCGGCAGTGCTCCACAATTGACCGCGACAAAAGGCCGCGCCTTCCGTGGGCCATTGTAGTGTAGAGCACGGGCAATAAGCTCTTTGCCCGTCCCGGTTTCTCCGTCCACTAGTACCGGGAAAGACGGTGCTATGGCACTCTCCATTTTCGAGAAAACCTGGAGCATGGCATCTCCACTCCCCACAATCTCAGGAAATCGTTCCTGATGAGCCCGTTCCCGCTTCAGAATCGTGACTTCCTCCTTAAGCTGGGCCTCTGATTGTCTTACTTGCTGGTACAGCCGTGCATTTTCGATCGCAATGGCAACCGTCCCTGCCAAGATATCAAGGAATTCCAAGTCTTCCTGACTGAACGCCCCTTCTCGTTTATTTCTCAGGCCAATGACGCCAATAACGCCGTAACGAGTACGCAAGGGGGCATACAGAAGGTCGCGCGTCCGTGCGCCACTTTGCCTATCGACTTCGGGATAGAAGCGAGTATCACGAGTGACGTCAGGGACAAGAGCCGCCTCCCCATGCTGGAGCACCCATCCGGCGATGCCTTTATCTGCCGGGAAGCGAACCTCCTTCAGCTGCTCTTCGACTTCCGGACGGACGTCGCTGGTCACAGGAAAGAAGAGTTCTTGCCGGTTCTCATCGAGTAGCAGGAGCGAGCAGTTTTCCGCTTCGAGCGCTTCCTGAGTTTTGCTCATGACTAAGGGGAGCAATTCTTCTAACTCGATATGAGCAGTAAACGCCCGACTGAGGTCAAAGAGGCGAGAGAACCTTTCCGCGCTGGACACCGCATCAGCCATCTGATCAGTTTCCTTTCTTGCTATGCGCGCCCTAGCATAATAAGAAAGACTGAACTCCTCAATGTCGAGGGGGCAGAAAATCATGCTTGATGAATACCCTAAGGAAATCGTCCTGAAAGACGGAATGGCGGTTACGCTCCGGCCGTTAGCACAGGGAGATGCTGACCTCTTAGTGTCCTTTTTCCAGCGTGTTCCAGTTGAGGAGCGCTGGTTCCTGCGCCATGATGTCAGCGACCCTACTCTCGTCCGCCAATGGGCTCTCACAGTGAACTATGACCGCGTTATTCCGATCATTGCCGTTCATACGGGACGCATTATCGGCGATGCCACCTTACACCGGCACCGCTACGGGAGTAGCTGTCACGTTGGAGAGATCCGCTTAGTTATAGATCCGGCGGCACGAGCGAAGCGGCTTGGGACGTGGATGCTGCTTGATCTCATCCAGTTGGCCACCAGTCTCGGATTGGAAAAACTCGTGGCCGAGGTCGCGGGCAGTGAAACCGCCGCGATCCGCGCTTTGCGGCACTTGGATTTTGTGCGTGAGGGTATCATCTCGGAACTGCATAAAGATCGCGTGGGGAACTCTTACGATCTGGTCATTATGGTAAAGAACCTCGCGCCGACCTGGACGGATTTTTGAAGAATACGTAACGTTTTCCATCCTGAAGCCCGTGAATGACCATCCTTTCCAACTTTTATCCCCTATAGCGCGCGAGAGCACCCTTGCCTCTCTCTCCGGTCCCCTTCGTATCCTCAGCACTCGTCAACCGGATTTCCTTCATGCGCTGATACTCGAAAAAGGGATTGGACGCTTTGCCCGCTATCGCTCCATCGTTTCTACCGTCGAGACACTCGCAAAAGTTGCAGCACTGCCGGACGCAAATGTGACCGTTGCCCTCTCCCCGGAAAGACAGACTATTGGCTACATCGAGTGCAGTTATCCGGATGCCATCGAAGGCTGGCGCGATAACGAGGATGGCCTCTGTTACGAGCTAGGCGCGATCGAGGTCAGTCGCAACTGGCGCCGCTGCGGGATTGCTCGCGCCATGGTTGCGCTCATTGTGGCTGATCCGTTCATTGAGACGAAAATTTTTTTTCTGACCGGATACAGCTGGCATTGGGATACCGATCAAACTGGCCTGTCGGCTTATGCTTATCGCAATATGTTAGTACGATTATTTCGGCCATTTGGCTTTCGCGTCTATCTAACCAACAATCCAGAGATTACAATGTCCTCAGCGAATGTGTTGATGGCCCGGGTTGGCAGCGAGGTGACACCGCAACAGGTCGAGCGTTTTCAGCATATGCTCTTCGCCTTTGAACAATGAAAAAGGGGAGGATACAAGTGTCGGTAATGATGAGGAAGTGGAAGTGGAGGGACACAGCGTATCGTTTACAGCGAACCGGATTCCTCCTAGGGGTCACACTGGGAGTAGCGTTGCTTTTATCCTATTCTTGCCGCACGCGACCCCCGCAAAGCACGCAAGCACCGCCGGTGCCGATCAGACCAGCGGAACCTCCCGCCGAGGATCTCCAGACGAAGTACCGGACGGTTCTCCAAGGCGATACCATAGACAAGCAACGCGAAAGCTTTCGTCTTGGGTATCATTTCCTGCAAGAGAAGAACTATGCGGCGGCACGCTTGTTCTTTAGCCGCACGGTCGAAACGTATCCTCCCCTGGCGGACTATAGCCTGTATTTTCTCGGAGTTCTCAGCCGTGAAGAGGGGCGGAACGATGAGGCGCAAACGTTCTTTACTCGCCTCCTCGTTGAACATCCTCAGAGTATTTGGGCGAGTCAAGCCGCTCTCGAACTCGCTACTTTAGCGCTCTCGCAAAAGAACTGGGGAGAGGCCAGTCAGTACGCGCAGCAAGCACGCACCGGCTATAAAATGCGCCCGTCAACCCGACAGCGTGCAGCTCTGCTCCTCGCCCAGGCACGAGAAGGACAAGGAGATGTCGCGAGCGCCTATAATCAGTACCAAGAAGTGCGTCGATCAGCTCCTTCCTCCCCGGCAGGAAAAATAGCGAAAGAGCAAGTCGAACGTTTACGCGCGACAGCTCCCGACCGTTTTGCGCTGCGGACTGACGAGGAATATCTCAGTGAAATTCGTCTTCGCTCTCAAGAAGGAGATAGCGCGGGAGTTGAAGTGTTGAGTGCTCAACTGTCGACGCAATTCCCTAACAGTCCACTGCAACCGGAAGCACTCAGCCTTCTTGCTATAACCTACAAAAAGCAAGGGCGCGTAGACGATGCGATCCGCACTCAGCAAGAAATTGCAGATCGCTATCCCAGCAGCAATGCGGCGTCCACGGCTTTGTTTCGCGGTGCAACACTTTTGTGGAATGCCGATCGTAATGACGAAGCCCTGGTCGTCTTCGAGCGCATTACTCAGCAATACCCTCGTCACTCAAAAGCTGCTGAGGCGTGGTACTCGATCGGCCGAATTTATCAAGAACGAAAGGATGAAGCTCACGCAACTGCGGCGTTTGAACGCCTCGCGACGCTCTTTCCTGGCACGCAACTCGCCCGTGAAGGGCGCTGGCGTCAAGCTTGGATGGCGTATCGCAGACAGGATTTCTCTCTGGCCGAAGCTCGTTTCTCCGCTTTGGCCCGCTCCGCGGGCAACACCGCCGAAGGCGAGAGCGCCTTCTATTGGCACGCACGCACTCTTGAACAGCAAGCGCAACTTGATCAAGCAGCCCAGCAATACCGCCAAATTTTGCAACGCTCCCCAGAGAGCTACTATGCCTTTTGGGCAGAAAAACGCCTGGGGGTCAGCCCTTCCCCGTTGCTCATCAGCTCTGAAGAAATACCGGTCTCTCCTCCGTCAATGTCGCCAATAGCCGAGGGACACTATCGGCGGAGCCTGGAATTACGCGCGATTGGTTTATCTGGTTTCGCCCGACAGGAGTTAGATATCGTCAGAGAGCAAACATCTCACAATGATGATTCTGCCCTCTTCTTTCTCAGCGAATATAGCCACGTCGAAGGTCACCATGCCGCGCTTCGCTTAGCGCAAAGCCTCGGCCGCGAAGGAGGCAATTGGTCACGCTATCTTTTCCCGCAGGCATATTGGGAAACTGTTAGTGCTCAAGCAGAGGGAAAACGACTCGATCCGTATCTTGTCCTCGCCGTCATGCGGCAGGAAAGCGTATTCGACCCGGATGCGGTTTCCCCGGCGCAAGCGTGCGGCTTGATGCAGCTGTTGCCGACAACTGCGGCAAGGGTCACAGGTGTGTCTCCTGGGACCTCACTCCCACTTACAGAGCCGCAGTTTAATATCGAGACAGGGACGATCTATCTTCGTCAACTGCTCGACCGCTATCATGACAACTTCATTCTATCCGTGGCCGCGTACAATAGCGGCGAAAATGCGGTAGATCGTTGGTTAAAGCGTTACCCTGGTCTTGCTCAGGATGAGTTCGTCGAACACATCAGCTACCGCGAGACTCGCAACTACGTCAAACAGGTTCTGCGCAACTACCGCACCTATCTGCGTCTGTACGCAGCTGGATCGATACCAGAAGTGAAAGACTCGTATACCCTTCTACAGAAAGATCACCACCTCGATCGCCTCTACTAACTCTTGCCCGTGTAGAGGCTGCTTACTTTTCCTCCAATGTCCTTAACAGCTTTCTCGGCAGCCCCCCAAAAGCGCCATTGGACATGATCAGCATCACATCTCCAGACTGACATCTCTCGGTGAGGAAATTGCAGATTTCGTCTACTCCCTGCCCTGCATGTGCCTCTTTGCCCAACGCTTGCAAATCTGCCACCAGCTCGGCTGGTGAAAAAAGGTCTTCGGTAGCAAGCAGATCTTGCGGTTTGGTGTAGACAGGACCAATCACCACACGATCGGCAAGCGCCAGAGCCGTTGTCAACGGTTTTTGAAAGATCCGCCGTCGACAGGTATTCGAGCGCGGTTCAAAGATAGCCCACAGTCTCCGCTGAGGATATCGCAGCCGCACTGCTTCGATCGTGACCATCACAGCTGTAGGATGATGGGCAAAATCATCGATAATAGTGATCCCATTCGCTTCGCCTACCAGTTCTTGCCGACGCTCAACCCCGAGAAAACCAGCAAGCCCGGGCGCGATTTCTCCCGCTGATAGACCCAGCTCACAACAGAGAGCACTCACTCCCAGGGCGTTACGGACATTCATGCGTCCCATCATCGGGGTAATAAAACGGCCGAATTCTTTTTGCTGATGGATCACCGTAAAGTGAAGGTGCTCCCCATCATCTCGGATGTCACGCACCTGCCACGCCGCGTCTTGAGAAAATCCAAAAGTCGCAAACGGTTTCTGAGCAGAGTGGGCAACCTCCAGCGCAGCGGGAAAGTCGCTGCAAACTAACAGTGGCGCACCGGACGGCACGAGGGCGAGAAGCTGCCGGAATGCGTCCTTGACGTGTTCCAGATCCCGGTAGATGTCCGCATGATCGAATTCGACCGCATTTAATAAAACAGCCTGCGGACGGTAATGGAGAAATTTAGGCCCTTTGTCGAAGAACGCTGAATCATACTCATCGCCTTCGATGACGAAGAACTCACCAGCACTGAGTCGATACCCCTGAGCGAAATTCTTACTGATGCCCCCGAGCAAAAAACTCGGCTGGCGACCAGCCTTCTCCAGCACCCAGCCCAAAAGAGCGGTAGAAGTGGTCTTCCCATGTGTACCAGCAACAACGAGTGAGCGCTTTCCCTCCAGAAAGTACTCCCCTAATGCTTGGGGGAATGACATATATGGGATGCCCGTCTCAAGCAGCGCCATCACTTCAGGATTAGTCCGGGATACAGCATTCCCCACAATGACTAGATTGGGAGCCGGTAGGAGGTTTTCCGCTCGATATCCTTGCATTACCGGAATCTCAGCTCGGGCAAGGAAGTCACTCATAGGAGGATACACACCCTGATCCGAGCCCGTCACCCGGTACCCGCGCTCTTTCAGCATCGCTGCGAATGTGGCCATGGCGACACCGCCAATGGCAATCAGATGAATATGGGGATTAGGGGTTAGGGATTGGGAGTTAGGGATTGGCAATTTGAGATTTTTCATAGTGGCGACTGAATACTGACTACTAACTACTTCTTCCTAGTACCACTTTCATGACTGTGTTATGCAGCGCCGGACGAAAGGTCTGGATTTTGTTGTTGTCGCGATTCGGATGGAGGCGGTTACTGAGGAGAATGACATGTACCTGGTGTTCAAGATCAATCCAGATTGAGGTCCCGGTAAATCCTAAATGTCCCACCGAATGCGGAGAGAAGAATTCTCCCGCACTGGAATGTGGCGAAGAAGGAGAGTCCCACCCCAAGCACCAGGTTGAGTCCGGTACTATCTCAGCACGAGTCCAAAACTCACGCACCAAAGTTGACGGCAAGAAAGTCGATTCACCGCGATAGCACGCCAGCAGCACACTCATCAAACGATCAACCTCGTCTACCGGAGCAAACAAGCCTGCATGACCAGCCACACCGCCCATAGCATAAGCGTTGTCATCATGGACCTCGGCACAGAGAATGCGCTTACGCCAGGGACAATACTCGGTTGGCGCATACCGTTCTAACACCGGCTGAGGTCCGTGCCGCCGAATCATTTCGAGATTAAGGAAAGAAAGAGCAGGCAGTCCAAGCGGGCGAAAAATCTTCTCCTGACAGTATTGGTCAAGTCCGAGACCACTATTCTTCTCAATCACAGCGCCCAGCATCATAAAGCCTAAGTCACTATACATGGCGCGGTGCCCGGGCGGCGCCTCGAGGTTTTCTCGCCCCAATCGCCCATAGACAAATTCTCGCGCGCTACGGCTGCTGAGAAAATCAAGCTTTCCTCCCTTTGCCTCATGAGCCACGACCTCCTGATAATACGGACGCCAGGCTGGTAACCCAGACGAGTGCGACAATAAGTGACGAAAGGTCAGCGAGGCCTTTCCTGGCACATCGAGGTCAGGAAAGAAACGCGTCACCTGATCATCAAGCTGCAGCTTTTTTTCCTTCACCATCAGCATGATGGCGACGGTGATGGCTAAGGGCTTGGTCAGTGACGCCAGATCGAAGCTCGTCTCCGCACTGAGTGGTGTACGTTCTGGCTCTAGACTACGCCAGCCAAAAGCGCGCCGGTACACCACTGTCCCTGCCCGGTTTACCAGCACTACGGCACCGGGAAAAACTCCCGTTTCAACTGCGGCGGTGATCTCTTTATCAACCGGCGAGAAGTCCATTGGTGGGGGTCACTCGACCGCTGGCTCGAGAAAAGCCAGGTGTCGCTGTTGGGTATCAAGTCGCACCCGTGTGCCTAACGGCAGCGCGAGATTTTCCCCGTCGTGCCCGGCTGGTAAGCCAAAGCCAATCGGGTATGAATAATCGGCAAACACATCCATGATGACCGAGAGCAGGAGGGCGGGATCATTACCATCACCAAAACAGCTCCTCATCCCACTAAAGATCACCCCGGCCAGACCCGCCAATTTTCCTGCTTGCTTGAGCTGAGTCAGCATGCGGTCGATGCGATACGGCTTTTCCCCAATATCTTCAATGAACAGGATGGCACCGTCCGTGTTGAGAGCAAATGGCGTCCCAAGCGTGGTTACCAGCACGGAGAGACAACCGCCCAGTAACCGGCCTTCAGCCACACCGGGACGTAGAACAGTAGGAAAAGCGATAGTCTCCTCACCCCGGCCAGTCGTCAACAGACCCAACAAATGAGCTAACGAGCGAGGGGAAAAGCCATTAGCAAACTCACCGGCAACAACTGGGCCATGGAAGCAAACCAATCCCGCCTTTTGCACCAGGGCATTGAGCAATAGCGTCACATCACTATAGCCCAGAAAAATCTTGGGGTGTCGTGCCAACGTGGGGAAATCAAGGAACGGCAACAGACGACCCGAACCATAGCCGGCCCGCGAACAGAGAATCGCCTTCACGGCAGGATCTTGAAACATCAAGGTCACTTCGCCCGCGCGATCACTATCGGTGCCGGCAAGAAAGCGGTAACGATCCAAGGCATGACTTCCAACCTGGACGGCGAACCCTAATCGCTCGAGTTCGTCACACCCGCGCCGGAGCTTTTCCTCCTCAACCGCCGCAGCAGGGGAAATGACCCCAATGACATCACCACGATGAAGGCAAAGGGGTTTGCGAAGAGCTTTTATCACAGATGTTTTTTTAGCACTCCGCCAAGGCAGGAGCGAGGGGCTGCCCCACCCTCTTTCGGATGGCCTCCTGGGTCGTCCCTACGCACGACACAGCATTTCGCCCACAGACTACGCTACGCCAAACAAGCGTTTTTTATCAACCGCCACTCGCCCTTCATACTCACGCTCTAACAACGCACTCGGGACATAGAGAGACTCAAGACGACAACGCAGTTCCCATACCTGTTCACAGGAAGTCACCAAGTTGGCAAATTGTTCAGGGAACAGTCCCTGAAACCCGTCAGATTTGGCAATCAGCGGGTTCGGATGGGTCTCGACCAGCACGACTGATGCACCCGCCATAATCCCAGCCAGTGTCATCGGGTGGACCAGGTCACGAATCCCAGTTCCATGTGAGGCATCGACGGCAACCGGCAAACACGACAATTGATAATGAAAGGCAGCGATGCCACCAAGATCGAGCGTGTTCCGCGTATACTTGTTCGGGCTGACGATCCCCCGCTCACAGAGGATGACGTTTTCTTTGCCGCCGGACATCACACGCTCGACCCATAACAGATACGCCTCAATATCAAGCGAATTTCCCCGCTTGTGGATCACTGGCAGTGTAGTGTCGCGCAAGCGGTTCAGCAGCGCTTGATTCTTCGAGTTCGGCTCACCCACCTGGATGCAATCGACTCCCATGTCTTCGTAAAGCGAGACGTCATTCTGATCAAGCACTTCAACCACCGTCGGTAAGTCGAATTCCCTGCCAGCCTTGACGATGAGCTTGAGGCCATTGCGCAATGCGTCTTCAGAACTCGAACCGATTCCTTCCCACCCACTGTACGGGCTGGAGCGGTACTTTACTACTCCGCCCCGGAGAGCCTTTGCGCCCGCCTCTTTCACCAAGCGAGCCGCTTCCATAATCTGCGCTTCACTCTCTACCGAACAGGGACCAGCAACAACAGTCAGGTCGTCACCACCAACCTCAACTTTGCCAATATGCACGGTATGGTGGATGAGATTGCCCGCCGAGCCTTTCTGAGCGACGCGTTTGTAGGCCCGCGAAATAGGAATCAGGGTCTCCACGCCACCCATCTCCTGAACTTCACCGAGTGGCAGCCGGGTGATATCGCCGTATACACCGATGAGAGTAATTTCTTCTCCCACCATTTTTCCAGTTTTATAGCCCCAGCCGTGCAGCTTTTCTTCGACCGCTGCCACTTCTTCCGGGGTCGCCCGCTTAGACATTTTGACAATCATGACAAAACCCTCCGCAACATCTGCGTTAATCAGAAGAACAACAATACGAAAGTAAAATGAATGCGAAGTATTATGCCCCTTGGGGGGCAAAATAGAAGGCAAAAGCGGCAAAAAAGGAAGGAGATGAGGAACGGTTCGCCATAGAGACTCTATCTCTAGCGTGTCTTTTTACCCCCTGTCAATACACTCCACTGACTGATCACTAGTTGATTATGGGCATCCCGAAGAGGATAAAGATCGTACGCGCCGCGTAGGCTGCGTGAACGAATGAAATCGGAGGTTCGGCTGATGCTGCGACTCTACGATTACTTGCCTTCAGGCAACGGGTACAAAGTTCGCTTACTGCTCACCCAACTCGGCATTCCTTTCGAGCGGATCGAGTTGGACATCATCAAGGGTGAAACCCGCACCCCAGCTTTTCTCAAGAAGAACGCCAATGGCCGTATCCCGGTGCTCGAACTCGAAAACGGTCAGTTCCTCGCCGAGTCTAACGCGATTATGTTTTATCTGGCCGAAGGAACTCTTTTCCTTCCTACCGATCGTTTTGCACGGGCCCAAGTGCTGCAGTGGATGTTTTTTGAGCAGTACAGTCATGAGCCCAATATCGCGACTTCGCGGTTCTGGCTCATGCATTTTGACTTAACCGATGATCGTCGCAAAGCACTCGAACAAAAACGAGATCTCGGTTACGCGGCACTCAATGTTATGGGGCAGCACCTTACAGGGCACAACTTTTTTGTCGGTGATCACTATTCGATTGCTGACATCGCCTTGTATGCCTATACCCACGTTGCCCACGAGGGTGGCTTTGATCTGAGTCGCTTTCCTGCTGTTCGTACTTGGCTGGAGCGGGTGCGAACACAACCAAAGCACATCCCAATTACACAAGGATAGAAGTACGGTCACTCGTGGCTAAGGAGCGACTTGATCGAGCACCAGTCACAACTTCAGTTCGAGGAAAAACCTGCATAAGCGGCTTCAGTTGTGACTACTGGCCATCGTGCCTCTACAATCTCTGTGACGAAGCGGACGGTAGATGTCTCATGTAGGGGCGCAGCGCGCAGCGCCCTGAAACTTCAGTCTTTGGTAGGGCAGACTGCGCCTGCCAGCTCCGGCGGGCAGAGCCCGCCCTACGATTGCTTCAGTGCCGCCCCCCTCGCCGCTCCAAGGCGGTCAAGCGCGTGCTCAGCTCGTGAATGAGCTGCTCCTGCTGCGCAATGCGACGGGCTTGCGTCTGGTTGACCTTCTCTTGCTCCAGGGTGTATAGCGTTAACTCTTCCACCTTCTTGAGTAACTGCATCTGCAGCTCACTCAGATTCACCCCCTGCTCCTTGATCTCTTGCGCCGAGGGGATGTCAGGCAAGTGCTTCTCTCTGGCAATATAGGTTTGTAAATCAGCGAGCGAGCGAAGTTTGTAGTCCGGCTCAAAGACATAGTCGGGCACGTTGAGCGTCGTGCCGTTGGCGAGGAAACTGCCATTGGCCCGGATGTTCCCTTGCACCTCTAACGCTTGGCTGGGGGTGAGCGTGCCAATCCCCACTCTCCCTACATTGGTGATGATCATGCGTTGCTGATTGGCGGTGGCAAAGCGCAAGGAGGGATTAGGGGCAACCGCGCCGGGGGCCGGGCGCACGTTGAAGAAGCCCGAGCCGAGGCCAAAACTGTTTCCCGCGTAGCCGAAGTTCAAGGCTGTGCCGTTGGCGGTAGGATCGGGGCCGATGCCATTGAAGACATCCTGATTACTAGGCCCGAAGATATGCAGGTTGCCTTGGGGCGTGATTGTGCCAATACCGACCCTGTTGAGTCCGCGGTCGATGAATACCCCGTCGTTGGCCAAGTGAATGTCGCCGTTGCCATCGACGACCAAGGAATTTTCACCATTGGCTGAAGGGAACATCTGAAAAACGATATGGTTGTTCATATCATCGTAGATGTTCCAGGAGGAGGTGTTACCGTGGACTTGCCACTCATTCCCAACAACATCCGTATCATCAAAGAAAAGGGCCGGAGTCCCATCACTGATCGTCACATCGGCGGCATAGGCAGACGAGATCAGCACATTCAGCACCTGCGTCAGTGCTTGCCCTCCAACGCGGGTGAGCCAAGACCTCGGTCCAAGGATCTTATGTTGACTCCGAGGCTCGGGCGGGATGATCAGTCCGCCCCGTACCTCAAACATCCCCGTCGCCCGTTCACTCCGAAACGCACCCTCCTCTACCCCCGGCCGTGCTGGTGTTTCCTCGGCGCTCTGGCTGAGGACAAACACTTCATAGCGATAGTGCCCGTCTATCGCCCCAGTACTAGGGCTCTAAATCACCGGCTCCCCGTGTGACTCGGTATTAATGACCAAGACACTGGCCGGATTCATCACTCGCACGGTCATGGAGACTAACTGTTGGACAGCCCCGACTTGGATGAGCAAGACGGTGGAGGTCAGTTGTACCTGCACCGCTGGGGTATCGAGAGCCAGGCTCAGGGTCACAGAGAGACTGGTGAGGGCGACAAGGACCAGGCGGGAGAACAAATAGCGCATAACGAACCTCCTGGAACAGACAGGTTGTGAGAATTCACTCTCTCTCTATATGAAAACCCCCGGCCAACGCTAGAGGGCGAGAGTGGTAATGCAGTTGCTCTTCTATCCTTGTCCACTGTAGGGGTGACCCATCGGGCACCAGTCACAACTTAAGCCATTCGTCGGCCCTTTTTCTCTCCTCTCCCTCGACGGCAATGGCGTGAAGTTAAGCACGAATGTCATTGCGAGCGGAGCGAAGCAATCTCTGTTTGCGTTGGGGATTGCTTCGTCGCCTGTGGCTCCTCGCAATGACAACTACTCCCGAACTTTCCGCCATTGCCCTCGACGGGGGAGGGTACAGGTAGGGGGTGTCACAGGCAGGAGTGGCAATGTTCCCCTCATCCTGACCTTCCCCCACAAGGGGGGAAGGGACCTTGGTACGTAGGAAAGGCGGACATTTGTCCTTAAGTTGGGACCCCTGCTCGGCGGATCGCCCTCAGAGGGCGCGACAGCGCCGCGCCCCTACACGGGAAATGGATTCACGCTTCGCTCAACGCATCCCAAATCAACCATTGAGCACGTAGGCCGGGATAAGCGCGGCGTTCCCGGCCTACCCGAAGGAGTTCTCCAAAGCCCTATTTACGGTGCGGCCTTTCTTACTGACACACGTGGACTTGTGAATAGGGAATCGTGCCGTTTGCTAGCGCATCCCTCAGCGCCGTGGTCAAATCAGCGATGCGGAGAGATTGCGGGCGATCATAGCGATCAATCATTCCATCACCACCAGAACTATAACCGACCAAGTCAATCATTCCATCACAATTTGTGTCTATATCGTAAGTCAATGACACCCACTGCGGATCCGCACCCCGGATCACCGTATCAAGCGCGGTTCCCCGGCTCGCCGCGGCATACAGGAGTTGTTCCGGCGTGTCGCCATACACTAGCCAGACATCCGGCGGGGGTATTTGCGCTTTTACATACACTCCGACGAAGTGAGGTCCGTACGATTCCGTGCGGAAAGAAGAAAAACTCGAGCTCGGGGCAGTCGGGAGCGTAAGCCGCATAGGGCTGTTAAGGAATTCCTTGACCACATCGACAGCGACGGCAGAGTTTATTCCTTCTTTTTCCTCACGAAATGCATTGACGCCGATCAGTTCGGCGCGATCGTTCAGCAACGGCCCACCAGAATTTCCCGGATTTGATGCGGTTTGGGTTTGGATCACCGTCCCCTCGTGTAGTTGCCCATCAGTCCCAGTCCACCGGTAGCCAGGATGTATCTGGCTGACCGTTCCAGTGGTGTAGGTCCAGGCTTCACCCTCTGGATGGCCAATCGCATACACTTCCTGCCCGACTTCGACGTCAGCGATATTTCCGAGTCGGAGGATACGAAGAGCAGGTGGCGGGGTCTGGATCTGCAAGAGAGCCAAGTCCGCAAGCGGATCCAGCTTGACCGGTGTGGTGGTAAAAGCCAACTCCTTTTTGATCTCCACTCCTTCTTCAGGCTTAAAGACCACGACCGCTTGGCTGGCTCCTTGGATGACATGCCAATTGGTCAACACCTCCCCACGGTCGCTGATGAGCGCGCCACTTCCCTGCGCTTGATCGGTTACCACCAGGACGGTGGCAGGCGCGGCTTGCTTAGATACCTCGACATTCGTCGCTCCCCGAGTTTTTTCCGCTTGCAGCATAACGGCGGTAGCAGGGATCTTTTGCAGAACGGAACTCAGTCGTGCCCACAGAGGATGAGGGCTAGCCAGTACACGCGTAAGGGTTGCGATCACTTGCGGCGCTGGGGCCCGTAACTCGGTGTTCTCTTTCACTTCTTGTGTTGCATTCCGAGCGAGCGAAGATTGCCGAACTTGCGGCGCTGGCGGCAAAAACGTCCTTATGCCGAAAAACGCAAGTAAGATACCTGCGGCTGCCGCGGTCACCGCCCCAAGGAAGCGGGGCGTTATCCATGGAGACCTGACCCTCCGAGTCATAGGTGCAGCGGCAGCTTCGCGTTGCTGGGAAGGAATGAACACTTCTTCTCCGACTTCGTCAGGAGAGACAAAATGTTTGACCGTCTCAACCAAAGCATGGGGAGGATCTTCTCCTGCGTCCGCCAGTCGAGCCAGTTCTTGCAGCTCAATCAGCCGGTTCGTACACGATGGACAACTGCGGAGATGAGTCTCGGCCGCATACCGCTCTGCCGTACTTCCTCTCCCATCGAGAAAATCCCCCAACGCCTTCACAGACAAACAATCTGGAGCTTTCAGCCGACTGAGTTGTTGCAGGAGGATGCGGTCAATGTCTTTCACTGGTATTCCCCTGCTCTTTCACCCTCTTCCTCCCGACTCTGCAGATAGACGCCCTTCCTGCAAAGAAAGACTCCCTACTATTCCCGCTCTTTCCCTTCGGCTCATAAAATTCCGGCTTTCTTCAGACATTCTTCGATTTTTTTCTTCGCGCGATCGTATTTCGACGCCACCGTTCCATCAGGAAGATGCAGCAGCTCAGCAATCTCTTTATACGGTTTATCCCGTTCTCGCAGCCAAAAGATCTGCTGGTCGATCAAGGGTAGTTCCTGTAAGCAGCGACAGAGCCCTTCGAGCTGCTCCTGTCCCGCAACCAGCTCCTCTGGCCCCGGCGACGGATCAGCGGAGCGCATCCCTAGGGTAAGAGTTTCCTCTTTTCCCTCAGGACTTGCAAGAAAAGAGTCGGGCATCTCAAAGCGGCGGCTATGTTTACGAAGATAGCTCTTCGCCTCATTCGCAGTAATCATGCTGACATAGGCACGTAATTCATGCTCAGTCGAGCCACGAAAGTGCCGCAGGCCACGTTCAAGAAGGATCATGAAGACATCCTGAAAGAGATCTTCTTTCTCGGCGTAGGTTAAGTTAGCAAATTTTCCTAAGATCCCCCACACGACCCGCTGCAACTGACTAACCAGGGTATCCCACGCCTGCTTCTCTCCGGCTGCTGCCCGCTGAACCAAGTCTCTAATATCCACCGCCACAATGCCGTCTTACATAGAAAACTTCTACCGAAAAAAAAAGCGGCCTGAGATGCTTTTCTCCCCCTGTTTCACCGACGGCGCGGCCCTAGAGCTCTCTGCGGTGGGAAAAAACTGCTCATCGTAAACGTCTTCTATCGTACACGCCTGCGCAGCAGGCGAATCTTATTGAAGGAAGGCATCATGAAGAAGAAAATACCGGTCGGCTGTGGAATAGTTCTGGCCTCGTTATCACTTCTCGCCGCACCAACTAGCGGAGGGGAACCACCGTCTCGCCCTGGGGGCGAACTGCAAATCCTTGGCACCAATGGTCAACCAATAGGCGCCTGCCCTTTACAACATACTGAGGTTGAAGCGGATATTATCGGTTTTGTCAGCCGCGTGCGCGTACGCCAAACGTTTCACAATCCTCTGGATAAGAAGATCGAGGCCGTCTACGTCTTTCCGCTGCCCCAGGAAAGCGCTGTGGATGACATGATCATGACCGTTGGCGACCGCCGCATCGTCGGGCAGATCAAACCCCGCGAAGAGGCCAAGGAGATTTACCAGGCAGCTCGTTCGGCCGGACATGTAGCGAGTCTCCTCGATCAGGAGCGACCCAATATTTTTACCCAGTCAGTTGCCAATATTGAGCCCGGAGTTCAGGTCGTCATCGAGATCAGCTACGTCGAGACACTCAAGTATGAAGACGGGATTTTCGAGTTTGTCTTCCCGATGGTCGTGGGACCGCGCTACATGCCAGGAGAAGCGACCGGCAAGCAGGGGACGGGCTGGGCACCAGATACTACACAGGTGCCTGATGCGTCCAAGATCAGCCCACCGGTCACTCCGCCAGGAACCCGAGCCGGGCATGATATTAGCCTGACGGTTCGTATCGATGCCGGCATGCCTCTTTTCGACCTGCAGAGCGCCCTCCACGAGGTAAACATCAATACCTCTGGTACCACTCACGCGACGGTTACACTGAAAGACAAGGATGCCATTCCCAACAAAGACTTCATTTTGTGCTACCGCACGGCAACTGAAACAATTGGCGATGCATTCCTCGTACATAAGGATGAACGAGGGACGTTCTTCACCCTCGTCCTCCAACCCCCTCAACGAGTTTTACCTGCGCAGGCAGTACCCAAAGAAATGATCTTCGTGATCGACCGCAGCGGGTCGATGAGTGGGTTCCCGATCGAGAAAGCCAAGGAGACGATGCAGTTTGCCATTGAACGGATGAATCCACACGATACGTTCAACCTGTTGAGTTTCGATGGTGGCACCGGCAAGTGTTTTCCGAAACCAGTCCCCAATACGCCGGAGAATCGGGCAACTGCTCTCAAGTACCTCGCTGATCTCTACGGCTCAGGCGGGACCGAGATGATGTCGGCGATTCGCGAAGCGTTGGGGGGTCCGGCGGACCCTGAGCACATCCGTATCGTATGCTTTATGACTGACGGTTACATCGGCAACGATTTTGAGATTATCGATGCCGTGCGTAAATACGCCGGGACGGCTCGTGTTTTCGCCTTTGGCATCGGCAATTCCGTTAACCGCTTTCTGTTAGATGGTATGGCGCATGCTGGACGTGGCGAAGTGGAGTACATTACCCTCGAGAGCCAAGCTGAAGGCGCGGCTGAACGATTTTATCAACGTATTCACGCGCCGGTGCTTACCGACATAGCCATTGACTGGGGGTCACTCTCTGGGGCGGAGGTTTACCCAAAACGTTTCCCCGACCTCTTCAGTAATAAACCGCTCATGATCCACGGTCGATTGAAGGGCATGGCCGAAGGAGCGTTGACGCTGCGTGGGAATACTGCTTCTGGTCCCTTCACTCGGCAGATCCAGATCCGCATGCCTGCTCAGTCAGCACTTCACCCCACCCTGGCGTCGTTGTGGGCACGGGCAAAGGTGAAAGACTTGATGATGCAAGACTACAGCGCCCTGCAACGAGGGAACTTTCCCGAAGCGTTCCGCAAGGAAATTACTACACTCGGCGTCGACTTCCGTCTCATGACCCAGTTCACCAGTTTCGTGGCGGTCGAAGAGATGACCGTGACAGTAGGTGGCGAGCCGACCAAAATCACCGTGCCAGTCGAAATGCCTGAGGGGACAAGCTACGAAGGAGTTTTCGGCGAAACGATCATTGCTACTGTTGCTAGTATCTCCGGCCCTCTCGCGATGAGATCTATGAATCCCGGTATCATCTCTCGCCCTCTCGCTGCCTCCCCCAGTCCGAGTTCTCCCCCCAGCCCGAGTCTCGCCGCGAAAGCAAGAGGGATCCTTTCTGGCTTGAGCAACAGGATGGCCGCGGCAGTGGAGAGTCGGAGAGAAATCGAAAACAACCCGGAACTAACCCCTCTTGCCTCCAAGCTAGCAGAATCATTACGCGACTTAACACAGAAAGTGATGAAGGATAGCAAGGATGGGAATTTGACAGTTGGCAACCTGCGGGTGATCGACTATAAAGTCGACGTCATGATTTACCTTCGCGACATCTCGGCCGAAACGCTGGCCGCGCTCAAGCAGCTCGGTTTTCTCCAAACTGGAGAGAGTAAAACGACCCGGCTGTTGACTGGGACCATCGATGTACGACAACTTGAAGCGCTGGCAAAACTTGAAGCGGTGACTTTCGTCTCGCCGCTGGCAGGGAAGGTCTGAGGCGGGAATGCAGCAATCTCGTGTTCAAGCCGAGATTGCTGCGTCGTTTGCAGCTCCTCGCAAGGTTTGGGAAAAAATCGCCTCCCGCAGGAGTCTCTCTTCATACGGAAGGCCTTCTGGCGAGAAGATCGCGAAGGGCCTCCGAGAGCGTTGGGTTCAGGGGACCCCGTGCCGGTGCGCTCCCGCTACGGCTGCGGAATTCGCCGGAGAGCTAATCTCCTGACGGGACGTAAAACTTCTCCTCCTGGCAGCGTACACGCCTGGTAAAAGAAAGTTGTCGCTGCCTGAGTTCCGGAGTGGCTCGGGTGATTCTGACGCAACGGGTCGTGCAACCCCCACGTCACGGTTTCCCGCCGGAGCTGTCCTCTTGTGGCGTGTAGCCATAGTGACAGGACTGATCCTCTGCAAAAGAATGAAAGAGGGATCGGCGCTGCTTAGCCACCGTCCGTTGTTAAGGAAGTCGAGCTGGAGTCACCCACGCGATCTCAACAAGAAGATCGCATCCATTCGTGCCGGACAGACCGCACGGCAAAAACCCAGGGTGGTGCAGCGCACCGTAATGAGGAACCTTCCTATCCCTGGTAGCTACGCGTAACGGCCTCGCACGCACGAGGTCGGTACCGGCACGAGAGCAGCGGTTGTGGGTGTATCGACTCCGCCTATCGATTCCGGCTTCCGACCAGGAACCGCCGGCAGTCGGTGCGATTGCAAGGAGTATGGTCATGGGTGTAAATCGCTGCGTGGCGATTTGCCCCCTGACTCTCCTTTACCGCCACATTGCGGTCAGTTGTCGTAAAAGGCTGCCAAAACGCGCGACCGCCTCATTCAAAGGGTATTGGCTCAAGTCAATATAGTGAGGAAAGGCAATCTCCTCGATCTCAGCAACAGCCACCTGAGCGCACAGGATACCGTACTGATGGGTGAGCCGCGCAACTAAGTGCTTAAGCGATGCAAATGAACATTCGGCTGGAGCACCATCACTCAGTATAATTAACAATTTGTTTTTCTTGCGGCTCCGCAGTGCGAGATCTGCTGCCCGCGCTAGGGCACCGGAATCATTGTTGCCGCCCCCAGCGGTGAGAGAGGCGATCGCGTTGCGTTGCAAATCTCCTAACCGGTAGAAGGTATCGTCATCAAACGCGTTAATATGCCCTTCGATTCCGGGCAACTCCTTCGCGCTTTCTGCCACAAGGGTAGCAAAGGCTTTGGCACGCGCTATCCTTTCCCCCTCCATAGAGCCCGAGCGGTCGATGAGGATACCAAGGTAGGCATCAGGTCGCACCTCGTCTCGTGCAAAAACGAGCAAGTTCGGGTGAGGCAGATAGGCGATTTTGCGCGCCTGGGCTACATCAAGCCGCCACCCACGATGCGAGGCGTACTCCTCGATAGTTTGTTTCCCCAACTGTTCCAGGTAGGCGCGAAGTCTGCGGACGTGGGAACGAATCGTGGCCACGATCTGTTGATGTTGCTCCAGGTCGTAAGGTAGTGTCTGTTCCTCGTTCAAGGGAGGGAAATCTCGCTCTGGATTGAGATTGGGAGTGCCTCGGGCCGGGGAGCCAAACGGAGAAGAACCAACCAACGGAGACACAGGCCGGGTCTGTCGGCGGCTTTCTTTCGTTACGACTTTTGGCCTCATCGTCTCCGGCAGCCGGTTGGTACTGCCCATCCGATCGAGCATCCCCCGCAGCCCTTGTAAGGCGCGGGGGAACTGGCGGATTCGCCGCTGCATCTGCTCCATATCGCGCTGGCGTTGCTCGTTCGTTCCGAGAGTCTCAGCGATCTTCCTGGCAACTTTCAGCACCTCTGGGTGAGGCAATACTTTCAGGTTGCGCGGAACCAAAGCGATAGCCTGAGAGACACGAAGATCGGAGTGACGCCGAGGATTCAGGCCGCAGCGGAGACAGCTCAGAAACGCGGCCAGCGGAGGGAGCACATGGGGAAGAGCCAGGAGATCCGTATCGCGCAGAGCCACTGTTTGCTCACCAGGGATTTTTGCCGGTGACAAAAGGCGGCCGGGCAGTGTCCTTCGCTGTAGAGCTGCGACAACTTCCTTTGGCTCCTTCTGCACGAGTGCGGCGTAGTCCTCAAGTGGTACATTCCTCACACCCTGGGCAAAGGCATACGAGGCGAGACGGTCGAAGTAGATACCCCATTGGGGTCGACGCGCGCGCAGTTGTCGCTCCAGCCTCTCATCACACAAAATGTCGTAAATATCATCGATCCCTTCAGAACGAGCGATGCCGCGGGTAGTTTTATGCCCCCGCGCAGCAAAATCAGCGAGATGATGGCCAATTTCGTGCAGGGCCAGCCCCCGCATGATGTCTTCCCCGTGTCGATGGCCACTCGTAACCGGGGCCTCATTGATTTCGATTTCGACTGGCTGTTGTTTGCGCCGCTTAGAGGTACGTCCCAAACCTTGCTGATACCGACGGACAATGACGGGCTTTCCCAAGAGTTCTTGACCAATCTGGCTCGCCCAGCGCTCGACGGCGGCGGCTTTGACTCTGAGCTTTTGCCAAACTGCCTCGTCATGCTGCCCTCGCGTCAGTCGTGCGAGTGCCGGCAATGAGCCGTGTTGGCCGTTGAGGAGCGCTTCCGCCTGTTCTCGCACTAACTCTGTGTTATCATCTAGCGCCGCGATGAGGGCGCTGAGCACTCGCCGGTCAGCGAACTTGGCGAGCACCCTCAACGCCTCAATACGAACGTCAGAGTCTTCATCGTCGACTAACGGCAACAGCTCATTCACTAACGACGGATCATCGTCGTCGGCCAGGGCTCGGAGGGCGTCGAGTCGCTCGGTCCAGTCAACATCTTGCAGCCGATTGAGGGTGAGTTCCCTACTTTTTTCTAAAGACATGATACGAAATTACCGGCAGGAGCACTTGCTTATAAGTTCAACCCACGGACGATCGCTTGCCACACGAGGCCCGCATCAGTTGCCCCATCCCCCCATTTCCCAGAAAATCGGCCGCAGAAGCTGGTCTTCAGAAGTTCCGGCACAGGGTCACCGTCATAATCCGCGAAATTAGGATGGCCGAGGAGAATACACACTTCGTCGGTGGCACGGACGCTCAAGTCGACCCGCAGGTTTTCATCACTACGCACGGCGTTAGCAGCCTGCACTATCTGCTCGATCTGGCGGCGAGGGACGTCTGGGTGACGTCGTGCGAGAATACGCACCTCTTCTGCCGCGGGTGGATAATCCATCTTGAGGGGAGCAAAGCGATCGAGTTGCGCCGGATCGACACTGGTGGTTCCGGTAAACTGAGCGCCGTTGTTGATGGCGGCGATCCACAGCACATTGTCAGGAATGGCGATCATCCCGCCGGTCAGGGGATTATACATTTTTCGCGTCGAGTCGAGGGCCGGCATGATACCGTTGCGGGCTAACTCGCGACAACGGTTGAACTCATCAAGAAAAATGAGGTAGCGCAATTCAGGGTTTGTCTGAGCCGTTTCCAGTGCCCGAAGAATGTCCGTGGGTATCCACACCGTCTCGGCTTGCCCCGCAGGGGTCGCGCGGATTTGCAGGGCCGCGAGAAAGTCAGTGGCCTCATAGACCGCACTACAGTTGAAGAAGACATATTCCAGATTGAGGGCCTCAGCAATTTTGCGGGAGAGGACCGTCTTCCCTGAGCCTTGCGGCCCATCAAGGAGGATATTGAGTCCGCTTTCGAGCAGCGCTTGCAGTTTCTTGGCGAGCAGCGGTTCAACGTACAGACTGTCATCGAGACGAAAGGTAATCTGACTGAGAAACTCGACTTCGATATGCCCACGGTCTTTGCTGGCAGGTTTCTTAATCGACGTAATCCGCACGCGGCAAAGCTGCCCGGGTTGAATACGAGGGTCATCACACAAAATGACCTTGGGTGCACGTTCGCCGTTTACGTGCGTGGCGCGGAAACGGAATCGGCTTTCGGTCTTTGGGTTAGCGTAAAAGATTGTTTCAAACTCGTGCCCGTTCTTGAGCCTCTTGGTTGCCGGTTGAGTTTTGCTCATAGTAAAGAACCTCGTTGGTTCGCATCATGGCGCATCATGCGGCAAAACACCGGGGAAAAAAACGCCCCTATCAGGAGTCCTCTTCAAACAGGAGAAAATTGGTGAAGATACGGCTCAAAAACCGACTGTTGGTGCTGACCGCAGAAAACGAGGAAGAGGCAAGAGCGGCTGAGAGCTGGATCTCGACCCATGCCGACCACGTTTTTGTTGTGAATGCGCAAGACCAAGAGACCTTTTTACTCAGAGACTTGGGTCTCCGTTCTGAGGCGTGTCGAGAACCGATCGAGGTACAATCTCGTTCTGCGGACGAGGCAGTCCGGTTGATCTCGAACTTCGCCCATACTCCATTCATGTTGCATGGCCGCCAGTATGCTAGTGTTGAGGGCTTCTGGCAGGGCTTGAAGTTTGTCGACGAAACCGACAGAAAACGGCTTGCGCAATTACATGGCTCCGAAGCGAAACGTGCGGGACAGCAAGCGCCAGAAGCTGAAACGTTTCAGTACCAAGGGACGCGAGTCCGAGTCGGGTGCTATGAGCATTGGGAGTTGATGTCACAGGCGTGCGGGGCCAAGTTCACTCAGCACGACGCGGCTCGACACGCTTTGCTCAGCACCGGCACCCGACCGCTCACGCATCGGATGCGGCGTGACAGCCGGACGATTCCGGGAGTCATTATGGCTGATATCTGGATGAACATTCGTGCGCGGCTCGAAAAAGGGTGATAATAAATTCGTCGATACTCTCATGAAGAAGTCACTGACGGTGCAGATAATTTGGCTGTCTATTTTGACAGCTGTCGCGGGGCAATACTGTCCTCGCTTTGCATGGGCGCAAGCAGGGAACGGACCGATGAGTTCTAAGCCTCCGATCAATCAACCGAGGTTGGTCGTGCGAGCACGTCATCCCGCAGGAGGCCCGCGAGTTGCGACCCTCTCGCAGGATGGCCGGCTGATCGTGATTGGTAGTTGTGTCCGCGATATCGCGACTGGCGGAGAGATCCGATGCTTTGAGGGCCATACAGGAGGAATTCGTTCTGTCGCTTTTTCACCAGATGGACAGCGTGTGGCAACAGCCAGCTCGGATAGGACCACCCGTGTATGGGAGATCGCAACCGGCAGGGAAGTTCGCCGCTTTCTGCACCCATTTTTACCCTCGATGCTCACCGACGATGTCTCTGAGGTGGCATTTTCTCCGGATAGTCGCTTTCTCATTACCAACAATATCAAGGCGGTGTATCTGTGGGACATCACGACCGGCAGAGAAATGTGGCGCATTAAGCCAGAAGGGCGCCAGGTTATCGATCGCGTAGTCTTTTCGCCAACCGGACGGTTTGTGATCACAGCCTGGGATTATTTTGCGTCTGATGTGAGACTGTGGGATACCGCCACCGGGAAAGAGGTCCGACGCCTGATCAATCCCGTTGCAAAAATATCGGTCGGTCGGCTGGCCTTCTCTCCAGATGAGCAATATGTACTCACAGGGAGTCGAGAAGATGCGACCGTTCGCCTGTGGGAGATAGCAACAGGTCGTGAGGTCCAGCGCTTTGAGCACCAGGCCGATACGATCTATGACGTCGCGTTTTCGTCAGATGGCCGGTCGGTATTAACTCTCACGGGAGCAAAAGCAGCAACTCCTTTGACTCTACACGTCTGGGATGCGGCCACCGGAGGTCCCGTCCGTCGGCTAGTGACGGACTATAAGTGTTGTCAGGCCTTTTTTGTCGCGGCTGGACGTTTTGTCCTCGGGCTCGAAGGAAAAGGTCTGGATGCACAGGTGTGGGACACAACCACCGGACAACACCTCCCAGTCCCTGCGCCGCTATCTTTGCCGGTTGATGCCATGACTTTTTCGCCTGACAATCACTGGCTGATCCTCGGCAGCCATGATGGAGAGCTACGGCTGTGGGATACCACCACCGGGCGCGTCGTGCGGTCCTTTGCCAACCGCTCTAGTTCTTTGGCGTTCGCTCCTGATAGTCATTTTCTCCTCACCGTGGGATCTCTGTCTCTCCAAGACCCGACCAAGAGGCAAAACAATAATTTTGCTCAACTCTGGGATGTCCAGACCGGACAGGAAGTCCAGCGCTTTATCGCCAGTCGCACCAATGACCTCTGGAGCGCCATCGGCCCCGCCAACGAGGTCTGGTCTATTGCTTTTTCGCCTAACGGGCAATTAGTGGCCACGGGGAGCACGGACTACACAGTCCGTTTGTGGAACGTCGCAACCGGTCACGAACTCCAACGCTTCTCTGTAGGTGATCTGCCCTTCAGTATAGCGTTCTCACCGGATGAGCAATTTTTGTTGATTGTGGAAGGAGTGAACCAGGGGAGAGTGATTCTGCGGCAGGTGGCAACCGGCAACGAAATCTGGAAGGTACAGCTTGAGCCGCTCGAATTTTTCGAGGCGTTTTCTGCTGATGGTCGCGTTGTCATGTTACGGCACGACCGTGCAGTCGATCTCCTTGATACCGCGACGGGTCAGAGAATCCGACGCCTCCAATATGCTCCGTACGGGTTTGGCGCATCGGTGATTCATGCTTCCCCCCGTGGGCGCTTTGTGTTGAACCGAAACCCGGACGGGTCCGCCAGTTTCAGGGACTTCTCGACAGGAAAAGAGCTCCGGCGGATTGAGAACGTAGACTGGGCTGCGCTTTCCCCCGATGAGCAGTTGATGATCACCCGAAGCGGCGATACGGCTCGCTTATGGGAGGTGGCGAGCGGTCGTGAACTCTGTCAGCTTATCTCATTCGGCGATGACACCTGGGTGGTTGTTACTCCTGATGGTCGCTTCGACACCAACAATCTCGACAACAATCGCGGTCTACACTGGATCATGCCCGATGACCCGCTTACACCTCTACCGCTGGAGATCTTCATGCGCCAGTATTACGAACCTCGCCTGCTGCCGCGTATTCTGGCAGGAGAAAAGTTTACGTCCGTCCCATCGCTACAGGACCTCAATCGTGTCCAACCTCGGGTGAAGATCACGAAGATTGCACCTCAGACGGACGCTTCGGACACCGTCGCAGTCACGGTGGAAGTCGCCAAAGCCTCACGAGAGTTTCTCCGCGATGGGAAGAAGGTCATAGTGGAGACCGGCGTGTATGATTTGCGCCTCTTTCGTGACGGCCAACTAGTAGGGTATGCGCCGCAGTCTGACGGCGAACTGCCCCTTGATCCCCACACCGCGACGGCCACCCATACCTTCACGGTTAGGCTCCCATACCATACCGAGCGCCGAGAGGTTGAGTTCTCAGCCTATGCCTTCAACGTCGATCAAGTGAAGAGCGCCACCGACCGCAAGACCTTTTCCTTGCCGACCGCAGTCAAGACCAGGAAAGGCCGTGCCTATGTGATCACGGTCGGAGCCAATGCGTACGATAATCCCGCTTGGGACCTCAACTTTGCCGCCAACGATGGCCGACGTATTGAGCATGTCCTGCACGACCGCCTCACTCGTAGTCGTGACTACGAGGCCGTCGTCTCCATCCCGTTGATCTCTGACGCTGAGACTGAAAACGGTGAGCGTATGGTGACCGTCAACCGCGCCACCAAGCACAATATGCGGACCGTGCTCGCGCTGCTTGCAGGTAAACCAGTGGCGCCGGCAGATATGCAGACCGTGCCCAATGCGGAGAAGATCTTACCCGTGCGTCCTGAAGACGTAGTACTACTTTCGATCTCCAGTCACGGCCACAAGGATGTCACCGGAACCTTCTACTTCATTCTTGCTGACACCGGCCCGGGCGAGGGGCGACAAATTACCGCCGAACTGTTGCAGCGCGCCCTTTCCAGTGAAGAACTCTCCCATTGGCTACGCGACGTAGATGGTGGGCAGTTAGCCATGATTGTTGACGCGTGCCACTCGGCTGCCAGCGTAGAGGGAAAAGACTTTAAGCCGGGGCCGATGGATAGCCGAGGCTTAGGCCAGCTCGCTTATGATAAAGGGATGCGTATTCTCACGGCCAGTCAGGCCGATGATGTGGCGGTGGAGAGCGACCTCATTGAGCAAGGACTGTTGACCTATGCCTTGACGCACGATGGGCTTGAAGTGGGCCAGGCGGATTTCAAACCGCGCGATCACACGATTACCTTAACCGAGTGGTTGGAGTACGGGGTCGAACGGGTCCCGGCGCTCTACGAGGAAGTGAAAAAAGGCCCCCTGCAAACCTTCGGGCAACCGGAGAAGAGTCGAGGCCAGATTGTGATTAGCTCTCCTGGTAACAACTCCGCGAAGAAAAAGACTGTCTTGCAACAGCCTTCTCTTTTTGACTTTGCTAGGAAACGAAGCGATATCGTGCTGGTCAAGAAACGCTGATCTCCTGACTGCGCGGCTCCGCTTGAAATGGAGAAAAGTAATCAATGAAAAATTTTTCGCTACTCTACCGGACCAATCTTACGGGCGGATACGATTCCCAGCTCCGCCAACCATCGAGCGACAAATTTACGCAAGTGCGATCCTGTCCCCCACTGACGGAACGTGAGCAGTGGTTTGCTGTCATTTGCGGCATTCTGCTGCCAACTATCTGTGTGGTCGCCGATCCGATTGTCTTCAAACAGTCTCTGTCTCTTGGTGGTCTTGGTGAGCCACTTTTCCGAAGCTTCGCCGTGTTTGGGTATCTGGAGATTCTCATCGGAATGACTGCATTGACACTCTTCCTCTGGCGACAACCGATTTCGTCATTCCTCGCCGGAACCCTGGCAGTCGGGGCTGTTTTCTCCTTTGTCTTGGGAATAGCGCTCCTGCCATTCTCGATTATTGGTCTCCTGTTTGTGATCGGGGTCTTGGGATTCACTCCGTTTTTATCCGGGATTGTTTTCGCGAAAGCGAGCCGCCACGTCTGGAGAACGTGTTTTCTCAGCATGAGGAAGTCTGTAGTTATCACCGGAGCAAGTTTCGGTTTTGTCTTTGCCCTCGTCATTCCGATCAGTTGTCAGGTGATAGCGACTTCTGTGATTAATGCCGCAGTTCACCATATCCTCGCAGAGCCAACCCACGCAGAAGCGCAGGCCACACTTCGCCTGCTCAGCTGGGCTACAGATCTCAACCCAATTATTACGGCTTATCAATCAGAAAAGGATGAAGCCAGAAAGGGAGCCTTAGCGAGGGCGTACAAACAGATTACCGGCGAAGAGATCGAACACCGCATCGCCGTCTTGAATGATTGAACCGGCGTGAGAAGCGTGGATTACGGCCGCGGTGCGTTTGACTTGACGGCTGTGCTCTCGGTTGGTCCCCATGCCCCAGACGGAATGAAACTCGCCCAGTAAAAAGGATGAGCGCGAGTTTCACTGTGGAGCATTTCTAACTGCACTTGGCGCAACGCCTCCGCCCTCCCCTGGCCGGTTACGAGCCGCTTGTAGTAGGCGATCATCAAATCGCGCGTGGCCTCGTCCGCCACTTTCCACAGACTCATCACTTGACTCTCAGCCCCGGCCATCACTAGCGCCCGTCGCAGTCCATACACTCCTTCCTCTTTCTGAATTGCTCCCACACCTGTCTCACAGGCTGAGAGGACGACGAGCTTTGTTCCCCAGAGATCGAGTCCCGCTGCCTCTAAAGCTGTCAGGATGCCATCCTCGTGCCCACTCCGTCGCCGGTTGGCCCCAGCCAGCGCTAAACCCGAACGCAACAATGGATTCTCTCCCCAAAAACTGAGCGGCCGCGAAGTCGTGGCGGTACTGACCACCACCGCTCCTCGCGTTTTTTCCGACTCACGCGGTTGATCGACCAGAAAGAAGCCGTGGGTGGCTACATGAAGAATGCGCGGTCCATGCATCTGCTTCAATGCTGTCTCGGTTGCTGCCGCTCCAGTCAGCACCGTTACTCCAGGCAAAGAGTCCTTGAGACCGGTCACCTCTCCGACCGTGCCAGGTAACGGCGTAAATCGTAGCGTGCCAAAGTCAACCGAGCGCCGTCCTTCAGCCGGCTTTGTCGCGGTGGCAACTTGCCTGGTAGCCGGGGTCCCGCCTTGATCAAAGTCGGGGTTCGCAATCACGACCGCCACCTGTTGGCTCGGGTTGGCCGTTTGTAGTCGCAACAGATCACGACCAGTCGTCAAGTAGGTAAAAGCGAAACGCTCAATCAGATAATGCTCGTCCTCATCCACGAGTGCGCCAAAAGGAACTAAATTGAGTGATCCATCGGGAGAGAGCAAGAGCAAGTGCGCATCGCCTAACAATGGACGAAGAGGACGCATCACTTTTTCTTCGAGTGCGCGAGCCAGCTTTTTTATGTCGGCAGAAGTCGGTTTGCTCAGCGCCGTGCGAAAGGTTGACACCTCACGATCGATGACTGCAGCCTCACCAAGATTTACCCAGGTTGGCTCGCCCTGGCGGCGAAGGACATAGGCAACGTAGCGCCAGGCTCCCCACTTTTCTTCCTCTCGCCATCCTTGCGGGCGGAACGGACGGCATAAAGCGATCTCCACCAAGGCGGCTTCTGGCGGGATCTGTTGTTGAATTTGTTCGATCGTTACTGGCCGTTCTTGTCCTCGAAACTCAGCACTGCGAAAACCGACCGCCATTTCTAGCCCCTGTCTTTGTATTTCGAGTTCGGTGATCTTCGCTTGTTGCTGTTCTAGAGTTAGCGATCCCGGTCTATTGAGTGTGAGGGCCGCGAGCTGGGCACGCACGGTAGTGAGCCGTTCCAGTAATTCGCGGTTTTGCGAGGTCGTGTGACGGCGCAAGACCGCCAGACTATCAGTCATAGCATCGAGTACCCGCCCTTTTCGCCGCAGGATCGTGGTTAACGCTAAGCGTAAAGCCTGCGGATTCTGTGGCGCAGAATCGATATGCATTGACACTGTGGCATCAGTCCCTCCCGCTAGCGACCTCGTATAGGCACGCTTTTGCTCTTCCGTACCCGTAGCCAGGATGAGAGCCAGGTTGTGCTCTTCAACTTCTTTCGCGCGCGTGTTGAAACGTAAAGCTTGGGTGATATCTCCCTCGGCCACGTACAAATCGGCAAGATTACTGAGGGTGCTAGTCAAATTTGGATGCTCTGGTCCTACTAACTGCTCTTCCATTGCCAGCGCCCGCTGGTAAAGCGACTTGGCGCGGGCGTAGTCACCCTTCTCTTTGTACAAGGCAGCGAGATTATGGAGCGACTCAGCGATACTGGGATGGGCCGGGCCGAAGATCTTCTCACGCGTTGCCAAGGCACGTTGATGCAGCGGCTCGGCGTGCATATAGTCGCCCTTCTCCATATACAGCGTCGCCAGATTGTTGAGGGTGGTGAGCGTATAGGGATGTTCCGCCCCCAGCATTTGCTCACTGATGGCCAGCGCCCGCTGGTAGAGCGGCTCAGCGCGGGCGTAGTCGCCTCTCTCATGGAACAGCGTCGCCAGATCGTTGAGAGAAGTGGCGGTTTCCGGATGTTTTGGCCCCAGCACTTTTTCACGAATTGAGAGTGCGCCTTGATAGAGGGCCTCGGCCCGCTTGTCGTCGCCTTTCGCCCGATAGAGTTGGCCAAGATTGTTGTAGAAGTGAGCCACGGTGGGGTGCTCCGGCCCCAACGCCTTGCGACCAATGACGATAGCCTCGAGATACAAGTGCTCGGCACGTGCATAATCGCCCGTGGCTTTGTCTAGTTCGGCGAGGTTATTGAGTGTATTAGCCACTTCGGGATGTTCCGGACCAAGCACTTTTTCCCGGATCGCCAGCGCTCGCTGATAGAGAGCCTCCGCCTGCGCGTAATCACCTTTATCTTGGTACAGCCCCGCCAGGTTATTGAGCGTATTAGCCACATCGGGATGCTCCGGACCAAGCACTTTTTCCCGGATCGCCAGCGCCCGTTGAAAGAGCGGCTCAGCGCGACGGTAGTCGCCTTTGCGATGATACAGACTTGCGAGATTGTTCAGACTAACGGCGACGTCGGGATGCTCGGGCCCGAGCACCTTTTCACGGATTCCGAGGGCTCGCTGCTGCAGCGACTCGGCCTGAGCATAATCACCCTTGTCCTCGTATAGCAAGGATAGAGTGTTCAAGGCAGTCGCGACGTAGGGATGCTCCGGTCCTAACGCTTCTTCATAAATCGCTAGCGCGCGCTGGTACAGCGGCTCAGCACGAGCATAGTCATTCTTGGTGTGGTATAGGCCCGCAAGGCCGATCAAAGAAGCCGCGACGCTCGGATGCTCGGACCCGAAGACGCGCTCGTTGATTGACAGTGCTCGTTGATAGAGGGATTCTGCCTGAGCATTGTCGTTCTTGTCGGCGTGCACCGCTGCCAGATTATTGAGCGCGGCGGCAACTTCTGGATGCTGCGGGCCTAAAGCTTTTTCACGGATCGTGAGGGCGCGCTGGTACAGCGGCTGCGCACGATTGTTATCACCTTTGGCGCGGTATACGCCTGCAATGCTATCGAGATCCCTCGCCACTACCAGATGGGTTGGCCCGAGGGCTTTTTCATCAATGGCCAATGCCCTTTGCAAAAGCGACTCAGCTTGCTTTCGCTCGCCCTTTGCTTGATGCAATGAAGCGAGGCCGTTGAGCGTTCTCGCCACATCAGGATGTTTTGGCCCTAGTGCTCGCTCATTAATGGTCAAGGCCCGCTTCAGAAATGACTCGGCTTGGTCGTAGTCTCTTTTGTTTTGGGAAAGCAACGCGAGCCAACTGAGGGCCGCTGCCACCGCTGGATGTTGTGGACCGAGAGTTTTCTCGCGGATCAACAAGACACGTTGAAAGAGAGGCTCCGCCCGTTCGTCGTCGCCTTTATCGTAATAGAGGGTCGCCAGGTTATTAATACTCACCTCAACATAGGGATGATCTGGTGCGAAAGCGTGCTCGTTGATCGCTAAGGCACGTTGGAAGAGCGGCTCGGCGTGAGCAAAATCTCTTTTATTCTCGTACAAGGTCGCAAGACTGGTAAGAGTGGCGGCAACGTAAGGGTGGTCAGGCCCGAAGGTCCGTTCGTTGATTGCCAACGCTCGCTGCTGAAGTGGCTCGGCACGAGCGTAGTCGCCGTTCGCTTGATAAAGCTGGGCGAGACTGCTGAGCGACGCAGCCACATCAGAATGCTGTGGCCCTAACGCTCGCTCACGAATCGTAAGCGCACGCTGGTGGAAAGCCACAGCATGATCATCTTCTCCTTTGTCTTGGTAAAGCAGCGCCAGGCTATAGAGGCTACTCGCAACATAGGGGTGCTCGGGTCCGAAAGCGTGCTCGTTGATGGTAAGCGCACGTTGGAAGAGGGACTCGGCACGAGCGTAGTCCTTCTTCCCTTGATACAGCATCGCCAGGCTGCTGAGCGCTAATGCCACAGATGGGTGCTCTGGCCCCAAGGCTCGTTCGTAGATCTTCAGCGCTCGCTGGGCTAATGGTAGGGCGGTGTCATATTTCCTTTCTCGGTAGAGTTGCAGGACTTGCTCACTCAGACGATCCGCTTCCGCCAAAACCGGAGTTGGGGCCGTTACTCCTGATGCCACCGACTGCGCACCTACAGACCGCACTGTACTCACAAACAGCATGAGCCCTAGTGGAAATATGACTACCCACCGGGACCCAACAATCCGCCGCGGATTCATACCTTTCCTTTCGAGAGAACTTGGCCTCTCCTCTGCCGTCTTTCTTAATACACACGCAAGCTGTGAGCAATGTAATGGCCTAAGCTGCCCCCAATGGCGGAACCGAATCTCTTTGAAAAATTTGACTTTTCCGGCCAAAGCAGGCACTAATCTCGATCAAAATGAAGAGGACACAGAAGAGAGGCAGCATGCCGTATTTTTCTCCGCTCGTCTTCTTTCTCTTAGGTGTTTCCTTCTTTACCTTTCCCGCCGAACTGGAGGCAGGGACTCGCAGGGCGCTGCTCGTTGGTATCGACGACTATCAACCGGAACAGTCCTCAACTTCGGCTCCGAGCGCGGAGAAGCATAGCGCGCCGCAGACCGTCGGCTCTTCCGCGAATCCCCCGAGCGCGCGACGCGCCTGGCAGAGTCTCGATGGCGCAGTCAACGATGCTGAAGCCATGCACGCTCTCTTACGAGATCGATACCAATTCCCAGAGAAGAACATTCGCATCCTCACCAACGCAGAAGCGACTCACGACAACATCCTGGCGGAGATTCGTCGCCATTTGCTCGATCCAGCTGCACCTGGTGATATCCAGGTCTTTTTTTATGCCGGGCATGGGTCGCAGGTGGTCAACTCTCAATCTACCGAACCTGATAAGAAAGACGAAACCATTGTTCCGGCCGACACCAATCGAGGGGCATGGGATATTCGCGACAAAGAGTTACGACG